>Ga0335069_10006321_pt1 | contig 17230 bp, 12 predicted proteins | sample Lox_Sample_11_FD_206714 | JGI IMG/M metagenome (GOLD analysis project Ga0335069, IMG submission 206714) | Soil microbial communities from Loxahatchee National Wildlife Refuge, Florida, United States - Lox_Sample_1.1 | ecosystem: Environmental > Terrestrial > Soil > Wetlands | place: USA... | reverse complement strand
TCCCCACCGGCCCAGATTTATACCGGAAATGACGATTTCCTTATAGCCGTTGGCGACGAGTCCGCTCACTTCCCGGATGACGTCCTCCACTTGCAGTGACCGGCTGCGGCCTCTAACGCTGGGGATAATGCAGAAGGAGCACCGGTTGTTGCAGCCGTCCTGAACTTTCAGGTTAGGACGGGTCTTCTCGGAAGCCGTGTCGGCGTCGAAGACCGGGGCGGCTAACAGTTCGGTGTGGGCGAAGATATCGGAGACAAAGATTTCGGCTTGGCCAGCAAGTACCGGACGGGCTTGGAAGCCCGTCCCCACACTTTGCAGACCATTCTCACTTCCAATACCAACTTCGCCTAATGGCACAAAGCCCGAACTCCCACACGCCACCTCCCCGATCTGGTGCTTGTGCGAATTCCCGACCACCCAATTAACGCCGGGGATAGCCGCCAATTCTTCGGGAGCGCGCTGGGCATAGCAGCCGGTTAACAAAATTTTACAGTCCGGATTCTGGCGGTGGATGCGTCTAATAGAAGTACGAACGTCCTGGTCGGCTGACGCGGTGACGGTGCACGTGTTCAATACGACAACTTGTGCTACCTCCGGACCTGTCACGCGTGTTAATCCCTTTTGAATGAGCTGCCTCTCGATGGCAGCCCCATCCGCCTGGGTCGCGCGGCACCCGAAGTTCTCCACGTAGAAGCCCGACATAGGTGTATTATACGGACAGATGTGAGGGTGTTCTGTAAGGCAGTGAACCTCCCGCAATTCTGACCAACTACTTAGGTCGAACCGGCATCAAAAAATTTTTCAGCGTTGGACGTTTTCCGCAATATCCCCTGGAGGTTCCATGAAACGCCGCATTTTGTTGGTTGACGATGAACTGGCCATCCTGCTCACGTTACGTGCCATTCTTGAAATGAATGGTTTCGAGGTCGAGACGGCTGCGTCGGCCCACGAGGCGGAAGGAAAGCTGACCAAGGGCGAGTTCCACATGGTCATCACCGACATGCGCATGGAGCACGAGACCGCCGGCTACGACGTGATTCGCTGCGCCAAACAGCAGAAATACGATCCGGCGGTGGCCATTTTGACGGCTTACCCGACGTCGGGCGGTGACTGGAAGAACCGCGGCGCCGAGTCGATGCTGGTGAAGCCGATGAACGCTCCCGATCTGCTCCGCCAGATCGAAGCTCTGTTGATCAACCACGAAGACCAGAAGCAGATGAAGGCGCAAGTTCCCATGCGTGCGGCGGCGAAGAACGAAGCGGCGCGCGCCAAGCGCGTCAGCTAAAACACGTTCCGGCCGACACCAATCCCTGAAAAATTGGAATAGAGAAGAAAGGGAGGCCGGTTTGCGTCCCCACTAGAGAAACGCAAACCACCGAACCTGGATAAATCGGATTACGCCGTGGCGGCGGTAGCCCGTTTCTGCTGGAAGCACTCGCGACAGAATACCGGCCGGCCCTGGGTCGGCTTGAAAGGTACCGTCGTTTCCTTCCCACACTGGGAACAGGCGGTACGGGTCTCTACCTTCGGATAAGCACCCGGAGTGGAGATTCCCAACGCCGTCGCCCGCTTCCCCTTGCAGGTTTTGCAGCGCTTGGGTTCGTTCTTGAACTGTTTATCGTGGAAGAATAATTGTTCCCCGGCCGTGAATATGAACTCTGACCCGCAGTCCACGCACTTCAAAACCTTGTCCTGGAATTCCATAAAGCTCCCTTCAACCCCGCGCCCCACGAGGACCGAAAGAGCAACTCGTTCACTTACTGTGGCCGACGTTACGTTCCGATACCACCGAGGTTAAGGATCCCTGTTTCCGTCCCGGGGCGTGAGCCCTGGGCTTGATAAAGCCCAACCACCTATCACCACAACTGCGGACTGCCTGTATGAACCCCGATATGACTTTCCGCGAAAAGGTGCGGACAAAATAGAAGGGGCCGCCTTGGGATGAAGGGGAACAGCGGCCCCGATTGTGCGAACTAGTCGCTTTGCTCCTTGCGCGCCTTCTTCCGGCTGCGCTTGCGGGCGACAGCTTCTTTCACGCGTTTCTTTTCGCCCGGCTTGAGGTAGAAGGAATGACGCTTAACTTCCTTGATAATGTCCTCTTGCTGAACTTTGCGCTTGAAGCGCCGCAAGGCGTTCTCAAGGGACTCGCCCTCCTGAACTCTTACTTCTGCCAAACTGGATACACCACCTAACCGGCCCTCGTCGGGCAGCCTCTATCTTTTGCAGAACTGGCCTGCAAGTCAAGCGGATTCGAGGCTTATCTCAAAATGATATGGGAAAGGGAAGATTCAATACAAGAGCCGCAGCGCAAATTGTATCTGCCGTGGTGCAAAAGACGTAGTAGGAACCATGAATCCGTTCAACACCCGGTATTGTGCCGGATAGTGGCGGGAATTGACGGTGGTGCTCTGCTGGACGAAATTGGCGGCGGTGGTCGAAAAGCCGTTGTCGGTGATGTCGAGCCGCTGGTTGTCGCGGTTAAGAAGATTGAATGACTCGGCAATCAACTCGAGCCGCATATGCTCGGTCATCTTGACCGTGCGCGATATACGCAGGTCGGTCGTCATGTAATCCGGCCCGGTAAAGGCGTTGCGCTTGTAGCCGGGAAGACGATCGTTGCTGGTATTACCATCAGCGTTAGCATCGCCGGCTATCTGCGCATTCACCGGACGGCCGCTGCCGTAGCTGACCAACGAAGACAGCTTCCAGTTATTGAGGATCGCTCGCAAGACGGCCTTGTCGCGCGAAAAGGGACGTGGCTCGTAGACAATCGCGGTCACCAGCCGCTGGCGCTGGTCAACGCTGCTGAGCGCACGCTCCGAGTTGGGTGAAGCGGAGTTCTGTACGGTCGCGGGACTGCCGGCAACGAGCGCGTCCTGGCCGTCATCTTCGGCGCGCCCCCACGTGTAGCCAAGACGGAAGTGGAAACGTTTGCCCCATCGGCGCGTAATGGAGAGCGTTGCTCCGTCGTAAAGGCTGGTGGCGGCTGTTTCGAAGACATTGATCGCTCCTACTTGCGAGATCGGGCGATCGAGCGGCGCGATGCACGGAGGAAACGGGCACGTGAGGCTGGCCGAGTTTTCCCATCCGCTGAACGACTCGACGTCGTAATAGGTGCCGAGGAAGGTGGTGCCGGTCTGATCGAAAACCGGGTAGCTCACGACGGTTGGTTTGGGCAGGTTCACATCGCGCGCGCGGATGAGATGTTCGCCGTGAACGTGCAGATACGAAGCGGTGACAACGAAGCCTTGTCCGACTTCGCGCTCCAGGCTCAAACTCACCTGCTGTACGACAGGCATCTGGAAAGTAGGAGCGAACGACGAGATCTCCGTCGTCAACGCACCCGAGAGGGTCGCAGGTGCAACGCAGGTCTTGGCGTTTTCAGCGCATGACACGAGCGGATTTGGGTACGTCGGGAAAACCTGGCGATCGTAGAAATCGGCATTATCCAGGTAAGCGTGCGTGCGGTTAATGCCGTTGGCGATCTCAACCTCGGAGGCATAGATGGAGGGAATGCGCGTGTAGAACATGCCCCAGCCGCCGCGAATCATCAGCGGGCGCTCGTCGCCAATCGCGTAGGCAAAACCGATGCGCGGCGCGAGGTTGTTGGTGTCGCTGGGAAGATGACCGGAGTCGGGCCAGAGCGGATTGCTCACGAGGCGATCGGTTCGGAAGGTCTGCAAATCATAGCGCAAGCCGAGCGTCAGGCCGAGCCGGTGAAATAGCCGAAACGAATCCTGCACGAAGGCTGAGTATTCGTTTCCATCTGGCCGCGTTTCCGAGGTGCCGAAGTTCTGGAAGTAGTAGCGTGGCACCATGTGCGCGTAGGCGCGCAGCGGCGTCAGCGATAATCCATATGTCTCGGGCTCGAATGTGAACGGATTCACGCGAATCGGATAGAAGAGGTAGTCGCCACCGAACTCCAGCGGAAAGTAATTGTAGATGCGGCTGGCGACCAAGTCGCCGCCGAGTTTCCATGCATGGCGATGCGTATCAATGCTGAGAGTATCGGCCGCGTGCAACTTGTTCTCGTCCGTATCTCGAGGGAGGATCGACGAACGCCCAAAACCGGTAATGATGTTCTGAATCTGCGTTCGCGGATAAGCAGAATTCGACGTCGAGCTTTGCAGATCGTGAGAGAACTGCAGTCGAAGGTGATTGGTGACGCGGCGGGAGACTCCGCTGGTCAGTGAAGCGACGCCGCTAACCGTGCTCACGTCTTCTTCGCCGTTCTCGGAAATCGCATAAGTCGTGATCGGGCTGGCAGGATCGAAGTACACGTTGTTGAATCCTGAGTACGACGATGTATTTACCCTTAAGCTAAGCAACTCGCGCGGCGACAAAACGATATCCACTTTGCCGAACCCGGCACTGCCCACCAGCCGCGAGGAGAAATTCCCCGCCATGTTGCTGAGTGCGCCCGCCGCCAGGTCAACCAGCGCCTGGTCGCTGGCTTCGTAATCGGTCGGTTGCGGAGTGAGCACCGCGCTGCCATCTTTAAAGCGCACGATCGTAGGTACCTGGAAGATGTGCTGGTCGTAGCCGATGTAGAAAAACGCGCGGTTCTTCTTGACCGGTCCGCCGAGCGCGGCGCCAAACTGGTGCTGTTGTTGCGACGGCTTGAAGTCAAGAAATGGACTGGTGGCGCCGAACAAGCTGTCGCGCAGGAAGTAGAACGCTTTTCCGTGAAAGTCGTTGCCACCCGAACGCGTTACGACGTTAATAACGGCAGCTCCCGCGCGCCCGAGTTCGGCTCCGTAGTTGTTGCTGTTAACGCGGAACTCTTCCACAACTTCGTTGCTGAACTGGTACGGAGCACGATAGCGTCCGCGCGCCTGCGCGAAGAAGCCGTTGTTGTTGTCGGCGCCATCGACGAGAAAGCTCGTCTGGTAACCGCGAACGCCGCCAGAAGCGAGGTCTCCGTTCGAGTCTGAGGTCAGACTGCGTGGATCCTGCACGATCGTCGTCGAAAGCAGCGCGAGATCAGCAAAGCGGCGTCCGTTCAGCGGGAGATCCTGGATCGCCTGTTCATCCACGATTTGCGCGTGTTCTGAACTTAGCGAAACGATTTGAGCACTGCTGTCGTTAACGTCAATCGTGACCGGCGATCCAGCCACTCGCATGGGAAGGCGCAACTCGACCGCTGACCCGAGTTCGACCGTCACGGCCTTCACCTGCAATGTCGCCATACCCGTCGCGCTGACGATCACCTCGTAACGCCCTGGCGTCAGCAGTTGCGCCGTGAACGCGCCCTCTTCATCGGTCATCAAGCCGCGGCGCACACCCGTAGACTGGTTGACAATGACCACCGAAGCCGCCGGAATCCGCGCTCCTGACGCATCCAGCACCACGCCGCGAATGGCGCCCGCAGCAGCATCCTGCGAAAACAGTCTTTCGGGAACACCAAGGACGTAGCAGATCAGGGCTAACCACAAGAAAATCAGGATTCGGCGAAACCACATGCAGCACTTCCTGGGAGGAGAAGCAACTGCATTGGAATACCAGCCATCGCCATTTATTGCAGTGCTCTGACCCCGAAAACCCGCAGTGGACCTGAAATTTTAATTCCCATCTCGGGAACGGCTGCACTTTGGCTGCCAATGGGGAGGCCCATTCATCCTCGTCTGTCGGTTGCGTGGGCGGTTCCTGTGACCCTGTGTTATTTTCTTTCTTCCGTTCTCGAGGTGAGGACCGCATGCTCCGTTCCTACAAAGGCGTCTCCCCCGTCATCCCGGCGTCCTGCTACGTCGACGAATCGGCACAGGTTATTGGCGACGTCCAGCTCGGCGAGCACGCCAGCATCTGGATGAACGCCGTCGTCCGCGGCGATGTGAATTACATCCGTATCGGCGCCAACTCGAACGTGCAGGACTGCTCGGTGCTGCACGGGATGTTGAACCAGTATTTCGTCGAGCTCGGCGACTGGGTCACCGTCGGCCATTCGGTCACGCTGCACGGCTGCGTGGTCGAAGACCGCTGCCTGATCGGCATGGGAGCCATCGTCCTGAACGGCGCGCGCATCGGGCACGATTCGATCATCGCGGCCGGCACGCTAATTCCCGAGAAGACCATCATCGAGCCGGGCTCGCTCGTCATGGGCTCGCCGGGCAAGGTGCGGCGTAAACTGAGCGAAGAGGAGAAAGCCTCGATCCTCGTGTACGGGCGCAACTATCTCGGGTACAAAGAGCAATATCTGAAAGAACGGGCCGGCGCGAAGTGAGCGAACAACCAGAATTCGGATATGCCGTCGCCGAGCAGCGCCAGCAGCTTGCCGAAACGAAAACGCAGCTCTTTGTCGCCGGATGCCTGTCGGCGGTCATCCCCGGAGCGGGACATTTCTTCCGCAAACTGAAGATGCGCGGCGCCATCTGGATCGCGGGTCTGGCGGTCTATCTTGTGCTGACGGTTTGTCTGCGCCCATGGAGCAGTTCAGACGGATTTCTTGGCGCGATTGTCGTCGGCTCCATTCTGCTCGTGGCGGCCGGCATCGACGCCGCTTTCGCCCGCACGGAAGAAGACCACCGCGCCACTAAGTTCGCCATCGCGCTCTACGCCTGCATCGCCCTGACGGCGAGCGCGTTTGAGAACATCACGATTTGGAAGCTCGCCGGTTTTCGCAACACGACCATGTACTCGGCCCAGATGGACCCGACGATCAAGAATGGCGAGACGGTCGTCTTCGACACGCGCGCCTATCGCAACGCCGTGCCGCATCGCGGCGACATCGTGACGCTCGATAACACTTCCAACCTGAACGGAGCCATTAAGCGTGTCGTCGCCATCCCCGGCGACACCATCGAAGAACGAGACGGGCATGTCATCCTGAATAATGTTCAGATCCAGGAGTCGTACGTTCCGGGCGGCCAGGCGAGCATCGATGTCTCCGCCAGCAACGATCCCGACCTGAAACGCCTCTATAACTTCGAGCCGGTGAAACTCGGGCACGACCAATACTTCGTGATGGGCGACAATCGCGCCCTCAGCTACGACAGCCGCCAGACCGGCCCGGTGAAGCGCAACGCCATCTCTGGCAAGGCGCTGTACCTGATGAACCAGCAGGACTCCGGCCGCGACGGCAGGCCGCTGGACTAAGTCAACAACTCCGATTCGCTACAATAAAGGATTCCGCACGCAGCACTCAGCCCAACCGTGCACGGCTGAAGCTGATAGCTGGCGTCTGAGAGCTCATGATCAAAGCTATCCGAGGAACCCGCGACCTGCTGCCTCCCGAGACAGCGACGTGGAACTACGTCGAGGCCGCCTGCCGCGACGTCTTCCGCGCCTACAACTTCCAGGAGATCCGCACGCCGATTTTCGAAGCCACCGAGTTGTTCGCGCGCGGCGTCGGCGAAGAGACCGACATCGTCTCGAAGGAGATGTATACGTGGATGGATCCTCCTCAGTTGTACAACGAACTTCTGGCCAGCTATCGTGCATGGAAAGAGGGCAAAGGGGCAGGGCAGAAAATGGTTTCGCTCGAAACGCTGGCCGGGCAGCAGTCGCTCACTCTGCGTCCCGAGAACACCGCCGGCGTCGTCCGCGCCTACATCGAACACAAGATGTGGGAGCGTCCCGGAGTCACCAAGCTCTTTTACATCGGGCCGCAGTTTCGTCGCGAGCGCCCGCAAAAAGGCCGCTACCGCCAGTTCTACCAGATTGGCGCCGAAGTCATCGGACCCACCACCGCCGGCAGCGAATCGCCTGCCCGCGATGCCGAAGTCCTCGAGATGCTCGCGACCTTGCTCGACCGTCTCGGTATCCAGAACTGGACGCTCCAGCTCAATTCCGTCGGTTGTTCCGAAGATCGTCCCATTTACCTGCAGGCTCTTCGCGATGCGCTGAAGCCCGTGGTGGGACAGATGTGTTACGACTGCCAGCGCCGCGCCGAGGCTAATCCTCTGCGCGTACTGGATTGCAAAGTTCCCGAAGACCAGCCGATTATCGAGAAGCTGCCACGCATTTCGCAATACCTGAACGAAAGCTGCCGCCAGCACTTCGAGGAAGTGAAGTCCATTCTTGACTCCTGCGGTGTTCCGTACGTACTGAACGACCGCCTGGTTCGCGGACTCGACTACTACACTCGCACCGCCTTCGAGTTCACGCACGGTGCGCTCGGCGCGCAGAACGCCATCCTGGGCGGCGGACGCTACGACGGCCTCTCGGAAGCGATTGGCGGACCTAAAGCTCCCGGCATCGGCTTCGCTATCGGAGAAGATCGCCTGGCGATGTCGATTCCCGAAAGCGCCGCCTCCGCCCCGCGCCAGCCCGATGCCTACATCGCTCCCATGGGACTGGGCATGAACAAGGAAGCCGCCCACCTTGCGCGCGAGCTACGCCGTAACGATCTTGTTATCGAGCTCGGCGATGAAAGCTTCCGCCTGAAGAAATCTCTCGAGACCGCCAGCAAGCTGGGGGCGCGTTACGCCATCATCCTTGGCGAGAACGAGGCCAAGAGCGGCCAGTTTGCGGTGAAGGACCTCGCGAAGGGCGAGCAGGTGACGGTTGGGCGAGAACAATTGGCTGCGACGCTGAAGCCTGCATAGCGGAGCTTCGCTCCGCACGAGCGGGCGAAGGCGCCCGCTCCCACACAAGGCATTAAAGTGAAAAGGCCGGAGCTTTCGCCCCGGCCTCATTCCTGACTACCGACTCCTGACTTCTAGTACGACATCGCACAAAAGCCGCTGCCCGAGTTCACCCAGTTCTGCTGGATGAGGTACTGGCGGCTGCCGAGCGTAACGTTGTACTTCGATCCATTCGAAGCAGTGTGCTCGGTCCCGAAGGTCCACGCGCACTTGTCGGCATTCTCTTCGCCGCGGCCGTCATACCAGGCGTTGAGATCCGGATCCGTCGTGGCTTCCTCCATCTCATGCGAGATGATGCTGGCCATGCCATCCGCGCCGGCGTTGCCGTTGGGGCTGGTGGTCTGCGCCTCGCATGCCGACGGGCACCGCGCCGGGTTGCCGATGAACGCGTACTTGATGTCGCTGCCGCTAATGCTGCCGTTGGTGTGCCAGCCGCAGTACTGCGTGCAGAAGCCGCTGCTCTCGTTCACGTCCTGCGAGGTCAGCACGAAGTAGACACCATTGGTGTCTTTCGGCAGGCGACCGCTGCTGATCGCACTGGAGACTACCGCCTCCACTCCGGCGTCGGAAAGCGTCGTCCCCTGCGAGTAATTGTCGGTGGTGCTTCCCAGGTACGCCACGTGGTTTGTAACGTGTACGTTACTTCCATTGTAGTAGGTGGTGTTGATGTTGAAGTAAGGAGAACCGCCGATGCTGTTCGCCAGGTCGGTGAGGATGCTGGTGGCGGAATTACCCGACCAGTTGCCGTACCAGATGTAGTACACGTTCGGACCAGCCGTCATCACCGGACCGCCGTGATAAGTAATGCCACTGCCGCGAACGCGAGCCCGGCTCGCCTGGGAATGGACTTCGCGCTCACCCCAGCCTTTGCCGTTCGGCTTGAGGTCGTCGCTCATGTTGTCGGTACGAACCGTTTGCGCGCTGAGGGAAAAGGCAAGGCACATCATGGCAGCACCGGTAAGTGCCGCCCTCCAGAAGCGGTTGCTCACGTGAATTTCCTCCTAATGACTTTTCTTCCCGCCCACCCCAAGGGACGAGAATACGGAAGTTGATGGCGAGGAGCTTAGTTCAGGTGGCGAAAGGGAGTCAACGGAGCAGAAGGACAATGGTGTGAAAATATTTTCACTTAAGCCCTGCAATTCAATTCACATACGGCAGAAATGTTAGTGAAACAGACAAGGGCATGCCTGGTCTAAGCCTGCCCTTCGCAACAATCAGTAACGCACGAGTTCCGACATCGCCTTGTGGATGTCGTCAGGTTGCGGCAGGATCACGTCTTCGAGGATCGGCTGGTAAGCGACAAAGTTATCCTTCGCCGCGACACGCTTTACCGGTGCATCCAGGTGATCGAAGAGTTGGTCCGCGATGCGCGCAGCAATCTCTGCGCCATAGCCCCAGCTCAACATGTCTTCGTGCACGACGAGCACCCGGCTGGTCTTCTGCACCGACTGCGCAATTGTCTCCCAATCGAACGGGTTGAGAGTCCGCAGATCGATGACTTCGACCTTAATCCCCTTCTCCCGTTCCAGTCGCTGTGCCGCCTGTAACGTGCGGGGGACGGTGGCGCCGTAGGTGACCACCGTCAAATCGCTTCCCTGCTGTACCACCTTTGCTTTGCCGAACGGGACCATGTAGTCCGGTCCCGGATACGGCGCGCGACCGAAGGTTTCGCGATAGAGGCGCTTGTGTTCGAGGAAAAGCACGGGATCGTCGCAGCGGATCGCCGTGCGCAGCAGGCCATTGGCATCGAGCGCATTCGACGGGAACACCACGCGCATGCCAGGCGTATGGGTAAAGATGCTTTCGCCGCACTGTGAGTGATACACCGATCCTCCGGTGAGATAGCCGCCGATCGCAACGCGAATCACCATGGGGCACGAGAACGCGTTGTTCGAGCGCCACCGGATCAGCGGCATCTCGTTGCGCATCTGGTGCATGGCCGGCCAGATGTAATCAAAGAATTGAATTTCGACCACCGGCTTCAACCCGCGTGTTCCCATGCCGACCGCGCGGCCAACGATGTTCGCTTCCGCCAGCGGCGAGTTAAAGACGCGGTCGCTGCCGTAGTCGCACTGTAACCCGCCGGTTAGCTTGAAGACTCCGCCCTTGCCCTTGACCTTCTTGTCAGCAAGATATTGTTCGCGCGAACAATCGGCCACATCTTCGCCAAAGATCACGATGCGCGGATCGCGCCTCATCTCATCGCGCAGGCAGGCGTTGATGAGATCCGCCATGGTCTTTTCGCCTGCCAGCTTGCCTTTTTCGGGCTTCACAAAATCTGGCTGGGTGTCGAACTTCGCGGAAGTCGGATCGAAATCGGGCGAGTAAATGTACTTGCCTACCGAATGGATCGGCGGGAACTTGGCGGCGACCGCCTTGTCGCTCGCCTGCTGCACAGCGTCGTCAACTTCTTTGCGGATTCGGTTCGCTTCCGCTTCATCAAGAATGCCTTCGCGAACCAGGAACAGCTCGAAGCGCGTGACGGGATCTTTCTTTACCTCCATCTTGCGCTCGTCTTCCGGTCGGTAGAGCTTCTCGTCATCGGACAGCGAATGCGAGTACGGGCGAATGACGTGCCCGTGCACGAACGCCGGGCCGTGTCCTTCGCGGACATAATCCACCGCCCGGCGAAGAGCCGCGTAGCTTTCGAGAACGTCGCAGCCATCCACTTCTTCGAAATGGAAGTTCGGGAAGTTACGCACCAGTTGCGACACGTTGCCGCCTGCGGTCTGCACTTCGACGGGAACCGAGATCGCGTACTCGTTGTCTTCGCAAACGACCAGCAGCGGCAGCTTCAAATTGGCGGCGGAATTCATCGCCTCCCAGAACTCTCCTTCGCTGGTGGCGCCGTCGCCGGTGCTTACGTAGGTGACTTCATCGCCGTGGAACTGGACATCCTTAAACTGACGGTAGTCGCCGTCGCCCTTGTTGCCGGCGCCGGGATGACGGGCGAAGTAACGACCCGCTTCCGCGCATCCCACGGCCTGCAGAAACTGCGTTCCGGTCGGCGAGGATTGGGTGACGATGTTCAGCTTGCGGCTGCCCCAGTGCGACGGCATCTGGCGCCCGCCCGAGTTGGGATCGTCGGCGGCGCCTACGGCGCCAAGCAGCATCTCCAGCGGCGTCATGCCTAACGTCAAGCACAGGGCGCGATCGCGATAGTAAGGGTAAAACCAATCGTAGCTTGGCTTCAGGGCCATGCCCGCGGCGACAAGAAGGGCTTCGTGTCCGGCGCCGGAAATCTGGAAAAATATTTTCTGTTGTCGCTTCAGCAGGATCTCGCGATCGTCCACGCGGCGCGAGGTGTACATGAAGCGGTACATCTGGATCAGCTGCTCCGAGGTGAGTCCCTCGTAGCTTTTCGCCGTGGTTAGCGGCTTTGGCTCAATCTTGGTTGTGGCCATCCACTGTCCTCTACAATATTCGATGCGGCTGGGGGTACTACGATAACTACCGTATTGTAAATGCCCTAGCCGGATTCTGATACAACGGCCTGTGTCCCCCGTCACCAAGGGGATGGTTACCGCCAGGGATTTGCTTTTGTCCTGTCGAGGTGCGGAGCGACGGGAAACCCCTACCCGATAAAATAAATTAGATGATCAAAGTTAACCGGCCCATTCCCGTCGAGCGTATCCGCCTGCTCATCTTCGACCTCGACGGAACCCTGGTGGATTCGCGCCAGGATCTCTGCAACTCGGTCAACGCCACGCTTCGCCACAATGGGCGACCCGAGTTGCCCTGCGAGTTGATCTCCACCTACATCGGCGATGGCGCGCCCATGCTCGTCCGGCGTGCACTCGGCGACCCCGACGACCAGAAGTTCGTCGAAGAGGCGCTCGTCTTCTTCCTCATGCACTACCGGGAACACAAGCTGGACAACACGTACGTCTACGAAGGCGTGAAGGAATCGCTGGCAGCTATCCGCGACGCACGCAATGGCGAGGTGAAGATGGCCGTCCTCAGTAACAAGCCGGTCAATCCGTCGAAGGCGATTGTGGGCGCGCTCGGGCTGGGCGAGTTCTTCTTCCAGGTATACGGCGGCAACAGCTTCCCCACCAAGAAGCCCGATCCGCAAGGGGCGCTGGCGCTACTGCAGGAAGCCGGCGTGCGCGCCGAAGAAGCAGTCATGATTGGCGACTCGGCCAACGATGTCGCGACAGCGCACAATGCCGGGATGTTCAGCGTCGGCCTAAACTACGGCCTGTCACCGGTAACGCTGGAGAAGGTTCCACCCGATGTATTGCTCGACCGCCCGGACGAACTAGGCACGCTGTTTACCACTGTCAGCGAGCCCAAGTGGACGGAATGATCAGTGCGGCTGGGGCGCGGCATCGCTTCCGGCGCGCCTTTTGTGCATGATCGCCGCCCAGAAGTGGTACGAACTCCCCACCAGCGCCGCCACGACCGCCAACCACGGCGCTACCAACCCGGTGCTGACAAAGTAAAAGTACCCGTATACCGCCATCGGGATGTAGATGCCGACTCCGCTGATGACCCCGGGCGACCGCTTTCCGCTTATCATCGTTCCGCGCAGGTGAAACACGGCGTTGGAGAAAAACAGTGCCACCAACGCCAGCCAGGCAAGCGGAGCAAAGCGCATGGGTACCCCACTTCCGGCGTTGATCGGCCCCAGGCGAAGGCGTTCGCCATACCCTGCCAGCGCGATGTTGATGCACGCCACAATCAATGCGACGTTGATCACAATGTGGAATCGGCGCGTAATGCTTTTGCGAATGTTGGGACGATAATTACGGTCCCATTCCGCAAATCCGCCGGGATACACAAACTCCTCGAAGATGTGAACGAGTGCCGCCGCGAGCGGTAACAACCAGATCCATTCCATACCTTGGTATACGTCCAAGGGCGCATGCGGTTCCGTGATACGGCCGTAATAGCGAATTTGCAGTTCCAATATGGTACAAAGTTCGCACCGACCATGAACGAGTTCACCAAGGCCGAACTGCGTATCCTTCGTTCCCTCCGCACTCCGCAGCTCATCCAACGCTTTCTAGAAGAGCTTCCCTATCACCACGCGAAGACTTCGTGGTCACCACGGCTGGTCCTTCGCGAGCGCACGGCGCACTGTCTGGAAGGCGCGATCTTCGCCGCCGCTGCTCTTCGCGTGAATGGATACAAACCGCTGCTATGGGATTTGGAAGGGATTCGCGACAGCGACCATGTACTGGCGATTTACAAATATGATGGCCATTGGGGCGTAATCGCGAAGTCGAATTTTGCGGGACTTCGTTTCCGTGAACCCGTCTACCGCTCTCTGCGAGAACTCGCGATGAGTTACTTCGACAATTACTACAACCTGCTTGGGGAACGGACTCTTCGCGCCTATTCACGCCCGGTAAACCTCTCCCGCTTCGACCACCTCAACTGGATGACCGCCGAGAAATCCGTCTGGTTCATCGCCGAACATTTATGTCACATTCCGCACACGCCGGTGATCACGAAGGCGCAAGAGAAGCGGCTGACGCGTCTCGATAAACGCTCGCACGCCGCGGGATTGACCGGACACAGCCCGCACTGACACTGCGCTACTCAGGTTATAATCAAGAGATACCCACCCGCCGAAATTCGTTCCTATGAGGCTTCGGGGCCAAATCTCGGCAGGTTTGCGAACGACCAACAACTAACGACCAGCGACCGCTTTGTGGACTTCCGACTTCATTCCGACTATTCGCCGCGGGGCGACCAGGGCAACGCCATCGAGCAGCTCACGCGCGGCATTTACGACGGCGAGAAGCACCAGGTACTACTCGGCGTCACCGGCTCCGGCAAGACGTACACGATGGCGAAGATCATCGAGCAGTCGAACCGGCCGGCGCTGATCCTCGCGCACAACAAGACGCTCGCCGCGCAGCTCTTCCACGAGTTCAAGCACTTTTTTCCGCAAAACGCCGTCGAATACTTCGTCTCGTATTACGACTACTACCAGCCCGAAGCCTACATTCCCGCCGGCGACGTTTACATCGAGAAGGAAGCGACGATCAACGACGAGCTCGACAAGCTGCGGCTGTCAGCGACCAAGTCGCTGTTCGAGCGTCGCGACACGATTATCGTCGCGTCGGTTTCGTGCATTTACGGCCTCGGCTCGCCGGAAGCGTATTACGGCATGTTGCTCTTCCTCGAGAAAGGCCAGCAGATCAAGCGCGAAGACATCTTGCGCAAGCTGGTCGAAATCCTCTACGAACGGAGCGACGGTGAATTGCGGCGCGGAACGTTCCGCGTGCGCGGCGACGTCATTGAAGTTTTCCCCTCGTATGAAGACGTCGGGTATCGCATCGAACTCTGGGGCGACCAGATCGAAACGCTGGCGCAGATCGACCCGCTGTTCGGCACGGTGAAACAGCGTTACGCGCGCCTGCCGATTTATCCGAAATCGCACTACGTAATGAAGCCGGAGACGAAATCGGGCGCCATCGAGTCGATCCTCAAAGAACTCGAGTGGTGGGAGAACGAGCTGCAAGGCCAAGGTCGTTTGGTCGAGTCGCAACGGGTTCACCAGCGCACGCGCTTCGATCTCGAGATGATCAAGTCGATGGGCTATTGTCACGGCATCGAAAACTACTCGCGACATTTCACCGGACGACTTCCGGGCGAACCGCCGCCGACGCTGCTCGATTACGTTCCGCGCGATTACATGCTTTTCATCGACGAGTCGCACCAGACGGTTCCGCAACTGCACGGAATGTGGCACGGCGACCGCTCGCGCAAATCGACGCTCATCGAATACGGGTTCCGCCTACCATCAGCGTTAGACAATCGTCCGCTGACGTTCGAGGAATTCGAGCACCGCGTCAACCAGGTCGTCTATGTTTCGGCAACGCCCGGACCGTACGAACTCACGAAATCCGCGGGCGTAGTCGTCGAGCAAATCATTCGGCCGACTGGGCTGGTCGATCCGCAGACGGAAATACGTCCCGTCAAGGGTCAGATCGATGACCTTCTGCACGAAATTCGCGCGCGCGTCGAAAAGGGAGAACGCGTACTGGTCACGACGCTAACCAAGCGGATGGCGGAAGATCTCGCCGAGTACTACAGCGAAGTCGGCGTGCGCTGCCGCTACATGCACTCAGAGATCGAGACGCTCGAGCGCGTCAAAATTCTGCGCGACCTGCGCAAGGGTGAGTTCGACGTTCTGATCGGGATCAACCTGCTGCGCGAAGGGCTCGACCTGCCGGAAGTGTCGCTGGTCGCGATTCTCGACGCCGACAAGGAAGGCTTCCTGCGCTCGTCAGGGTCGCTGATCCAGACCATCGGACGTTGCGCACGCCACGTTGAAGGCCGCGCGATCCTCTACGCCGACAAGATGACCGACTCGATGAAGAAGGCTCTCGACGAAACCGACCGCCGCCGCGCCATCCAGGAGGCCTACAACGTCGAGCACGGCATCACGCCGGAGTCGATCGTGCGCCCGGTGGACATGGCGCTGGCGCACATCGTCGAAGCCGACTACGTGGATATGACCGCCGAAGCCGATGGCATCCCCGAATTCAAGTCGCAGGAACAACTCGATGCGTTCATCGCGCGCCTCGAAACGGACATGCGCGAAGCCGCCAAACGCTTCGAATTCGAAAAGGCGGCCAAGCTGCGGGACCAGATCAAGGAGCTGCGGACAAAAGAGTTTTTGTTCGCGTAGAGTTTAAGACGGCTTGCGTTTCGACCCGGCGAAGTTACCATTCGCTGGAAGCCCCCTCGCATATCGCTCCGTTCCTTATGAAAGTGAAACTGTTGTCGCGAGCTTACTTGACTTGGTGACAAGTAAGTGGGAGAGTTCCCTTTCAGTTCCAAGCAACAGCCTCTAGCTCGCAGTCCATACGGCGACTGGCAGTCTGGTTCGAAAGATGAATTTGACTCCCACATCGGCCGCGGGATGTAAGCCGCGTATCGCGAAACCGTGCTTCCCAACAACATGGTTCGCTCTGTTCGCAGTCATTCTCTTGTCGTCGCTCGCGGCTGCTCAGACCGAAATCTTCAACAATATCTCTACCGTCTGTAGTCCATACTCGGCGAAGCCTCCGAATTGCGGTTATTTCCCAATCTTCGGGCCGACCGGCGATTTCGCTGTTCCTAACCTGTCCGATCTGGGTGCGGTGCAGTTCACTCCGGCGGCGAACGGAGTTGCCGGAGGAGCCAAGGTAGTCGTAGTTCAGAATGCGCCGGGGCCGGGTTTTGGCACATCCGGCGGATTGAGCCTGGCGATCTATTCCGATGCCAACGGATCACCCGGGACCGCGATCAGCGAAACGGTAACAGGCTTGTCCGCTCCCTATTGCTGTGCAGCGGCGATTGTAACGGGAACGTTCAGTAAGCCGGTGCCTTTGTCGGCAGGGACGCCCTACTGGCTGGTCCTGATGCCAGGCGCGTCAGATACATACGTGGCATGGGTCGTAGGCGGAACGACAAAAGTTCCTGTCCAACAAACCCTCTCCGGAGGGACGTCTTGTGGGTGGTGCACCTATGCACCGAGCTATGTACAGTTCGCCATCGAAGGCGTGCCGCTGCAGATCACTACTACCAGCATTCCGGGAATCGCCAGTGGGCAGGCCTACGTCACCTTGCTGAATGCCACGGGTGGAACCGGAAGCGGCTACACGTGGTGTGTGCAATCGGGATCGGCGTGCGTAACTTCCGGCACG
>Ga0335069_10006318_pt1 | contig 17232 bp, 17 predicted proteins | sample Lox_Sample_11_FD_206714 | JGI IMG/M metagenome (GOLD analysis project Ga0335069, IMG submission 206714) | Soil microbial communities from Loxahatchee National Wildlife Refuge, Florida, United States - Lox_Sample_1.1 | ecosystem: Environmental > Terrestrial > Soil > Wetlands | place: USA... | reverse complement strand
GTCCTCGATGGCCGCGGCGCCGGCCAGGAAGCCGGGCGGCGGCGTGCGCAGCAGCGCGGCCATCGCACGCCGATCGTCGGACGCGAACCGCAGCGGGTTGTTGTTGCGCGACTTGAGCGGCGTGGCTTCGGAATCGCCCTGCCCTTCGGCCCGCGGCACCGCGAGCCGACGCACGCCGGCGAGCAGCACGCGCAGCAGTGATCCGGCGGTGCGCAGCAATTCGGGCCGCGCCGGCGCGGGCAGCTCGAGTTCGACCTGCGCGCCGTCGAGGAAGCTGCGCCACATCTCGTCGCCGGACGCCGCCGGACGAACGGCGAGCGACTCGCGCACGAGGACCTGGGTGCGCTCGGTGTTCGCGGCGTCGTCCAGTTCGCCGTTCAGGCCCATCCGCGTCGACGGATCGAGGAGTTGTGTCGCGGGGAAGTCGGGATCCTCGAACTCGACGGCGATCGTGTACTGGCCGATCCGAAGGCGGTCGCCGGGGCGAATCTGGTGGCGCTGGCCCGGCGGAATCGGCCGTCCGTTGACGAGCGGCGGATTCGTGCTGCCCATGTCCTCGAGGTAATAGGTGCCGTCGTCGTAGCTGACATGGCCGTGGAAGCGCGAGACGGTGCGCTTGGGATCCGGCAGGGACAGTCGCGCGCTTTCCGCGCGCCCGATCAGCCCGCCGGAGGCGTCGAACCGCGCGACGAGCGGAGGACGCTCCGTGACCTCGTCCGGCCAACCGATGACCCGAAGCAGGAGCTCCATCGTCGACAGCGCGCGACGGGGCGCTTCAAATCCGGCGGGCGTCGCGCCGCCGCTCGACTTCAGCGCATCTTCCAGTCGCCATTGAGCGCATCCTCCTGGCCTTTCCGGGCGCGCTCCATCAGGCGTTGTGCGACTACGTTTCCGGGTTCCGCATCGAGCACCGCACGCGCACGTGCGATTGTGCACTCATAGCGCCTTTGCGCAAAACAGACGCGCGCTTCGCGCAGCGCTTCGCGAAGCACCGGCCGATCGACGCGGAAGTCGTCGGCCGCGGTTCCGGCCGCGGATTCGTCCGCCGGCTGCGGGCTTCCCGCTGGCAGCGCCGGGGCCCGCATGGCCGGCGGCACGCGCGGCGCGGGCGCCGGCGACAGGCCAGCCGCAACGGGTGCGGGCCGGGGAGGCGTCGCCTTCGACGGCTCGACCTCCCGGTCGGTCGGGGCCGCCGCGGCGTCGATGCGGGGCGGCGCGGCGGCCGTCGCGGCTTCGCGGCCGCCGGGCCCTGTCGGGCCTCCAGGCGACGCGGTTGGGGCCTGCATCGGCGCGGCGGCCGGCGCCTGTGGCGTGGACTCCGCGGCATCCACGGCCGGCGCCGACCGCGCGGCGCTCGTCCGGCCTCCCGGAACCACGTGCGCGAGGCCGCCCGCAAGCCACGCGGCAGCGATCGCCGCGACGACGCCGGCGCCAATCGTCATCGCGAACCAGCGCCCGCCACGGCGCGCGCCGCGCCAGGTCTCCGAAGGTCCCCGCGGCACGGCCGCCGTGGTTTCGGCGAGCGGCTGCGGTGGCGTCGCGGATGGCGGGAATTCGCGCACCGCGGTCGACGCAAGCCGGGCGCCGTCCTCGCGTCCGCCGGCGGTGACGAGGCGTTGCCCCGGCGGCTCCGGCGCCACCGGCGCCGCGACGACACTCGACGGCATCGCGGCTGGCGGCGCGGCATCGCGGTCGAGCGCCTGGCGCCATTCGGCGGCGCTCTGCGGGCGGTCCTGCGGCTGCGGCGCAAGCGCCCAGTCGATCGCGGCAAGGAACGCCTCGGAGTACTTCCCGGCGGCGGATTGCACGAGCGGCATGTGCGTGTCCTGGACGACACGCCCGACCGATGGCGCCGGCGGGCGGCCGGTGATCGCGAAATGCACGACGGCCGCCAACGCGTACAGGTCCGTCCACGGGCCCTGCTTCATGCCCGGGATCTCGTCGTACTGCTCGATCGGCGCATAGCCCGGCTTGAGGATCACGGTCAGCGCCTGCGTCGCATCGCCGATCACGCGACGTGCGGCGCCGAAGTCGAGCAGCACCGGCGCGTCGCCGTCGACGATCATGATGTTGTCGGGCGAGATGTCGCGATGCAGGCAATTGCCTCGATGCAGCAGGTCGAGCGCGTCGAGCAGCGGGCGGACCAGGTGGCGCAGCCACGTCTCGTCGGGCGGTTCGGCGCGCGACTGCAGCACGTGCTTGAGCGTGACGCCGTCGTAGTACGGCATGGCCATGTAGGCCGTGCCGTTGGCTTCCCAGAAGCGGTAGACCTTCACGAGCGCCGGATGGTCGAACTGCGCCAGCATCCGCGCTTCGTTGATGAAACTGCGCAGGCCGATCTCGAAGGTCTCGCGCACGCGCTCGGACTTGACCGAGACGCTGTAGTCGGCGGTGCGCGCCGCGAGCGCCGCCGGCATGTACTCCTTGAGCGCGACGACGCGGCCGAGCGAATGGTCGTCGGCGCGGTAGACGATCCCGAATCCGCCCTCGCCCACCAGGCCCGAGATCTCGAATTCGCCGAGGCGCGTGCCGGGCGGCAGCAGGTTGCCGCCGATCAGCGGCGCGGCCGCGACGTGCGTGCCGTCGTCCGCCAGCGCGATCGTGCGTTCATTGTCGACGATCGCGCGGCGGCGCGACGACGAAACCGGGCCTCGCGTCACGATCGCGACGGTTCGCTCGGGATCTGCGCGCTGAGCCTCGTCCGCGGCGGCGGCGCGCTGGGCCAATCCAGGTTCGGGCATCGAGGCTGCGAGGGTCGCGTCGATCGTCAAAAGCGTCCGTCAGCGGCGGATTCGCCATGCGGCGCGTGGGAAATCCGCCCTTGACACCGGTTCGAGAGCCAGTCTAGCCGCCGATGACCTGGAAAACCGGCGGTCTGCATCAAGCCGCCACCAGAAACCGGCAAGCCGTTCGTCTGACGCGTGGATGCGGGACGTTACGCCCCCGGACCCTCCTGCGGGTTCCCCTCAGGACTCGCGCCGAGAAAACCTTGTCAGAACGGTATCGACATCCCCGAGCTCGATCTCGATACCCAGAAGGCGCTTGACGTAATGCGAGACCGGCGTCTCATCGGCCATGCCGATGCCGCCATGCAGCTGCACGGCCTGCTGGCCGATCGTCCTCAAGGCCCGGTGCGCCATCACCTGCGCCGCATCGATCGTGCGCTCGTCCCGATTCATCGCCGCGGCCCATGCGAGCGACTGCGCCTGCTCGAGCAGGATCAGCATGTCCGCCGTCCGGTGGGCCAGTACCTGGAAGCGCCCGATGGGCTGCCCGAACTGCTTCCGGGTGCGCAGGTAGTCGGTCGTCACGGCGACCACGGTGCGCGCGAGGCCGACGCCCTCGGCAACGCGCCCGATCGTCGACAGCATCGCGCCGGCCCGCCACGCGCGCTCGGCCGCATCGCCCTGCGCCAGCGCGACGCCCTCGGCCGCCGCCGCCTCGACGTGGGCAGCGCTCGTGCCGTCGAACTGCCGATACGCCCGCCTCGACGTCGCGGCTGCCGCGAACAGCAGCAGGCGACCATCGACGAACGCGAGCAGCGACTCGGCGTAGGCCGCGTGCGGCGACGCGGCCCGCAGCGCGCCGCCCTCGTACGTCGCCTCGCGCAGCGGAACGACGATGGCGCCGGCCGCGACCCGTTGCAGCGCGGCGTCGCGCGCCGCCGACGCCGGCGCTGCCGCCAGCGTCGCGGCGGCCGCGAGGGCCGAATCGACGTAGGGCTCCAGCAGCCACCCGCCACCAAGCGCCTGCGCGACGAGCGCCGCATCGATCGGCGCGAGGCCCAGGCCACCCGCCGACGCCGGCACGCACAGCGCCGCGAGGCCCAGTTCGACCATGTCGCCCCACGCCGGCGGCGGCGTGGCCGGATCGGCGCGAACGTCCCGCCGGCGCGCTTCGAACGTGCAGCGCTCGCGCACGAGCCGCTCGCAGCTCGACACGAGCATCGATTGTTCTTCGCTGAGCGAAAAGTCCATGGCTACAGCTCGAGGACGTGCTTGGCGATGATCCCGCGCTGGATCTCGTTCGATCCGCCGTAGATGCTCACCTTGCGCAGGTTGAGGTAGAAGGCCGCGTCGCCGGCCGGCACGTAGCCGTCGCCCTTGGCGCGCCCCGCCAGCGCCGCGCTGCCGTGCGCCTCGAGCGCGAGTTCGGCGATGCGCTGGTAGATTTCCGACCCCTTGATCTTCAGCATCGACGACAGCGGACCGGGGGCCCCGCCGCGCGAGCGCGCCTCCGACAGCACGCGCAGGTTCGTGATCTCGAGGGCCATGAGGTCGATCTCGACCTCCGCGAGGCGCGCCGCATACAGCGGATCGTCGGCGAGCGGTCGCCCGTTGCGGCGCGCGCTGCGCGCCAGGGCGCGCACGCGCGCCAGTTCGCGCTTGTTGGCGCCGATGCCGGCGATGTTCGTCCGCTCGTGCTCCAGCAGGTACTTGGCAATCGTCCAGCCCTGGTTCTCCTCGCCGACCCGCTGGTCGACCGGGACCTCGACGTCGTCGAACCAGACCTCGTTCACCTCGCGCACGCCGTCGAGCAGGATGATCGGGCGCACGCTGACGCCCTTCGACTTCATGTCGACGAGGAGGAAGCTGATGCCTTCCTGCTTCTTCGCCTGCGAATCGGTCCGCACGAGGCAGAAGATCCAGTCGGCGAACTGCGCCAGCGTCGTCCACGTCTTCTGCCCGCTGACGACGTAGCGGTCGCCGCGCCGCTCGGCGCGCGTCGACAGCGCCGCGAGGTCGCTGCCGGCTCCCGGCTCCGAATAACCCTGGCACCACCAGTCCTCGGCCGTCGGGATGCGCGGCAGGAAACGCCTCTGCTGCGCCGGCGTCCCGAACTTCATCAGGACCGGTCCGACCATCCTCAGCCCGAACGGCAGCTGGCGCGGGGCCCCGGCGAACGCCGTCTCCTCGTCGAAGATGTGCTGCCGGATCTCGTCCCAGCCCGGCCCGCCCCACGACACCGGCCAGCTCGGCGCGCCCCAGCCGCGGGCATGCAGCGCCCGCTGCCAGTCGACGATCGCATCGCGCGTCGCGTGCTCGCCGCGCTCGGCCGCGAGGCGCGCATCCGCCGGCACCGCACGCTGCGCGAAATCGCGGACCTCGAGGCGGAAGGCATCCTCCTCGGCCGTGAAGCTGAGATCCATCGTCGCTTCTCCGTGGCGCCTGCGGCGGGCACGTGCCATGGTGCGGCCTGCGGCCCGTCAGCGCGGAATTCCCTTTTAAGTATCATCGGCCGGGCGTCGCAGCGGGTCAAGCGCGGTGCGGGACGTGCCAGGCCGCCGGGCGGCGGCGCAGCCTGAGAGTACGCGGGGAGTACGCGGATGGACACCAAAGAGACGATATCGCCGCACGCCGCGGGCACCGTCGGCGACGTCGACGAAGGCGTGCCGGTTTCGGCCAAGATCCGCGAGCGCCTGGCCAACGCGCGGGCGCGTTTCCACGCCAACGACAACATCTCGGCGTTCATCGAGCCGGGGGAGATGCCACGCCTCCTCGCGGAGGTCGAGCACAAGGTCCAGGCGCTGCTCGAAAGCCTCGTGATCGACACCGAGGGCGACCACAACACGCGCGGGACCGCACGCCGCGTCGCGCGGATGTATCTCAACGAGGTGTTCAACGGCCGCTACACGGCGATGCCGCCGATCACCGAGTTCCCCAACGTCGAGCACCTCAACGAACTGATGATCGTCGGCCCGATCACGGTCCGCAGCGCCTGCTCGCACCATTTCTGCCCGATTCTCGGCCGCGTCTGGATCGGCGTCATGCCCAACGAGCACTCGAACCTGATCGGCCTGTCGAAATACGTGCGCATCGCCGATTGGGTGATGTCGCGACCGCAGATCCAGGAGGAGGCGGTCACGCACCTCGCGGACCTGCTGCAGGAGAAGATGAATCCGGACGGGCTCGCGATCGTGATGGAGGCCGACCACTTCTGCATGCAATGGCGCGGCGTCAAGGACACCGACTCGAAGATGATCAACAGCGTCATGCGCGGCTCGTTCCTCAAGGACCCGAACCTGCGCCGCGAACTGCTGGCGCTGCTGCAGGCGCGGCGCGCCTGAGCCTGAAATCCACGACGGAACGGCCGACATGCTCGTCAGACTCCTGTACGCCAGCCGCATCGCCCCGGGCGCCGGCGCCGACGCGATCGAATCGATCCTGGCGCATTCGCGCCGCCACAACCCGGAGTTCGGGATCACCGGGATCCTCTGCCACGGCGGCGACGTGTTCATCCAGGTCCTCGAAGGCGGGCGCGAGCCGGTCAACCGCCTCTACGGGCAGATCGCGCGCGACGGCCGGCATCGCGACGTCACGCTGCTGCACTACGAGGAGATCACCGAGCGCTGCTTCTCGAGCTGGACGATGGGCCAGGTCAACCTGGCGAAGGTCAATCCGTCGCTGCTGCTGAAACACTCGGAGCGTCCGGTCCTGGATCCTTTCCAGACCTCGGGCCGCGCCTCCTTCGCGCTGCTGCAGGAACTGATCGCGACCGCATCGATCATCGGGCGGGCGTAGCCGGCCAGCCGTCTCGGCGCGCGGCGCACCGCGCGCGTGGCCCGGCCCGCGTGAACGGGTCCGCGTGAAGGCGCCCTACTCGCAGACGCCGCGCACGAAGAAGTCCGTCGTCTCGCCTTTCACCAGCGTGACGACGTAAGCGACGCGCCGCTCGGCGCGCGCCACGACCCAGATCTCGCGGGTCCTTACGTCCTCGGCCGACAGTTGCCTCGTCTCGACGAGCTTCGTGGCCGCCGGATCGGCGCCGCAGGTGGATTCGACCTGCGCGATGCTGGCGAGGATCCCGCGCCGCGAGGCGTCGTCGGCCATGCTGGGCCCCGGCGTCCCGGCGATGGTCCGCTCGCGCCGCACGACACCGTCGGCACCGCGCGCCTCCTGCCAGCGGTAGGGGCTGCCGGAGCGCGCGAGCGCGTCGTTGGCGGAGGCCAGGTCATCGGCGCCCGAGGGCGCCGCGCAGGCGGCAAGGGCGGCGGCGAATGACACGACAAGGCAGCGGCGGTACATGGGGAAAGCCCTCGCAGATGAAATGGACCGGACCGATCGGACCGATCGGACGGATCGGACGGACGAGATCGGGACGCCGCGGCATCGCCGCGGGACGCGACCGGCGCAAAGGCGCGATCGTAGCGAAAACCGGCGCGGCAGCGAGTTTCGGTGCGTCGTGCGCTCGCGGGCGAGCGCCCTCCCCCGGACGCCTCTAGCGCCGGCAGCCGGCGCCACTCGCGCCGAGCTCCAGCGACGCCTTCGGATCGCGAAAGACGAGCGGCTTCACGGCCGTTCGCTGCGCGTCCGGCAACTCGGCAAGCGCGATCGCGGCGTCGACGCGATCGCGGAACGGCGACTTGTCGCAGACCGGATCGGCATTCGCCGCGTCGCCGCTCAGCATGTAGGCCTGGCAGCGGCAACCGCCGAGGTCGTCGTCCTTCTCGGGGCAGGTGCGACACGGCTCCTTCATCCATGCCGTGCCGCGGAACCTGTTGAAGGCCTCCGAATCGCGCCAGATCGTCTCGATCGACGCCTCGCGAACGTTCGGAAACGCGATGCCCGGGAGCATCCGCGCGGTATGGCACGGCAGCGCGGTGCCGTCGGGCGCCACCGCGAGAAACGTCTGCCCCCAGCCGTTGGTGCATTTCTTCGGGCGGCGTTCGTAATAGTCGGGGACGACGAACAGGAGCCGGATCGAATCGCCCAGCCGCGCGCGATACGCCTGCACGACGCGCTCGGCGCGCTGCAGCTGCTCGCGCGACGGCAGCAGCTGGTCGCGGTTGACGAGCGCCCACGAGTAGTACTGGCTGTTGGCGAGTTCCAGGTATTCCGCGCCGAGCTCGACCGCCATCTCGATGATCCGGTCGACGTAGTCGATGTTCAGCCGATGCAGCACGACATTCATCACCATCGGCCAGTCGTGCGCCTTGATGAGCCGCGCGACGCGCTGCTTGAGGTCGAACGTGCGCGTGTGCGACAGGAAGTCGTTCGATTCGCGCGTCGAATCCTGGAACGACAGCTGGACATGGTCGAGGCCGGCGTCGCGCAGCCGCGCGGCGCGCTCCGGCGTCAGGCCGACGCCCGAGGTCAGCAGGTTCGTGTAGTAGCCGAGCCGGTGCGCCTCGGCGACGAGTTCCTCGAGATCGTCCCGCAGCATCGGTTCGCCGCCGGAAAAGCCGCACTGCACGGCGCCGAGGGCGCGGGCCTCGCGCAGAACGCGCAGCCAGTCGGCGGTGGCCAGCTCGTCGTCGTGGCGCGCGAAGTCGACCGGGTTGTAGCAGAACGCGCAGTGCAGCGGGCAGCGATGCGTCAGCTCGGCGAGCAGCCACAGCGGCGGCCCGACCGCGGCGCCGGCGGCACGTGGCGCCGCGGCGTCGATGCGGGGAGCGACCGGCATGTCCACGCCGGTCACCCCGCCGCGCCGGACCGGATCCAGCCGCGCTCGCGCGCCATTGCGAGGAAGGCGCGAACGTCCGCCTCCAGTCCGCTCGCGCCGAACGCCTGCTCCAGGCTGGCGACGATCTGCGGCACGGTGCGCACGCCGTCGCAGCGGGTGATGATCTCGGCCGCCGACGCGTTCAATTTCACCATGCCTTCCGGGTACAGCAGCACCCAGGCCTGCTGCGCCTCCTCCCACTGCAGGCGGAACAGGCGGCCGAGGCGCGGGCGTTCCTGCGCCGCGGCTTCCGCCTCGCTCATGCCGTCACCCCGTATTTCAGCGCCATCGCGTCGTTCATCGTCCACAGGATGTCGAGCTTGAACTGCAGGATCTCGAGCGCGCGGTGCTGCGCGGCCAGCGTGTCGAAGTAGGCGAGCGTCACCGCGAGGCCCTGCTCGACGTCGCGCCGCGCCTGCACGACGCGGTTGCGGAAATACTGCAGCCCGTCGTGCTCGATCCACGCGTAGTCCGCCGGCCAGTTCGCGAGGCGCTGCTTGTGGATGTCGGGCGCGAAAAGCTCCGTCAGCGACGAGCAGACCGCTTCCTGCCACGGTGCGCGGCGCGCGAAGTTGACGTACGCATCGACCGCGAATCGAACGCCGGGCGCGACATGGCGCAGGTCGAGGATTTCCTCGCGCGACAGGCCGACCGCGAGCCCGAGGCGGATCCAGGCCTCGATGCCGCCCTCGTTGTACTCGCCCGCCATCTCGTAGCCGTCGTGGTCCAGGATCCGCTGGATCCAGCCGCGGCGAACCTCGCGGTCCGTGCAGTTGGACAGGATCGCCGCATCCTTGACCGGGATCGCGATCTGGTAGTAGAAGCGGTTCGCGACCCAGCCGCGGATCTGCTCCGGCGAGGCCTTGCCGGTGTTCAGCATCACGTTGAACGGGTGATGGATATGGTAGGCCTTGCCCTTCTCGCGCAGGCGCGCCTCGAACTGCTCGCGGCTCCAAGGCAGTCCGGCGTCGCGGGGTGCATTCATCCGTCGATCTCCATGCCGTCGTAGGCGACCTCGATGCCGTGACGCTGCAGGACCGCGCGCTCCGCGCTGTCCTCGTCGAGGATCGGGTTCGTGTTGTTGATGTGGATCAGGACGCGCCGCGTCGTCGGCGGAAGGCGGTCCAGCCATTCGATCATGCCGCCCGGACCGTGTTGCGGCAGGTGACCCATCTCGCGGCCCAGCTTGGTGGACACGCCGAGGCGTACCAGCTCGTCGTCGGTCCACACGGTGCCGTCGACGAGCAGCGTCGACGCGGTGTGCATCGCGTTCCACACCGCGTCGTCGATGCGCGCCAGCCCCGGGGCGTAGAAGACGCTGGTACCTCGGCGCGCATCGACGATGCGCACGCCGATGTTGTCGCCGCGGCGCGGCCGGTCGCGGTACGGCGAATACGGCGGCGCATTGCTCTCGAGCGGCAGCGCCTCGAAGCGCAGTCCGGGGCAGGCCGGGATCTCGAACGCCCGTTCGAGCGGCAACTCGTGCCACCGGACCCCGCAATAGTGGTCGAGCAGGCGAAACAGCGGATGGTTGCCCGTGAGGTCGTCGCGCACCGGCGCCGTGCACCAGATCTCGAGCGGCTGGCGGTGCTCGCGCAGCATCAGCAGGCCGGTCGTATGGTCGATCTGCGCATCGATCAGCACGATCGCGCCGATCGCGGTGTCGCGCAGCGCGCGTCCGGGCTGCAGGGCCGGAAACCCGCGCAGCTGCTGCAGGATGTCGGGCGACGCGTTGAACAGGACCCACGAGCCGCCGTCGTCGCTGACGGCGATCGACGATTGCGTCCGCGCGCTCGCGCGCACGCTTCCGTGGCGCAGCCCGGCACAGTTCGCGCAGTTGCAGTTCCACTGCGGAAAGCCACCGCCGGCGGAGGCGCCGAGGACGCGTAGTTTCATGGCGGATGCGACCCTGGGTCGCGGTCGTTCGGCCACGGGCGCCGCGGCCGCGATGCCGCCGGCCGCGTGGCCGGCGGCTCGGAACTTAGCGGTTCGCGATGTACAGCGTGATCTCGAAGCCGAAACGGTAGTCGATGGCTGCCGGGGTTTCCCACGTCATGGCGTTCTCCTCAGGTCGATCGTTGCAGGTCCGGAACGGGATGCTCCGGAGGGGTCGGGACACCTTCGGCCCGGGTTCGATCCCGCAGGAACATCGCCGGCCTCGGTGTGATGGGAATTATTCCGGCCCGACGCGCCGCGCCGCATCCGGAATAGCTGGAACCGCGTCTCCAGATTTTCTTGAGCACGCACACGGCGCCCCGTGGGCGAAAATGCAGCCCGCCACCGTCGCCTCGGATCCCGCAACGCAACAAATGAGCCTCCGCCTCCAGATCAACCTGATCATCACCGCGCTCGTCGCCGTCTTCGTCGCGCTGCTCGTCTGGGAGCGGATCGACGACACGCGGCGCAGCGTGCGCGAGGAGATCGAGGGATCGAGCCTCGTCGCGACGCAGGTGCTGCGGCGCGTCAGCGAGGCCTACGGCTATGGCGGCCTGCCGGCGATGGTGACGTTCCTGCAGCAGCTCGGGCGCGTGCGGGCCAACGACATCACGCTGTTCGACGCCCGCGGGAACACGCTGTACCGCTCGCCGCCGTTCACCTACAAGGCCGGCCGTTCGGCGCCGGCGTGGTTCTCGCGGATCGTCGAGCCACCGCTCAATCCGGTCGAGATCCGCATCGACGCCGGACGCATGGTGCTGCGCGCGGACCCGTCGCGCGCGGCGCTCGACGGCTGGGACGAGCTGTCGAAGATGCTCGTCGTTGCCGCCGTCGGCTTCGCGCTCGTCAGCGCGCTCGTCTACGGGCTGGCGGGCATCGCGCTGCGCCCGCTGACACGCGTGGCCGACGCGCTGCAGCGCATCGGCCAGGGGGAATACGGCGTGCGAGTGCCGCTGCCGCGCGGTGCCGAGGCGCGACGCATCAGCGTCGCGATGAACCGGATGGCGCAATCGGTGCAGGACAGCGTCGCCGCGACCGAAGCGGCAGCCGAGGCGCGCGCGCGACTCGCCGAATCGCGCCGGCTGACGCGGATCATCCAGGAGCGCATCGAGCACGAACGGCGCGCGATCGCGCGCGAGCTGCACGACGAGCTCGGGCAGCAGATCACCGCGATCAAGAGCATGAGCCTGTCGATCGCGCAGCGCACCGAGCCGCACGACGCGACGAGCGCGCAGACGGCGCGCCTCGTCGCGACGACGGCGGCCCAGATGTACGATGGCGTGCACCGGCTGATCTCGCGACTGCGGCCGCTGCCGCTCGACGAGGCCGGACTCGGCGAAGCGCTCGTCGAGATGATCGCCGAGTGGCGCGCGCGGCAGCCGGCGATCGAATTCTCGCTCGACGCATCGACGCTGCCGGCGGAAATCCCGGAGGCCGTCGCCACGGCCGCCTACCGGATCGTCCAGGAAGCGGTCACGAACGCGGTCCGACACTCCGGCGGCACGCGCGTCGCCGTGTCGCTCGCCGTTGCGGGCGCTGCCATCGACGTGCGCGTCGTCGATAATGGGTCGGGCCTGCCGCCGGACTGGACCCAGCGTGGGCGCCTCGGGCTTGCCGGCCTTCGCGAGCGCGTGCTGGCGCTGGCCGGCGAGTTGAGTTTCGCGCCGGCGCAGCCGCACGGCGTCGACCTGAAGGTGCGCCTGCCGCTTGCCGCGAGCGGCTGGGAAGAGCCGCGCGCCGCAGCGATCGAATGAGCGCCACGCGATGCAGATGAAGTCCCGGATCCGCGTCCTGCTCGCCGACGACCACGCGGTCGTCCGGATGGGGTTCCGCCTGCTGCTGCAGGAAACGCCGGACATCGAGGTCGTCGCCGAGGCCGACAGTGGCGAAAGCGCCTACCAGGGCTTCGTGCAGCACGCGCCGGACGTCGTCGTGATCGACATCTCGATGCCCGGAATGGGAGGCATCGAGGCGGTCAACCGGATCCTCGGGCGCGACCGGCAGGCGCGCGTGCTCGTGCTGTCCGCCCACGAAGACACGATGCACCCGAAGCGCATGCTGCGGGCCGGTGCCCTCGGCTACCTGTCCAAGCGCACGGCGCCCGAATCGCTGATCGAGGCGATCCGCACCGTCGCCGACGGCCGGCCCTTCCTCGACGCGCAGATCGCCCACCGGCTCGCGCTGCACGACCTGGGCGGCGGCAACGACCCGGTCGAGCGGCTGTCGGAGCGCGAATTCGAGGTCTTCCTGCAGCTCGCCCGCGGCCAGTCGGTCAACCAGATCGCCGAGGCGCGCAACATCTCGCCATCGACGGTCGGCACGCACCTCTACAACATCAAGCAGAAGCTGGGCGCGAGCAACCAGGCGGAACTCACGCTGATCGCGCTTCGCCACGGCCTGATCGAGGCTTGAAGCCCGTCAGTCCGCGGGGGTCGTTCCCGCAGCGGCGCGCCGCAGGCGATCGTTGATCGCCAGCCACGCGGACGTCGTCGGTGGCGCCGCGACCAGGATCCGCTCGGCCCCGCTCGCGTCGAGTTGGTGCAGCCAACGGTACAGGTCATGCGCATAGGCCGTCGGCTCGGTCGCGGCGACGAGACGCAGCACGATGCGGGCACTTTCGGCGTCGCTGCCGACTTCCGCTGCGGGGCCGAGCACGGCGACCGTCCGCCCGCGCAGTGCCGCGAGCCGCGCCGGCAATTCCGCGGCCGCGACGAGTTCGAGAGGCCGGCGTGGCGCGTAGTGCTGCTCCAGGCTGCCCGACACGCGCGGCGCCGCGGCCGCCAGCCGGGGCAGCCGGCGGTCTTCCTCCGCCACGGCGGCCCCGAGCGCCCGCGCCAGGCGATCGGCGCCGATCGCCCCGGGGCGCAGGACCCTCGGCAGGTCCGTCGACAGATCGACGATCGTCGATTCGATGCCGAACTCGCAGGCGCCGCCGTCGAGGATCAGGTCGACGGCGCCGGCGGGCTTTTCGCCCAGCCCCTCGCGCACGTGCTGCGCGCTCGTCGGGCTGATGTAGCCGAAGCGATTCGCGCTCGGCGCGGCCAGTCCGGCGGCGACGTCCCCGCGTGCCGTCGTCCACGCCGCCAGCAGCGCACGCGCCCACGGATGCGCCGGCGACCGGAGTCCGACGGTGTCCTGGCCACCGGTCACCACCGGCAGCGCCCTCGCTGACGAGCGCAGCACGAGCGTCAGCGGACCCGGCCAGAAGGCCGCGGCAAGTCGCCGCGCCGCCGCGAGATCGCCGCGTGTCCACGCCGGCAGGGCTTCGACGCCCGCGACATGGACGATGACCGGGTGGTCGGCCGGCCGCCCCTTCGCCGCGAAGATCGCCGCCACGGCCGCGGCATTGTCGGCGTCCGCGCCCAAGCCGTAGACGGTTTCGGTCGGGAAGGCGACGAGCCCGCCGCGCGCGAGAATCCCGACGGCGCGCTCGATGAGCCGCGGATCCGGACGTGCGAGGCCGTCCGCCGCGCCGCCGGCGGCGTCGCCCGTCATGCCGGGTCCGCGCCGGCCGACGGCGGCTCGATACCGAGCGCGCGCGCAGCCAGCGCGGCGCGCTCCAGCGCTTCGCGCCGAGTCGCCGCGACGACGGTCACGTGGCCCATCTTGCGGCCGCGCCGCGGCTCGTGCTTGCCGTACAGGTGCAGGCATGCGCCGGCGATCTGCAGGACGCGCTCGAACGGCGGGCGCCGCCGCGCCTCGCCGTCGAACCAGGCGTCGCCGAGGATGTTGAGCATCACGGCCGGCTGCACGAGGCGCACGTCGCCGAGCGGCTGGCCGGCGAGCACTCGCGCCTGCTGCTCGAACTGGCTCGCGACGCACGCCTCGATCGTTGCATGGCCGCTGTTGTGCGGACGCGGCGCCATCTCGTTGGCGACGAGGCGGCCGTCGGCGAGGACGAAGAACTCGACGCACAGCACGCCCACATAGTCGAGGCGCTGCGCAATGCGCAGCGCCGCGTCGCGCGCGCGCTCCGCGAGCGCGTCGGGCACGCGCGCCGGGACGATCGAGGCGGCGAGAATTCCGTGCCGATGCTCGTTCTCGACGACCGGGTAGGCGACCGCGGCGCCATCGCGCCCTCGGCAGACGATCACCGAAACCTCGCGCGCCAGTTCGAGGCGACGCTCGAGGATGCAGTCGACGGAGCCGAGCGCGCCCCATGCGGCCGCCGCCTCGGCGGCGCTCGCGACGCGCGCCTGCCCCTTGCCGTCGTAACCGAGGCGCGCCGATTTCAGCAGCCCGGGGAACAGCGCGTCCGGAACGTCCCGCAGGTCGTGCGGCGAGCGGATCGCCGCATGCGGCGCGACATCGATGCACGTCGCGAGGAAGGCCTTCTCCTCGAGCCGGTCCTGCGCCACCGCGACGCTGGCGGCGGACGGACTCACCGCGACGTCGCGGGCCAGCCGCGCGAGCGCGGCCGCCGGGACGTTCTCGAATTCGGTCGTCACCGCCGCACATTGCGACGCGAGCCGGTCGAGCGCCGCAGCGTCGCCGTAGGCGGCGACGAGATGCTCGTCGGCGACCGCGCCGGCGGGCGCCGTGGCATCGGGATCGAGCACGCAGACGCGATAGCCCAGCGACTGCGCTGCGGCACAGAACATCCGGCCGAGTTGGCCGCCACCCAGGACGCCGAGCCACGCCCCCGGCTCCAGGCGTCGCGCCGCGACGCCTGTCATTCGGCGGAGGTGGTGCCGGACGACGCCGGCGGCAGCGACATGCCGCGCACCTTGGCCGCCTGCGCGGCCCGGAAATGCGCAAGCCGCTCCGCGAGGCGTGCGTCGTCCGACGCCAGCATAGCGACCGCGAACAGCGCCGCGTTGGCCGCGCCGGCGGCTCCGATCGCGAAGGTCGCGACCGGAATGCCGCGCGGCATCTGGACGATGGACAGGAGGCTGTCCTGCCCCTGCAGGTGGCGCGACGCGACCGGAACGCCGAGCACCGGGACGGTCGTCTTGGACGCGATCATTCCCGGAAGGTGCGCCGCGCCTCCGGCCCCGGCGATGATGGCCCGCAGTCCGCGGCCGCGCGCCGCCTCGGCGTAGGCGAACATCAGGTCGGGCGTTCGATGCGCGGAAACGACGCGGGCCTCGAACGGCACGTCGAAATCCTGCAGCAACGCGCAGGCGTGCCGCATCGTGTCCCAGTCCGAATCCGAGCCCATCACCACGCCGACGCACGGCCGCGGCGCCGCCGAGGCCGCCGCGGCGCCGAGGATCGGGACGTCGTCCGTACCGGGCGGCCGTGTCATGCGACGGGCGAGGCGCTCATTCGTCGGCCAGGTCCTGGCCGGTGAGGCGCCGCAGCGCCTCGCGATAGCGCAGCGCGGTCCGCTCGATGACGTCGGCCGGCAGCGTCGGCGGCGGCGGGGCCTTGTTCCAGGGCTGCGCCTCGAGCCAGTCGCGCACGAACTGCTTGTCGAAGCTCGGCGGCGAGATGCCCTCGCGATACGCGTCGACGGGCCAGAATCGCGACGAATCCGCGGTCAGCACCTCGTCCATCAGGCGCAGCGCGCCGGCGTCGTCGACGCCGAACTCGAACTTCGTGTCGGCGACGATGATCCCGCGCGTCGCCGCGTGGCGTGCGGCCTCGGCGTAGAGCGCCAGGCTGACGTCGCGCAAGCGGATCGTGAGCGCCGCGCCGATGCGCTTCTCGACCTGCGCGAGCGTGATGTTCTCGTCGTGGCGGCCCAGTTCGGCCTTCTCCGCCGGCGTGAAGATCGGCTGCGGCAGCCGCGCGGCGAGCTGCAGCCCGGCCGGCAGCGCCGTCCCGCAGACCGTGCCGGTGGCCTGGTAGTCCTTCCATCCGGATCCGATCAGGTAGCCGCGGACGACGGCCTCGATCGGCAGCGGCCTGAGCCGCCGCGCGACGACCGCACGCCCGCGAACCTGCGCGACCTCGTCGGGAGCGACGACCTGCTCCGGCGGGATTCCGGTGAGGTGATTCGGGACGATCGCGGCCAGGCGCTCGAACCAGAAGTTCGACATCTGGTTGAGGACCCGGCCCTTCCCGGGTATCGGCTGGGCCATCACGACGTCGAACGCCGACAGCCGATCGGTCGTGACGATCAGCAGCTTGTCCGCGCCCACCGCGTAGCTGTCGCGCACCTTGCCCCGATGCACGAGCGGCAACGACGTCAGGTTCGTCTCGAACAGCGGTGCGTCGCGCGGCATCGGCTGGCGGTGGCCCTTCAACCCAGGAAATGCGCCGCGAGTATCGCGACCCAGGTGCCGCCGGCGAGCGCCAGCGACAGCATCACGGCGGCGCTGCCGAAATCCTTCGCTCGCTTGCCAAGCGGATCGATGCGGTAGCTGTCGCGGTCGACGGCGACCTCGACCGCCGTATTGAGCAGTTCCACGACCAGGACGAGCACGACCACGCCGACCAGCACGATCTTCTCGACCAGCGTGATCGGCAGCGCGACCGCGACCGGGATCATCACCGCGGCGAGGATGACCTCCTGGCGGAACGCGTCCTCGTCGTCCCACGCCGAGCGCAGGCCTTCGGCCGAGTAGCGCGTCGCATTGAGCAGGCGCTGCAGGCCGCGCTTGCCCTTGAGCGTGCGGCTGTCGCCCGGCGGCATCGTCGGCCCGGTGTCGGCCGGCATCTGGGTCTTCATGGCCGCGATGATAAACAACGCCGGCCCTCTCCCCCTACCCCTCTCCCGCTTCGCGGGCGAGGGGAGCTTCGTCGTCGCGAATCGACACATTTCCCCAACGGCTGACGCCGGAACTCCCCTCGCCCGCGAAGCGGGAGAGGGGTAGGGGGAGAGGGCGCGAGGCCAGCGCTACTGCACCGTCTGCGCCAGGTCTCCGGCGCGATAGCGCTTCGCCATCCCGTCGAGCGGCACGACGCTGA
>Ga0335069_10006317_pt1 | contig 17232 bp, 13 predicted proteins | sample Lox_Sample_11_FD_206714 | JGI IMG/M metagenome (GOLD analysis project Ga0335069, IMG submission 206714) | Soil microbial communities from Loxahatchee National Wildlife Refuge, Florida, United States - Lox_Sample_1.1 | ecosystem: Environmental > Terrestrial > Soil > Wetlands | place: USA... | reverse complement strand
GCCGATTGCAGAGCGAGCGCAGCGAGTACGACCGGTTGATGGAGTCCATCGAGGAACTTTACCGCAGCGGCGCGCTCGCCCCGGAGCCGGCAGCGCAGACCGTGTTCGTGGAAGGCGCGGCCAATCTGGTGGCGAGCGAGGAAGACAAGGAGCGCTTGCGCGAGCTGCTGCATCTGCTGGAAGAGAAGCAGCGAGTGGTCGAACTGCTCTCCGCTTACCTCGATGCCCGGCAGGAAGCGGTGCGGGTCGTGATCGGCCTGGAAGACGCAGTGCCGCAGATGCGCAACTTCGTGCTCATCGGCGCTCCGGCGCACGTGGGCGATGAGGTGGTGGGGTCGCTGGCGGTGATCGGACCGACGCGTATGGACTACGAGCACAGCATTACGGCTGTATCCTACATCGCGCGGCTTTTCGACAAGATTTTGAACGAGGAATAGCAGTTATGGCAAAAGGGAACGGCAAGAGCGAAGTTCAGAACCTGGACGCGGACCACGAGTTGCCCGCGGCCGAGGAAGACGGCTTCGAGGAGAAAACGGCGGAGCAGCCTGTGGCGGTGGGCGTCGAGGATGAACTCAAAACGCTGCGCGCGGAGCGCGACGTGCTCTACGACCGGCTGGCGCGTCTGCAGGCGGAATTCGACAACGCGCGCAAGCGCGCCGCCCGCGAGCAGACGGAGTTTCGCGAGTACGCGGTGGCCGACGCGATCAAGGCGCTGCTGCCGATCGTCGACAGCTTCGATCGCGCCCTCCAGGCCCACGCCGGGGAAGAGAACTTCCGCGGCATCGAACTCATCAATCGCCAGTTCCACGATGCGCTGGCAAAATTGGGCGTGCGTCCTATCCCCGCGGCGGGTGAGCCTTTCGATCCCTACCTGCACCAGGCGGTCGAGATGGTGGACACCGCGGACGTCCCGGACCACACGGTGCTGGAAGAACTGCAACGCGGCTACAAGTTCAAGGACCGCCTGTTGCGTCCGGCGATGGTGCGGGTGGCGCGCAATCCCAACATTTAAACGGAACCGACTCTGGCCACCAACGCAAAACGCGATTATTACGACGTGCTGGGCGTCACCCGCGAAGCCAGCGAGCAGGAGATCAAGAGCGCGTATCGCAAGCTGGCCATGCAGCACCATCCGGACCGCAATCCCGGCAATCCTGCCGCGGAGGAGCGTTTCAAGGAGGCCAGCGAGGCCTACACGGTGCTGGCCGACGCGCAGAAGCGTGCGCAGTACGACCGCTTCGGACACGCAGGCCTGAGCGGCGGCGGCGGCGGGTTCGGCTTCGATGCCGACGTCATGTTCCGCGACTTCGGGGACATCTTCGGCGACTTCTTCGGCTTTGGCGACATCTTCGGCGCGGGCGGCGGACGCCGCCGCAGCCGGGCGCAGCGCGGCGCTGATCTGCGGGCGGACCTGAACCTGGAATTCGAGGAAGCCGTTTTCGGCGCCAAAGGCACGGTCAAGTACCGGCGGCAGGAAGCCTGCGAAGAATGCCGCGGGACAGGCGCGGCGGCGGGGAAGTCTCCGAACACGTGCTCCACCTGCGCCGGGCGCGGGCAGGTGCGTTATCAGCAGGGGTTCTTCAGCGTCTCGCGGACGTGCCCGGCCTGCCACGGCGCCGGTACCCTGATCACCGATCCATGCCTGCGCTGCAAAGGGCAGGGCTTTGTCGCCCGCGAACGCGTGCAGGAAGTCAAAGTCCCGGCGGGCGTGGAGGACGGCACCCGCATCCGCTACTCCGAACTCGGCGACGCCGGAGTGCACGGCGGTTCGCCCGGCGATCTCTACGTCGTCCTGCACGTGAAGGAGCACCCGTTCTTCCTGCGCGAGGGCAAGGACCTCTACTGCGTGCTGCCCATCTCGTTTCCGCAGGCGGCGCTGGGCGCGGAAGTAAGAGTGCCGACGCTCGACGGCGAACACCTGCTCAAAATCCCCGAAGGCACGCAGTCGGGCAAGGAATTCCGCATCCGCGGCAAGGGCGTGCCGGTGCTGAACGGGCACGGCAAAGGCGACCTGATCGTGCGCGTGGTGGTACAGACTCCCACCCGCCTCACCAAGCGCGAACGCGAACTCTTGGCCGAACTCGATGCCATCACCCGCGTCGATAACAAGCTCGAGCGTCCCAGCCTGCTCAGCAAGGTCAAGGATATTTTTGGGTAGGAGGCAGGAGGCAGGACGCAGCAAGCAGGCTGCAGGGAAGCGTGTTTTTCCTGCTTTCTGCCGCCTGCCTCCTGCCGCCTGGATCCCATGACGCGCCGCCGCTGGATTGCCGACGAGATCACCGGCAACCGGGCTGCCCTTGTCGGCACGAATGCCGAACACCTGGCACGTGTGCTGCGGGCGCGCGTCGGAGAGGAGTTCGATATCGCCGCCCAGGGCCGCGTGCGGCGCGGGCGCATCGTTTCGATCACACCCGAGAAGGTCGAATTTGAGCTGGGCGAAGAACTGGCGGCGGCCGCGCTTCCTGAGATCGCGCTGGTCCTGGCGGTCTTCAAATTCGATCGCATGGAGTGGGGGATCGAGAAGGCGACCGAGCTCGGGGTCGCCCGCCTGTTGCCGCTGGTCGCCAAGCGGACGGATTCGCACCTTGCCTCGGCGGCAGTGAAGCGCGTCGAGCGCTGGCGGCGCATTGCCCGCGAAGCGGCGCAGCAGTCGCGGCGCGTGACGCCGCCAGAGATCGTCGCTCCGGTGCGGTTGCGGGAGATCCTCGATTTTGCGGCAGATCGCCGCATTGTTCTCTCGGAAGGCGAAGATCAGGTCTTGCTGAGGCAGGCGGTCGCCGGCTCGCGGGGGACGCTGGCACTCGCAATCGGTCCCGAGGGCGGTTGGACTAGCGACGAAGAGCGCGCCTTTCGCGAGCACGGCTGGATCGCCGCCTCGCTCGGACCCACCATTCTGCGCGCCGAGACTGCGGCCATAGCCGCAATCAGCATAGTTTTGGCCGAGCTCCGGTAAGACGAAGATTGGCGGAGCCGGCTGGCTTACAATTCGAGTTTTCGCTTCCCAGGTTTCAAAAGCGTCCATCGGTTTGGAGCGGCGATCTTGAACACTTCCGCGGGGTCGCAGGAAAAGAATCCGGCTTCGGCCGAGCCCTTGGCACGGGAGCGAAAAGGGTCCGTCTGGCCGAGCGGAATGGCTGTCGCGTGGTGTCTGGCTGCGGCCGGTGTGCTTCTCCAGATGCTGACCAACGGCCGGTACGGGTACTTTCGCGACGAGCTGTACTTCCTCGCGACCAGCAACCACCTTGCCTGGGGTTACGTAGATTTTGCCCCCCTGGCGGCGCTTGTGTTGCGAATCAGCCGGGCGTTGTTGGGCGATTCTCTGCATGCGATTCGGACTGTGCCGGCTCTGGCCTATGGGGCGGAAGTCCTGCTGACGGGATTGATCGCGCGCGAACTTGGCGGCAAGCGGTTTGCTGTGTTTCTTGCTTGTGCATCAGTGCTGCTGGCCCCGGTGATCGTGGGCAACGCCACCCGCTTCTCGATGAACCCCTTCGAGCCGTTGTTCTGGATGGGATCGGTTTACCTGTTGCTGCGGGCCGTCGGGCGCAACCAACCCAGACTGCTGGTGTGGTGCGGTTTGCTCGCGGGCCTTGGGCTGGAGAACAAACATGCGACCGCTTTTTTCCTTGTGAGTCTGTTCGCGGGCTTGCTGGCCACCTCGGAACGGCGGCTGTTTCAAAGCAAGTGGCTGTGGATGGGAACGCTACTGATTCTGCTGCTCGCGCTGCCAAACCTGATCTGGCAATACCAGCATCACTTTCCCACCTGGGTCGACCTGAACAACGTTAAGAGGATGCACAAGAATGTCGAGCTCCCGCCGATTCCATTCATCCGGCAGCAGGTCATGATGCTGAGTCCCGGCAGCGCCCCGGTGTGGATCGCCGGTTTGGGCTTCCTGCTCTTTCACCGGGAAGGTAAACGTTATCGCTTTCTGGGAGTCACCTATCTGGTGTTCCTGGCGATCATGATGGCGCTGAAGGCCAAGGACTATTATCTGGCGGCGGTTTATCCGATGTTGTTCGCCGCGGGAGGGGTCTTCTGGGAGAAACTCGCGGAGGCGCGCACGGGTGTTCGCTGGCTGAGGGTGGCTGTTTCCGCCGCCGTCATCATCCTGGGCCTCGTGGCCTTGCCGCTCACCGTGCCGATTCTTCCAGTGGACAAGATCGTACCCTACGAACAGGCACTAGGGATCAGGACCACGCGGACAGAAACGGCCCATTCCGGCCCGCTGCCGCAGCATTTTGGCGATGAATTCGGGTGGGAGGAGATGGCGCGGGCCGTAGCCACGGTGTACCAGGCGTTGCCGCCCGAGGAGCGCGCTAAGACCGGCATTCTCGCGGGCAACTATGGCGAAGCTGGCGCCATCGACTTTTTCGGACCGCGTTATGGGCTGCCCAAAGCCATCAGCGCTCACCAGAACTACTATTTCTGGGGTCCACGGCAGTACACGGGAGAGAGCCTCATTCTGCTGCAATGGAGCCTGCGGCATGCTCAACGCTGGTGTCAGAGCGTGCAGGAGGGACCCGCGCTCGATCCCCCGTTTGCTATGGGTGAAGAGCATTACACGATCCTGGTTTGCCACGGACTTAGAAAGCCGCTGGCGGAAGCATGGCCGGACTTGAAGGTGTGGAACTAAGGCCCATCGCCCTTTTCCACAAACTTCGCAGTTGCCGCTCGCCGCTGAGTCTCCGATAATGAATTGCCCCAGGCGATTCACCCCACAACTCTGTGTCTGTAACTTTCAACGAGCGGCAGCTCCGGGCCATCGAACACGTCCACGGGCCGATGCTGGTGGTCGCCGGCGCCGGCACCGGCAAGACCAGCGTTCTGGTGGAGCGCATTGCGCGTCTGATCCGCGAGGGGCACGCGCGCCCCGACGAGATCCTGGCGCTCACCTTTACCGAAAACGCCGCCAGCGAAATGAGCGCCCGCGTGCAAAAGGCGGTTGAGAGCAGGAATTGCGCCGGACTGCGCGCCATGACCTTCCACGCCCATGGTTTCGGCCTGCTGGAGCGCGCAGGAAAAGGCTTTCGCCTGCTCACGAAGGAAGACCTTTGGGTTTACCTTCGGCTGCGCATCTCGGAGCTCGGCCTGAACTGGTATATCCGCGCAGCAAGTCCCGGCCAGTTCCTGGACGCGCTGCTCGATTTCTTCGACCGTTGCCACGACGAAGTTGTGGGACCTGCCGATTACCGGAAATACGTGACCAGCCTGGGCAGGACGAATGCGGTGCTGCCACGCGTCGTCAGTTCCAAGCTGGCCGAGGGCATGGCACGCGAGGAGGTGCTGGCGCGTTGTGAGGAAATCGCCTGCGCCTTTGAGAAAGTCGAAGAGATGCTGGCCGGCGAGAACCTCGGCACCTTCGCCCACATGATCACGCGGGCCTCGGAACTGTTGCGTCGCGACGAGCAGTTGCGCGGCGCCGAGCAAGCCCGCGCGCGCTTCCTGCTGCTCGACGAGTTCCAGGACGTCAACCTGGCGCAGGTCGAACTGGCGCAGCTTCTGGCCGGAAGCGAGCAGAACCTGTTCGCCGTGGGCGATCCCGACCAGGCGATCTATCGCTTCCGTGGCGCTTCTTCCGCGGCCTTTCAGGAATTTGCAAAGCGTTTCCCCAAGACGAAGCGCGTAACGCTCATCGAAAATCAGCGCTCGCGGACTCCGATCCTCAAGTGCGCGTACGCGGTGATCCGCGGCAATCCTTCAATCGCGTCTGCGGGTTTCGAGCGCGAGCCGCTGCAGTCGGCCCGCGACCAGCACGACCGGCAGCAGGGAGAGCTTCTTGCCAGGTTCCCGGTGGAGATCGTCACCGTGGAGAGCGATGAGCAGGAGGCATTCGACGTTGCCTGTCGTATCGAAGAGCTGCGCCGCGCGCCGACCAAGCGGCGCGATGGCGGACACCGGTGTCCGCGCATATCCGTCCTGTACCGCCAGCATTCTCACCGCACTCTGCTCGTGCGGGAGCTGGTGGCGCGCCGGATCCCGTTCACCGTGGCCGGGCTCGACGCGCTGGAGACGCCCGAGGTGCGCGACCTGCTGGCCTGCCTGCGCGCAGTCGCTTCCATGGCCGACAGTGGCAGCCTGTTTCGCGTGGCCGCACTGCCCATCTTCCAGGTGGATGCCGAAGCCCTGTGCCAGGCGCTGCGGCATGCAGAAAAGGACGCCGACTTCGTCGAAATCCTGATCTCGGTTCCGGGTGGCAGCGAGGTCGTGGCCACCATCGAGGAGGCGTGGGCGACGGCGCGCATGAAAGGCATGAAGACCTCCGCCGTGCTGCTGTACGTGCTCGAGCGTTTTGGCTTTGATCGGACGGCGCCTCCGGTGGTTGCTTTCGCGCAGTTCGTCCTTGAATGGACCAAGAAGCCGGTAGCGCGCAATGGCGAACTCGCCCACTTTCTCGCCTACATGGACTACTACCCCGAGGCGAATGGCATTGTTCCGATCCTGACCGGAGATGACGACGCGGACCCGAACGTGGTGCGACTGATGACCGTGCACATCGCCAAAGGGCTCGAGTTCGACCACGTGTTCATGCTGCGCGCCAACCAGAACTCGTTTCCCACCAGCTTCCGCGAAAAGCTGTTTGAGTTTCCTCAGCAGCTCCGCCGCGGGCTCGTGGCCGAAGGCGACGACAAGGAGATCCACAAGCAGGAGGAGCGGCGGCTCTTTTACGTGGGCATGACGCGCGCGCGGGAGACGCTGACGCTCGGCGCGCATCCCCGTAACCGCAATCAGCGTCCTACCGGCTTCGTGCGCGACCTGATGGACGATCGCGCGGCTCGCCCTTACTGGTCGAAGCGGGATGCCGCTCCCTTCACCATCGATCTCGCCGCGGGGGCGGTTGCGGCGGGCCCGGGAGTTGGCGCCTGGCTTACTAATACGCCGCTTTCTCCTCATCTTGTTGATGGCGCGTTGAGCGCAACTCTGATCGAAAGCTACGAGACCTGTCCGCTGCAGTTCAAGATCGGCCGCCTGTGGAACGTGCCCGGCGAGGTGGCGGCGCAGATGCAGTACGGCAACGTCATCCACACGCTGCTGCGCGATTACTACGAATCCTTGCGCGCCGGCCGCCCGAAGGGCGAAGGAGAGATGTTGCAGGCGCTGCGCGACAGTCTGGCCGCAGCCGGCATGGCGGACCCGGTACAGCGCGATTTATACGAAAAGGAGGGGACGAAGCAGTTGCGTGAATTTGTCCGCCTGCAGCGGGCCGCGCCGCCGGTGGAGGTGATCGGGACCGAGCGCGGCTTCGAGATCGCACTGGGCGGCGTGCGCGTGAAGGGACGGCTCGACCGCATCGACCGCATCGCCGGCAACCGCGTCGCCATCATCGACTACAAGACCGGCAAGCCACGCACTCCGCAACACGCGGACAAGAGTCTCCAGCTTTCCATTTACGCGCTCGCCGCGTGCGAGAAGTGGGACTATGACGTGGAGCGCCTCGTGTTCTACAACCTCGCCGACAACACCGAGGTCGCGAGCAAGCGCGGCCCGCAGCAGCTCGACGAAACCCGCCAGCGTGTCTCCGAGGTGGCGGCTGCGATCGCCGCCGGCAACTTCGATCCCACGCCCGGCTTCCACTGCGGCTGGTGCGCGTATCGGAACCTCTGTCCTGCGACCGAAGAGAGGCTGTATCAGATCCAGGCGCAGGCCGCGGAGGTGAACTGATGCTGGCCGTTGCGTTGGCGTTCGTAGCCGTGCTTCTGGCGCTGATCGCGGTGATCGTGGTCTTGCGGCGTCCGGCGTCGTCCGATGCTCCGGCGCTCGAAGCCTTGCGCAACGACTTCAACGTCCTCCGCGAGAGCACCGACCGGTCGGTCTCTCACGTCGCCGATGTGTTCAGCAAGCAGCTTGATTGCGTGGGCGATAACGTGCAGAAAGCGTTGGGCGCGGTGAACAGCAACGTCGCCGAGCGCCTGGAGGCGATGAACCGCCACCTCGCCGAGCGGCTGAACGAGAACGTGAGGGCCATGAGCGGAACGTCGAAGGAGGTCAACGACCGCATGGCGCACGTGCAGGGCATCTTCGCCGAACTGCAGAAGCAGGTGGGCGGGATGAGCGAGCAGGCGCGGCGCCTGGCCGAGCTGTCGAAGTCCATCGCCGATTTGCAGCACATCCTCTCCGCGCCCAAGCTGCGCGGCGGCTTCGGCGAGGCGCAACTGGAAAATCTGCTGGCCATGGTGTTCGCGCGCGAGCAGTACCGCACGCAATACGCGTTTTCTTCCGGCGACCGGGCGGATGCGGTGCTCATGTTTCCGCAGGGGATGGTGGCCATCGATTCCAAGTTCTCACTGGAAAATTTCCGCCGCATCGCCGAAGCCGATGGCGACGCTGACAAGAAAGTCGCGCGGCGCGATTTTCTGAAAGACGTGCGCAAGCGCGTGGATGAGATTGCGAACAAATACATTCGGCCTGCTGAGGGAACCCTGCCCTTCGCGCTCATGTACGTCCCGGCGGAGAACGTTTATTACGAGGCGATCATTCGCGACGAGGACGAGAACGGTCTCTACGAATACTGCGTGCAGAAGCGCGTGATGCCGGTCTCGCCCAACTCTCTCTATGCATACCTGCACACCATTGTCGTCGGGTTGAAGAGCCTGCACGTGAGCCAGCAGGCGGAGTCCATTCTGCGGCAGATGGAATCCTTGCGCTTCGAGCTGGAGAAATTCACCGACGTCTACGACAAGCTGGGCACGCACCTGAAGAACGCCGGCAAGAGCTACGACGACAGCACGCGCGCTCTCAGCAAGCTGGAGAACCGCGTGCAGAACCTTGCGGGCGCGGGGATGAGCCAGCCGGAACTGCCACTGGACGGGGAAAAGCGCGCGCTGGGCGCGGCGGAAGGCTGAGACGTTTCCAACACACCAAAAAAACCGGGGACGCTTGCCGGCGTCCCCGTTCTTACGATCGGGCCTGGCGGTTAGTGTTTCTTCTTCTTCGCCTTTTTCTTGGTTGCCATGGTTCTATTCTCCCTCTCCATTCTTCATGGATGCAACGAACGTTCCGTTGCGTTTGATTGAATGTATAGAGTCAATGAAAAACGATGTCAAGAGAAAAATCGGAATGCGCGATCACCATCGAGCGATGTACGCCGAGTGCGGAGAAATTTCTTGCCAGGGTGATGGGCGCGCGCATGATCGCAAACGTGACATGGCGCAGGCTCAGACAGCGGAACTGTCATCGATGCTCGCGATGGTGCGCTCCGCAAAAAGTTAAGATCCACGGAACCCGTTTGTGAGTCCTTCCGTAGATAAGGCAAAGGAGTCATCATGTCGTTAATCTCCCGGCGTGTCTTGCTGCGCGCATCGATGCTGGGTCTCGTAGCCGGGTGTGCGCCGGCGATGTGGCCGCAGACGGAGCGCGGCGGGTATCCGCGTCCGGGATTGCGGCGCGGTCCCACCGCCGACAGCGTCTCCGAATTCATGGACGAGATCAGCCTGGGGCGCGCCTGCACCGTGGAGTGCGCCGAGGCCATGCCGGAGCAGCTCTACAGCTTCCGTCCCGTCGCCGAGGAGCGCACCTTCGGGCAGCAGATGGTGCACATCGCCGAGTCGGTGCGCGGCATCTTCGAAGTCTTCGTGCAGGACAAGGCGCAACCCACCTTCACCCTGGGCGAAGCCGGCAAGGAAGTGGTGAAGTCCAAGGCCGAGGTGGTGGCGCTGGTGCGCGAGTCGTTCACCTACGTGCACCGCGGCGCCGCCGACCTGACCGACGTCGACCTCGATATGCGCGTGCAGTTCCTCGACAACCGGCCGTTCTCCAAGGGCCGGGTGGTGCGTTTTCTCCTCGATCACGCCACCTATCACCGCGGAGAGAGCGCGGTGTACATGCGCCTGAACGGTATCCGGCCGCCGCGCTACCGGGCGTGATTCCTGGGGGTCCATAGAGTAGAACAGCCCATTGCGCGCTGGACGGCCGTGGCTATACTCAGCGGCTCCCCATGCTGTTCAAGACCCTCAGCGCGGCGGTGTACGGCATCGACGCCAACATCATCGAGGTGGAGGTCGACGTCTCGGGCATCCGCCTGAGCGAGGGCGACCACTTCATGACCGTCGGGCTGCCGGATGCGGCGGTACGCGAGAGCCGCGAGCGCATCCGGTCGGCGTTGCGGAACTGCGGCTACGACATTCCGCCCACGCACATCACCGTCAACCTCGCTCCCGCCGACATCAAGAAAGAAGGCTCCGGTTTCGACCTGCCGATGGCCATGGGTATCCTGGGCGCGTACGGCGCGCTCACGCGCAAGGAAGTCGTCGACTACCTGCTGGTGGGCGAGCTGTCGCTCGATGGCGGCGTGCGCGGTATCCGCGGCGCGCTGCCCATCGCGGTGGAGGCGCGCGCACGAAAGATCCGCAACCTCATCGTGCCCGAAGTCAACGCCCGGGAAGCGGCCGTGGTCAGCGGCGTGGACGTCTTCCCGGTGCGCTCGCTGCTGGATGTGGTCAACCTGCTGAACGCCGCCGACGGCAATGGCAACGGCGCGGCTCCGCTGCGCGTCCAGACCGACGCCCTGCTGAACGAGGCGCGGCTGTTCACCGTGGACTTCAAGGACGTGCGCGGGCAGCAGACCGCCAAGCGCGCGCTCGAGGTGGCCTCCGCCGGCGGACACAACATCCTGATGATCGGCCCGCCGGGTTCGGGCAAGACGATGCTGGCCAAGCGGCTCCCCACCATCCTGCCGCCGCTGACGTTCGAAGAGGCGCTGGAGACGACGAAGATCCACAGCGTGGCCGGCGTGCTCGATCCCGGCGCGGGTCTGGTGGGGACGCGTCCGTACCGGGCGCCGCACCACACCATCTCCGACGCCGGGCTGATCGGCGGTGGCGCGGTGCCGCGTCCGGGCGAGGTCTCGATCGCGCACAACGGAGTGCTCTTCCTCGACGAGCTGCCCGAGTTCCCGCGCAACGTGCTCGAGGTGCTGCGGCAGCCGCTCGAAGACGGGACGGTCTCGATCGCGCGCGCCGCCATGTCGCTCACCTTCCCGGCGCGGTTCATGCTGGCTGCCGCGATGAACCCTTGCCCGTGTGGATACCACAACGACCCATCGCGCGACTGCCATTGCTCGCAGCCGATGATCCAGCGCTATGTGTCGAAGATCTCCGGGCCGCTGCTCGACCGCATCGACATCCACATCGACGTGCCGGCGGTCCGCTACAAGGAATTGCGAGGCGGGGCCTCGCCCGAGGGCTCCGACCAAATCCGCGAACGGGTGGTCCGCGCCCGCCAACGGCAACTGCGGCGCTTCAAGGCTGCGAACGAACCGATCTACTGCAATGCGCAAATGTCGCCGCGACAGATTCGCGCTTATTGTGACCTAACTCCGGACTGCGAGCGCATGCTGGAGCGCGCCATGGCCCAGCAGGGGCTGAGCGCGCGGGCTCACGATCGGATTCTGAAGGTCGCCCGGACGATCGCGGACCTGGACGGAGAGGAGAGCCTCGATTCGAAGCACATCGCAGAGGCGATCCAGTATCGAACCCTGGATCGGACCTACTGGGCCTGAAACTCGATTGCTACGATCTGTTAGTTTTCCCGAATCTGGCGGGCCGAGAATGGCGGCGGCTACCGTCGGCGGGTCCCTGTGGTGTGGGCGGCGACGCGCTCTGCAGGGTTTTCCAGAAAGGACTGCAGCAGCTCGCAAGATCCCGCGCTCATCGTTCCGAACACGATGCCCACGCCGAGCCCGGGATCGGAAAAAACCACGCGTCCCGGTACGGTAAGCCGGCGCTGTCCTAGCCACAGCGTGATTTTGAGGCTGATTCCGAGCCGCGGCGGGGTGTGCGTGCGAGCGTAGCAGCCACCCAAGCCTACATCCATCGTTGTTGCACGGATGGGCTGGGGAGATTCATCCACAAAGAGTTCGACGGGGATGTCCAGCTGATAACGCCGAGATTTCCGAGGCGGCACGTACTGTTGGACGGCGGGAGTGGGCAGCTCAAAATCCCACAACGACTTTCCCCCTTCCACCGTTTCCAGCCCCACTTGCGCAGGTTGGGAAGGATCCGCCCGTCGCACCCATGTCACCCGGTGACGCGCTTTCTTTTCCCCATGGCGCAAGCCCACAATTTCTCCCACCTTCAGTTGGCATTGGACTCCGGTGAGGACGACACCCCGGCTGCTGATGTTGAGCGTCTGTACCGACTCGTTAAAGGGGCGATTGTCGGCCGACATGCCTAGGATACGCACCTGCAACATGAGATCAGCCCTGGGCTCGCGACGCCGTTTCATTGTTGTCCACAACTTTTGGGAGTGCGATCTTGCTGGATCGCACCACTCTGGCGAGCAAATCCCGGGCCCAGCCAAAAAGAGTTGCTCGCTGGCCCCATGTTTGACCGAATCGATGGCGTGGTCAAAGTACGAAGGTAATCTTCCTGGGCAGTAGCCCGCCTCGGCCCCTGGCCAAAAATCCTCTTGACCGCGCGGGTCATTCCCGGTAAGGTTGATGGGAAGTAGGGTCGACCGACACCGGCCTTTGTGGTTCTGGCGAGCCTGGTTGTAAGTTTCAGCAAAAAGGCAACTTTGAGCCTGCTTCAGGCATCTATTAGTTGTCGGTGAACCTCGTTCTCCAACGGTAAAGCCAGCTTTAACAATGAGTCGGATGTTGGCGTGAGCCGCATGCTGAGGGCTCGGACGAGGCGGCTGGGTTGCTTGGCTGGTAAACATGGAGCCAGGGCCCAAGGAGAGAAATGACGAAAATGCGTTCTGAGTTGATTTATGATGCTGTGCGAACGGTACAGAACCGGTACCTTCTGTGCCAGGTTGCGTCCAAGGCTACGCGGAAGTTCCACAAGCCGAATACGCGAATCCAGGACACCATGAACGAAGTCTTCGAGCGCTTCGCCGAAAGCGAATCGCCCACCCGTATCCTGGCGCAACCCCAAGTGATTAGCGAGGCTCGGCAGCGCGCCGCATAATAGCGTGTGTGGCGCGCCCGCGCCCCCGGAACGGACTCCCTTAATTTTGGATCGTTAGGTCGGACTGACCCCTCCTTAACAATCAATCCACTTCCCGTAGGTGAACATGACCATCGCAGAACTCAAAGAAAAGAACATCCAGGAACTTACCCGCATTGCGCGCTCGCTCGACCTGCCTGGCGCCAGCGGCCTGCGCAAACAGGACCTGATCTTCAAGATCCTGCAGGCGCAAAGCGAGAAGGAAGGCCACATCTTCGCCGAGGGCGTGCTGGAGATCCTGCCCGACGGCTATGGCTTCCTCCGCTCCCCTGACTACAACTACCTCCCGGGGCCGGACGACATCTATGTCTCCCCCTCGCAGATCCGCAAGTTCGACCTGAAGACCGGCGACACCATCAGCGGGCAGGTGCGGCCGCCGCACGAGGGCGAGAAGTACTTTGCCCTGGTCAAGATCGAGGCGGTGAACTTCGAGTCTCCGGAAGAGGCGCGCAACAAGATCCTGTTCGATAACCTGACGCCGCTGTATCCCCAGGAGCGCCTCAAGCTGGAGGTCACGAAGGAAAACATCACCGCTCGCGTCATGGACCTGCTGACCCCGCTCGGCAAAGGGCAGCGCGGCCTGATCGTCTCCCCGCCCCGCGCCGGCAAGACCATGATCCTGCAGAACATCGCCAACTCCATTACCACCAACCATCCGGAAGTTGTGCTGATCGTCCTGCTCATCGACGAGCGCCCGGAAGAAGTCACCGACATGCAGCGCTCGGTGAAGGGCGAGGTCATCAGCTCGACCTTCGACGAGCCCGCCGCCCGCCACGTGCAGGTGGCCGAGATGGTGATTGAGAAGGCCAAGCGCCTGGTTGAACACAAGCGCGACGTGGTGATCCTGCTGGACTCCATCACCCGCCTGGCGCGCGCCTACAACACCATCGTGCCGCCCTCGGGCAAAGTGCTCTCCGGCGGCGTGGACTCCAACGCCCTGCAGCGGCCCAAGCGCTTCTTCGGCGCCGCCCGCAACATCGAGGAAGGCGGATCGCTTTCCATCATTGCCACGGCGCTGGTCGAAACCGGCTCGCGCATGGACGATGTGATCTTCGAAGAGTTCAAGGGCACGGGCAACAGCGAGGTGATTCTGGACCGCAAGCTCTCCGACAAGCGCGTGTTTCCGGCCATCGACATCCAGCGTTCCGGCACCCGCAAGGAAGAGCTCATCCTCCCCAAGGACGATTTGGCGCGCATCTGGGTGCTGCGCAAGGTGCTGAACCCGCTGTCCCCGGTCGAGGCCATGGAACTGCTGATCGACAAGCTGGGCAAGACCCGCTCCAATGGCGAATTCCTGGGCAATATGAGCTCGCTGTAACCGTCCGCCAGCTCCCAAAGATATGTTCTCTAGCAAAAGCGGCTAGTGGCGGGCAGCGGGTACGAAGTTCGACACACAACTCTGCCCTTTTTCGGGTCCGTGCGCTTTCATAAGCTCCAAGCGCTATCTCTTAAGCAGAAAGCGCAGATTGGCTTACATTGGCATGGCAGTGTAGCAGAGCATGGTCTGCTACTCCTTGGGCGGGTAGTTGCGGAAGATCTTCTGAGCAACTTCGTGGATCTTCTTTTCGCGTTTTTCAGGGCTGGCGTTCGCGTCGACGTCTCCGCTCGCCGTGCCGCGCCACACCATCGCGCCGGTATGCGCGTCTACGAGATTAACCACGAGCATGCCCATAAGAACATACTTGGAACCGCTCCTCCAACGCAGGTTTTGCAAACCGTCCCTGAAACCCATGCCGCGAATGTCGCGGTCGAAAACAACGTCGTAGGAGACCAATAGATTTGGCTCCTCTTCGGGGCTGACCTTCGTCAGCCCTTTGGCCGACAGTTGGGCGTCGAGGGAGTTGACGATGCTCTGGTTCGCGAGTTCGTCCGCCACAGGATGGCCGCTTGCCCAGGCATATTTCTTAAACTGCGCGAAGTCTGTCTTGCTGTAATCACAGGAGATTTCCTGCGCCGCGGCACACGTACCCAGCAGGATGAGAGCTGTTACTGCGATGGATGCGATTCGCATTTGGGTTCTACTCTCCTTGGTACGGAAATCGTTCCTTGCGACTCTTCAAGGCATTTCACCTTCCAAACAGAATCGTTGCCCTTTCGTTCACCTAACTCTTGAGTTATTGATTTTGCGGACCTGGACGGTAAGTCTCGCATTTTCGTTTGCCTTGTCGTCGCATCGGTCGTGCCCCCATCTGGGCAGCTGACCGTATCAGGGCGGGCAGCTTCGCCTTCTGAGTTCCTGATGCCACCGCTATTCGAATCGTTGCTAAAGGCTCAAAGACCGGCAGATGTGGGACACTAGGCCGCTGTTTGCGTAAGTGGCGGCAGCGGGTACGAAGTTGGGAAAGGCCCGTAGAGCCTGCCCTGAGCGAAGTCGAAGGGGCCGAAACGAATCTGGGGAAAACCGGGGGAAAACCGGGGACAGACGGGAGGTTTCCAGAAAGAACAGGGAACGTTCCGTCTGTCCCCGATTTTCCCTAGCAAGACCCGTTATGGTGGGACACCCTCAGGGGAAAAAGGGGACAGCCTGAACAGCGCGATTTTTTCTGTTGCCGTCCGTCAGTGCGCGCACGGTCAATTTTTCCTTGACAGATTCCCCGCATTCTGATATTAATATAGATACTATATTAACTATTAGAAATACATGCTCTCCGCCAGCCCTGAGCTCCTTGGCCAAATCCGTTTGCGCGCTAAAGGTTCGCCGGGGACCGGGTGGGGGTCAAGGAAGCTAAGTGCTCTGTTTGACGGTTTTTACGCGTAAGTTCTTTGAAAATCATGGGTTCGCGACGGTATTCGTAAATACAGTCATTTACAGGAGTTAAAGCCCTTATTTTGACTGTATTTAGCGAACAGCATTTTGCAAGTCGTTGAGCGGTCGGTACTTGCGAAATGGGCCAGGGGAGGGGGTACCCACGGTGGTTTCTTGCGGGGGGTAGAGCAAAAGCTTTCAGTCCTGCTGGAGGTGCAGCATCGGCGCGGGTACAGGCGCACCCACAGATGTAACTGCTGTTTATCTAAGAGGTTCGAGTCCGTCGGCGGAGCCTTGACCCTCCGCTGTCAACCACCTTACGATTCCTCCAGGCCACAGTGGGAGGAACAGGTGCGCGAATCTTGGGTAAGGTATCTGGCTTGGGTTCTGGCTGTGTTGTTTCCGGCTTCGGTGGTGATGGCGGACGCGACGTCGGCGATGCTGGTCGCCTCCGGCGATGTGAGCGTCAACGGCAGCCGGATCGAGCGGGCCACCGCGGTCTTCCCCGGTGACAAGGTCCAGACCGGGCCCAACGCTCTGGCCACACTGACAAGCCAGGGTTCCTCGGTGACGGTTGCGGCTAATTCGTCGCTTGTCTTCTCCAGGAGTTTTGTGAACGTGCTCTGCGGGAGCGCCTTGATCGCCACCAGCCGCGGTATGTCGGTGCGAGTGAGCAACCTGCTGGTGCAGCCGGCACGCGGCGCCCAAGCACGTTTCCAGATCACTCAGAACGAAGGGCAGCTTCAGATCATCGCCCGCGAAGGCACGCTGGCCATTGACAACGGATCCGCGACCGCTTCCCTGCAGCCGGGGCGCATGCTGACGGCTTCGGCCACCTGCATGGCGGCGCCCTACGCGGATGATCAGACAAGCGCTTCCCCGTCGGCGGCCGGTAATAGCCAGGAGGGCAGCTCCAAAAAGAAGGCCGCAGCAGCGGTTCCGCCGGCTGCGGGCGGCACCAATGCCAGCACCCTGTGGCTGATTGGAGCCGGTGCGGTCGGCTTGGGATTAATCCTGACCCTGGCGACCACTTCAGGCGGTTCGGGTTCGCCGCCGCCAGCGAGCAACGTTGTTCCGGTAGTCGCGCCGGCTGCGTCAAGGTGATTCCGGCGTCTTTGTCTCGCCGGTAGGATAACCGCAGATCGAAATCGGCCCGCCCTTCCGGCGGGCCTGGTTTTTGAAGCCGGTTTCTCTGCGCCGGCCTCAGTCGCGGAGCACTTCCACCTTCTCCGCGGGTACCAGGATGCGCAGCAGCTTGTAAGGGGATGAAGCTTCCACCCAGAGGGTCCAGGCGGCGCCGTCTTCCGGCTGCAGTGTGAAGCGGGCCAGTTCACGTTCGGCGCCGTGGAACATGACCTTGTCCTTGCCTTCGTAGTTGACTGCGACGATGGTCGAGGCTTGTTCGCGGGGCACAAAAACCCCGAACTTGCCGGGCTCGAGCTTGCACCCCTGCGGACTGATCGCAGCGCCGCAATAAGTAGCCAGGTAACGCCACAACAGGACCTCGCGGTGGGCGAAGAAGTCGTCGAGGATGACCGT
>Ga0335069_10006316_pt1 | contig 17234 bp, 13 predicted proteins | sample Lox_Sample_11_FD_206714 | JGI IMG/M metagenome (GOLD analysis project Ga0335069, IMG submission 206714) | Soil microbial communities from Loxahatchee National Wildlife Refuge, Florida, United States - Lox_Sample_1.1 | ecosystem: Environmental > Terrestrial > Soil > Wetlands | place: USA... | reverse complement strand
GGCCGGCATCATTCACGAGCACACCGACGGCAACCCGCTCTTCATGGTGGCGGTCATCGACCAGCTCATCACCCGTGGCTGGCTGGTTGCCACCGATCCAGGCTGGGCGCTCGCCGTGCCGTTGGAAACGTTACGACTCGAAGTGCCCGACGACCTGCGCGACATGATTCGCTTCCAGTTCCAAGGCATGGGCCCTGCGGACCACTCTTTGTTGGAAGCCGCCAGCGTGAACGGTGGCACGTTCACCGCGGGCGAGATCGCGCAGGCGATCGCCGCTGAGCCAGACGCCGCCGAAAGCGCCTGTGAGCAGTTGGTACGAACGTATCGTTTTCTGCGCGTTGCCGACGATGCGGCAATGCCGGGAGAGCGAACCGCCAGACACTACACGTTCATTCACGCCCTGTACGAGCACGTCATATACGAAGAGACCCCAGTAGAACGGCGCCGACGCTTGCACCAGCGCATCGGCGAAGCACTCGAGCGGGCGCATGGCGATGGCGCGGCGCAGAATGCATTTCGCCTCGCCGCACATTTCGAGCGCGGCGGCGATCCGGCACGCGCCATCACCTACTTCGCCGCGGCCGCGGCCGAAGCACAGCAACGGTTTGCGCCACGCGAGGCGATCGGCTGCCTTGAAGCCGCGCTCCGAATGACCGAGCACCTGCACGATGTGAAGCAGCGCTGCCAGCACGAAATTGAACTGCGCGTGCCACTCACCGCCGCGCTGAATCTCGTGTACGGCTACGCCTCGGATGAGGTTCGTGAGAGCAGCGAGCGCATCCGTGTCCTGTGCGAGCAAAACGGCAGCCTCCCCGAGCTCTACGAGGCGCTGTACGCGCTCTGGTACTCGCAGGCGATGCGCGCCGAGAAAGACACGGCGCGCGAGACCGCGGAGCGGCTCGTAGAGGTTGCCGAGCGGCTCGGCAGTCCCCAACAGCGCCTGCGGGCCGCCACCACGCGCGGCCAGACCGCCGTGTATGAAGGCAAATATCAGGAGGCCCGTGACACCCTGCAAGCGGCTATCGCCGGCTGGCAAACCACCTCTGGCACGTCCAATGGCCGCTTGTACGGATCCGACCCCATCATGGTCGCGTATGCGCACCGCGGGTGGGCGCTCTGGTTTCTCGGTTATCCCGACAGCGCTCGACACAGCTACCGCAAGGCATTGTCGCTGGCGCAGGAGGCCGCGCTGCCCTTCGGCCTCGCGGGGGCCCACTGGCACATCGCGTTCGTGGAACTGCTCTGCGGCAACGCCACCGAAGCCTTCCATCTCGCCGATCAAGGCTTGGCGCTTGCAGCCGAGCACGAGTTTCCAATGTGGCGCGGCCTCACCACGGCGCTCAGAGGCTGGGCGCAGATGGACTTGGGCAAACCCGCCGCCGGGGTCGAGGACGTGCGCGCCGCAATTGCGCTTCTCGATTCCAGCGGGATGAAGTTGGCGAAGCCACTCCTGCTGGCCCTGCTGGCCGGGGGTGGCCTGCGTCTCGGGAGTTTGAGTGAAGGGCTGACAGCTGTGGAGGAGGGTTTGCATCTGACGCACACCACCCTCGACTGCTTTTACGAGCCGGAGCTATGGCGCTTGAAGGGAGAACTCTTGCTGGCGCAGGCCAAGGGGAAGAAGAAGACGGCGCGATCGGCGCGCCGCAATGCACAAGTGAAGCAAGCGGAACAGTGCTTTCAGTGCGCCTTGAAGATTGCGCGCGAACGGGGCGCACGATCTCTGGAACTGCGTGCGGCGCTGAGCCTGGCGCGGCTTGGGCAGATGGCCGGGGAGAGAGGCGCAGCGCACGACCTGCTCGCCGGCGTGTACGGCTGGTTCACCGAGGGCCACGACACGCAGGACCTGCAGGAGGCGAGGAGCATCCTGGGGTAAGATCAACCAGCGCGGCGCGCACCGGCTTGGCCATGCCACGCCGACGGTGACGCCGTCGCCCAGCTGCACGTGGTCAAGCAGGGTGAGAGCGGCCGCCGGGGGGGCGCACGCTGCTGCAAGGTTTTGCGGCGCTCTACTCTTCTGGATTTTCGCCCGCGGGCGCGTTCGGCGCGGTGCCCGCACCCGCGGCCGGCGCTGCTGCGCCAGCCGGCGTTGCACTCCCCTGCGATCCCTTCATGTAATCCTGCACCGCTGCCGCACCCCCTTTTTGGGCGGCGCTGCCAAGCCCGGTACCTTTGGCGGCCTCGCCCACACCGGTCGACACGCCGACGCCCGCCGCTCCCTCCAGACGCTGCATGGTGCCTCCGGCCGGCACGCCCTGCTGCGCTGCTCCGGCTCCCTCCGCCGCCGCTCCGGCGCCCTTCTCCTCGGTACCGACTTGCGCACGCCCGGTCGCAGGCTGGAACGTCGCAACCATCAGACTCGACACCGCCCCCATCGCACTCCATGCGACCATCTTGCCGACACGTTGCAATCTCATTTTGCTGTCCCTCCTTCGCACCCTCGTTTACCACGAAACGATGCGTGCGGGGAGCCGGCAAGCCGGTACGGGCTTGCATTTCACTCCCCACGGCGCAGGATGAGGCCTCGACTGCTCACGGAAGGGAGGCTGGGATCGATGGCGCATCCGCATATGGAGTACGATCCCGAGGGTCCGATCAAGCGGCTGCGGGAGATTTGCCTGGCGCTGCCGGAAGCCACCGAGAAGGAAGCATGGGGAGAGTGCACCTTCCGTGTCGGCGGCAAGATGTTCGCGATGACCGACAACCATCATCACGGCAGCGAGCACTGCTCGGTGTGGGTGAAGGCGCCGCCCATGGTGCAGGAGATTCTGGTGGGTGCCGACCCGCAGCGGTTCTTCAAGCCACCGTACGTCGGCCACAAGGGATGGGTGGGCGTGCGCCTCGACGTGAAGAACGTCGACTGGAAAGAACTCGCCGGCATCCTCGAAGACGGTTACCAGATGTCGGCGCCGAAGCGGCTCGCGAAGCTGCGTAGTAGTGCAGCGACCGCGTCGGCCCCAGCCGCTGAGAAGGGACGCGCCAAGCGCCCGAAGGCGAGGCGATACTGACCCAGAAGGTCTCGCGCTACCCAGGCTACGAACCCGGATTGATCTTGGTGATCTTCGATCCCTGGATGCCGAGTCCAGCCATCGCTCCCTTCTGGCCGAAGATATACGCGTAGACCCCCGACTTCAGCGTGGTCGTCGTCATGCTCTTGCCAAATCCCTTGTCCAAGACGACCAGACTCGGTCCGGTTCCGACCTCCCAGCCATCGCTCTTGTCGAGATACTGGAGCGAGGCGTCGTCCATGAAGAACAGCACGTAGGAGAACGCCTGGCCACCCGCTTGCAGGCCGTACGAGGCCGCGAGCGATCGATAGTAGCCAACCGTCTTGTTTCCCTTGCGTAGGACGCCATCACCGAATTGCCCGCCAATGATCAAGCCGCCCTTCTTGATGCTCGGGAAGATCAGCACGCCGACGGCCTTCTCGCCCAACTCCTTTGCGCCCGGCGTGTCCCGATAGAGTTTCCGCAACGCCTGCGTTGCCGCACGATCGAGCTCGCTGGCGCTGGCGCCGAGCGCCACGCCGGCCCCGAAGGTGTTCCAGGCGGCGGTCGTCAACGTCAGTGCAACGGCGAGAACCAACGGCTTCGGTACGTTGTGTGATCTCATTCGCTTCTCCTTTGATGAACGAGGCGCTGATGTCATCGTTTCCCTTCCCTATTCGGATCCCCCTTCTGCCGCTCCTCTAGAGCATACGGGACGGCCGACCCCGACATGCCCGCTGGGGAGGTGTCATACTGCAGCCGGGCGCAGAGGGGAAGACTGTGATGGCAGAATGAGGGGCAAGACGGTCACCTTCTTGCCCGGACCGCAGCGCACGGAATCGAATCGCTGCGCCGACGCTCCACCGACCGGCACATCCCCTCAGCAAGCCACCTGGCAATGAGTGAGGAGGCTTCGAATTTTGGATTTCGCCTTTCGAAAAGGGATCGGTCGAGCGCTTGACAGCACCGACCCTCCCCTCAAGAGTAACCGCCCATGAGTCGCACGCAGGTTCAACTATCGATCCTCGTCGCCCTCGCGGCAGTCGTGTTCACCTTCCGGCTCGGCGCCGCGGACTGGCGGGGCGATGCGGACGCGCAGGTAGCGCAGATCATCCAGGACATCAGGGCAGGGAACGGCTGGGTGCTGCCGCTACGCAATGGCCGGCACATTCCGGACAAGCCGCCGTTGCTCTCCTGGCTTGGCGCCGTGAGCGCCGCGGTCCGCAAGGGTAGCGGTGACGCCCTTGATGCGCGCCTGCCGTCCGCCCTCTCGGCCACATTGTGTGTCGTCGTCGTCTACGGTTTCGCGCACTCGCTGGCAGGTGCATGGGTCGCCTGGTGGGCCGCGCTCATGCTGATCACGACACCGCAGTTCATCACCGCCGCGCGTGATTCGCGCGTCGACATGGTTTTCTGCGCGTTCCTCACGCCGGCCCTCATGCTCGCCTGGAACGTCTACGACGGCACGGGCGGGCGCCGAACCGCGGTGCTCGCCGGGCTCTGCTTCGGGTTGGCCACGCTGAGCAAGGGCCCGCTGGCATTCCTGCTCGGGGTATTGGTCTTCGGGGTCTGCGTCCTGCTCACACCGGCGCGGCCGGGCTGGCGGGCGCTCATCGGGTGGCCGGTTGTGGCAGCCGGCGTCGGCCTGCCGGCACTCTGGTATCTTGCGGCGACTCTCCAACAGGGTTCGGCGTTCGTGCGCCTGCATCTGCTCGAGGAAAACGTCGGCCGCATGGCCGGCGGGTTGGGCAGATGGCCGGTGTGGTATTACATTGGACCGCTGCTCAGCCTCGGCCTGCCGTGGACGTTGGCACTACCCGGCGCGGTCGCTGGCGAATCGGCACTGCCATCGCGCCCGCGCCGCTTCCTCTGGACGTGGGTGATCGTGATGTTTGTCTTCTTCTCCCTCTCCTTCGGGAAGCGCCAAGTGTATCTGTTGCCGATCCGTCCAGCGTTGGCGATCTTGTTGGCCGGTTGGCTGGCGCCGTTGCTGGAGCGGCTCCGCAGCCTGACCCGACCAAGCACGACACCGCGAGCCGCCCACGTGACGATCGCCATCGTGGTCGCCGTCGCTCTCGGAAGCGCGCTGGTGCTGCGCACCGGACTCGGCGGGAGCGGCACATCGCCGCAGCAGTGGAGCTACTGGTGGCGACTCCATCTGCAGGAACACTTCCTCTCCGCCGTCGTATTGATCGTCGGAATGGGAATAGGCGCGGACCTGATCGTGCGTTGGACCTGGCAGCGACGCTTCGATCTCGTGGCGCACGCCTTGGTCGGCATGCTGGCTCTGGGCTGGACGATCGGGCTGTCGTCCGACGCGATTGTGCGCGGCAAGGCCCTCTCCTTCCAGCCACTGGCGCAACGCGTCGCGGCCGAGGTTGGCGCGACCGAGCCGCTCGCTTTCCTCGACGTCGATGACGAAACTGCGGTGTCCTTCCTGACTCACCTGCGGCGTCACGTGCCCGTCGTGCAGTCAGTTGAGGGACAAGGGGCGTGCGCGCCTCCCGCCCCCGGGGCTTACCTGGTCGCCGAGAGTCGCTGGGACCAGCGCTCTTGCGGGACGGACCCGCGCTGGCGTGCGATTGCGCGCGGCGGGCCGGGAATCGGCTCGCACCGCTCGCAGCGCCTGGTGTTGGCGCGCTTTGGAGAAGCGCGCTAGGCGGGCGGCCGCGCCGTGCACGTCAAGAGTCCAGAGTTGAGCGTCGAGAGGGCTGCGGTTCACAGGACAACCGTGGCCGAGCGACTCTCGACTCTAGACTGTCGACCTGATCTGCGAATGATTTCCGCGAACTTTCCCCGAACTTTCGGGACTCCAGCGTTTTGCGCTGTCATTGTGTTACAGGTCTGGACAAAATCGGGGAATGGTGCGCTAAAGCGACGGACAAGGAGGGCAAATCAGATGAGAGCAGCGAGGCATGCATTGCGTGTGGGGGGCTTGCTCAGCGCGGTCGCCCTCGTGGGTTGCGCACAAACCACCGTGCAGCCGGAGCAGGAAACCTCCGCAACCAACCTACCCCCACCATCGGTGGTGCTGGTGCACAAGTTCGGTGTGAACCTGAATCAGGTCACCACCACCCAGGGACTCTACGGGAAGGCCGTCGACGCAATCGACCAGGAATCGACGACGCAGGCAACGCAGCAACTCGCTCAGGAAGTGTCCGACGCGCTCGCCGATGAGTTGGTGAAACAGATCAACAGCATGGGGCTGCCAGCGCGCCTGGCCGGCCCGGACGCCTACGTCCCCGCGAATGCATTGGTGATCACCGGGTACTTTGTCGACATCAACGCAGGCAACAAGGCGCGGCAGTTGGTGATCGGCCTCGGAGCCGGTGAATCGAAGATCGACGCCCAGGTGCAGGTTCTGTCAACCTCTGGAGGCGGGTACCTGACGCTGTTGGAGTTCACGACCCACGCCGACAGCGGCGAGATGCCGGGTGCCGCGGTGACTATGGGAGCTGGTGCAGCCGCCCAGGGCGGAATGACGGCGGGAATGGCGGCGGCCAACGTGGCCGTCGGCGGGGTGAAGGCGTATCGGAGCGCGATGGGCGCGATGGCGGGTCGAACGGCAGACAAGACTGCCGCCTACCTCGCCAAGTTCTTCGTCAGCGAAGGCTGGATAGCCCCCGGCGCGTACAAGCAACCGCTCCTGTAGCGCGAGCGAGTCGCGATTTCGTTCACTGGGACATTCGCAAACTTGCCTTTGCCGCACCGATGCGCCACCCTGAGGATGCGGGCGGTATGGCAGACATTCTGAAAGTCGGGCGCAAGGGGGAGCTGGTCTTGCCACGCCATGCCCGCGCCGCTCTCGGTCTCCGCGAGGGAGACGAGCTGGTGCTCACCGTCGAAGACGACTCGATTTTGCTCAAGCGCAAGGCGCGCCGTTTCGCGCAGTACCTCGAAACTCTCGGCCGGAAGACAACAGCCCGCGAGTAACCCAGGTGACAGGGATGCGCGCGCTGCTCGGTGCAGCTGCGGTTGCATTGGCAGTGCTGCTCCGCACCGCCGCCGGCGCAGCGGATCTCAGTGCGCGCGAACTGTACGACGGCGCCTGCGCCAGCTGCCACGGCACCGATGGCCGTGGCGCCCCCCAGGGCACGGCCATCAATGTGCCGCTCCCCGACTTCACCGACTGCAACTTCATCACGCGCGAAGGCGACGGCAACTGGACCTATCTGATCGCCCACGGTGGTGAGGCGCTGGGGCTGTCTTCCCAGATGCCGGCCTTCGCCGACACACTCACCGACGACCAGATCCACGCGGTGCTCGACTACATCCGCGGCTTCTGCACCGATCCCCGCTGGCCGCGCGGCGAACTGAACTTCCGCCGGCCGCTGGTGACGACGAAAGCCTATCCCGAAGACGAGCTACTGCTCATCCCGGAGTTCACGAAGGGCCGGAACGGCGAGCGTGACTGGGTGAGCGAGGCGTCGTTCGAGCGCCGCGTCGGCGTCCGCGGAGAAGTCGAGATCGGCGTACCCTTCGTCGTGCACGACGTGACCGACGGCGCCACCACCGGCGGCATCGGGGACCTGGGCCTGGCGTACAAGCAGGTCCTTTACGCTGACTTGCCGAGCTTGACGATCGCCTCCGTCGGTCTGGATCTCACCGTGCCAACCGGCGACCGCGATCGCCACCTCGGTGACGGCACCGTCAGCTTCCAGCCGTCGCTGTTGGCAGGCAAACAGATCCGCAATCTAGTGATCCAGGGACAGATTCTCGGCATCGCACCGCTCGACAAGAACCGCGCCGATCGTGGTGTGAGCTACCGCTTCGCGTTCAGCTACCCGCTGAGCGAACTGAAGAGCGCGTGGGTGCCGACACTGGAAACGGAAGTGTTGCAGAATGTCACCGCGCAGGAGCACAACTTCTTCCTCACTCCGGAAATCTACAAAGGCATCACCAAGCGCGGCCACGTCGCCGTGGCGCTGGGCGCGCAGATCCCGGTGGCCGGCGGCCCCGATCCCTTCGACTACCGCGTCCTCGCTTTCCTCTTGTGGGACTACGCGGACGGCGGTCTGTGGTGGTAGGCCCACCCTCGCGCCCGCAAACCACCGCTGCTACACGTCATACACAATGGCAAGGTTGCGCGTCCTCTTTGAGAACGGTGCCCCCGAACGGGTCATTGACTTTGATCCGCAGAAGGCGCCGTTCCAACACGACGGCCGGCCGGGGTCGATCCTCGATGTCTTGCTGGCGCACGGGGTGCCCCTCGAACACGCGTGCGGCGGCAACTGCGCCTGCACGACCTGCCATGTGATCGTGAAGGGCGGACTCGACAAGCTCTCGGAGGCCGAGGAGACCGAGCTCGATCTGCTCGACAAAGCACCCGGGCTGACGCCGACGTCACGCCTGGGCTGTCAGGCGGTCATCGAAGGCGACGTGGAAATCACGGTGGTCATTCCGCGGTTCACCATCAACGCAGCGTAGGTGACGGGTGGCCACTCCCCCTCAACGCGTCACCTACGACGGAACGATCGAGCGCGTCGACGAGATCGCTCCGCAGACCCGCTCGTTCGTCCTGCGGCTGCCACCGGCACCGCGCTTTGCCTTCAGGCCGGGGCAATTCATTTCCTGTCTGCTGCCGGTGGGCGGTGACACGATCATCCGTCCGTACTCGATCGCGTCCGATCCCGAAGACCCATCGCGCCTCGAGATCTGCCTCAATCTCGTACCCAATGGGTTGGGCTCTCAGTACCTGTTCACCCTCAGAGTCGGCGCGGTCGTGCGTTTCACCGGGCCGTGGGGCACGTTCGTCTTGGACGAACCACCGCACGCCGAATGCGTGTTCATCGCCGATGGCGCTGGGATCGTACCGATCCGGCCCATGCTGCGGCGGGCGTTGGCGCACGCGACGCAGGCTGTGCGCCTGCACTACGCCGCCGCTGCAGCCGCACACTTGTTGTACGCAGCGGAGTTCGAAGCGGCCGCACGCACGCACGCACTCTTCAGCTTCGCGCCGGTGCTGCACGGATCGCTGGCGGAAGAAATCGAGCGGCAGTATGTCAGTGCGGACGACGAGCGCAGCCGTCACTTCTACATCTGCGGCGTGGGCGAGATCGTCCCGCGACTGCGCGACCTGCTGCGGCGTGCCGGCTACGAGCGCCGCGCCGTCCAATACGAAAAGTGGTAGGCTTCAGTCAGCGCGGAACTTCTGACCCCACTGGTCGATGAATGCGACCTCGTCCACGGGCTTCCGTTTGGTCACCTGGAACGGGTGCTGCGGGTACCCCAACGGCACGAGAGCGGCGATGTGCACGTGTGGAGGGATACCGAGGGCGGCACGCATCTCGTTCTCCACGCTCGAGAACACGGTCGTCAGCGTCGACCCCACGCCGAGGCCACGCGCCGCCAGCATGAGGTTCTGTACCGCGGGAAAGATCGACGCATACGCCGACTGTGGCGCCAGGATGGTGCCGCCCCCGTTGGCCATCGGTCCCAACTGCTTGGTGTCGAGCAACGCCAGGACAATTACCGGCGCGCTGTCGAGATGTGTCGCCAGCGCGTCCACGCTGCGCATCATGCGCTCGTACCCGGGCCGGCCCTTGATGTCCGCGTCGGCATCAGCCGCGGCCGTGTAATGCTGCGCCTGCCGCCAGGCCGCCTGATACAAGGCGGCAAGCGTGCGCTTCAGGTCTGGGGCACGCACGAGCAGGAAGTACCAGGGCTGCGCATTGCGCGCGCTGGGCGCGCGCGTCGCCGCCTCGATGATGGCCCGCAGCACCGCGTCGGGCACCGCGTCGGCACGGAAAGCGCGGACGCTGCGCAAGGTGTGCACTGACTCGAACAGATCGCCGCCACTGACGTCAAACCCCTCTTCGACGAGGCGACGCATGCCGACGAATGCGTCCGTCTGTAAGATATCACTGTAGACCTGGAGATCGCCTCCCGCAGCAAACGCCTGCCGCAACACTTCAGAGTTGGGCTCGACGCCGCGATACTCATAGCGTACGAGGGTCGAGTTGCCGCGCTGTATGAATTCCCAGGTTATGGGACCCAACAAGTCGCCGGTGATGCAGCGCAGATCGATGCGCCGCCACGGTCGCATGCCGACCACCTGGACGGTGCCGTGCAGTTGTTCGGTCGTGAAGCGATAGCGGCTACCAATCCGCAGCATCGCCTCGGGTCCCAGTGGTTCGAACTGCACGCGTCGCCACCACTGACCGTAGCGGCGGATCGCGCGGACCAGCTCGTAGCACCGACGCGCCGGCGCCCGCAGCACGATCTCTTCGGCGCGGAAGTAGGTTTCGCTCATCACCGAGGGCCTTCGCGCACAGCACAGCTTTCCGCGAGTCGTCAGTATGCACACTTCACAGGACGGCACAACTATGCCAAGTTGTGCCCGTGCAGATCACTCCGCATCTTACGCTCGTCGAGGCCCTGTGGTTGCGCCGCCGCGGCACACACCACGCACGCCAGGAGACCGGCGTGATGGGCCACGTGCGCAAGCAGCGCGTGGCGCAGCGACAACGGATCACGCGCCGTGCCGTCAGGCAGTCCTAGTTCCAACTCTTCCCGGCGCTTCCCGTGGATCGGCGCGCTGCTGGCGTTCGCCGCCGTCACGGCGTTGCGGCTCTACCGCCTCGATGACTGGCCGCCGCATTTCCACCACGACTGCGGGCTGTTTTCGTGGCATGCATGGCGCCTGCTGTCGGGTAACTACCGTTCGATCCTCGAGAGTGGCTACGCCGGGATTCCACTGATCGGCCATGCGTGGACAGCGCTCTGGGCCTGGCTCGTCGGCACCGGTAGCCTGGCAGCGATTCGGGCTCCAGGTGTGGCCGGGAGCCTCGTGGCAATCGCTGCGGGGGCTTCGATCGCCTGGCAGCTTGCGCCTACGCCGCTGGCGCCGTTGATCACGATCATCGTGCTGGGCACCAACATTACCTTCATGGCCTTTTCCCGGATGACGGCGTACATGGATCCGGTGGCGTTCCAGGCGCTGGCGGTGGCGGCACTGCTGGCAGCGGAACGGCGTGCGCTGTGGACGGTGGTCGTCGGGGCGGCCTGCGCCTTCTCCACGTTGTCGTACTTTTCCGGCCGCCTCACCCCGCTCGTGTGTGCCGGCATCGGACTGTCGCTGGTCGCCCGGCGCCGCCTCCCGATGAAGCGGCTTGTGGTTGCGGGGCTCGTGGCAGCAGCGCTGCTGGCACCGCAGGTGTGGGCCATTTTCCACGGCTGGGATTGGCGCGGGCGCATCGGCGTCTTTTGCTTTCTGGAAGAACCGAACCCACATTGCCCTGGAACGTGGGAAGCCACCGGACGTGTGGTCAGAACATTCTGGAACCGCGGGGATGCGGGCACGCAATATGGGGGGCAGGTGCCGCTCGTCATGCCGGTCGAGGCGGGCGCGCTTGTCATCGCCTGCCTGTTGTCGTTCGTCGATGCTGGGTTGGCAACCCTCATGGCGTGGGCTATCGGCGTGCTGTTCATCGGCGCCGCGCTCACCGTCGACCCGCCGTTCTTTCCACGCATCGTGGCGGCGCTGGTCCCGGTGTCGGCCGCCATCGGCATTGTGGCGGCACGCGTTGCGCAGCGCCACGTCTTGGCAACGCTGGCAGTGGCCTGCGGGCTCACGCTGGCGGTGGCGCAGCACCTTGAGGCGTCGGTCCGCTATTGCCATCAGCCGGAGCATTGGCTGCTCACCATGGCGCACGACATTCTGGCGCTGCCGCCGCGAGCGCCGATCGCGGTGGCGTCGCCGGAGCGGGACATTCTCACCTGCGACCACCCGTTCCTGCTCGCTTTTGTCCAACAACACCCGTGCAAAGCGTTCACCGAGTTCCCGCTACCGCCGCTGCAGTCCGGGACGACGCTCTACGTTCACAGTCCCGTAAAGGTGACGCCACCAGACGTCGGGCCGCTCCAAGGTGGGCAGACACTCGCGGTGAACGAATACGACCGACTAGTTCGCTACCACATCCCTTGACAGACCAGATGGCGCGCGCCGTTCAGTTCACAGGGCGCCTTGTAGCGCGGCGCATCGTTGTGGTATGCGCGCGCACGATGCGCTGCGCTCGACGTGATTTGCCGCGCAACCCTTGGGGGCGCGATCGATCCGGTCGCCACCCACACCCGCTTGTCCTGTGTACCCAACGCCTTCTGCGCAGCCGTTGAAGCTCTCCTCGCCTGAGACAAGTGGCACGGCCGCTGCCCTCCGTCGCGCCGATTGGGTAGCCCTGGCCGGCGTGCTCGGGGTCACCCTCGTAGCGCGCGTGCTGCCCGCCGTGTACCGCGGGGTCGAAGTGAGCGACCTCAGCATCTACCGGCACATGGCGCTCATCGTGCTGCGCGAGGAAGACATCTACGAGGTGCGCAACATCTTTCCGTACACGCCCCTCTCGCTGTTTTTGCCGGCCTTCGCGCTGCAACTCTCCCAGTGGCTGCACCAGCCGTTCCATCTCGTGATGAAAATCTACCCGCTGCTCGGCGACCTCGGCACGACGGCGGTCATCTTCCTGCTTGGACATCGCCACGGCACTATTGGCCGCGCCGTCCGGCTCGGCCTCGCCTTCGCCCTCAACCCGGTCTCGATCCTCATCACCGCTTTGCACGGCAACATCATGCCGTTGAGCGTCTTCTTTGCGTTTTGGGCGTACTACCTCCTCGACCACCCGAAGCGTGAGCGCACTTACCTGCTGTCCGCCCTGGCTCTCGGCATGGGCATCGGGCTCCGCAGCTGGCCAGTGTTGCTGCTCCCCTTCCTGCTCCGCCCCGGACAGCTCAAGTGGCGTCAACGCCTGCTCTACCTGTTCGTTGCGAGCTTGCCGTCCCTACTAACCCTCGGGCCCTATCTCTTGGTCAATTTCGAAGACATCCGGCGCGAAGTGTTCGAGTACAAATCGGTTGCCGACCTCGGCTGGGTCGGCGCATGGCGCGCCTACTCTTTCCTGAAGACCGGAAGCAGAGAGTCCGCGCAGGCGTACGTCTGGCTATCGAGCAGCCGCTTCTACTTTCTGGAAGCCTACGGCGTGGTGGTCCTGGCTGCGTGGGTGGTGCCCGCGTTGCTGGACACCGCCGGCTGGATCGCCACGCTGTTGCTGCTGAACTACACGGTCATGGGCGGCATGGCGGCACAGTACTACTCTTGGGTGCTGCCGTTCTTGATCGGTTACTCAGTATACTACGCCGTCTTTTCGCTGATCGTGACCGGGGCCTTGATCACGTTCTACCTGGCGCTGCATCCGGGCATTGTCCTCGGTCCGTTCCCCCCGCCTTTCGCCTATACGCAGCCGCAGGTTTTCGCCTGGAATCTGGGCTTCCTGATCGCGACCTGGGCGGTAGGAGCAGCCTGGCTGCTGTGGGTTGTAGGTCGGCTCGTCGGCAGGCGGCGTGTGGCCACGATGCCGCCGATGGTGGCGGAGCAGCAGCCGGCGCGCCTGCAGTGGGTGACATGGTGTACGCTGGCACTCAGCGGTGCATTGGCGGGCGCGTTGGCGCTCGAACTGCCTTTCATTGCACACAGTCGGCCACCAGCTGAGCTGCCAGCTGAGATCGCGTGGTCGTCAGCGGGACGGGGTCCGGCACCCGGGCATTTCGAGGGACCGATCGGCTTGGCAGTGCATCCTTCCGGCGACATCTATGTGGTCGACCTTGGTTACCGGCGGGTGCAGCGGTTCGACAGCAGCGGCAACTTCCTCTCGTTGTGGGAAACGCGCGAGGACGCGCCCCTCAAGTTTTGGCAACCTTCCGACGTCGCAATCAGCTCTGATGGCACGGTCTACGTACTCGATGCGAGTGCAATGATGTATCGGTTGAAGCCGGACGCCGGCCTCGAGTTGGCCGTCGATCTGGTCAAACACGGTGCGTCAACCCCGCGCGCGCTGACGATTGACGAGGCACGTCACCGGTTCTACATCGCCGATGCCGGTCGTGGGCGTGTGCTGGTCCTCGGTACTGACGGGAGTTTCATCGACTCGTGGGGCGGCACGGGCACTGCCCTCAGTTTCTTTGAGCCCTCCGCCATCGCCGTCGACAGCCACGGCAACGTCTTCGTCGCGGAACCCGCCACCTCCCGCATCCGCAAGCTCGCGCCGGACGGCAAGCTGCTCGCGGAATGGAAGGCCAAGGGGGTCCTCTTCGATCTTGCCGTCGGACCGGATGACCGCGTATACGTTTCTTCGACCGATCGTGGGCGGGTCTGGGTCTACGACAATGACGGCAAGATCTTGGGCCAGGCATACGAGAGCCTGAGGGCAGCCAATGTACCGCAAGCGCGTGCGCTCGCGGTTCCGGGCGACGTCGTGTTGGCGACGGAATCCTCGCTCGTGAGATTCTCCGTGGACCTCAACGCCGCGCCTGCGCCGCATCACTAAACAGAGGAACTCCCTGGTGCGATCGCTTTCCATGTCGAGGGTAGCCGCCGAGAACGAGCGGACATCGACGGTTTTCGGCCTCTCCGACTTTGCCGGCCTCGGCATCGTGCTGGCGGTCACGCTTGCCGCGCGCCTTGTTCCAGCCGTGTACCTCGGGAACGAGGTCAGCGACCTCAGCATCTATCGCTACATGGCGCTGATCGTCCTGCGCGGCCAGGACATCTACGAGATCCCCAACGTGTTCCCGTACACGCCGATGTCGCTTTTCCTGCCGGCGTTTGCGCTGCAACTCTCCGGATGGTTGCACCAGCCGTTCCACCTCGTCATGAAAATCTACCCGCTGCTCGGCGATCTCGGCAGCGCCTCCATTGTCTACCTTCTCGGTCGCCGCTGCTGGGCGAGCGGCCGTGCCCTCCTGCTCGGCCTCGCCTTCGCACTCAACCCGGTCTCGATTCTCATCACCGCCTTGCACGGCAACATCATGCCCCTCAGCGTGTTCTTCGCCTTTTGGGCGTACTACCTCCTCGATCACCCGAAGCGTGGGCGGACGTATATTCTCTCTGCCCTGGCCTTGGGAATGGGCATCGGCCTGCGTAGTTGGCCCGTCTTGCTGGTCCCGCTGCTTCTGCGCCCCGGACAGCTCAAGTGGCGTCAACGCTTCGTGTACCTGGTCGTCGCCGGTCTGCCCACGGTCCTCACCTTGGGACCGTACATGCTGGTGAACTTCACCGCCATCAGGCACGAGGTGTTCGAGTACAAGTCGGTTGCCGACCTCGGTTGGGTCGGCGCGTGGCGCGCCTACTACTTCCTGCAGACGGGAACCAGGGAAGCCCCACAGGCTTTCCTCTGGCTCTCGAACAGTCGCTTCTACTTTCTCGGAGCCTACGGCGTGGTGGTGTTGGCCGCGTGGGTGGTTCCGGCGCTGTTTGACACCGCCGGCTGGATCGCCACGGCGTTGCTGCTGAACTACACGGTCATGGGCGGCATGGCGGCACAGTACTACTCTTGGGTGCTGCCGTTCTTGATCGGTTACCCAGTATACTACGCCGTCTTTTCGCTGATCGTGACCGGGGCCTTGATCACGTTCTACCTGGCGCTGCATCCCGGCATTGTCCTCGGTCCGTTCCCCCCGCCCTTCGCCTATACGCAGCCGCAGATTTTCACCTGGAACCTGGGCTTCCTGGTCGCGACCTGGGCGGTAGGAGCAGCCTGGCTGCTGTGGGTTGTGGGTCGGTTCGTCGGCGGGCGGCGTGTGGCCGCGCCTCCGCCGCTAGTGGCGGAGGCGCAGCCGGCGCGCCTGCGGTGGGTGACGTGGTGCACGCTGGCGCTGAGCGGTGCATTGGCGGGCGCGTTGGCGCTCGAACTTCCCTTCATCGTGCGCAGTCGGCCGCCGGGTGAGATGCCGGCTACTATCGAGTGGATAAGCGCCGGGCGCGGTCCGGAGTTGGGCAACTTCGAGGCGCCGATGGCCGTCGCCGTCGATCCATCAGGAAACATCTATGTTGCCGACCTCGGCAATCACCGCGTCGATCGCTTCGACAGCGCGGGCACATTCCTCAGCGCGTGGCACACCGACCAGGGGGCCGCGACACCCTTGGTCGAGCCTGCCGGCATCGCTGCAGTTCCCTCCGGCGAGGTGTACGTCCTCGATAACGCTGGTAGGATCGTGCGGCTCGAACCCACCGGGGCAGTTGCCCCCTACATTGATCTCGTCCCCTTGGGCACCTATTCGCCTCGCGGCCTGGCCTTCGATAGCGCACGGCAACGCTTCTACGTCACCGACACCGGCAGGAGCCGCATTCTGGTGTTGGGCGTCGATGGCAAGCTCATCGAAACGTGGGGTGGGGTCAACACGAAGCTCAGCTTCGATATCGGCTGGGGCTTGGCAATCGACAGCCGCGGCAACGTGTTCGTGACCGAACGAGGCAACTCGCGCGTTCGCAAGCTCAGCCCGGCGGGAAAGCTCCTGGCCGAGTGGAACGTGAGGGACGGCATCTACGATGTTGCCGTCGGTGCTGACGATCGTGTCTACGTATCGTCCTCCGATCGCGCGCAGCTCTGGGTTTTCGACAACGACGGACATCTGCTCGGACAGATTCGTGCCCCAATGGCAGCGCGCGCACAGCCACAGGGCCGCGCTCTCGCCGCCGTCCCACCACACGACATGGTGTTCACTACCGAGGCGTCGCTGATCCGGCTCGACGTCAAGCCGTAGCCGGCCTACTTCGCGACTTCGATTGGGTGCTCGGTGGGCATGGCGTCGGGGTTCCCGAGCGCCTCGAAAGGCACGGGCGGTCCGACGCCGGCACCCGGTGGCGGAGCCAATGCGGAGCGCGGTACGATCGAACGCTGCTGTCCCGGTGGGGTCCAGGTCCATTCGAGTGCCCCGTTGCTGCCGCTGACCGCGTACACCACCTCCACGGCATGCGGTCCAGACCGAAGATCGACGCGACCCTCGACGGGTTCGTCGCGCGGACCGTCGCTGTGCAGCACCTGCTGGCCATCGATACGCAGATCCACTTTCCCTTGCGTGAAGAAACCCATGCCGTAGGTTCCGCTCACCGGGGCTTGCAGCGTGCCGCTCCACTTCACCGTGTAGGGGCGACCATCGATCCTGGTTTGCGCCGACAGCGATCCGGTCGCGAGGGAACCGTCGAGCCGGTGCTGCTCGGGCCGGCCCTCGCTGGTCACCAAGCCGAACAGTCCGTCCGGCCCCTGCCGTGCGGGACGCAAGCGTGCCGTTGGAATGGACTCCCACGTCGGCTGAGGCGCTGGCTGTCCCTGCTCGCCCCGGAAGACGGGTGCCCATTCAAGCACGGCCTTCTTGTCGGGCACGGGCAACGTAGCGTCGTACTCGATAAGGTGGTCGCCCATGGCCAAGGAGACCTCGGTGCTCTGCACTGCTTCACCGGCTGGCATGGTCAGAACAACCTTCCCG
>Ga0335069_10006315_pt1 | contig 17235 bp, 11 predicted proteins | sample Lox_Sample_11_FD_206714 | JGI IMG/M metagenome (GOLD analysis project Ga0335069, IMG submission 206714) | Soil microbial communities from Loxahatchee National Wildlife Refuge, Florida, United States - Lox_Sample_1.1 | ecosystem: Environmental > Terrestrial > Soil > Wetlands | place: USA... | reverse complement strand
TTGCACTTGCGAATCGATCGATCAGTGCGGGAGGGGGATTTTTGAGGGTGGTTGCGACCGCGAAAACAGCAGGTTTCTCGACTTCGTGAGCGCGTCTGCGACGCGCTCACTTCGCTCGAAATGACAGTGGAGGTGAGCACAGCAAGAAGCAGATTCCTCGCTTCGCTCGGAATGACAAAACGGGTGATGGCTGCGCCATCGACCCTCACCCTTTCGCAAAGAGCGCGAAAAGGGTGGGCCACCCGGAGGCGCACGCGATACACTGTTGGCCTGCGCCATGCCGACTTTCGCCGCGGTTGATATCGGATCGAACTCTGTGCGGCTTAAGATCGCGCGCCTGACCCGGCACCGGTTGGTCGAGATCCACGAAGACCGCGAAGTCACTCGCCTGGGTGAGTCTGTCTTTCGCAGCGGATTTTTGTCGCCAGAAGCGATTGCCAATACGGTCAAAGTCCTGCGGCGTTTCCATCGGGCGGTGCAAAAGACCGGAGCGGATTCGGTACGAGCGGTGGCGACCAGCGCGCTGCGCGACGCGCGAAACTCGCAAGCGTTTCTCGAGTGGGTACGGTCGGTCACAGGGTGGAAAGTCGAGATCATTTCGGGGCTTGAAGAAGCGCGACTGATCCACCTGGGATTGATTTCCAGCTTGCGGGTGAATGTCTCGCCGTTATTGATGGTCGATCTGGGCGGCGGCAGCTGCGAGGTCACGATCTCCAGCGACGCGCATATTCGCAGCACGGTCAGCCTGCCGCTGGGCGCGGTGCGACTGACAAACGACTTTCTGCATCATGATCCGCCGCGCAAGGCGGAGTTGCGGCAGATGCGCGGATTCATCGCGCGAGAAATGAATCGCACCTCGGATCGCATACGGAGGGCACGCCCCAAAGCGGTGATTGCGACCTCGGGTACGGCGGAATCGCTGGCGGCGGTTTGTCATGGCCTCTACAAGACCAAGGGCGCGCGGTCGGCCACAGTGTCGAAGGCGCAGATGCGGCGCATTGCGAAGTTGCTGGCGCGATTGCCACTGCAGGAACGACGAAGTCTTTCCGGAGTTGGACCGCGTCGGGCGGAGATCGTGATTGCCGGCGCTGTCGTTTACGCGGAACTGCTGGAGCGCTGCGGCTTGGGAGGCTTTCGGTTCTCGCCACTCGGGTTGCGCGATGGCTTGCTGGCGCAGATGGCGGCCGAGCACGACCGCAGTACACGCTCGGGAAAACAGATTGAGTCGGAGCGGTCGGATTCGATTCTGGCAGCGATTGAGCATTATCACGTAGATATCGATCATGCGACTAAGGTACGCGACTCCGCCATGCACCTTTTTTCGGCTTTAAAAACTGTGCATGGTCTCCCTGCGGAATATTCGGAGTGGCTGTCGGCGGCGGCGATGCTTTACGAAGTCGGGGACTATGTGAACCGCAGCGGCCGGCACCGGCACACACACTACATCATTTCGCACTCGGAGATTCTGGGATATACGCCGGAGCAGCGGCGGATTATTGCGGCGATCGCGCGGTATCTGGGCAAGTCGAGGCCGACGCCCACGGATGGGCCGATGAAAGTGTTGCTGCGGCCGGACCAGGATAGTGTGCCCAAGGCTTCGTTATTGCTAAGGCTGTCGCGGGCGCTGAATCTGGGGCGAAGCGGTGCGGTACAGCATGTTCAAGTACGGGTGCGGGATGCTGAAGTTCTTTTGACGCTGGAGCCACGGCCGCGCAGCAGCGTTGACCTTGAGCTTTGGGCCACGGATCGAGAGAAGACTTACTTCCGGGAAGTTTTCGGACGAGAGCTTTCGGTAGCCGCGGCGTAGAGGCCGCGAATCACCTTTGGGGTAAGGCACCAGTTGAGCGTAGCTGAGTTGCGTCCCATCTCTACGCGGGCGACGGCACCTTTCTTTAGATCCGTGCTGGCTTCGCATCCTGCTTCACAAATAATTCTTCCGAGGAATTCGCTCAAGTTCGGATTGTGGCCTACCACCATGATCGATTCCTGCTTGGCATATTTTTCCAGCATGCGGCGGAAGTCCGCGAAAGAAGCGCCGGGTTTCAAAGCGGTTTCGAGTTGCAGCTTGCCTTCGTAACTCAGCTCGTTGCCAACCAGTGAGGCAGTCTGGGCGGCGCGCTTCAGCGGACTGGAGATCATAGCGTCGACCTGGACATCGAGGGCTGCAAGGGCGCGACCAACGATGCCGCATTGCTCAATGCCTTCCTTGTCGAGAGCGCGCTTCTCATCTTTCTTCGGGCTCATCAGCCGTTGGCCGGCATTGGCGTGGCGCAGAAAGTAAATAATCATGACCAGTTATCGTTCCTTTGCTACGGTCTTGCGACGGGTTCGCGGTTTCGGTTCGGGTTGCGAAGGCAGCGCTTCCGGAGACTGTTTACCCTCGGCGACCGCAATTAAGAAATCCTGAGAGCAGACCCTGTCGCTTCCAACCGGGGGCTTGCGGCGGCCTTGAGCCTGCCAGACGCGAATATATCGGCCGTCTTTCTGAAGGATGCGAGCTTTGACGTTGTCAGCGAGGTAAGCGCCAAGGATTTCATGACGCACACGATCACGGAGGAGTTCATCTTTTACGGGGAAGATGACCTCGACGCGTTCGTAAAGATTGCGAGGCATCCAGTCGGCGCTGCCGAGATAGACTTCCTCCTCGCCGCCGTTAGCGAAATAGTAGATGCGACTGTGCTCGAGGAAGCGGCCAACGATGCTGCGCACGCGAATGTTGTCGCTGACCCCCCGCACGCCGGGGCGCAGAGCACAGATGCCGCGGACGATCAGGTCGATCTTTGCACCCGCCTGGGAAGCTTCGTAAAGAGCGCGGGTGATGTTTTTGTCGAGCAATGCATTCATCTTGGCAATAATGTGTGCAGGTCGGCCATGGCGGGCATGTTCGGCCTCGCGGGCGATGAGAGCCAGACAGTTCTCGGCGAGGTTCAGCGGGGCCACGAGCAACGGATCGTAACTGGGATGCTCGGCGTAGGCGGTCAGGAAGCTGAAAACATCGTGGACGGCGCTGCTGATCTGCGGATCAGAGGTGAGCAAGCTCAGATCGGTGTAGAACCTGGCCGTGGTCGCGTTGTAATTGCCGGTGCCAAGATGCGCGTAACGGCGGGTTACGCCGTCGGGGTCCTGCCTGACCAGCAGCGACAGTTTGCAGTGCGTCTTGAGGCCCACGAGGCCATGAAATACCTGGACGCCGGCGTCTTCGAGATCACGAGCCCAGCGAATGTTGGAGGCTTCGTCAAAACGGGCCTTGAGTTCGACGACCGCAGTGACTTCTTTCTTGGCAGCGGCGTCCATGAGCGCGGGAACGATTAACGAGTGCTCGCTGGTGCGGTACAACGTTTGCTTCATCGATAGGACGCGAGGATCTTCGGCGGCGGACTCGATGAATGAGACCACGGCATCGTAGGAATCAAAGGGGTGGTGGAGAAGGATGTCGTGGCGGCGCAACTCCTCAAAGAGGTCCTGAGATTTCGCGGTCAGGCGAAGGTCGCGGGGGATGAATGCCTTGAACTTCAGGTCGGGGCGCTCGGTCTGCTCGTAGATGTTGAACAGGCGCGACAGGTTGACCGGACCGTTGACCTGAAAGACTTGCCAGGGCTCAAGCTCGAAGTTGGTGCGCAGGCGCTCGACGATTTCGGGGTCGGCGTCGGATTCGATTTCCAGGCGGACGGCATCGCCCTTGCGGCGATTGTGAAGCTCGGTGCGGACGGATTCGAGAAGATTTCTGGACTCTTCCTCGGCGAGATACAGATTGCTGTTGCGAGTCACGCGGAAGGCCGCGGAGGAAACGATGTCGTAGCCGTGATACATGCGCGCGGCGTGATGCGTGACCAGATCGGCGAGGAAGATGAAGTCGATGGTGCCCTCGGAGGGCAGACGAATCAATCGCGGCAAGGCGCGCGGGACGGTCACAACGCCGGTATATGTGGTCGAAGAGCGACGGCGGCGGCGCAAGAGAAACGCAACACACAACGCTTTGTTAATGACCCGAGGGAACGGATGCGCCGGGTCGATGGTCACCGGGGTCAGCAGCAAATCCAACTCTTTTTCTAAGTATTGTTCTACGAAGTCGCGGGCCTTGGCATCGAGTTCATGCAGGCCGAGCACTCGGATGCCGTTTTCTGCGAGTTGTGGGCGAAGGTGATCGTTCCAGCAGGCGTACTGGTCATCGACGAACTCATGCGTGGTCTGGGAGACGACATCGCGTTCTTCGATGAGGGTCAGGCCGTCAGGGCCGGGCTCGGTGTAGCCGTCTTCAATCTGCTGGACGAGTCCGGCGACGCGGACTTCGAAGAACTCGTCGAGGTTACTGGCAGTTATGGAGAGAAACTTTACGCGTTCGAGGATAGGATTAGTGAGATCCTGGGCTTCTTCCAGCACCCGGCGATTGAATGCGAGCCACGAAACTTCCCGGTTAATGTGATAGGCCGGATTGTCGAGCGAGGGACGAACCATAAATTATCTTCGGAATCCCTGTAGCAAGAGAGTTGTACGTAGATGCCCTGCGGCCACTCAACGCAGGCATCTAGTATAAAGCACGGCGGACCCGCTCCGCTTATACCTGCATTGCCGTTCTTAACAAAAGAAAGGACGCCAGTCGTGAACTGGCGTCGTCTCTTTTTGAACAACTTGTCTCACCACGATTACGGCAAGTAATAACGGAACGAGGTGAAGAACATATTCTCGGTCGCGTTAGGACTGTTGCCGGTTCCGGCCCAGATATTGCGATCCAGGTAGGAATATTGAGGACCAAACTGTAAGGTGCCTTTCGGTCCTTTGTAGAAGCGATACCAGAAGCCGATCGTGCCTTCCATGATGACTCGGGTGTCGCCATTGCAGTTCTTGAGACCGCCTGGGTTGTAGCCGCCGCTCAGCGGAGTTCCCAAAGAACCGGGGGCGGGAACGGTACCGGTGGTTGGGGTCACGATGCCGGTGATCGGATCCTGGGTTATGCCGGTGACAACCGTGGTGCTGGTTGAAGCGGGCAGGATCTCGGTTCCGCAACCGGAGTTGTTGAACAGAGGCGAACCGTAGCCAACCCCCTTGCCTGAGGCATTCAGGAAGTCGGTACGACCTGCGTACTCAGCGCCGTAATTGAGATAAACGTCGAGCCGCTTGCCGTGATATTCGAGAGTACCCAGGCCCTGATAGCTGCGGACCGGAACAAGTACGCCGTCGGGACGCGCGACCGCATCGGGGAGCGTGGAAGTTCCGTAACGGCCTACACCCTCGCCACCCAAGAAGTGGATGCCGACATCGAACTTCTTGTGAAAGGTCCACCGCGCATTCGCACCCGCGCCGCCACCGATGGCCGAGTTGTTATAAGCCCCGGCTACACTCGGAGTCGCCAGCGTAGCCCCGGGGAAGACGCGATCCCGCAGGTCACGAATCACGCCAAACACCTCGTAGTGCCCGAAGCCCGGCTCAAAGGCAAGTTTGCCGATAAAGTCGGGAGTCGCGTTATAGGAGTAGTTGGTTGTGCCGTTGTACAAACCGCCGCCGGTTCCCTGCTGGCCCACGATGAAGTTATTGCTGGCACCGTGGCCACCGAGAATGAGTTGACCGTTTTCAATAGAGAAACCGGCCCACAACTTGTTGTTGAAGCTGCGAGTAACACGGAAGCCATACTGGCGAGCCCAACTGAAACCCACGTTGTACTGGGGGTCGATAGTCATCGGCAAGGCTTCGCTACGATTGTCGAGGCCCTTTTTGGTTTCAGTCACCAGGCTCCACATCTGGCCGCCGGTGAAGGTCCATCCGCTGTTCAGAGCGGCTTGTCCCCAAACTTGGCGCTGGCGCAGGGTGTAGCTGTTGCTCTGGTTGTTGTTCGAAGTCACGCCAGCAGACAAGAAGTCCGCTTCGACGTAGCCTTTCATGGTCATGTTGGTGAGCTTGCCTTCTGCCAGGAAACCGACACGAGACTGCCGTCCTGAACCGTAGAACTCACTCATATGACTCTGCGTCGCACCGTTAAATGGAATCCCGTTGAACGGAGTATTGATGTCTGACCCCGTGGCGTGTTGGCGCCACACGGTTTCTGCCGCCAGGAAGCCGACCGGGGTAATGGTGATGCCTTTGTAGTGAAGAGCCGACGGACTCTCCAGGCTTGAGGTGATGTTCTTCTGGGTCTCCTGCAAGCTTAAAGCAGTGCTGGTGGCGTTCTGCTTGACATCAGAGACGTCCGACTTGAGCGCAGACACAGCGTCCTGTTGCTGAGCTGCCGTCTGTGCTGCCTGATCGGCCTTGGCTTGCGCCGCAGCCGCTGCCTGCTGTGCTTCCTGCATCTGCTGTTGGGCTTGTTGCAGGGCAGCATCGCGGCGTTTCATTTCATCCCTGAGTTGCTGGATCTGTTGTTGCTGTGCAGCCAGCGCATCTTTGAGTTGCTGCACATCGGAGGCCGTGACCGAGGTCCTGGCCGGGGCTTTCTTTTTTGCCGGAGCGGTTTGCGCCGACAACGATGTTGCCAAACACAAAACTACGCACCACCTGAGAACGGACTTCATCTTCTCTCCTTTGCCTCTTAGCCTCGCGGAGGTGGAGGCGAACTGAACTGTTTACAGAAGTTACAAATGGCTAGTGAAGCTGTTTGATGGTTTCCGCAACCTTGGCAGCGACGTTATCCGGCAACGGCGCGTAGTTCAGTTGCGTCGTCATCTTTTCGCCGCTCTCCAACATCCAGTGCAGGAAATCGACGATGATCTTGCCTTTCGCCGGGTCCTTTGCCTGTACCGGAATCAAGAGCCAGGTGAAGCTGGAAATCGGATAGGCATCTTTTCCCGGAGCGTTGGTGATGGATACGCGGTAGTCGGCAGGCATGGTCTTGACCGAAGCAGCCGCTGCGGTCGCGCCTTCCAGACTTCCCTTCAGCCAGGTTCCAGCCGAGTTGCGAACCGCGGCATAGGGAATCTTGTTCTGGATGGCGTAGATGAGTTCCACATAACCGAACGCGCCATCCATCTGGCGGATCATGCCGGCGACGCCTTCATTTCCTTTGGCGCCCAAGCCGACCGGCCATTTCACCGAAGTTCCTTTACCCACTTTGTCTTTCCACTCGCCACTAACCTTCGAGAGGTAATCGGTGAAGATGTAGTTGGTGCCGCTGCCATCCGAGCGATGGACAAGCACGATCGGACGATCGGGAAGCTTCACGCCAGGATTGTCATTGGCGATCACTTTGTCGTTCCAGCTGGTGATCTTGCCCAGGCAGATGTCTGCGATAGTTTCCGGGGCGAAGCGGAGTTCGCCGGAGAGGCCGGAGACGTTATAAGCGGGAACAACAGCGCCGAGGACGGTAGGAATGTGCTGAATCTTGACCTTGGATTCGGCCAGTTGCTCATCGGTCATCGGGCCATCGCTGGCACCGAATTCAACGGTTCCGGCAATGACCTGGCGAATGCCGCCGCCGCTGCCGATGGATTGATAATTGATCTGGATATCCGGATGAGCATTGTGATATTCGCTAAACCACTTGGAATACATCGGGTAAGGGAAAGTTGCGCCCGCCCCATTGATTGTGGTCTGTGCACAAGCCGGAATCACCAATGCCAACGCCAGGCACAACAACACAATTCGACGTAGCACGCTATGAATCCTCCTGAAGTGTGATTAGGGTAACGGTTGTTTTTACGTCGGGATTGTTACAGCTAAGTTACAAACCTGTAAATTTCCAGTGAATCTACAAGAAGGAATTGGACTTACGCAGGCATTGTTGCGGTTGGTTACAAGCTACTGGGCAGAGTTGAGGCGGGCGATCTCGCGTGGGAAGAGCGGATTATTGGGGAAATCCTGCGAGAGCGAGCGCAATTCCTGAGTTGCGCCGGGTTTGTCTTTTTCCCGGACATAAGCGATCGCGAGAAGGATTCGGGCAAAGGGGGCGAGGTAGCGGCCGCGCTGGGCGGTCAGTTTTAGCTCAGCGATGCCGGCTTGCTTGTCGGCGGACATGCCACCGAGGCGCATCAGCCAGCGGACTGGAGCGGTCATGCTTCCGATGATGTATTGGCTGATGCCGGTAGCGAGGTGCGCGTCGTAACAATTGGGGTCGACGGTCAGTAGTTGCTGAGCCCAGCCAGTGGACGTCTTGGTGTAGTGCAAAGAGGCAAGATTGCGCTTCTCGACCAAGGCCGCGTAGTCAGCACGGAGGCCGGAGACGAGCGTCATCGCAAAAAGCGCATCGCGATCCTTGGGATTTTTTGCAAGGCGGGCCTGAGCTTTGCTCTCGGCGCTATCCAACGACGCATTGAAGCGGTCGCGAAGTCCGGGATCGGGTGTCTGCTTTTTGCGGGCGTCGAAAGACTTGTCGTCGGCGTAGAACTGAGATTCCAGGATGCCCAGGCGACTGAATTCTGAAAAAAGCAGCCCGGCGGCTTCAGACGTTGGGCCAAGAGGGTTATCGGGATTGCTTCGCTGCCAGGTGACAAAGACCTGATGAGCATGATCGAAGTCGAGATTGTAAAGAAGATGAAAGCCCTGATCGAGACTGACGGCGTTGGTTGGCAAGTCAGCAGCCGGCGACGTTGCAGAAATCGCCACCAATAAGAAAGCGCCGATCAGTTTCAGAACGCGATTCATATCTGTCGGGCTCTTGAACACGAGAGCCTTGGGAGTTTAGATGTTTATATTCTTCCTGACGCAAGCCGGATTGCAAAAAGATTGTAAAAGCAGGGGTGGGGAGCGGAGTACGCTGGTTTGACGCCCTCCTGAGCCTTTGCTAGCGTTTAGAGTTCCCTATCGCAGAAAGCGAGATCCCATGTCCCTCAAGTTTCGCGGCGTTGATTTCATCGGATTTGACAGCCTGCTCACCGACGAAGAGCGGCTGGTACGCGACACAGCGCGTCAATTCATCGAAGACAACCTCATTCCTATCATTGAGGAGTGCAACCGGGCTGGGAGGTTTCCGCGAGAACTGGTGAAACCGATGGCCGACCTGGGCTTTTTTGGAGCCAGCCTGAAGGGCTATGGCTGCGCGGGCATGTCCAATGTGGAGTACGGGCTGGTCATGCAGGAGATGGAGCGCGGCGACTCCGGCGTACGGTCCTTTGTGAGCGTGCAGTCGGCGCTGGTGATGTATCCGATTTACGCGTTCGGCAGCGATGAGCAGAAAAACACTTGGCTGCCGGCAATGCAGAAAGGCGAGAAGCTGGGATGCTTCGGGCTGACTGAGCCGGACTTTGGGTCGAACCCGGGAGGCATGAGGACTCGTGCCCGCAAGGTCGGTAACGAGTACGTGCTGAATGGCGAGAAGATGTGGATCACGTCAGGAACGATTGCGGACGTGGCCGTGATTTGGGCGAAGGTCGAGAACGAAGACAACAAGATTCGCGGCTTCCTGGTGGAGACGGATCGGCCGGGATTCAAGGCGCACGATATTCATGGGAAGTGGTCGCTGCGGGCGTCGGTGACGTCGGGATTGTCGATGCAGGACGTGCATATTCCGGAGGCGAACCTGCTGCCGAAGAGTGGCGGGTTGAAATCTCCTCTTATGTGCCTGAACCAGGCGCGATATGGAATTGCATGGGGCGGGATAGGCGCAGCAATGTCCTGCTATGATTGCGCGCTGCAGTATTCGCTTCTTCGCAAACAATTCCACGATAAGCCAATTGCTTCTCATCAACTTGTGCAGGAGAAGCTCACCTGGATGATTAACGAAATCACCAAGGGGCAGTTGCTGGTGCTGCAGGTGGGGCGTCTGAAAGATCAGGACAAGGCTGGGGCGCAACACATCTCGATGGCGAAGCGAAACAACGTCTGGATGGCGCTGGAGTGTGCGCGCATGTCACGCGACATCCTGGGAGCGAACGGTGTGGCGGATGAGTATCCGCTGATGCGGCACATGATGAACCTGGAATCGGTGAAGACCTACGAAGGAACGCATGACATCCACACGCTGATCATTGGGCAGAGCGTGACTGGGGTGGATGCGTTTTAGAACTTCGCTCCAGGCTGCAGGTCCTCGGCTCCAGGCAAAAAATCTTCACCACAGAGGGCACAGAGGATCACGGAGTTGTGCCTTTTTGTCCTACTTAGTCTTGCTTTGTTCGGGGCGCCGCGCTAGGCTTTTGGTGCTCTCGCGATTCTCCCTTCCTCTTCCACCTCACACGCTATTTGCAGACATGAGCTGCATTGCATGTGCAAAATCAGGTAGATACTCGTAGGCCCATACAAGATATAGTGTTTTATATCTTGACCCCGGCAGGATCAGACCGTTACAGTAGCTGCAATCTGCAACCGTCCCCGGCCAGCCAAGGGCGGAAAGTATCGCGCGCCATGGGCGGAGGAATCGTATTGGTAAACAGGCCGACGGCATCTCAGGTATTAAGCGAACCAGCGCCATCCTGCGGGATCACCAGCACAGCGTCTGCACAGGGCAAAGGAGTACACGTTGCTTAAACTAAAACGGTTGCAAATTCTCGGATTCAAGTCCTTCTGCGATCGCACCGAGCTCAAGTTTCACGGCGACGGTGTGGCGGCGATTATCGGCCCGAACGGCTGCGGCAAGTCGAATATCGCGGACGCGATCTCCTGGGTGCTTGGCGAGCAGTCGGCTAAAACGCTGCGTGGATCGCGGATGGAAGACGTCATCTTTGCAGGAACGCGTGATCGCAAGCCGACAGGGATGGCCGAAGTTGCGCTGACATTGATTGATCCCGAGGTTTACGACGGGCCGGATGCATCGGAAGCAACCGAAATTGACATTGAAGATGAGATGCCCGTGGACGACTGGGACGAAGCCGAGGTGCGGGCAAAGGCTGCGGAAGAAGTTGAGCGCATGACGGAAGAATCCCAGCCGGGGACTTCCCTGCCGCAATATCACAGCAATGCGGTTGCGGATTTCGATCCCGAAGATGAGCCGAAGTTTGCGGTGTTCGTGAATCCGAATCCTCCGGCAGCAGGTCCGCCGCCGAAACCCATGCCAGGAGTTGGGCCGCAAGTCGTATTGAAGATCCGGCGGCGCAAGTTCCAGCAACAATTTCGTGCGGGAGAAATCGTTGTAACGCGGAGGCTGTTCCGCTCGGGAGACAGCGAGTATCTGCTCAACGGCAAATTGTGCCGGTTGCGCGACATTCAAGAGTTGTTCATGGGCACGGGGCTGGGGCCCGAGACATACGCCCTGATTGAACAAGGACGCATTGGGCAGATTCTGAGCAGCAGGCCGACGGATCGAAGGGCGATCATCGAAGAAGCTGCCGGCATCACCAAGTTCAAAACCAAGAAGCGGCTGGCAGAGGCGCGGCTGGAAGATGCCAAGCAGAACCTGGCGAGAATCAACGACATTTTTGAAGAAGTTACGCGGCAGATGAATTCGCTGAAGCGGCAGGCATCGAAAGCTGAGCGCTATGCCAAGCTGCGCGATGAGTTGCGAGCGAAGCTGCGCGTGGTGCTGGCGAGCAAGTTTACGCAGCTAGAGGAAGAGCGGAATTCGCTGGACGAGCAGATCAATCACGTATCGGAGGAGATGCGGCAGCAAGGCGAGGCCGTACAAGGTTATGAGGCCGAGCACTCTGAGCGCACACAGCGCGGTTACGCGATAGAAACGGAAATTCGCGAGAATCGCGAGCGGCTGAGCGAGATCAAGCTGGAGTCGGACCGGGCGCAAGCGACGCGGCGACATAACGACGAGCGGTGCGCAGAGCTGGTGGCGCGGGCAGCGGCGTCGGAGACCGAGCTCGGACAAGCACGCGAACGGCTGGGATCACTCGAAGTTGAGCGTGATGCGAACCGGCAGGTTCTGGACACGGCAGTCGCAGAGTTGCAGGGCGCGCAAGAAGGGTTGGTGGCGTGCCAGACAGAAGTGACAGCGGCAACGGCCAATCTCTCTGACATGGAGCGGCGGCAGGAGTCGTCCCGGACGGCGATTCTCGATGCGGTGGCGGCGGCGTCCAATCTGCGAAACGAAGTCACGCAAGCGGAAGAGCGGCTGGCGTCGGTGAATCGAGAGGGTCAGCGTCTTGATGAGGAGATGCGGACCGCTGTTACGCAGGTAGAGGCGTTTGGCGGGCAGCGTGGGCAGCTGGCGCTGGAGTTCGAAAGCATTTCGCAAAGGGCTAGCGGATTGGCGACAGAGATCGCGCAAACGCGCGAACTGATCGCACGCAAGCGCAGCGAAGAGAGCGAGACCAAGAACCGGTTGGACGGCTTGCGGGCGGAGTACGCGACGGCCTTGGGTAAAAAGGCTTCGCTCGAGGCGGTGATCGCTGAGCACGGGTATTCGACGGAGTCGGTGCGGCGGCTTTTCCAGTCGGGCGGATTGAGTGGTGGACTCACACCGGCGGGAGTGCTGGCGGATTTCCTGGAAGTCGAACCGCAGTATGAGGGCGTGGTCGAGGACTTCCTGCGGGATGAGTTGAACTACATCGTGGTGAAGTCGTGGGATGCGGCTGACGAAGGACTGCGACTGTTGCGAAGCGATGTTGATGGCCGGGCGACGTTCCTGGTTCATCCGGAGGACGCGCAGGCGAGATTCTCTTTTGCGGTGGACGAAGCAGCTAGAGGAGCGACGCCGGCGCATTCCGTGGTGCCGTTGAAACAGGCGATCCGGGTGTTGAACGGATTTGGCCGATCGCTGGAAGTGATTCTTCCCAAGTTACGCGATGGATACATTGTTCCGGAGCCAACGTTTGCGAAAGAGTTGGCCCTGGAAAATCCGGATGCGTTCTTCCTGTCGCAGTCTGGGGAGTGCTTCCACAACGTGACGGTGACGGGTGGCAAGCAGCGAGCGGAAGGGCCGCTGTCGATGAAGCGCGAGTTGCGCGACGTTATGCGCGTCCTGGCGGAACTTGAGGCAGCACTGCGAAATGAAGAAGTACGGGCGTTGACGCTGGGCCGCGAGATCAAAGAGATGACTTCCCTGCTGGAGCGTATGGAAGCGGAGCAGCGCGAAGCTGAAAAGCAGGCGATGACGTCGGGGCACATGCTGCAGCGGCTGGATTCGGAAGTGCAGCGGATATCCGAGCGCGTCGAAGTTTGCCGCCAGGAGTTGTCACGCCTGGCAGGCGAGCGTGACGAGCAGATGGCGCTGATTTCTTCCCGTCAAGCGGAGTTGTCCGGGTTGCAGCAGCGACGCGAGGAGTTGGAAGCTGGCGCGATGGCGGGCACGCGAGACCTGGCGGCACTGCGTGAAGCACGGGATGCGGCATCGCAGAATGCTTCTCAGCAGATGGCGAAGGTGGCGACGCTGGAAGAGCGGCATCGTTCAGCGACGGCTGGCCTCGAAAGAATTCAGGCGCTGGTGGGCGATATGATTCAGCGGGTGAATTCGCTAGTCGAGCAGATTGAGGCGCACGGACAAGAGAAGATTCAGCGCGAACAGGAAAATGAGCAACTGGCGGTTCGTCTGCAGGATTTAGAAGCCGAGAAGAATGCCAGCGAGACGCGCGAGGGCTTGCTGCAGTTTGAATCGGAGCAGGTGCGGGCGCGTCTGCAGGAGATTGAAGAAGCGCTGCGTGCGACGCGAGCGCTTTTGGATCAGGCCCGCGACCGGCGGGGTGAGCTGTCGGCGGCCGTGGCCAAGTTGCAGTCTGATGTTCAGTACATGGGCGAGACCTGCCTGAATGAGCTGGGAGTGGAGCGGCATCAGTTGATGGCGGACACGACGCTCACACTGGTTGCGGGTGAAGAGCTTGGCGTTGAAGAGCAGGCGGTGCGAGACATGCGGGCACGCCTGGATGCGATGGGGCCGGTGAACATGATGGCGCTCGACGAATACAAAGAAACTGCCGAGCGGCATGGATTCCTTGAGACACAGAGAAAAGATCTGCTGGACTCGATTGAGAATACACAGGCCACGATCAAAGAAATTGATACAGTCTCGCGGCAGAAGTTCGAAGAAGCGTTTGGCAAGATCAACGAGAACTTCCAGACGACGTTCAAAAAGCTGTTCGGCGGCGGACATGCGTTCATGCGTCTGACCGACGAAGAGAATGCGATGGAGAGCGGCATTGATGTGGTGGCTTCGCCTCCGGGAAAGAAGCTGCAGAATGTTCTGTTGCTATCCGGCGGCGAGAAGGCGCTGACGGCGCTGGCGTTGTTGGTTGGCATCTTCCGCTATCAGCCGAGCCCGTTCTGCATTTTGGACGAAGTCGATGCGCCGCTGGATGAGGCGAACGTTGGGCGCTTCACCGACCTGGTGAAAGAGATGAGTGTGCAGACGCAGTTCGTGCTGATCACCCACAGCAAGAAGACGATGAGCATCGCTCCGACGCTCTATGGCGTGACTATGCAGGAGCCGGGAATCTCGAAGCTGGTGTCGGTGAGGTTCGGGGCGACGGCGTAGGGCGGCTGCGTACCTTTCCATTGGTCGATCGAACCGTCCGAAGCCAGCAGGTGTCCGTGCAGTCAGGCTTAATTGTGCGGACAGCCCTGTTGTGCTGCCGGAGCACCAACACGTCTAAGTTCCACGAGCGCGTTTGAGCGGATCAGCTGATTTGCACCAAGATGCGGCCACATCGAACACTTCTCGTGTTCCAAGTTTCCGCAGCGCGTGAACGGCCTCCCACGGAGCATCGTCATCATAGCTGCCCGACAGAGCCGCACCGAAAAGTTCGTTGATGGACGCGGATGCCATTGCACATCAATTCTAGCTGGACAAGCGATAACTGTTCAGAACAGGCTACAAGCTTGCGCTGTTTATTCGCCTTTTTGCGGGTCAATGAGTGCTATCGCGATTTGTCGCCAGTTAACCGAACCCCTTGAAGTCCCTGCTATTCAAGAGACACCGCTGGAGCTTCTCAATTTCTGACGGATATGCTCCCCAACGCTTGAACTGTTTATGCGTCAATGCAGCGTATTGCGACGTGGGCACATACCGAATGTTCCAAGCAGAATTCAAATGAAGGTAGGCATGGCACAGGCCGACTTGAAGCTGGGCAACGCTCAACTTACCCGCAGACGCGAGTTGATGGAGGCGTTCAAGTTCTTGTTTGGCTTCCGCTAGGTTACTGGCAATGATGCGGCGATTGAGGCGTTTACACTCGCCGAGCAACTGCGCAGCAGCTCCAGATGAAATCGGGATATGCCGTCTTCTTTAGTCGCTGTTGTAGCGTCATTGAATCACACGAAATACCGCGTTGCTGTTCAACACGCCACTCGTTGTTGTCACCGTTACGTAACCCGTGGTTGCGTCCGCAGGAACAACGGCCTCGATGAAAGTGTCAGAGACCACCGTGAACTTCGCAGGGACCCCATTAAAGGTAACGCTTGTCGTTCCGATAAAGCCTTGGCCGAGGATACCGCCAGATGAACCGGGCCTGCCGGTGCCTTGCGTAAGTCGGACAAAAGGTGGAAGCCCGAGGTCCAGGCTGTAAATCACACCGTTGGGATAGTAGAGTCCTCCGTATGACGTCATCCCATACAGGAGGCCATTTGTATGTTGCATTAGAACCGTCGAGCTCCCGCTTTGCGAGCAGTCAAACGTAAACACAGTCGAGAAATTACTTTTTGGAGTTATCCGGTAGACAATACCGCAGTATCCGAACTGACCCGATTTGAGAGTTATACCGTAGTAATTGCGATCGCTCGCCAGCATCACTCCTGAGATTGGTTCCCCCCCATCATCGCCCCCCGTGAAGCTGTGCAGCACGGTCTCGTCTCCCGAGGGAGATAGCTTAAAGACAACTCCTTCTCCGCTTTGATTGCCCCCGGTCGGAGTTGTGCCGTACAAGTAGTTGTCATTTCCCACGATCAATGGCCCTGAGGGTTGGGCTCCACCTGAGCAGCCGTGTTGACAGAAGGAATAAATAGTCGTCATTGTTCCGTCGGGCGACATCCGGAACGCTGACCCATCTCCTCCTCCGAAGACTGTCGTCGAGTAGAGATATCCTCCCGCCTGAACGAAGGGAGCAAAGGTGCCACCACCCACGATAATAGGACCAAAAGATGTAAAGTGGCCTGCAGTGTCAAGTTTGTACGCGCTGCCCGACCACTCGTTTTGGCAACCTTCCAGAGTAGTGCCGTAGAAAGTTCCATTGGACACCTCGATCGGCGCAGTCATTGGATACCCACCCTCGGCGCACCCAAGAAAGTTGTAGAACAGACTCACCTGCCCTGCCGGCGTGATACCGAACAGTGTTCCGTAGTTGTGTGCCCCACCTGATTCAGCAACCCCATATATGACTCCCGCACTGCCGAGTGACAATCCCCCGGGAGTTGATCCATGAACGCCATCAAAATTGTAAAGAACGTGGAATTGGCCGTCAGGCGTCATGCCAAAGAGCACACCGCTCTCATTCGTGCCTCCAGAGGCAGTCATTCCGTACAAGTTTCCGTCGATACCTTGAATCAGGTTGTTCGGATAACTCGGACTCTGGCCGTGAACACCGTCGAAGTTGTACAAAACGCTGTAGGTTTGTGCGCTGGCCATCGTCACCATCAGAACCGTGCCAAAAGCCAGTATTACGCAGGTTGCATCCCAGCGATTCTGTTTCATTTTCTTGACCTCAAACGGAATGAACTGTCCGCAGCCTACTGGCGCGACGGACGGCTGCTGCTCGGCTGGGCCACATGGTGGGGGGACTTGCGTCTGACCGAGTGACGAAAATTATCTAACTCTGGAACCGGTTGGTCAAGGCCGTGTTTCACACTTGTTTTAATCAGGCGTTAGTACAAGCTTGCGCTGTTTATTCGCCTTTTTGCGGGTCAATGAGTGCTATCGCGATTTTTCACCAAGTGAGCCGCGCTGCCTATTTTTGTGCTCCTGGACATCACCGCCGCACTGTCCAATCCGGCGGTGGTTTTAGGGTTTCAAGGCGAACACAGTACCCAGGTAATACTCACCGCCACCGGAGGTCGTGCCGTACAGAGTTCCATCGGCACCCATGGTGAGGCCAGCAACCGGCCAAGCCCCGTCCGGGACTGGATCGAACAGATGCAACGTTCTCTCCGTCCACCGCCCGCCTTGCTTTCTAGGTGGCCGCAGCGAAAAAACTATTCCTTCGCCAAGTCCGCCGTAGAGCGCCGTTCCGTACAGCACTCCGTTCTTGTCCATTACCAGAGAGGAGTTTGGATTGACCCCGCCAATTCCGGTATTCAGTAGGCCGCCGAATGTGTAAAGAATGGTCTCCGTCCAGGAACCGCCCGGCTTCGCAGGTGGTGTGAGTGAAAAAACTATTCCTGACTGTTGTTTTCCGCCATAGGTTGTCGTGCCATAGAGCGCTCCGTCCTTCCCAAGCAGCAGCGCCCCGCCGCCCGTTCCGTCGCCGTTGGAGTTCGTGAAGTCATGGAGCGCTGTACCCGTCCAGTCTC
>Ga0335069_10006314_pt1 | contig 17236 bp, 14 predicted proteins | sample Lox_Sample_11_FD_206714 | JGI IMG/M metagenome (GOLD analysis project Ga0335069, IMG submission 206714) | Soil microbial communities from Loxahatchee National Wildlife Refuge, Florida, United States - Lox_Sample_1.1 | ecosystem: Environmental > Terrestrial > Soil > Wetlands | place: USA... | reverse complement strand
GACGTTAGAGGTTGCGGCGGTGCGGCTGATCGTGGCGCCGAGCATGATCAGGCAACAAGTGGTCACGCAGAGCACCAGGATGAGCGCATGGCCCTCGCGCCCGTCACGGGAAGAGTTGCGTTGCGTCTTCATGATTAATTTGGGCAGTGCGAGGCTGCCTTGAGCTGGATGCGGTAGTAATTGTAGTAGTAACCTGGGCCAACGACCGTGAGGGGGTACTGATATTGCGCGAACTCCATAGTGGTCACGATGGCGTACTTGTATTGGAGGTCCTGGGCCAGGTTGCCATTGAACTGCTGGGCGGTGAAGGTCATGCTATAGGGTGTAAGCCCGGTGTTCGTCAGGTTCTGGGCGATGATCTGGATCGTGGAGACGCCGTTGGTTTCGCGGCAGAGCCAGCAGTAGTTGGTGTTAGAACGGTTGGTATTGAAGAAGTAAACCGTCCACGCTGTGGAATTGGTGTCGCCGCTGTCGCAGAGCTTCAAGGCGTTTCCTACCTGGTCCATCAGGTTGGTGCAGGCGACGAAGGATGCGGCGTTGGTGGCGCTGCCGATCCTCCACCACTTGGCCGCGCGGATGTCCCCGGTCAGTTGGTCAAAGCTCATGCGCGACTTATCGCTCGCGCCCACCTTGCTGCACACCAGCTCATCCCAGCGCAGGCAAAACAGCCACACTCCAATCATGGCCAGAATGATCATCGAGAAAATGAGCACGCTCACCATCATCTCCGCCAGCGTGAACGCTCGGAGGCCCGGCGCCGTCGTGGCTTTCGGCGGCGCGTGTTTTGTCGCAGCGGCCAGGTGCATCAGTCAGGCGCGTAATAGCAGGCCACGGTGTTGGTGAAATAGACCGTCTGGTTCCTCCAGCGGAAGGGCCAGACCGTGTCTATCCGCACGAGGTAATTGCTGTAACTGCCGTTCTGGATCAGCCGGATGGTCGGATAATTCGTGGCATAGACGGTATTCGTGCCGGTGACCGGCAGATCGAGCAGCACCGAAGTCGCATTGGTCAACTGCGAGATCTCATCCTTGAGGGTAGTCCCCGTTGGGTCCCAAACGGCGGATTTGGCAGCCTCCAGTTGCTGAATGGCTGCAGCCTGAGCCGCCAGCGAAAAGCCGGACCATTCCGCCCGGTACGAGGCCTGGATGTAGGTCGTGATGATCCCGCCAAAGAGGAGCATCATGATGAAAAGCGCCATCAGCACCTCCGGCAGGGTGAAGCCCGGCACGCCTGCGCGCCGCGAACGAACGCCTGGTAGGTCCGACACTCGCATAAACGGTTTATCTCATGAAGGGCATGCGTCCGTGCTCGCTCAGTTCATCGCAGTTAGTGACCAGCTTCCAGCAAGTCTATTGCCAGTTTGGAGGCGCGCGGCCGCCCCGCCGGCCTGGGAATATCGCCTCCCGCCGCAAGCCTTTGAGTTTCAAGCGCCGAGCCGACGGAACCATCCGGCGGCAATGGGAAGCATGTCTCCGGCCGCTTCAGGCGCCGCGCTCGCCGTGTCTCGATTCGGGACAGCAGTGTCCGATCAGTGCAGCGACACCTGGAAAGGAGATACTCGGGTTAGGAGGAGTCCGTGCTAGCTCCGCAGCGGGCCGCTTTGCTGGATGGCGTTCTTGATGCGGTCGGTTTGGATGGCCTCGATGAGCTGCGCGATGGAGTCCACCGGCTCCTCGACCGAGAACAGCAGGTTGTCGGTCATGTGGACGGTCGTGGCCTTGGACTCGACCTCGATGAACAGGATGTGGTCGCTGTTGATGAGGATTTCTCCTCCCCTGTTGATGCGGTGCAGCTTGATCAGCGGCATACGTGACGCACTGTGCCAACTCCATGTCGCTTTTCAAGCGGGTTCGTGCAGCGGAAACCGGCGCCTCCTGGCTCTTGGGTCGCCGCCCGGATGGAAATGGCCGACCCGCGGCCGATGGCAAACGTAAATAAGGTCAATACAAGGTCTTCCGGCACAAATGTTCCGAGGCCGACCGGTGTGCCTGACGCCCCGGCACCCCGCTCGTACCCGTGGCGCTCATGCGGCGGGGCCCCGGTGTGTCTCCCATGTGGATCGCTCCCCATGGGAGACACACCGGGGTCCCTCCGCATGCGCGCCACTGATGCAAGGGCGCTCCGCGCGGCGGGGCGCGATGACACGTCGTGCGCCGGCGGAGGAAGCCAGGGTGTTTGGCGACAACAGTTTTGTTTCTGAGAAAAAGGCACCTTGGCAGGCTGTTGGCTATACGAGACTTATGGAAATTACACTGAACAGGTTATTCAAGCGGATTACAGTAAATGGCCCGTTGCGGGGCAGCGACAGGCGACCGGTCCATCCGCCAGCCGTTCTCAAAGATGCGAATCGGCTGCCCAATGGCACCTTCCAGTTCAAGGCGCAGTTAGCCAAAGGCACCCCTTTTGTGGTGCAGTCTTCGGCCGACCTCGAGACCTGGTCCCCGGTTCTGAACGGCATTGCCAGCGGCGAGGTGGCCAACTACACGGATACCCACGCCTCCAGGTTCAACTACCGCTTCTACCGCCTGGTTTCCGGGAAGGCGGCGCCGTCCAACATCATCGGCTACATCGCCATCACCCTCCCGCCGGGTTTCTCGATGATCGGCAATCCCCTGGACGGGCCAACCAACACCCTGGGCAAGGTGTTCAAAGATTGGCCGGATGGCACGACCTTCAACAAGTTCGACACCCGCCAGTTCAAGCTCGTCGAGAGCGCCCTGCACTTCTGCCAATGGAGCAACCCCAGCGAGCAGCTCCTGCCCGGCGAGGGAGCCATTGTCTTCAACCCGACGTCGGACTATCGCTCCGCGTGCTTTACGGGACAGATTGTGCCTGGAAGCCTGTCGGTCGTCATCCCGCCGGGTTTTTCCATGTGCAGTTCGCCTCTGCCGCAATCGGGCAGCCTCGCGGAAGACCTGGAGTTCCCGATCGCGGACGGGGACGTCATCCATTTGTTCGACCGGGACAAGCAGCAGTACGTGCTTTACCCCTACGAGAACGGGCATTGGGCCACCGGCGCGCCCCTGCTCAGCGTGGGCGAGGCGTTCTGGGTAGCCAGGAAAGAGACCGGCACGTGGAAGCGGACGCTGGAGCAGGCTGACGGCCCGCCGCCCGGCTCAGCCAATTAGGGCTGAATCCGCCTGGCCCGGAGGCGGATTTCATCCAGGAACGCCTGCAACAGCGCGGAGGTCTTACCGCGCCACATCGGCCCCATGATCACCGGCGCGAAGCCCGGCAGCGGCAGCGCGCGCACTCGGGGCGAGGGCGCCGCATCGGGCACCTGCACCGAAGCCCCCATCCCGAAGCCATTGGCGACGTAGGCCTCGACCAGGTCGAGCGAACTCACCTCAATGGCCGGGAACCAATCCACGCCCAGCCGCGCCAGGCCCTGCTGGAAATTCTTGCTGATCGCCTCGGCGGGCGGCAGGCAGATCAGCGGCTCGTCTATCTTGTCGCGTTTCCAGAGCTGGTCCGCCGACGTCACCCGGCTGTTCTTCTCGACCAGCAGCACGAGCGGCAGCTCGACCAGCGGGTCCGAGTGCAGGCCCTGCGCCGGTTTCTTCTCCAGCGCCGTGATGGCAAGGTCAAGCTCCTCGCTCAGGAGCTGATTCTCGAACTCCGCGGGGTAGCCCTCGCGCAGGTAAATCTTCAGATTGGGGAACCGCTTGCGGACCGTCTGGAACAGCTCCGGAAGGAAATCGCGCAGCACGATGGTCGAGGCGCCGATGCGGATTTGGCGCGCCTTCCCACCCTGCAGGTCGCCGGCGACGGCATCGAGATTGGCGAAAAAGGGCTGAATGAAAGCATAGAGCTTCTCCCCGGCCGGCGTCAGCGCAAACGGCCGCCGCTGAAAGAGCGTCACGCCCAGAAACTCCTCCAGTTGTCCGACCTGCCCGCTGACAGCGGGCTGCTGGATGCCGTAGGGTATATTGCGCACGGCCTCCGTGATGCCGCCGTGCCGCGCCACGTAATAAAAGAGCTCCAGGTGATGGATATTCATAGGGCGCCCATCCGGTGCCGACCGCATATTCAGGCAACTGGGCCGCCCCTGGCAAGCCCAAGCGAGCCCCTCCGTCACCTCACCGTTACCACAGGCTTACCTCACCGTAGTACCTCTAATAGGCTATTAGAGGTACGACGGTGAGGTAATGGTGAGGTGACGGAGGGGTGACGGCGTAATGCTGGTTCGCCGCACGGGAGCAACGCAGCACTGTCTCAGAATGGGACAGTATGGTTCACGGACCGGACAGTGGCGGCTGGCCAGGCGAAGCGCCGGGATGGCCCGGGGGCGCTGCCGGGGCAAGGTCTGCCGCGCTCAGCCTTGAAAGCGGGGAATCTGAAGGCCGGACGGGCGGTTGGCCAGCGGTGTGCTTGACTCCGGAAGCCATTGGGCACCACTCTGTTGAGTCGTGCCCATCAAGCCGTGCTATGAACGCCCGCAAAATACTTATAGTCGAAGACGACAAGGTCGCGCAGAAGATCTTAGCTGATACGCTGCGGGCCGCAGGTTACGAGGTGGCCATCGCTCACGATGGAGCCGCCGCGGTAAAGGCGGCGCGCGAGTTTATCCCCGATCTGGTGACTCTGGATATTGAGCTCGCCCGGAATTCGCCGAGTGATTCCTGGGACGGTTTCAGCGTGGCGACGTGGTTGCGGCGGATGAATGAAGGGGAGAACAAGCCGCTGATCATCGTAATCTCCGGCAAGGAGCCGACCGACATCATCCAGAAGGCGGCGGCGGTGGGGGCTTACACGTTGCTGCCAAAGCCATTTACCAAGCAGAAACTGCTGGAGGTCGTGAGCAGGGCGCTGCAATCAAGGCGTGCTCCGGCGGAGCCAGCCCGTTGAGCCGGTGACACGGCTACGGCCGGGGCTCGCGCAGGTTTGCGAGGCTCCGTGGCCCGACCCCGGAGAGATCAACGGGACGGAAGCCCAGCCTTAGCGCGGGGGAATACGGGGGGAGGCGGAAATCTGCCTCGCGCGGGTTCGCAAACCCAGGGTCGGCGAAGGCTGAGTGGGTGTCATGTCCGCGCTCCTGCCACTGCCGCCACGAGCAAGGGCCGACCATTAGTTGGTCCGGCGCGGGGCGGCGAGCATCGTAGTAGAGGTTCCAGTCCATCAGGTAGTTGTCTCCGGACCAGTTGCCGCCCAGCAGCGTGCCCGAGTCGAAATAGACGATATTGGTTAGGAAGCCGAAGCTGCAGTGCGGTTCAGGTTGGGTGCGTTGGAGTTGGTGGTCGTTGGCGAAGGCGAAGATGTTGTTCCACACCAGGTTGGTCTCGCCATAGTGCTGGTGGAAGCCGCCGTGGGTGGTGCGATAGACGAGGTTGTCCTGGGCGCGGATGCCGCTGCTGCCCTCGTCAAAGTAGATGCCCCAGCCGCCGTAGCGGACCCCCGCGATGTCGTGCCAAAGGTTGCTGCGGATGAGCGTGCCCGGCTGCCGGCCAAGCGTGTAGATGCCTCCCATATCGCTGAGGATCGGCCCGTCGCCGTCCGACTTCACGCCGATGTGATGGACATGGTTGAACGCCACGACGTTGTTGCTCGCCTGCGCGGGACCGTAGCCCCACGTCCAGCCGATGGAGATGCCGGTGTAGTAGAAGTCGTGGATGAGATTGTGGAGGAGTTGGTTGCCGGGAGATTGGCCGATCCAGACCCCCACAGCGCTGGGGAACAGCTTGCCGCCGTCGTGGATGTCGCAATCGGTGATTGCGTTGGCGAGAGCTTGCTCCGCCTCCTGGTCTCGGATGCGCGTCTCCCCGAGCTTCACGCCGCCGGCGCCGAGATCGGCAAACTCACAGCGTGAGACGCGGTTGCTCCGGCAGCCGCGGGCCAGCTCCAGCCCGTAGGCGCCGAGGCCGGCAAAGCGGCAGTCCTCGAACGTGCACTCGCGCGCGCCTTCGCCCCACACGGCGCCCGGCACGCCGACCGCGGCCTGGGCAAAGCCGCCCACCTCGGCCTCCGGGCCGGGCCAGACCTCGGGCTTGCTCTTGCCGGCGTGGAAGCCGGGAGGGAAATACCACTCGCAATGAGAGAACGTGATGCCCTGCAAGGCAACGCGCTCGACGAATTGCCCTGCTTCGGGGCGGCTCTCGAGCCGGAGCACCTGCGCGAGCGCCGGAGCGATGGCCTGCATTTCAGGCAGCCGTTCCCCGGGGCGGGGCATGTAATACAGGGTCCCGGCGCCGGGATCCAGATACCATTGGCCAGGCTCGTCCAGGAACTCGAAGGCGCCCTCGACGTAATACGGGTCACCGCGCGCGAGCTCGAACACGGAGCGTTTGCTGAAGCTGACCAGGTGCTCCTTCTCGTCCACCTGCGTGACGGGCAGGCGGGACTCGACCCAACGCGTCATGACCACGACTTCGGCGTTGGTGATGGTGCTCCAGGCTTGCAGGTCGCCCGGGCGGAAACGGAAACGGGTATGCCCCTGGGTCCAGGAGGACGTCTGGTCGGGCAGTCCGGCAACCGGGAGATAGCCGTGCGCGGGATGCCGGGCGCGGGTGGCCCGCCGGCCATTGACCCACAGCTCTCTGAAGAGCCAGCCGCCCGTCCGCGCATCGGGAACGTCGGCCGCCCAGAGCCGCTTGCCCTGGATGGTGACTTCTCTCCAGCCGGTAATTAAGCGCCCGCCGCTAAGAACAGGCGCTGCGCCTGGATAGGCAGCCAACCGCAGACCCGAGTCCTCTGGCGTGAGCGTAACCGGCGCGGAGGCGAAGTGAATGCCGGCCTCGAGGTAGATCCTGGGCGTCTGGCCGTCTGTGTGGCCATTCTGTGCCCTGTAGCCCCGGGACGCCTGCACGGCTCGGGAGAGGGTCAGAAAGGGGCCGTCCGTGCGGTCGCGCTTCGGCGCGGGCAGGCGACCGGACCAGAGGTCGTTGCCGTTGGTGGCGACGAAGTATGTGCCGGGCGAAGATTTGGGCGTGGCGATGCGGGCCACATGATGGCTATTAAGCCTCGAACACCCGGTCACGAGCAGCAGGGCCGCGGCGGCAATGGCCGGCGCTTTCATGCAGCGTGCAGCCAGCCGGCTGTTCTGGTAGGGACGCCTCGCCGAGGCGTCCGCGTGTGCCCAAAACGGACGCCTCGGCGAGGCGTCCCTACCAAATCGAGCACAGTGTTAGAATGCACTCTTCTATTTCGACGGTTCTTTAGGCGAGGGCGGGAACTTGCGGTGATTGGCCCGCTCGACCTTCTCCATGTCCATCTTCACCTTCTCCCGGTCGTAAGTCATAAGCCCGTTGACCTCGATCTCGACATCCGTGATTTGCGTGTACACGGCTGCCGAGAGCCCCTTCTCGTCGATCAGCGGGAACAGCTTCTCCAACAGGTCCACGTAGGCGGCCGTGAGCGCGTCTGAGTCGTTGAAGCTGCGGTAGCCCCAGTTCTTCTCGGCCTGCCAGGTGTGTCCGCGGACGGGCAGGCCCAGCCCGCCGAATTCACCGAGGACGGTGGCCCGGTCCTTTTCTGGCTCCGGCGCGGCGGGGCCCGGATACTTGTGCATATCCAGGATGTCGCCCACGCCGCGGTCGAACCAGCCGCTGGCGTCGTCCACCAGCCGGGAAGGGTCGAGCTTCTTGATCATCTCGACCACGCGGGCAGTTTCCCATTGTCCCCAGCCTTCGTTGAAGGGCACCCAGACGACGATGCAGGGGTGGTTGCCCCGGCCTTTGATGAGCGCCTGCAGCTCGGTGTCGAATTCAGCCCCGGACTCGGGTGAGCGGGTGATGTCCTGCTTGTCCTTGCCGGTGAAGGCGTCGCCGCTGGGCATGTCCTGCCAGACCAGCAGGCCGAGCTTGTCGCACCAGTAATACCAGCGGTCCGGCTCGACCTTCACGTGCTTGCGGGCCAGGTTGAACCCGAGCTTCTTCATCATCTCGATGTCGTAGCGCAGGGCCTCATCCGTGGGCGCCGTGTAGATGCCGTCGGGCCAGAAACCCTGGTCGAGCGGGCCGAGTTGGAAGTAGGGCTTGTTGTTCAACATGAGCCGGGTGAACCCCTTCTCGTCCTTGCCGAGGGAAATCTTCCTCATCCCGAAGTAGCTTTGGACCTTGTCAATCGTGCGGTTGCCGAGCTTGAGGCGGACCTCCAGGTCATACAGGTGGGGGGATTCGGGCGACCAGAGCTTCGCCTTCTCGATCGTTATGGTGGCCTGCCCGCCCGGCAGGATGGTCGCGGTGCCGACGCTCTTGACGTCCTCGCGCACCTTGACCTCGAGCGAGAAGCCATGGAGCGTGGCGGTGGTGGTGGGCTGCACCGTCACGGTGCCGGCATCCACGTCGGGCGTGATTTTCAGGTCATGGATGCTGGCGGTGGGGACGGGTTCCAGCCACACGGTCTGCCAGATGCCGCTGGTGGAGGTGTACCAGATGCTGTTCGGATGACGGACCTGTTTGCCGCGAGGCTGGGTGCCAGCGTCGGTCGGGTCCCAGACGCTGACGAGCAGCTCGTTCTCCCCGGCCTTGTTAAGCGCGTCGCTGATGTCGAAGGTGAAGCCGTCGTAGCCGCCGCGGTGCTCGCCGATTTGTTTGCCGTTCAGCCAGACCTTGGTCCGGAAGTCCACCGCTCCGAAGTGCAGCAGCACCCGCCGGCCAATCCAGGCCCTGGGCGTGTCGAAGCAGCGCCGGTACCACAGGCGGTTGGTTTCGGAGACCGGCGTCATAACACCCGACAAGGCGGACTCGACGGGGAACGGCACCAGGATTTGGGTGGTGAACGCGCTTGGCTTGTCGTCCTTGCCGGTGATGGCGAAATCCCACAAGCCGTTCAGGTTCAGCCAATCCTTGCGCACCATTTGCGGGCGCGGGTACTCGGGATGCGCCTTGGTCGGGGAGACATCCTTGGCCCAGCGGGTTTTCAGCGGCCCGGCGGCCGGCTGCCATTGCGCGCGAGCCGGGGCGGCCACGCACGCCACCAGGGCGAGGGCGGCTGAAAGAGGAGAGAGGAGGCGAGGATATGTCGGTTTCATATTGATAACCCTGATCTGTGCTCGTGTCGGGGCGGGTGGCACTTCGGTGCGCACCCGCCCCGGCCCGTAACAAAGCGCAAGCGGCGCAGGTTAGCAACGAGAAACGAGCTGAGGACAACTCTCATTTTCCCGTTTGACAGCCCGGCGAGGGAATATAAAATCCGCGACGATTCGGGTGGCGGATCGTTTACTTCAGCGGGATCCCCCATCCCCACCTCCTTGGCGAACCGTTGCCCGAATCACCTTTCTCTTCCGGTGCCCTCCTTGCACTCGTTCTCGTCCTCCTCCTCCTGCTCGTAATCGAGTTCGGGAATGGGGGCTTCGATTACGAGGACGACAACGAGGAGGAGGACGAGTGCGAGGACGGAGACTTGGGTGCTTATGAACACTTTCCTGGTCTTGGTAGGGACGCCTCGCCGAGGCGTCCGGGTGCGCCCGAACCGGACGCCTCGGCGAGGCGTCCCTACCCGACCGAGGACGGTCGCAAGATGCACCCCGGTGGCTTTCGGTCCGGTCTTTCGCGTTGTCAGGCGCGAGCTTTTGGAACAATGTTAGGTTCCAATTATAATGGGAACGCCTTCTGAGCCATCGCCCAGTTCGATTTTCCCGCGCACGGATTGGGCCGAACTGGCCCGGGCGAGGGAAGGGGACGAGGAACGGCTGGACCGGCTGATCCGGCAATACTGGGGCCCCCTGCGCATTTTCTTCGTGGCCACGTTCCCGGGCCTGCGGGACCAGGCGGAAACGTGCCTGCAGGATTTCGCCGAGGACAAGATCATCAAGAAAGGCTGGCTGCAGCAGGCGGACCGGAAGCGGGGGCACTTCCGCGATTTCCTCAAGACCAGTCTGCGCAATTTCATGCTGGACCGCCTCAGCCGCGCCGAGGTCCGCCATGCGCCCGCGTCGCTCGAAGAGCTGGAGCACGACGTGCCCGGCCCGGAAGCGCCCTCGGAGGAGTTCGACCTGAACTGGGCGCAGACGGTGCTGGCCGAAGCGCTCAAACGGATGGAGGCCGACTGCAAGGACCCGGCCGCCGATCAGCCGCGCCGCAGCTACATCTGGGAGATGTTCCGCATCCGGCTCCTCGAACCGCTGTTCAACGACGCGCCGCAGGTCCCCTACGAGCAGTTGATCGAGAAGTTCGAGCTGCGCTCGCCCACCGACGCCTCGAACCTGCTGCTGAGCGGCAAACGCATTTTCAAGGCGCACCTGAACCGGGTCATCGAGGACTACGCGGGGCAGGACGCCGCGACCGCCGCGGAAATCCGGGCGCTGGAGGATTTCCTGGGCCGGCTGTCGAAAAGAGAGGGGTGAACCACAGATGGACACAGATGAACACAGATTTGAAAGCCATTGAAGGAGCGCCGGCGATGGTGAGGTCTCGGCCTTTATTCAGGGCCGCGGCGGTCAAGGCGGCCCAAGACGGGGCCGAAGAGGACCATCTGTGTCCATCTGAGTTCATCTGTGGTTTCTTTCATAGCAGTCCGCCAAGCCTGCAAGATCAGCCCGTGAATGCCGTAATACACAGTAGTTAGTCCGAACTCTATGTCCGACTTTGATCCTGCCGGGTCGGTGTTCCGAAGCCGACCGAAGGCCCTTGCGGCGCTGCTGGCAGCGCGCGAGGAGCGCGGCAGGCTTTGGCGCCCGGACGAGCTGGCGGCGGTGTTCCGGCACCAGATGTCCGCGCCGGTGATGGTGGACCTGAGCGGGTTTGACCCCGCGACGGCCACCCGACTCAAGACGCTGAGCGAGGCCCAGGGCCTCCTGCTCAAGAGCTTCAGCGAACTGCTTCACCACCCCTCCCCGCCCGTGGAACTGCTGGAGCTGACGAAGGACTTTGCCAAGCTCAACCTGGACCATGCGGATAGCACCCTGCCGTCCGAAATTGCGGCGGCGCTGTATTACACGAGCATCGCGGCGGCGCTGGTGCGGCTCGATACCCGCATCACGCAGCTCAAGGACGCCGAGCTGCGGCGGGGCCTGGGCTGGACGCGGGAGCAGCCCTGGATTGACCGGCAAACGAAGGACCTGCTGGCCGGGGCCATCGAGAAGCTCGGGCCAGAGCCCTGCCCGGAGGAGCCGATGATATGAGCGAAGACCTCCCGAAGTCACCGGGCGCCGGGTTCCTGCCGCCGGTTTCGACCTTCGCCGGCCCCGTTGCCGAACTGGTCGGGCACGGGCTGCTATCGCCGCCCTCGCGCCCGGGTTTGCTGGCCACCCTGGACGGCTTCGAGGTGCAGCGCGTGCTGGGGGCGGGCGGCATGGGAGTGGTGCTGCTGGCGCGCGATTCGCGCAACGGCAGGCAGGTCGCCATAAAGATGATCCGGCCCGAGCTGCTGGCCGATGGGCAGGTCGTGCACCGCTTTCTGAAAGAGGCCGGGCACTTGCAGCGGCTCCGGCACGCGAACGTGGTCGAGGTGCTCGAGCTGAGCGACCGCGAGCAGGGGCCGTATTTCGTGATGCCGTTTTTTGAGGAGGGCAGCCTGGCACGGCGCATCCGCCCGGGCCAGCCGATGGAAGCCGGCATTATCCTGGGCATCGCCATCCAGGTTGGCGAGGCGCTGCAGTTTGCCCACCGGCGCGGCATCATTCACCGCGACCTCAAGCCTGCCAATATCCTCCTGGGCGCGGACCGGAAGGCTTGCCTGGCGGACTTCGGCCTGGCGCGCACCCTGTTCAACGACACGCTCATCGAGGTGGACAGGCAGGAGTGCGAGGGGACGGCCCCCTATATGTCTCCGGGCACCGCCGCGGGCAATGCCGAAGACACGCGCTGCGACATCTACGCTTTGGGTGCGCTGCTCTACGAGATGCTCACCGGCGAACCGCCTTACAAGGGGCGCACGACGCGCGAGATCCGCGAGCAAATCCTGGCCGGGCCGCCCCGCGGCATCCGGGAGCTGAATCCGCACGCCGACCCGGGGCTCACGCAGGTCGCCGAGGGCGCGATGGGCCGCGAGCTGCGCGACCGGTATGCGGATATCGCAGACGTTCTGGCCGACCTGCGCCGGGTGCAGGACGGCAAGGCGCCGGTCGGGCCGCATGGAATGGCCCGCAACCTGCGCGACAACCTGGGCCGCGCGCGGCGCCTGCCCCTGCTGATCGGGGTGCCGGTGGGCCTTGTCGCGCTGGCACTGATCGGCTGGTGGCTTTCACGCCCGGAACCGCTGAAGATCGTCAAGGCGCCGCCTGTCCCTGCACGGACGAACACGCCCGCAGTCCCGGCCGTGCCGCCCGCACCGGCTGCCGTCCCCCTGGTGTTCCGGACGCCCTGGGGCATTGCGGCCGACGGCGCGGGCAATGTGTATGTCACTGACGCCGATGCGGGAACGATTTCGAAGATCAGCCCAACCGGGCAGGGGGTGATTCTCGCCGGGTGCGCAGGAGTGCATGGTCCCCAGAACGGGTCGGGCACGAATGCGCATTTCATCATTCCGCGAGGCGTGGCGGTGGACAAAGCGGGCACGCTCTACGTCACAGACGCTTACACGCTGCGCAAGATTACGCCCGCGGGCGAGGTGAGCACGCTCGCCGGCCAGCACGGCTACCCGGGCACTACAGACGGCCTCGGCAGTGAAGCCCGTTTCAGTTGGCCGTCGGCAGTGGCCGTGGACGACGCGGGGAATATCTGGGTGGCGGACCGCTACGCGATCCGCAAGGTCACACCCGCCGGGCAGGTCACGACCATTGCGGGCTCGGCGGGTCACACGGGCAGCACTGATGGGGCAGGCAGTGACGCCCGGTTCAGCGATAATGACAAGGGCGTCGCGCTCGATGGGGCAGGGGACCTCTGCGTGGCCGACGCGTTGAACCATACCATTCGGAAGGTGACGCCGGCGGGTGTGGTGACGACAGTTGCCGGTTCGACGCGTCCGGGCAGCGCGGACGGCCCAGGGGCGGAGGCGGCATTCATAAGGCCGTGCGGGGTTGCTTTCGATCGTGCGGGGAACATGTATGTGGCCGATACCGGGAGTCACACGGTTCGCAAGGTCTCCACGGCGGGAGTGGTCAGCACGTTGGCGGGCACCCCGGGCGTGGCCGGAAACGCTGATGGCCCGTGCAGCCGCGCCCAATTCAATCAGCCGCGGGGCGTGGCCGTGGACAGTGCCGGGGACGTATTCGTCGCGGACTCGGGCAATCATTGCGTGCGCAAGATCACGCCGGCTGGGGTGGTGTCCACGCTCGCCGGCCGCCCGGCATCGCTGGCGGCTAAATGACGGAAGGACACACCGGACCCGGCGCAGCGGGAGACGCGCATCGAGTAATGAGAATAGCCAATAGCCAATAGCCGATAGCCAAAGACTTATGACACCAAAGCCACTTTGCACTGCCGGCGAGCCTGCCTGCGAGCACGCGCCCGCCTCGGCTGCCGGCCGTTGGCCATTGGCGGTTGGCGATTGGCTATTCCCGCTGCTCGCCCGCTGGGTGACCCTGCTTGTGACACCGAAGCCAACTTGCGCCCTTGCTGCCGGAGGTTGGCTATTGGCGATTGGCTATTGGCTGTTCCGGCTGTTCACCCGCTGGGTGGCCCTGCTTGTGACACCGAAGGCACCTTGCGCCCTTGCTGTCGGCGGTTGGCTATTGGCGATTGGCTATTGGCTATTCTGGCCGGCCACCCGTCGCGCGGCCTTCCCGGTGATGGCGCTCGCGGCGCTTTGCGTTGCGGCTCCGGTCCCGGCCCTTGCGCAAACCTCCCTGACGAACTTGCCGCCGGCGCTTCAGGACGTGATCAGGCTCACCCGGGCTGGCATGACCGAGGAGGTCATTCTTGCCGAAGTGAAAAGCGCCGGCGTGACCTACAAGCTCAGCTCCGACCAGCTTGTCTGCCTTAGCAATGAAGGCGTTTCCCAGAACGTGATCCAGGCGCTGATGCGGAAAGAGGAAGCGGCGCCGAGCGCGCCCCCAAAGCCCGCGGGGATACCGCCGACTGGAGCGCCGCCGGCCTGGGCACGGGCGTCACTGCCGCCCGATTTGAATCACCTGCACGAATTGCTCGCGCCGTACGGCAAGTGGCTGGATGTCGCGCCTTACGGCGAGTGCTGGCGGCCGAGCGCGGCGACGGCCGACCCGAACTGGCGCCCCTACGCGCAACAGGGGCACTGGGTTTACACCGATGCCGGGTGGTTCTGGCATTCGGATTATTCCTGGGGGCACGTCACCTTCCATTTCGGCCGATGGCTGCGGGAGCAGGGGAGCTGGGTGTGGGTGCCGGGTCGGGATTGGGCGCCGGCGTGGGTGTGCTGGCGCGAGGCGGATGGATACCTTGGCTGGGCGCCGCTGCCGCCGGCCGTGGTGTTCAAGTCTGGCGCTGGCCTGCAGTTCGAGGGTGCGCCGGCTCGGGATTCGGCATTCGGGCTTGGCCCCGAGGCGTTTACGTTTATACCGTGCGACCACTTCTGGGATCGTGACCTGGCTGCCGCAATAGTGCCTCCCGACAGGGCGGCAGAGGTCTTCGCGCATAGCGTGGTTCGGAACGGCTATGGTTCCGTGAACGGCGTGTTCGCCGTCGAGGGCCCCGGGCGAGAGCGGGTTGCGGCCCTGACGCATCGAAGCGTGAATGCGGAGACTCCGGCGGCGCCGCCAGGGTCCTGAGGAATTCCGAAGCCCGAAGGCCGAAGGCCGAACGAAGGCCGAAACCCGAAGCCCGAAGAGGCCTCAAAGCAGAGACGCGGAGAGCGCGGAGAAACGCCGAGGAGAAGGGAATAGGGATCGCCTCCTTCTTGCGCATCTCTGCGCCGCCAACCACGCAGATCCTCTGAAGCCGCGCAGATTCTCTGCCCCGTGCCGCCAGGTTGCATTGGCGATTGGCTATCGGCTATCGGCTATTCCCCATGCTGCGACATCGGTTGCGGGTCTGCCGCGCTGCGCCATCTGCTCCCCTGCCTTTAAGACTCAGCGAGCCACCCCCTTCGGGCTTCGGATTTCGGCCTTCCTTCGGCCTTGGGATTTCGGGCTTCGGCTTTGGCACGCCAGCTCCCCCTCCGCTGGCCGGCCCCTCTAAACTTCCTCTGCAAGATCCCGCCGCCCGCCCCGTATGGGTGGGTGATGTGCAACAACATCAACATTGCTGAAGGACGAAAGCTCCAGTGCCATGATTTTGCCTGCTGAATTCGCGCTGCTTGCCAGCCAGGCGGGCTTCGACGCCCTCCAGGCTGGATTTGTGCTCACCATGCTGGCGCTGGCCTTTCTCGTCCGGCAACCACCCAAGGCCGGTCCGCGGAAGGGGGGCAAATGATCGGCTTCGCCCACGAATTGAGCGCCGGGCTAACGGCCTCGACGCCACCGGCAGCGCCAGCGCGGCTCGAGGATCAGGGCGACGCCTCCGCTGGGCTGAGCCTGACCCCCGACGAGGAGCTGGCCGAGGCCGCCCAGCGCGGCGAGATGGAGGCCTTCGAAGAGCTGGTGGCGCGGCACCGGCATCGCGTCTATGCGCGCGCTTTCAGCATGCTGCAGCACCACGAGGACGCGCTGGACCTGGCGCAGGAGGCCTGGGGGATCATCTGGCAGAAACTGCACCAGTTCCAGAACAAGTCCAGCTTCGTGACCTGGATGACGCGCATCGTGATCAACCTGTGCTTGGATCAGCTCCGCTCCCGGCGGCGGCGCCACATCGAGTCTCTCGATCAGCTCAAGGAGCATGGCGGCGAGTCCAGGTTCCGGATGCCCGGCAGGCAGGTGCATCCAGCCGAGCGGATCGAGCGCGAGGAGTTCTGGGCTGCCGTGGGTTCCGCCTTGGGCCGCCTGTCGCCGGAACACCGGGCGGTGCTGGTGCTGCACGAGTTCGAGGAGATGCCTTACAAGGACATCGCGCGGACTGTGGGCTGCTCGCTGGGCACAGTCATGTCGCGACTGTTCTACGCGCGGCGCAAGATGGCCGCCTTGCTGTCCGAGCCCTCGGGTGAAACGCCCCGGGATTGGAGGTCCCAGCGCAAGGCGTCGCTCGCCTGCCTCAGTTTGCCGGCGCTCTCCTGAATACCACGATCCGATTGGTGTTCGTGCCCTTGGCGTTGTTGTCCACGCCCCAGCAATTGGCCGTCTTGGTAAACTTCTGATCGTTGATCAGCACCAGCAGCGGTTCCAGGCCCGCCTCGATGCCGCAGGGCACCACCGCCTCCTCCAGCTTGACCGTGCCGCCCCGTACTTCGCCCACCTCGAAGGCCACATGACCGCCCGGGCGCAGCACGCGCGCCAACTCCCGAAACACCTCGGTCATGGCGGCTTGCCAATCCTGCAGTTTCCGGGGCACGGTCAGATGCACCGAAGCCGGGTCCACGCCGATGAACCAGCAGCGCAGCCAGTTGTCCCCGGCGTAGTCCACGATGTTGAGGAAGGGCGGCGAAGTCACCACGAGGGACACGCTGCCGGAGCGAATCTCGGGCACATGGGCAGCCGGCTGCGTCAGCGTTTGCGCCCGCCCGGCCACACCGGATAGGACCTGCCTCACGCGCTCGTCACAGTCGCTTAGCAACAGCCGGCTCTTGCGGGCGATGATCTCAGCCACGTTCTTGGGCGGCGGCTCCTGCCCGCGCGCCTCGTTGATCTTGCGCTGAGATTTGACCGAGACCGCCTGGTTGGGCGGCAGCGTGTACACGGAGAAGAACCCTGGCGAGTGCCCCGTCAGCCTGTTCACGGCGACCATCCTGATCCAGTCATCCACCGGGTCGGCTTGGCCGCGCGCCGCCCGGCCAACCAGGTACTCGCGCAGGGCGCCCAACTGCCGGAGGGTCTCGGGGTGATAGAAGACCAGCAGGTCTTCCGGCAGCTCCCGCGCCTTGGCGTACTCCAACTCCCCCAGCCGGCGCACGATCGCACTGAGCAGCGGCGGACGGAGCCGCGGCCACGTCAACACGGCGCTCAGCGGGTTCACGTCGCACCCGCAGGGCACCCGCCCAAGCAACGCCGCCTCGATCAGCGTGGTGCCCCGCCCCATGAACGGGTCATACACGAGGTCGCCCGGCTGGGTCAGGCGCTCGATAAAGAACCTGGGCAGTTGCGGCTTGAAGCAGGCGCGGTAGGACACCTCGTGCAGACTGCTGGCCGCCCGCTGCTTCGAAGTCCAGAATTCATTGACGTAGGTTGGCACGAGCAATTGCTGGCCGTTGAATCCCCGGGCTGCGGTCTGGATCACCCGCGTCTCCTTCCCGAACTCGTCGAACGCCTCCAACTGCTCAGGCAACGAGGCCCTCGCTTGGGGAGGAGCCTCGGCCCGCTCTGCGAATCTGAACTCCAGGTTCTGTTGCAACACTGTTCCGCTCGGCAGTTTGGATG
>Ga0335069_10006313_pt1 | contig 17237 bp, 24 predicted proteins | sample Lox_Sample_11_FD_206714 | JGI IMG/M metagenome (GOLD analysis project Ga0335069, IMG submission 206714) | Soil microbial communities from Loxahatchee National Wildlife Refuge, Florida, United States - Lox_Sample_1.1 | ecosystem: Environmental > Terrestrial > Soil > Wetlands | place: USA... | reverse complement strand
CTGCAGAACCGCGCGGCGCCACGGCGAGTCGCGTCTCCGCGGGTGTAGCTGAACCGGGGTGGCGATGGTGGTGGTCGTCATGACGCGCTCCTGTGGACCTCGGCCGCCTTCACGGCCGGATGCGGGAAATGTGGGGTTCGCTTCACCCAGAGCAAGAAGGCCTGGAGGTAGATGGCGGCGTGGACCTTCCAGGCCATGAGCGGCAGGCCGATAGCCACCCGCCACAGCGCCCCCGCCCTCCAGGGGCGACGCCGGAGCGAGAGGACCGCGCGGAACACCTCCCGCCCGCCCTCCTCGTTCCTCATCTCCACCTGGAGCCGCTCGTCGGGAGCTCCCAAGGTCCAGCGATAGACCTGCTCCATGCCGAAGAAGGGCGAGACGTGGAAGCGCTTCGCGAAGGTGTCTACCGCACCGCCGGGGCCGGCCCGGACGACGTAGGCGTGGCGCTCACCCCATGGCGTGTTGGTGATCTCGGCGACCACGGCCTCGAGCGACCGGCCGTCTGCGGCGAAGCAGTAGTAGAAGCTGACCGGGTTGAAGACGTAGCCGAGCGAGCGAACGTGGGTGAGGAGCCGCACCGGTCCGTCGGGGCGGAAGCCGAGGGCCGTCTGCACGCGATCCTTGACCGCCTTGGCGAGATCCCCGGCGCCTCCCAGGTAGTCCGAGCGGTCGAAGGAGAGGAGCCCGAAGCGGCCGGCCCGGAGCGGGCCTGGCGCGGCGAGGAGCGCGGGCAGCTCGTCGAGGTCGAGGTACAGAAGGTAGACGCGGTAGGCGAAGCCGTGCTTCCGCGGGCCGCGGCGAGCGTGGGAGAGCCGGCCCACGTAGACGGCGCTCTCGCGGGTCACAGCGACACCTCGAACCCGCGGCACGCGGCGAGCGCGCTCACCACGCCATCCTCGTGGAACCCGTTCCGCCAGTAGGCGCCGCAGTACGAGGTGCGGCGGTGGCCGAGCAACTCGGTGTGGCGCGCCTGGGCGGTGACGCCGGCGGTGGTGAAGACCGGGTGGGCGTACTCGAGCCGGCGAAGGATCCGCTCGGGCTCGACCGCGGCATTCCGGTTGAGGGTCACGAAGTACTGGCGAGGGCCGGGGAGCCTCTGCAGCCGGTTCATCCAGTAGGTCACGCTCGCGCCGGGGTGGTCGCCGTCGTCGAGATGGTAGTTCCAGGAAGCCCAGGCGTGCCGTCGCCGCGGCATGACGGCGTTGTCCCCGTGGAGCAGGACGTCGTTCTGGCGGTAGGGGAAGGCGGAGAGGAGCTCGACCTCGACCGGCGATGGATCCTCGACGAGGCGCAGCGCCTGATCGGCGTGGCAGGCGAGGATGACGTGGTCGAATCGCTCGGCGCCGCCGCCCGGCGAGCGGAGCACCACCTCCCGCGGCTCGCGCCGGATGGAGAGGACCGGGCAAGACATCCGCACCTCGCCGCGAAACCCGTCGAGGATGGCCTTCACGTAGGTACGCGAGCCGCCCCGGACGGTGAGCCAGACGGGCCGGTCGTTCACCTGGAGGAAGCCGTGGTTCTCGAAGAAGCGGGCCAGGAAGCGGGCCGGGAAGCCCTTCACGCCCTCGCGGCTCGAGGACCAGACCGCGCCAACCATCGGCAGGAGATGGTCCTCGACGAACGCCTGCGAGTAGCCGCGCGCCTCGAGCCAGGGGAGGAGCTCCACCTCGGGCCCCTCGTCCAGGAGTTCGCGCGCCTCGCGGAAGAAGCGGAAGATGTCGGCCACCATCCGGTGGAAGCGCGGCGAGACGACGTTGCCGGGCTGCGCGAAGAGGCCGAGGAGGCCGTTCCCGGAATATTCGAGATCCCGCTTCTCGCTCCGGACGCCGAAGCTCATATCGCTCTCCTGGGCCTCGACGCCGAGGCGCTCCAGCAGGCGGATGAAGTTGGGGTAGGTCTTTCGGTTGAAGACGATGAAGCCGGTGTCTACGGCCGTGGTCTTGGCGCCGTCGGGGACCTCCACGGTGTGCACGTGGCCACCGATGCGCGAGTCGGCCTCGAACAACACCACGTCATGGCGCGGCGAGAGCAGGTGGGCGGCGACCAGGCCCGAGACGCCCGAGCCGACGATGGCGATCTTCACGACCCGGCCTCCTCGCCCTGCCGAGGGCGGAGGCGGTGGTGTGAGACCACCCACTCCGTCCCCTCGCGGAACCCGAACAGCTCGGCGCAGGCCAGGAAGAAGAGCCGCCAGCGCTCGAGCTGTACCCTCGCCCGGCCGGCCGGCAGGTCGCGGCGCAGGACCGCCAGCGCCGCGGAGCGGTGTGCGTCGAGACGCTCGATCCATGCCTCCGCCGTCCTCGCATAGTGCGTGCCGGGCATGAGCCAGCTCTCCTCCACTTCGAGGGGCCCGGGGATGCGGCCGATGAGGTCGTGCGCCGGCATGATGCCGCCGGTGAAGAAGTGCCTCGCCATCCAGTCCCGGTCACCGTCCACCTCGAACGGATAGGCGAAGCGCCGGTGCGCGAAGACGTGGACAAAGAGCCGCCCGCTCGGCGCCAGCCACCCGCCCACCCGGCGCAGCAACTCCGGCCAGTTGCGCATGTGCTCGAACATCTCCACCGAGACGATCCGGTCGAACCGGCTTCTATCACCAGGGGTGAATACATTCATATCCACGGTCCGCACCTCGAGGTTCTCGAGCCCGCATTCCGCGGCCTGCGCCCGGACGTACGCACCCTGAGTTCGCGAGTTGGAGACGGCGACGAAGCGGGAGCGCGGGTACCGCGCCGCCATGAAGAGCGAGAGGCTGCCCCAGCCGCAGCCCAGCTCCAGCACCGCCTGCCCGTCGTGAAGCTCGGCCCGGGCGCAGGTGACCGCCAACATGGCGGTCTCGGCGTCGTCGAGCGAGGCGGTGTCAGGCTCCCAGAGGCCGGAGCTGTACTTGAGGTGACGGCCTAGCACGAGCTGGAAGAACTCGGTTGGAACCTCGTAGTGCTGCTGGTTGGCGGCCTGGGGCGACGGCGCCAGCTCCTCGGCGGCCATCTGCTCGACGAACCGGCGAAGCGCCTCCTCACGATCGGTGTATCGGCGCGCCTCCTTCGCCAGGCGGCCCCGGAGGAAGAGCCGGATGCCGGCCCGGAGGACGGGTTCGGGGACGAGGCCATGCTCTGCAAGGCTGATTGCGACCATGCGCTGTTCTTGAGACGAAAAAGACGACTATACAAGTACCTAATGGGGCGTATGAGTCGATTTCGAAGACGGGGACCTAGCGCCAGCATAAAGGAAACACGGTAAATTGAGTTGGACGCAGCGGAGGGACCACGTGGCCGAATCAGGCGATTTCATGACAACCCGAGAGGTCGCCCGCCTCGCCGGGGTGGGCGCGACCGCCGTGAAGCGCTGGACCGACGCGGGCCTTCTCGCCTGCGTGCGGACCGCGGGTGGCCATCGGCGCTTCGCCCGGAGCGAGGTCGTGCGGTTCCTCGGAGCCCAACCTGCAGCCAACGAGCCCGAGGGGCGCGAGCCGTGGGTCGGGGCGCTGCTCGAGGCGAGCGATCCCCGCGCGCTCGAGGCGCTGCTCCTCTCAGAGCGGGCGCGCACCGGCGCCTGGCACCGCGTGGCTGGCCTCGCCGGGAAGGCGCTCGGCGAGGTGGGCAGGCTCTGGAGCGCGGGTGCCGTCACCATCTTCGAGGAGCACCAAGCCTCGGAGCGGCTCTCCCGCGCACTGGCCCGAGTCGCCGACGGCTTGCCGCTCGATCCGGAGGCACCCCGCGCGATCCTCACCTGCGCCGAGGGCGAAGATCACACCCTCGGGCTCTCTCTGACCGAGCTGGTCCTGCGCGAGGCCGGCTGGGTCTCGATCTGGGCCGGCCGCCGTACCCCGCTCGCCGAGCTCAGCCCGGCGATCTCGCGGCTCCGCGCGCGGCTCCTCGCGGTCTCGGCCTCTGAGGCCTCCAGCGACGTGACCGCGCTCCGGGCGCAGGCCGAGGCGTTCGGCCGGGCGGCGCGTGCCGCCGGCGCGGCGCTGGTGCTGGGCGGGAACGGCGCCTGGCCGGATCGACCGCGGACCGGCACTCGGTTCACCGACCTCGAGGCGTTTCACCGATGGGCGCTGGAGGAGCGGGGACGGATCGAAGGGAGAGACTTCCCACCCTGGGGAGGCGCAGGCCACCCTACCCAACCGGGGCGGCGTTGACCCGGTTCCGGTCCCTCTTTGTGCGAACGCGAGGTGGTGCCAGGCTCTTCGGAGCATTCCAATCTCGGCCGCACCCGAGGGTGTTCGGTGCCGGATGAGGAAAGACCCATGAAGCGGATTGCCAGCTTGATCTCGACGTTCCTCGCGACAGGATGCGCCACGAGCACGACAGAGAGGCTGCGCCTTCCTCCACTCGAGACGGTCGCGCATGTCGACCTCTCACGCTACGTCGGGACCTGGTACGAGATCGCCAACTTCCCGCAGAGCTTTCAGCGCGGCTGCACGGCCACTACAGCGACCTACACGCTGCGCAACGACGGCGACATCGACGTGCAGAACCGCTGCCGTAAGGGCTCGCTCGACGGGAAGGAGAAGACCGCGCTCGGACGAGCCCGCGTCGTCGACCTGGCCACGAACGCGAAGCTTCAGGTCAGCTTCTTCCGCCCGTTCTGGGGCGACTACTGGATCATCGACCTCGCCGAAGACTACTCGTACGCGGTGGTCGGTCACCCTGGGCGCGACTACCTGTGGATCCTTGCGCGCACGCCGACCATGGCCGACGCGCCCTACCAGAGCATCGTCGCGCGCCTCCAGGCCCAGGGCTACGAGACCTCCCGTCTCGTGCGGACCCTGCAGCAGGCTGGGCAGGCGGCGGCAGACGCCGTGCGGGGGAGGCCGGAGCGCGCCTCGCAGATAGGTGGTGAGCCATGACACCGCACGAGGATAAGGAGATAGGCGTGCGCGCGCGGCGTCTCTGACCCAGGCCGAAACGTGGATAATCGTGGAGCTGTCCCTCGTGGAGTTCGCGCCGCGCTTCCGCGGCCGGCCTGCGTCCGGGACGCTCGATCGCTCGGGCCACAACCAGTTCTGGTTCTGGGGGCTCCCGGCGAGCCGGGGCAACCCGCTCATCATCGTCTCCGACGCCGGCGAGAACTGCGGCGGGGGTCTTGACCGCGAGCAGGTGCTCAGCGAGCAGCTCCCGAAGATTCCGTACGCGTTGCCCGCGGACAACGGGCACACCCTCTGGATCTGCCGGAGCCTGTCTTCCCCGCTCCGCACCTTGCCGCCTTCGGTCCGACACTTCGAATGACCGACGGCTACGTCTTTAGAGTCGGAGCTCTCCTACTGGCCAGCGCTGTGAGAAGGTGTCTAGGTATTCGAGGCTCGACCTCGCAGGCTACGAGTGGCCGCAGCGAACCTTGCTCATCGAGCTGCACTGGCCAGTTGCTGAACCCGCTGGTGCGAGATGCCGAGCAGCTCAGCGATGTCCCGGACCGACAGGCCGAGTCGGTTGCGAACCTTGCGCACGGCCGTAGCAGTGGTCTCCTGGGCTTCGACCTGGGCCATCGGCGGCTCCGGGGCATCCTCCGAGCGATGCTGGGCAAGACAGGGTTGACATGCTGATCGCATGCGAGCATGCTCGGAGCATGTCGAAGATGATACAGATTCGGAACGTACCCGACGAGGTCCACAAGAAGCTGAAGATGCGGGCCCTCGAAGAGGGCCTGACGCTCTCGGACCTGCTCGTCCGTGAGGCGCGGCAGCTTGCCGAGCGCCCGACGCTGGTCCAGATGCGTGCCAGGCTCCAGCGCCGCGAGCGCGTGTCTCTGCCGGAGTCTGCTGCCGACCTGGTGCGTGGTGCTCGTGGTGAACCGTGATCGTCCTCGACGCCTCGGCTGCGGTGGAGTTCCTCCTGAACACGCCGTTGGGGGAGCGCGTCGGTGACAGACTCGTGGTCGGTCACACCTCCCTGCATTCCCCGCAGCTTCTGGATGTCGAAGTGCTGCACGTTCTCCGACGCCTATGTCTCGGGAAGGTGGTGAGCGAGCGCCGTGCGGCCCAAGCGCTTGCCGATCTCGCGGAGCTTCCGGTGATCCGTTACTCGCACGAGGAGCTGATCGGGCGTGCCTGGACGCTGCGAGCGACGCTCACGGCGTACGATGCGATGTACGTCGCCCTCGCCGAGGCGCTGGAGGCCGCGGTTGTCACCTGCGACGGACGGCTCGGCCGCGCCCACGGTCACCAGGTCGAGGTCGAAGTCATCGGGCTGGGCAGCTGATCCGAGAACCTGTCCGTCCGGAAATGGCGAACCGAGCGTAATCACGTCGGTTCCGGAAGCCACCGCGGCCACCTCCAAGGCGGGGTAGCGTGCGGCCTGAGTCCTTCAGGGCCGATCCCTGGATGGCCCGATGCTCCGGTGCGTCGCCGGCGAGCGACAGGTGGCATCGACTTGTGTAGTAACACTGTGAGTACTTCCCCGGGATCCGTCGGAGATACACCTCACCCAACACGATGACGTGATCCAAGCAGTCCCGGCGAAGGGAACCGATGAGCCGCTCCGCGTACGGGTTCTGCCACGGCGACCTCGCCGCCGTCACGACCTGCTCGATGCCCAGGACCTCGGTCGCCCGCCGGAATTGCTCCCCGCAGATCTTGTCCCTCTGTCCCGCACAAGGAACCGGCGGGCTGTCTCCTCCGGGAAAGCCTGGGTCAGCTGTCGAGCGGTCCACTCTGCGGTCGGGTGCGCCGTGACATTGAAGTGCACCACCCGTCGACGGTGATGCTCCAGCACGACGAACCTCGAGCGAGAGCAAGTCGGGGTCCTCCGCCAGCAACTTCACCACCAGTCCTCGGAACGGCTCGGTCTTCGACGGACGCCCAATCCCGCGCGTCTGGCGCTCGGCCGCATCGTCGGGCATGACCACCGGCGCCTCTGCCTCGATCGTCCGCACCGAGCGCAGCGAGATACCGGTTAGCTTCGCCACCTGCTCCTGCGTGACGTCGGCCCGACGCAGCACCTGGACCTCGTGCCGTTTCATCATGTCGTGCATCCCTTTCCTCGCCCCGAGCGCTTCTTGGCGCTCCGAGCGGCCGTGTTACCCGAGGCCTCCGTCTCTCTCGGGTACAGGCGAGAATTTCCGGAAAGGGACCGGCCAGAATGTCCGGAACCCACTCCAGGGACAAGGGACCACCCCAGGGGGTGAAATGGCCGTGGGTTTTACAGGGTCATGGGACCACCGATGAGAAGGGTGCGCCACGTAGCGGGCCTCGCGCGCAGCAACCGAAACCATGGACGTCGCTCCCTCCCGGCAACCTGGGGCCGCCAGGAGGGCGCGATGGGGTTCCGGGGGCTGACGATGATCGAGGTGAGGGAGTTGTTGCGCCGCCAGCAGGCGGGCGTGCGGCGTGCGGCGCCTGCCGCAAAACGGTGAGCCGATACTACCGCTCGGCCCGCGAGGAAGCCCTTCCGCACCATCGCTCGCGCAAATAGCCGGCTCCGCTCGCCGAATGCCGAACATTTCTGCGGGCGGTCGTGTCGGCTCTTGCGGATGTCACTCGGAGACGATCAACCGGCCATCTCCCATCCCCATCGCCGAGCAGTGGAACTGCTCTGTGCCAGCCTTCGCCGGCGTGATCGTCACCGATGCGGGCTTATTGAGCGGCAACTCGAGCTTCGTCACCTTTTCGGCCGGGATGTCGATGGCGGTGATGCAGGTGTCGTCGGTCACGCGCGTGAAGACCAGGACCACGCGCTCCCCCTTCTTCACCTTGACCTCCTGCGGCTGGAAGCCGTCCTTGGTGACCTTGATCTCCACCCGCCGTTCGGCGGGCGGATCGGCCAAGGCCAGTGGGGCGAAGGCAAGCGTGAAGGCCAGGACAGTGAGCAGCCTCATCATGGGGACTCTCCTTGCTTCGGCTGGCTCGCGTCAGTCGCCGGAGCATCTCTGGGGGAACTTTTGGGCAGCAGCGGCTCGACCGCGGCCTCGAGGGTCTCCACGCTCAGCTTCGCCTTGGGCAAGAACACCGCCCGCAGGACGCCGTCGGGAGCGATGAGGTAGGTGATGGGCAGGACGGAAGGCGTGCCGAATCCGTTCTCCGCGGCCTCGGCGGCGAACGCGACGGGATAGTGGAGACCGCGCGCCATGGTGAGGACGTCCTTCCTGTCCCGCTTTCGATCGGCGCTCAGCCCCAGCAGCTCGACCCCCTCCGAGCGGTGCCGGGCATAGAACTCATCGAGGGCGGGCATCTCCTCGCGGCAGGGGGGGCACCAGGTCGCCCACAGGTTCACGAGGACGACCTTCCCGCGCAGGGTGGACAGGTCGAAGCGCGCACCGTCGAGCGTCTCCACGACCAGGCGGGGCGCCGGCCCACCGACGGTGGGTGCGGCGAGCACCCAGCCCGACAGCGCCCAGAGGACGCAGACCCATCTCAGCGCGGTTCTCATGGCTCGCATTCGTCACCTCCTCGAGCGGCCTGCCTCAGAAGTCGTAGGTCACCTGAACCTTGAAAAGATAGGGGGCGACCAGCTGCCCGGACGTGCCGCTGGCGGGGTTTGCGGCGTTTACGTGCTGGTAGAAGGGCAGCTCGACGTCGGCGTACAGCTTGACCTTGTCGAGCCGGACCTCGATCCCCGGGGCGGCGAGGAGCCGCGTGTAGCCGGAGTTGTCCGGATCCGAGTTCTCTCCGATGTCGTGCATCCGGTAGCTCACCAGCACCCCGGCGACCGGGGTCACTTTCGCCTTCGCGCCCAGCGGGGTGCTGTAGGAGAGCCCGAGAGCCCCGTCGAGCTCGTTGCCGGGGCGGTAGTTGTTCCGGGTCAGGAAGGCGGCCTGAAACCGCGCCTGCGCAAAGTAGGCGAGCGAGTTGTCCGAGTTGAGGCCACCGATGTGGTACCCGCCGATCATGATGTCCGTGCTGCCGGTTCCCGGCAGCGTGTCGCGGTCGATCTCGGAACCGCCCAGTGACCCCGCCGGCCCCGTGTAGTTGCCGGTGGGGAGCTTCAACCCGAAGCTCATCCCGGTGGACATGTCCGGCGAGAAGCCCGTGAACATTGCCGAGATCTGGAGGTCGCCCATATCGGTGAGATGCGCCGTGTAGATGCTCCCTGCAGGGCCATTCACGGTCCCGTCGTCGGTGGTGGTGAGGCGTCGAGAGTAGATGGGGAGCTCCGCCATGACTGACCACGAGTGGTTGAGCATGTAAGAGCCACCCGGCGTGAAGAAGCTCGTCTCGATGCCTTTGTCGTCATTGTTGGACGCTGCCGCCTTCGAGCCGTGCGCCCAGTTCTGGTTCTGGTTCATGTAGCTGTAACGGAACCACAGGGAGACGCCCGACTCCGAGTCCGAGGGGATCATCGTCCCCGCGCCGACGTCGAAGATCCCGCAGCCGCAGGCGCACGCGCGCGCTCTCGCGGGCAGGGCGAGGAGCGCGATGAATCCGGCCAGCGGGAGCGCAAGCTTCCACCAACCGGTCGGAGCCCCGGCGAGCGCCGCGGTCGAGAGGGAGATATTGGCCACGGTCAGTTCTCCTGGTTCGTGTTGGTCGGGGTCGACGAAGCCTTGGCGGTGTGGTGCGCCCTTCCGAAGTGGAGCTGTGTATCGCGCGGCAGCTTGGTGATGCGCTCCAGCACCTGGAATCCCTCCTCCCAGTTGACCACCAACAGTGCCTCGACCTTGTCGCCGACCTCGAGGCCGTTGGGCCAGGCGCCCCGGGCAACCGGGAAGGGCATGGTCATCGAGTCCATCCCCACCACCTCACCGGCGATGTCGGTGAAGTCCTCGACGGCCTCGTGCCGTAGGGTGAGGTCGCCGCCCGGACGCTCCGGCAGGCGTACCACCTCCGCCCGGATGGTGTAGCGCCTCACCGGCGGTGCCGAGACCTCGGGCGACGCGCTGGCCGGGCGAGACCCCAGCACCGCACTCACCACGGCGAATGTGGCCCAGGCGGCGGCGCGCCGGGCCGTCCACGTGAGGGTCACGGCGTCACCTCCGGGCGGGGCACCAGCCCGAGGATGTGGCGCGCCCGGCGGGAGCTCATCCGGTATCTCTTCTGGATCAGCAGCGCGACCTGGACTCTGTCGGGCTCGGGTATCAGGGTGCGCACCGCGTAGCGCAGCGCCTCGACGTCGCGCAGCATGCGGGTGACGCCGTCCATGACGTCGGTGAAGTCAGGGAGGGTCGCCCCGAGATCCATCGATGTCGCTGTTTCCTCGCTCGGCGTCTGGTCGTCAGCCGGTACCTGTGGCTTCCTGAGCCTCCGCTCCTGCAGACTGCGAACCTCTCCTGGCCCCTGCGAGGGCATCTCCGCGAACATGTTCCTGCCTCCAGCCCCTTTCGGAGCGGATCGGGATTCCGTTTATCGTGAACGAGAGGGCGCACTCGGCTCTTCGCCGAGTGTTGCCCGGGACGGTCTACGAGCGGCGGGATCTGGGAGGCGGGCTATCTGGGAGGAAATCGCGGGTGACCGGGGCGCTTGACACTTCGGCGTGCTCCAAGGCCAACGCGCTGGGCATCGGCAAGGAAAGGCGCGGCAGCGTGAACGGATCGGCGCTGGGGCTCACCCCGGGCAGGCCGCCGGAGTCGTCGCAGCGTGACGAGCAGCAAGGGGCTCCGCCGTTCTCGGGGCGTGCCATCTCCCTGCTCAGCGCCTGCATGGCGGCAACCCGACGGGAGGGTGGCGCCTTCCGGTCGTACGCCGTCGCGCGGAGCGCGTTCAGCCGGCAGATCGGGCACGAACACACGTGGTGCCCGCCGACCATCATTCCCTGGCACTGGCAGCGGTGCTCGGCAGCGCTCGCCCGAGGGGCGAGACCCGCGGCTCCCGAGAGGGCAAGTATCAATGCCGCCGCGGCGACCCGGCTGAGTAGGAGGGCGGGGAGGCCCCTGAGCACCTGGCTTGGATAGACATCGGAGAGAGACCGTGCACGGCCCTTTGCGGGTCCCGAGCGTATTCGCGACGGATGAGGCTCGGGGGCTGCCTCGACGCCCGGGACGACCCGGCCGGGATTGAACTCCCTGGAGGAAGACTTCACTCTCTGCCCGGGCCCTTCCTCACGCGCGCACGGCGGCAGCCACGAGGATCTAGGCGGTGCTCCTCGTGGCCTGGCGCCCGGCGAGGAACGGCTCGTAGAGCGCACGCCATCATTCGAGCGCCGGATCGAGGAGGCGCTCCGTCCTGGGGCGTTCATCGGCTACGGCGCGGCGTTCGTATTCGTGCGTGGGCTCGAGGATGACGAGCAGAAGTTTGCGCCGCTTGCCGGGGTAAGCGCAAACGAGGCGGTCGTGGGTCCCCGTTCATCGCTTCCCTCGCCCCCGGCCACCGAGCTGCTCCCCGGGGGCTCGTTGAACGGAACGGCCTTGAACTCGGAGTCGTCCCTATTGGTGGATGAAGATGTGGCCGCTGAGCGAACCGTCCTTCCACAGAGTCGCGGGCGACCGGGTCGCCGATGAGGAACGACCGCAGGCCAGTCACGCAAAGTAAGCGGCAGGAGCCGCGAATAACCGGCTTCGCCAGCGAATTCGGAGCATTCTGAGTCGGGGGAACCGGATTTGAACCTGCCACCCCTTGGTCCCGAAACCGGCAGCTCGCGATCGCACTCACACTCCTGGGCGCACCTCGGCACGACTCCATGCACCAGCGACAGCCCTCGTGATCAGGCACGAGCACAAGTGATGGCCGGCCAGGGTCGTCCCCTCGCACTGGCAGTGGTGCTTTTCGGCGCTGGCGCCAAGGACGAGGCCAGGCGCGCCCGAAGAGCCACGACCAAGACCGCGGCGGCGAGCCGGCTGGGCATGCGGGCAGAGAAGCCCCTGAGCACCAGGCTCTGGCAAGCACCGAAGGGTTACCGTGCAGGGCCCTTACCGGGCCGCTACCGCCGGGATGAACGAGACAGGCGGCGCGCCGTCCCGCCGGGGCTGGACAGGGTGGACTCCTTCGCGCCCTTGGACCGCCGCTTACCGCTGGTCACCGCTGCGATGATCCCGGCCAGGACTCCCGCGCTCGCAATCCCCTGCGGGCAACCGGTCTGCCCACAGAACGGACAGTTTGAGGCACCCACGATGAATCCAAAGAACACGGCCCATCCAAAGAGGAACCGGATCCACAGGGCCCTGGCCGTCCTGCCGAGTCGCCAAGGCGGCGCCTTTCTGGTTTTGGCGAGCGGAGCGACTGTCATCGGCGAGTACTAGTAGGGGGCGTTACCGCTCGGCGCCTCGGTCGTGGAAATGGACGTCACCTTCGTGCTCGAAGACCATCACGCCACCCTCTCCATAACGCACGACCAGGCCAAAGGTCGAGAGGAGGGCCTCGGCTGTGAGCACCTCTCGGCCCTTCCCGAAAGCGACGACACGCTGGGCGAGGAGCATGGCGTAGTCGCTTGTTGCGGCCTCTTCGATGTCGTGGGTCGCCACGACTGCTGAACACCCCGCGTTCGCGGCGTCTCGCAACACCCCCCGATAGGTCTCTCTCCCGCCACCGTCCAGGCTGGCGGCTGGTTCGTCGAGCAGGAGCAGGTCGGCCCCTCGAGCGAGGGCCTGGGCGATGAGCACCCGCTGCCGCTGCCCACCAGAGAGCACGTCGAGCGGCTCGTTCTTCAGGCCCAGGACCCCCATGACGTCCATGGCCTGCTCGACCCTGCGCTCGTCCTGCCGGGTCGCACGCCCCATGAGGCGCAGCGAGGCGAACCGCGCCATGCGGACGACGTCGATCGTGCGCAGGGCAAGGACGAAGCCTGTGGGGTGGAACTGCCCGAGGTAGGCGACCCGCGCCGGGAAGGCCCCCGGCGCGGCCCCGAGCACGCGGAGTTCGCCGGACACCGGCGTGAGGAGCGAAGCCATGGTCTTGAGTAGGGTGGTCTTGCCCGAGCCGTTCGCCCCTACCAGCGAGAGGATTCGGCCCTTCTCGACGACGAAGTCGAGACCGGCCACCACCGGCTGGCCCGCGTAGCCGACGGATAGCGATCGGGCCTCGAGGACGGGGCCCGTCTGCGAAGAGTCGCTCACGGTGTCGCCCCCCGTGGCGGGTTCGCCCCGGACCGCGGCGCTGCCCGAGTGGGCCCGTCCGCCACGGAGGGATGTGGCACCCTCCGGAAGAGCTGCCTAGCGATCAGGGAGGCGAAGAACACCAGCGTTGCCACCAGGGTGACAGACGCACCCGCGGCTGTGTTGGCATGGTAGCTGGCGAGGAGACCCGCGTAGACCGAAATGGCGCCCACCGCCGACGCCAGGGCAATCATGGTCCCGATTCGCCGGGAGAACAGCGCGGCGGTGGCCGCCGGAGCGAGCAGCATGCCGAAGACGAGGAGCGTCCCGACCGTCCGGAAGGACACCACCACGGTGAGCGCTATCAGGGTCAGCATGATCCCGTGGAAGATCCTGGAGGGGAAGCCCGAGGTGTCCGCCTGCTCTGGGTTGAAGCACAGGAGCAGGAAGGGCCTGCGGCAGACCAGCGCCACCGCTGCGATGAGGACCGTCGCAGCGAGCTGCAGGAGGATCTCCATGCGAGTGACCCCGAGGATCTCGCCGAAGAGGATGCGCACTAGATCGCCTGAGAACGCGCCCGAACGCGATACGACGGCCACGCCCAGGGCCAGCATCCCCACAAAGAGGAGCCCGATGGCGGTGTCGGATGACAGCCGTGAGCGGCGGGTAATGAAGCTGATCCCGAGAATCATGGCCGCGCTCCCCGCCGCGGCCCCGACCATCCCGGGCAGGCCGAGCAGCATGGCGATGGCCACGCCCGGCAGCACACCGTGGGCCAGGGCGTCGCCGATGAAGGCCAGGCCACGCAGCACAACGAACGTTCCCACGATGCCGCAGGCGACCGAGACCAGGAGCCCGGCGGCGAGGGCACTTGCCATGAAGCCGTTCCGCACGAACGGCGAGACGAGGGCTTCGAGGATCACCTGAGGTTGCTCGCGATGGTGCCGGCCAAGTTGCGCATGAACGTGAAGTACGAGCCGTCGGCGGGCAGGGAATGGGTGGTGAGCACCACGCACCTCACCCCGGCCTCCCTGGCCAGGGCCTCGGCGACGCGAGGCGGTGTGCCTACCTCCGTGAACAGGACCTTGACGCCGTTCCGGGTGATGAGCCCCTTCAGATCTTCCATGCCGGCGGCGGAGCTCTCGGCCTGGGTGGAAAGGCTGGGCACCACGGCCCCTACAAGCTGGAACCCATAGCGCTGCGCGAAGTAGCCCATGGACTCGTGGCCCGTAACGAGCTTCCGGTTCGCGGGGGGAATCGCGACCACCGAGCCCCTGATCTCCGCGTCGAGGCCGTCGAGCCGCCTCTCCAGGTCGGTGAGCTGGGCGGAGAGATCGACCCCGAAGTCGGCCCCGATCTCGGCCGCGAGGGCGCGGGCCACGGCCTTCATGGTAACCGGGTCGGTCCAGAGGTGAGGGTCGGAGGCGCCGATGGCCTGATCGGGATCGCCCGACGGGATCCCCTCGCCGGGCCCGACCTTCCGAACGGTGACGTGATCGGCGGCGGTAAAGAACCTGACCCCGCTGCGCCGCGCCTGCTCGAGGGCCTTCTGCATCCCTCCTTCGAGATCGAGGCCATTGGCTACGACGAGGTCGGCGTGGGTCAGGGTCTCGATGTCACGAGCCGAGGGTTCCCACTCGTGCGGGTCGAGCCCGTTCGGGACGGCCGTCCTCACCTCGAAACGATCGCCTACCAGCTCCTTCACCAGGGAACCGAGGATGGAGTAGGTGACGACGATCGTGCCCTTCCCCTTCGCGGCGCGAGCCGGTTCGGGAGCCGTGCCCGCGACGAGGACGGCGGTGAGCACCATGGCCGACCGAGCTATGGACGCCTGTCTCCTCATGCTCCTCTCGAGGCGAGCGGACGGAGCCTGCCGTCAGCCCGCGTCGTTCTCGCACTGTAGGTGAACCGCGTTGCAGTTGTCGCAACGCTCGACCTTGTGTCGTTTCGTGAATCGCCCCCAGTGCTCGCGTTGCTCCGGGGTCAGGACCCCCGATCCCTGGCAGAGAGGGCAGGTGTTGGTGAGCGCCGCGAGGACCGCGTTCCGGATGAACTCGGAACGGTTGGGAAGCCGGTCGATGAGCTCAGCCAGCGATCGCTCGACCTTGAACGTGATGAGGTCAGTCTTCATGGCTGTCCCTCGATGGGTATTACTACGTATTACCTAACCCGGGCCTCGTGTCAAGCTCGACCTACATGTGGGCGGCGCCTGCGCATCCACGTTCGCAGCCGTTCGAGTCCGGGACGAGTTCCTGGCGTTCTGCTCCCGTGGAAACTCTCGGGTGGCCTTGATCTCTTGCCCGCCTCGGCCGCTATCATCGGTGGGCCGTCTGCCGCCCCAGCGCTTGAGGCATTGCTCGATGGACATCGAAACGGCGATCGTTCCGCCGGAGACACTCGCGGGAGAAGCGAAGCAGCGGTCGCACCTGCTCGAGTGGGTGTTCCTAGTGTTCGCCTTCGCCGTGTTGGCGCTCGGTCGTAAGGCCCCGGCGGTACGGACCCTTTCCCTGCTCTTCTCGAGCATCGTTCTCGAGGCACTCCCGTTCATGCTCCTGGGGGCGTTCGTTGGCGGGCTCGTGGAGACCTTCGTGAGCCGCGAGCGCATGGCCTCGCTGCTCCCCCGGCGCCAGTGGTTGGCCGTTCTCGTCGCCGCCGGCCTGGGCGTGGTCTTCCCCGTGTGCGAGTGTGCGGTGGTCCCGGTGGTTCGGCGGCTGGCGCGGAAGGGCCTCCCCGTGCCCGCGGTAATCGCCTACCTCCTGGGCGCCCCGATCGCGAACCCCATCGTGGCGGTGTCCACGGCAGTGGCCTACCGGTTCGACTGGCTCATCGTCGCGAGCCGCTTCTTCGTGGGGTACGGGATCGCCGTGGGCATCGGCCTCGCTGCCGGACACATCTTCCGGGGTCGCGCGGTGTTCGTCGACGCCATCCACGATGGCGAAGAGAGCGCCTCATCCTGTGCCTGCGATCGCCCGGGCCACGAAGCGGACGCTCACCTTGTGCGCGGTGTTCTTGGTCTGGTGGTGCGGCTGGGTGAGTCGCTGCGCCACGCCGCCGACGACTTCCTCGGGGTGGGGCATTACTTCGTCATCGGCGCGTTCGTCGCAGCCTTCGCGCAGACCCTCATCGATAGGAACGTCTTTCTGAAGGTCACAGGGCAGCCCCTGGCCGCGATTGTACTGATGATGGCGCTCGCCGTTGCCATCAACCTCTGCTCCGAGGCGGACGCCTTCGTGGCCTCCTCGTTTCGCGGGCTCATGCCCCTGTCCGCCCAGATGGCCTTCGTCCTGCTCGGGCCCATCCTGGACCTCAAGCTCCTCCTCATGTACCAAACGCTCTTCCGCCGACGCGTCATCGTGACCCTCGCGTCGTTGATGATCGCCGCTGTTCTGGCGGCGGCGCTTGCGCTCCATGCCACGGGGAGGTTCGGTTGATGCGCTTCCTCGCCGCCTTGGTAGTGCGCCAGCGTCGCGTGCTCCTTTTCGTTTCCTGGGGAGCCACGCTGTTGGTGCTCATCAAGCTCCGTGGCTACCAGACCTTCCTCCGGCCGGAGTTCGGTGTCCTTCTCAAGGCTGGATATCTCATCCTGGTCCTGCTCGTCGTAGCGGAGCTCTTTCGAGGCGGGGAGGCGCGCCCCAAGGGATACATGCTGCTTTCGCCGGCGATTCTCCTCGTTCCCGTCCTCTATATGCTCAACGCGCGGGGCGCACAGCTGGACGGCTACGCGTTCCAGAAGCGCATGCTCGGGACTCCGCACGTCACGCAGCCAGGGCCACTTCCCGTATCACGAAGCTCCACCTCGACGCCGTCAGTTCCGGCCTCCGGCCGCGGCCTCCAGGTCACGAGCGGCGGCGGCGAAGCGGGCCCCTCAGGGCCCGTTGCGAGGCGAGACAGCTCCGGCGCCCTGGAGCTCACGATCCTCGACCTCTACAGGGCAACTTCCCAGTACGAAGGCGAGGCTGTCGCGCTCGTCGGCTTGACCAACCGGAACGAGGAGGTCAGGAAGGAGTTCGGCCCGACGTCGATCCTCGCGTTCCGCTTCCGCGTAACCTGCTGCGCAGCGGACGCGCAGCCCTTCGCCGTCGTTGTCCAGGGGAAGGCCGGCCAGCTTGAGTTCCCGGACAACACCTGGGTCGAGGTCCGAGGGCGCTTCAGGACGCAACTCTCGCGCGGAGAGAAGATCCCGGTCATCGAGGACGCGACGCTGTCCCCGACGACCGCGCCTGAACGCAGGTACCTGTACTGACTCCCGGCCGGCCGCCGCCAGATCGAGCGGCGCCAGATCGCGTCTCGCGCCCGTCCGCGTGGTAGCCTTCGCGCCGAAGGCGCGGTGGGTCGAGGCG
>Ga0335069_10006312_pt1 | contig 17245 bp, 13 predicted proteins | sample Lox_Sample_11_FD_206714 | JGI IMG/M metagenome (GOLD analysis project Ga0335069, IMG submission 206714) | Soil microbial communities from Loxahatchee National Wildlife Refuge, Florida, United States - Lox_Sample_1.1 | ecosystem: Environmental > Terrestrial > Soil > Wetlands | place: USA... | reverse complement strand
TGGCGCCCATGGCCCTGCTGGTCATCATGCTGGCATGCACTGCGTACTCGCAGTTCGTCATCATTCCCGCGATGGAGCGCGACCGCATTGCGGCCGGCGGCGCAATCGACACCGCCGACAGAACGAATGCGATCACCCTGCATTTTGACGCGCTGCACGATCGCAGCACCTATGTGGAAGAAGCAGTACTGTTGCTGGGGCTGGCTACCGTAGTTCTTGTGGCTCGCGCCGAGACCGTCCGCGCGTAAAGAGTGCCGGGGATGACGGTCTCCTGAACGGTACCGGCCTGGCAGCCCGAACGCGCTGGGTGGCCGGTCCGAGTTCACCGGCGGCTGTCCTGTAGAATCGTAAAGGCCCTGAAGCGCGCTTTGAATCGCGGTGTGGCCAGTACAGGAAGCGAATGAAAACCGGCATTATCGGCCTGCCGCAGGTAGGCAAGACATCGTTATTCAAGATTCTGACCAAGGCCAAGCTCGAAGAGCGCGGATACTCGAATCCTCGTGAAGCGCACATTGGCGTGGCCCGCGTGCCGGACGAACGGCTCGACAAGTTGTCCGCTCTCTACTCGCCGAAGAAGACCACCTACGCGACGGTGGAGTACGTTGACGTGGCGGCGATCGGGCAGGAGGCACTGAAGGAGACCGCCTTCCTCACCAGCCTGCGCAATGTGGATGCGCTGATCCACGTGCTGCGCGCCTTCGAAGACGACTCCATTCCGCATGTCGGCCCGATCGATCCCCTGCGCGATATCCGCAACGTTGAATTCGACCTCATGGTCAGCGATCTCACGCAGATCGAGAAGCGTCTGGAGCGAGTGGAAAAGGACCTCAAGAAGGGCCGCACGGGCGAGCTCGAACGCGAACAGGCGCTGCTGCTGCGGTCAAAGGAAGCCCTGGAGCAGGAACAACCGCTGCGCGAACTGGAGATGACGCCGGAAGAGAGGAAGCTCATCAAGGGGTTCATGTTTCTTTCGCAGAAGCCCATTCTCTACGTGCTGAACATCGGCGAAAGCTCGACGCTGGGAGCGGACCTGGATGCTGCCGTGAGCCGCTTCAAGCTGGACGAGGTGGCGCTGCGGCCCAATGCGGGGGCGACCGCGATCTGCGGCAAGGTGGAGGCCGAACTGGCCGAGATGGAAGACGCCGAAGCCGCGGATTTTCTCGCCAGCTATGAACTGCACGAAAGCGGCCTGGTGCGCCTGATCCGCAAGAGCTACGAACTGCTGGGTCTCATCAGCTTCTTCACTGCCGGTGAAGACGAGTGCCGCGCGTGGACGGTGCCGGTGGGCTCAAAGGCTCCGCAGGCTGCCGGCGCAATTCATTCGGACCTGGAGCATCACTTTATCCGTGCCGAGACGATTCGCTGGGACGCGCTGCTGGAGGCAGGCTCGGAGGCAAATGCGCGTGCCCGCGGAACGCTGCGCCTGGAAGGCAAGGAATACATGGTGCATGACGGCGACGTAATGCACATCCGGCATAGCGGATAATCCCAAGAATGCTCAAGCTCTCCATCCTGCTCGGCCTGCTCGCCGCGCTGGCCGACATCGCCGGCGGACTGGTGCTGGTGCGCGCCCGCGGGGTGGAGCGCTACCTGCGCTACTTCGTTGCCCTGGGCGCGGGATTCCTGATGGCCACGGCGATGCTGGAGATGGCTCCCGAGAGCCTGAAGCTGTCGCCGCGGCTCGGCCCCATCCTGATCATGGCCGGTTATTGCGTCGTCCACCTGCTTGAGCACACCATCAACGCGCACTTTCATTACGGCGAAGAAACGCATCAACACGAGTTCGTCTCGCACCACACGGGCTACGCGGTGCTCGCCGGGCTCAGCGTACACGCGCTCTTCGACGGGGTTGCCATCGGCTCCGGCTTCGTGGTGTCGAATGCTCTGGGCTGGCTTATCTTTCTGGCCATCTTTCTTCACAAGGCGCCAGAGGGATTCACCATGGCTTCAGTGATGCTGGCCAGTGGCCGTAGCCGCAAGGCGGCATTCTTCGCGGCTGTGGCGCTTGCCGTGGCGACTCTGGCCGGCGTGCTGGTGATCGAACTGGCGCCGCACTGGCTACCCTACGGGCTTCCCATCTCCGCCGGAGTGGCCTTTTATGTCGGCGCCAGCGACCTTGTCCCGGAAGTCAACCGGGAGCCCGGGGTTCGCATGGCGCTGGTATTTTTCTTTGGCGTCGCCGGATTCCTGCTGCTGCGATTACTCTTGCCTGCAATTTAGTCCGCGGAGACATCGCCGACGAGGCTCGGGTGCTTCCATCGGCAACGGTAAAGACTCGCCAGCAGCCGAACGAAATCCCATGCCACTTTCGGACTGGCCTTGCTTCGTCCCGCCGTTCTCCGTCCAAATGCAAATGGAACTTCGCTGACTGACCGCACTCGCCCGCGAACCAAGATCTCGAGCAGCAGCTTGAATCCTGTGGGGCGGAAGAGGACATTTTCCACGCAGCATCGCCGCACAACGAAATAGCCTGACATGGGGTCCCTTACCCGCATTTTTCCTCGTTGCAGCGGCAGCGTCATCCAGATCGAAACAGCGGAGATGAACCTACGCAGCGGGCGCCACCCCTGCATGCGGCCGCCGCACGCGTAGCGGCTGGCCAGCACCAGGTCGCTGCCCTTCGCAATCTCCGCAACCATGGTTGCGAGCAACGCCGGCGGATGCTGCATGTCGGCGTCCATCACTCCGAGAAGTGTCGCATCGGTGTGCTGCCATCCGTGCAGGATCGCCCCGGCCAACCCGCGTGCCCGCTTGCGCGTGAGCAGCCGGACCTGCGGGGCGTGGCGCGCGATCGCCGCCACCAGTTCCGCGGTTCCGTCGCGGCTGTCATCGTCGACCACCAGGATCTCGAACGGAATACGCAAGTCACTGAGCACAGCGTGGGTTTGGCGCAGCACCGCCGGCAGGCATTCCGCCTCGCGCATTGTCGGAATGACCAACCCCAGCGTTTCCTGCACCGGCATCTAAAGCTCCCCGTCGCACTTGCGTAGTTGCCTCAACAACTTTACAGGTTTTCATGCCGCACCCGGGGACTCCCAGCCGACAGGATCAACCGGCTAGACTCAATCTGAACCTTTGCGGATTTGCCGCGAAACGCCCGCGTGCTGAGAGGAGAAGTGCGGTTTGTTCAGAGGTGTGTCTCGATCGGGACTCCTGCCGGTGTTGCTCTTCTCGATTCTCGGCTTCTTCACCATGGGCTATCATCCCGGCGCGGAAGACGACGGCGTGTACCTGGCAGCAGTCAAGGCCCGCCTGAATCCAGCGCTGTTTCCCCATGATGCCTTGTTCTTCAATCTGCAGATGCGCGCCAGCGTATTCGACAACTGGATGGCGCATTTCATCCGCGCGTCCGGCCTCTCGATCGCCGGGGCGGAACTTCTGTGGCAGTTCATCTCGATTGTTCTGATCCTCTGGGCGTGCTGGAACATTCTCTGCCGCCTTTTCGACGACACCGCGGTGCGATGGGCGGGCACAGCGGCGGTCTCGGCAATGCTCACTCTCCCCGTGGCTGGAACGGCGCTCTACATCGCCGACCCATACCTGCATCCGCGCAACATCGCCACCGGGCTCATCCTGCTGGCAGTGGCGCGCATTCTGCATGCACGCAGACTTCAGGCCCTTCCGCTCCTGGCTGGCGCCATGCTGCTGCATCCGATGATGGGCGCCTTCGGCGTGTCATTCTGCCTGATTCTCTCTCTCACGCTGCATACGCCCTTCCCGCAACGGATTCAAGCCTGGCGCGGCCGCTTGGCGCAGCGGCAGGCCGCTGCGCCTGTCGCTGCTCTTGTCCCGCTGGGGTGGATTTTCGAGCCGCCGTCCTCAGCGTGGGTTGAGGCCATGCGGAGCCGTCACTGGTTCTGGCTGTACCAATGGTCGTGGTATGAATGGCTGGGGGCCCTTGGTCCGCTGATTCTCTTCTGGCTTACGGCCCGCGTTGCAGCCAGGCGCGGAGAGCACGCCCTGGCCCGCTTCGCCACCGCTGTTCTCCTCTACGGCGTGTTCCAGCAGTTCGTTGCCTTCATTGTTTGCGGACAGCAAAGCAGGCTTGCGCTCGCCACGCTGGAACCGATGCGTTTCCTGCATCTCGTTTACGTCTTCATGGTTTTGATTGCCGGAGCCCTCCTGGGCCGGCATGTCCTGCGGGAGCGCATCGTCCGCTGGGCCGTATTTCTGCTGCTGGCAAACGGGGCCATGTACGCGGCGCAGAGGCAACTGTTTTCCGCCACCCCGCACATCGAGTTTCCCGGCCCTTCCGCGAATCCGTGGCTTCAGGCTTTCGACTGGGTGCACATGAACACCTCACAGGACGCGTACTTTGCCCTGGGGCCGCGCTACATGGCTGAACCCGGCGAAGACATGCACAGCTTTCGCGCGCTGGCAGAGCGCAGCACCCTGGCCGATGCGATCAAGGATGGCTCGGTGGTAAGCAAAGCCCCAGAACTGGCCCGAGTGTGGCAGAGCCAGGTTGCGGCCCAGAATGGCTGGAAGAGTTTCAGACTCTCCGACTTTGAACGGCTGCGAACGGCATTCGGTGTGGACTGGGTGCTCGTGGACTTCCCTCCACCGCACGGTCTCCCGTGCCCCTGGCACAACCCGCGCCTTTCCGTTTGCCGGATTCCCTGACCTTCAGATCCTGCCGGTCTCGATTTCACCGGAAAGTTGCACAAATCGCTTACCCTGCCTGAAGATCGCCGTCGTATGGAACGCCCGAACTCCGATAGAATGAACAGAGTTCTAAACCCATGATCAACAAGAAGAAGGTAGTAGCCGTCCTTCCCGCGTATAACGCGGAAAAGACCCTGGAACGAACGGTTGAAGAAATTCCCGCTTCGGTAGACGCGTGCATCCTGGTGGACGACCACAGCACCGACGCAACCGCATTGCTAGCGCGCAAGCTGGGTCTTCAGGTCCACATTCATCCGCAGAATCGCGGCTACGGGGGCAACCAGAAGACCTGCTACGCCGCGGCCCTTGAAGCCGGAGCGGACGTGGTGGTGATGCTGCACCCCGATTACCAGTACTCGCCGCTGCTGGTGGAGCCGATGGCCAGCATGGTCGCGTTCGGCCTCTACGACATCGTTCTCGGCTCGCGCATCCTGGGGGGCGGGGCGCTCAAGGGCGGCATGCCGGTCTACAAATATATCTCCAACCGCGCGCTGACCTTTATCCAGAACCTGGCCCTCGGTGCAAAGCTGTCCGAATATCACACCGGATTCCGCGCATATAGCCGGGAGCTGCTGCTGTCGCTGCCGCTCGAAGCCAACTCCGATGATTTCATCTTCGACAATCAGCTTCTGGCGCAGTGCATCTATCTCGGCGCGCGCATGGGCGAGTTGTCGTGCCCCACCCGCTACTTTCCCGAAGCCTCTTCCATCAATCTGCGCCGAAGCACCATTTACGGGCTGGGTGTTCTGAAGACGACGTTCGATTGCGTGGCCGCGCGCACGGGACTTTACCGGAAGCCGATCTTCAACTTTCCGCCGCGGGAAGAGCAGTTAAAGACCGACAGGGCCATGCGCCAACCTGGATGAGGGTGGCGCATACTCGAAGCGAAGAAACTGAGTCCAGGAGCTTACCGAGGGAGTGTCCGGCTGACGCATTCCCGATGCGGCAATCCTGGTGCGGCTTCGAGCGCACGGACTTATCAACTGCGAAACCGCTCCAACTCCCCGGTCTTCAATGGCCAGCTTTGTCCGTCCGTTTCGGACTGCGCGACATCAGGCCGAGAATTCGGCTTGCCAATTCGTCAGAGAATCCGAATCTGGCCTTGGCTCGGGAGTAAAGATCGACGGCCTTCTTATCGGCCCAGATGAGCGCTGATTTCACGAGCCCATCCTGCGGGCGTGCCCGATAGTTCGTCGACTTTACCGGCAGATCCGCGCCGTCATCGGTGTAGTAGTAGAGAGCCAGGCTCTTGCGCGACTGGTCCGATGGGCAGGTCAGCGGGGTGGGAAACCCGTGATAGGAAGCATCGGTGGTTTCGAAGATCAGGGCAGAATTGAGGACAGGCGGGTATTTGGCTTCACACCGGTGCATATTGGAATCCCAGAGTTCGATCCCGCCGCCCCAATCCTCGTGCCACCCCTCATTCAGATAGAGGATCAGGTTGATGCGGCGCTTCCACCTGGTGTGATAGTGATGATGGGAAAAATCCGTATGCACATTCAGGTATCCGCCGGGTCCGGACTGGTGCAGTCCGCCGCCTTCGAGCATGGGATCGGCGTGCAGGGCCTGAATGCCGGTGAGCCCCGACAGCCATTCCAGAAACCTGTCTGAGTTCAGCGCATCGACGGCCGCGCCGAGCCTGGGCGGGAACAAATCCCGCTTGGTCATCCCGTGCTTGTTCTCGTTTTGATGCTGGTAGTGAGTCCACGCATGGGAGTCCGGTCGGGGAAACTCCTTTTCGAGTGCCGCCGCAGCTTCCGGCAGGAGAAAATCGGCGAGGTAAATGTGCGGCCCCGGCTGGTTGCCGCGGAAGGTAGCCGCCAATTGCGAAAGCCGGGCGGTCCACTCCTCAATGGAGAAGATCGCGCCAAGGGTATCTTGCGCGGCGACATCGGCCGACGAGGAGACGATGGAACTCAAACGGCGAACCTCACGGGGAACATTCTCTGGAGAGTCAGTGTAACAAACCGCGCCGGACCGAGGGCTCCCCTACGGCAACCGGCAAACCGCCACGTCGGTATTGCTATAAGGACAGTCCAGGCCAGAGTGTTGCGGCTGCCTCAGCACCACCCAGCTGACACCGTATTGATGCCTGAGGCGCTCAAAATCCTGTGGTTGAAACGAGTCAATCCCCGTCTGCGCCTGCACCTGCGCGCTCCATTGTTCCGCGACGTTCGGAAACAACTCCGCAACCCCGCTGTCTTTGGACCCATCGGCCAACCGGCTGCGTTGGGCAATGATGCGGAAGCCGTTCGTGTCTTCTCCGCGGATGGCCATGTAGTACGGGTCCATCGCGAAGACAGCATCCTGCGGCGTATGAGTTCGAATCCAGTCAAACGCCTGAGCCCAGCGGTTGGTCGGCGGTGCGGTCGGCCATTCGATGTGCTGGCTTTCGGGATAGAGCACGCGCTGCGCCCAGCACATCCCCGCCGAAAGAGGGATAAAGAGCGCCAGCCAGCGCCATACTCGATTCTTCAGAACAAATTCTCCGAGAAGTCCGCCACCGACGAGGATCATCAGGATATAAAGAACGCGCAGGGAGCGCATGGGCTGGAAAAGGGTAAAGACCTCAAGCCTGTGGGGGAGCGACACCACATAGCCTCCGACAAAGTAGATGGCGCCGTACATCGCCGTCGTCCAGGACAGCAGTTCAAGGCTGCGCATCCCGCGCCGCCGGGCAAAGGTGGCAAACCACATGAAGATGACGGGGGGCGCTATCGCACCCAGCATTTCGTACCACGTCCATCGCGACAGGAACTGGTACCTGTGCAAGGCGGCGACATGGTCGTATGCATCGGTGGGGCGATTGAAGAGTCCTTCGACCGGCGCAAACAAAAAGAGCGCCGGAGCAGCGTAGCTGGGGTCCTCCTGGTCGACCATTTCCTGGGGGCGAGGGAGTGGAAACATGTGCGGCAACCGGTCCACCGCGACCAGAAGGAGCGCAAAGGTAACCGAATAGGCGGTCATCAACGGATGCACGGAAGCGGCAAAGACGAGACAGACAGCGGCGCTGAAATAACGGCGTTCCATCGCTTTGACAATGGCGAAGATCTCAGCAAACGCAATCACGTTCCGCGGATTCAGAAACGGATCCATGATGTAGAGGGCAGTGCCGGCCACCGGCATGGTGAAAAGCGCGGCGATCAGGGCGACTCCCGACCACGCGGCGGTGGGGCTGGGGAACAGCTTTCGCATCAGCGTGAAGCAGGCAAGCAGAAGCAGAAAGAAACTGGCCAGCTGCCAGGCCAGAAGAACCCATGGCAACGGAAGGTGCAGCCATTCGGTTGGCCAGGCCACAAGCTGGGGAAACCAGGTGAGGTGCCCGTGAAGCTGAAAATATTCTTCCCCTGTCGGAAAGAGCGATGGTTTCAGCATCTTTTCGATTCCGGAGAGATAAATCTCTGCATCCTCTGAGTACGGGTGATACCCGTGGATGAGAAATGCGGTGGCAGACAGCCCCAGCAGCCCCAACCATTCCGTCCGCCTTAAACTCACTTCGCAAGCTCCGTCATCACCCTATGCGAGGACCATCAAGGATTCGCGGTCAGGGTTGTGGGTTGTAAAGATTCTATAGCCGCTTCCCACGCCATGTCATCTAATGTCCTCTCTTTGCGCGAAGCCGCCTGTATCGGCCAAAATGAATCAGTTGCCACTATTCTGAAAAGAGTCGAGCAAAAAGGGCGTCGTCCCTCGCAGACGTCTTCGATCAGTACACCATGCTGAATCTTACCCAGCGGTTGATTCTCGGATGTGCGGTGCTTGCCGGGCTGACGGTCTGGCTTGGCGTCGAGGCCCGTCAGCCGCTGATCGGGTCGGGCCATGGAGGGTTGGCGACATTTCTGCCCGTAGCCGCGGTGATTGCGGCGCTTGTCACGGTAGCGGCGGTATTGTGGCCCATCCGGGCACTGGCGCGCGACACCCGCAAGATCGCCCAGGGCAATCTCGAACATCGCTCCGAGTGGGGCGGCCGCGACAGCTTCGGGGCCATTGCCGCGGAACTGAACCGCATCGGTGTGCGCCTGCGCGATCTGCGCGAATCCGAGGCCGGTCGCCGCCAGATGGAATACCAACTCTCGGACGCGGTGCTGCAGTCCATCTTCGAGCCCATCATCGTAACCGACGGAAAGGGCCACATCCTGAAGGTGAACCAGGCTGCCGCCGAGCTGCTGGGGGAAGCCGCCGGGGATCGCATGGCGCTGACGAACACCCCGGGCGGCGGCAAGATTCTCTCCGCGATCCGCGACGCGATTGCGATGCAGAAGGCCGTTGCCGGCGAAGGCGAATCCGCGCTGCTGCCGATGCGCTTCGGCAAAGCCGACCGGAGTTTCAGGCTGCGCACCACGCCCATGCGCGACTCCGAGGGCCGCTTGCTGGGCACCGTGACCACGCTGGAAGACGTGACCAGCCTGCAGAACACCGACCGGTTCAAGACGCAGTTCATTGCCGTGGCCAGCCGCAAGCTGCGCGATCCGCTGCTGCAGGTGAGGCGCGGCCTGTACGCCCTTGCCCAGGGATTTGCCGGGAGCCTGTCCCCACTGCAAAACGAATTGGTGTCGGCTGCGGTGCAAGACTCGCAAAAGCTCGACGACCTGATGTCTGACCTCATCGAAGTGGCGGAGATCGATGTGGGCAAACGCGAGATGAAGCTGGAAAGCCTGCGCCCCGTCGCCCTGCTGCGCGAGGCCGAAGACCGCTACGCCGACGAAGCGGCGGAAAAGCACATCCAGATCGACATCAATGCCTTTGCTGACTTGTCGCTGGTCAACGCCGACCGGCGCGCGGTCCGCTCCATCTTCGATAACCTGCTCGCCAATGCGTTGCGTTTTACGCCGCCGGACGGCCAGATTCTGCTCGCCGCCGAGGAGGTCAAGAGCTTCGTCCAGTTCACAGTGCGCGACTCCGGCCGCGGCATCGAGGCTGATCGGCTGAGCACCATCTTCGATCGCTTCAACGCGTCCTCCGAAACCGGCACCGGCATGGGCCTGGCGCTGGTGCGGCGGCTCGTGGAATCCCTCGGCGGGCAGATTGCCGTGGAAAGCCGGCTGGGGCACGGGACCACGTTCCACTTCACTCTGCCGGTAACTGCCGCAGATGCCGTCCGACATCCAGTCGAGGTGGGCTGAAAATGCCGGAGATCAAATTAGAACGGAGTCCCGAACAAGGCAAGCTGCGCATTTACATCGGCGCCGCGCCTGGCGTGGGCAAAACCTACGACATGCTCAACGATGCCTGGCGCATGAAGCACCAGGAAGGCATCGACGTGGTCATCGGCGTGGTCGAAACTCACGGCCGGCAGGAGACCGCCGACCGCATCCGGGACCTGGAGATCATTCCTCTCCGCGAGATACCCTACCACGGCGTCAACCTGAAGGAAATGGACATCGACGCGATCCTGGCGCGCAGGCCAAACACCGTGGTGGTGGACGAACTGGCGCACACGAATGTGCCCGGCAGCAGGAACCGCAAGCGCTACGAAGACGTGCTGGAACTGCTCGAAGCGGGCATCAATGTGATGACCGCCGTAAACATTCAGCATCTCGAGACGCTCAACGACGCGGTCAATCGCTCCGCGAAAACGGTGATCCGCGAAACCGTTCCTGACAACTTCTTCAAGCGCGCCGATGACGTGGTCAACGTGGACGTAACGGTGACGGAGTTGCGCAGCCGGCTGAAGCAGGGCAAGATCTACGCCGCCGAAAAGATCGAGCAGTCGCTGGCCAACTTCTTCCGCATCGGTAACCTGAACCTGTTGCGCGAGCTCTCGCTTCGCACCACTGCGGAACAGGTTTCGAACCGCGAGGCCGAATATCGCCGCACGCAGGGACTTGAACTGGCCACGGTTCCGGAGAAGGTGATGGTGTGCCTCAGCTCCCGTCCCGGGACGGAGCGGCTCATTCGCGTGGGTGCGCGCATCGCCGGCCGGCTGGCCACGAACTGGTACGCGGTGCATGTGTCGCGCCCCGATGAAGATGGCCGTGGCGACCCCGAGGCACGCCAGCGCATCGAGGAGTACGAGCGCATGGCCCGCGACCTGGGCGCCAAGGTCGTCAACCTAGTCGATAAGAACGTGTCCGACGCGCTGATCCGTTTTGCGCAGCAGGAGAGCATCTCGCACGTGGTATTCGGCCAGTCGGCGCGCTCCCGCTGGGAGATCTTGCTGCGCGGCTCGACGCTGAACCGGTTCCTGGCCGAGATTCGTGATGTAACGGTGCAGGTGGTGCCCACGCAGAAGGACGCGCCGCGCCGCGGCTGATGGCCGCGGGCATTCAGCAGATCACTGGGGCGCTTATTCGCAGAACACCCGCACCTTGGTCTTGTTCCCCTCGGCTCCGTCTACATCGACGGTCAGGTCTTCCAGGTGGTCAATCAGCTCTTCGAGGTTTTCAGGCTTGATCTGGGAAAGCGTAATGGGCACGCCGTGCTTGCTCAGCGCCTCATCCAGTTGCCCGTGCGCCTGCTGCGGGATGAGGCTGGCGAGCCGCACACCGGCGCGCAACAGTTCCATCGGCACGCGCACGTTCACAGTGGTTACACCCTTCAGTCCGGTTGAGGCTTCATCCGCCTCGACCAGTACACGCAGATACCTGGCGCGCGTCTTTACGGTGGTTCCTCCGTTGGCGCCCGCCACGCTCCCCATGAACCCGCCCATGGCGGGGCCTGACTGCGGCTCCAGTGCGGCGATCAGGCGCTCCGCCTCGTCCGCCGTAATCTTTCCGGCGGCCAGCATTTCCAAAATCTGACGACGATTCTCGTTCATACCGTTCCTACCATTCCTTTCATCAGCAGCGCTCCCGCCGCCTGCCAGAACCCGAGTCCTTCCCTCACCAGCTCATGGGCAAGTTGCCCCACCCCATCCAGCGAGACCCGAACGCCGGACTGAGCCACACAAAGCAGCACGCAGGCCAGAACGAGCCAGAGTTCCTCCCGCGCTTCATTCCAGACGCGCAACAGGCGCTCGGCCTCAGCCGCCGAGATTCGCCCCGCGGCGATGAGAGCCAGGATTGTCCGACCGTCGTTTTGCATAGCGCCCCCGCTTCGACGTTAAGTAGCCGTCAGCCGCAGACTCGCAGCTACAGACGATGACTCCTGTGTTGCAGTGGCGACTTCCTGCCGCTACAGGATGCGCACTGTAACGTGATTTCCCTCCGCTGTAACGCGGACATCCGTTCCCGGCAACGCACACAGGATTTGCCAGAACGCCCCCAGTGCCCGCCACAGCGGGTAGCCCATGCCGATGCACACTGCCCACAGGACAATCAGCGCCACCAGGATGAGCGGCGAGAACAGAAGCACGAGGATCCACAACAGGAACAGTGGAACTGGAATGGCCGGGCACCGGAAGTGCTCGCTTTGAATACTGACGATGGCGAGATTCGGTATCACGTTGTTACCCTCCCCTCCCGGTCACCGGAGCCGGGGCCTCTACTTCAGGGCTTCCAGCATGCGGACAGCCTCATCGGCTGAAATGTCCGCACGATTGAGCCGGTCCAGTACTTCGGCGCGTGAGGGCGATGGATTGGTTTCAACAAACTCCAGCTGACCGGCGATCCGGTTCAGTCGCGCCTTGATGGTCGGATAGCTGACCCCGAAGACCTGCTCCATCTCCTTGATGGAGCCATGGGACCGCACGAACGCGGCGACGAAGACCTGGTCCTCGATGCTCAGGCGGGCAAGTTGCGGAGGAGGAAATGCTCCTTCGACCGCGATTCCCTTGTCCGGGATGCGAACCCTCTCGATGACCAGCGGTGCTCCCTGGGCAATGCGGAGCAACTCCTGCCACTCGGAAACGGATTTGGAATCGGCAGCCATTGTGGTCCCTCAGAAGTGAATACGCGAATTATACTAAATATATTCAATAATTGAAATAGTTTTTATTAAGAAAATTAATTCAAATCGAACATTTTGGTTGGCGACCACTCTCCATGGCGAAAATGGAGGAGATGCGGGGCATCTCCTCTCATGGCTGAACCCGGTTGGCTGCGCGGTCTACGGCACCGTGAATGGCCGCAGCCCATCGTGAGGGAAGAGGCCTGTGGGCGCGGTCACCGTGGACGGCTGGCTGCGGAACATGTAGTGGATACCAAAACCTACCGACGCCGCGTTGTAGTTGCGCGCATTGTTGCCGCTGGCAAATCCCTGAGCGAACCAGTGCGGGCTGATCTGATAGGCCACGTCGGCACGGATGTCGTAGTTGGCGCCCACGCTGGTGAGTGCGGGCAGTGCGGCGTTGTTGAGCGCGATCTCCGTCGCCTTCTGTGCGGGGAGTGGGAACAGCGGCGTCAGGTCCTGCTGGAAGGCCTGGACACCGAAGCCGCCCACGATCTGGTAATGCAGGCGGGTCATATAATGGCCGACCCAGGTGATGGGAACGTTTGCCAGGAAGTATGCCTGCGGACTGAAGTATCCTCCCATGCCGAAGGTGAATGCGTTCTGGTTGTTGTCGTAATGCATGGCGAAGAAGTTGGCGCCGACGCTCAACGCGCCGTTCTCGGGATAGGACTTGACGCGCCAGTAGGCCCCGCCGTCGCCGTCCACGCGCCAGTTGTCCTTCACGTTGTAGCCGCTGATGTACTGGCCTCCCACGGCCAGGTAGAAGCCTGACAGAGCGTCACCGCGTGCAAGTTGGATGTTGCCCTGGTCGGCAATGACACCGCCCCATATGGTTCCGGGATAGCTGAGCGACGCCGTCCCGGGATCGCGCAAACCGCCATAGGACAACTGCGAATCCTTGACGGAATCGCGCGTGAAGGCAAAGGTGAGCGAGCCGTTTCCAGGCCGCCAGTGGGCGCGCGCCGTCCAGTTGGACACGAGGAATCCGTATGGCGTATAGCCTCCTGCCAACGCGAGGGTAGAGGTGGTGAACTGCACCTCTCCGCCGAATCCGGAAGCGTTCTGCTGCGCGGGAGGTGTGCCCGTGAAGGTACCACCGGCGGAGGGGCCGGTATTCGTGGCGGTCCCCAGCGGCTGGGGAATCACGACCAGGGTACGTCCGCTGGTGGTCAATTCCTGGACCGTGATGACGCTTGTGCCGTCGGCCTGGCCCGAGTCAAGAAAGACTGGCTTGGCCACGATCGTAAACCGGCCTGCATAGCCGAGCGGGGCGGAAGTTTCAAACGGAGCTTCGAGCGCGGCAAGACGGCTGTATCCGAGGTCGCCGCTGCGATAGTTCAAAGCGCCGATACCGCCCAGCCATCCGCTGTAGCTGCTTTCCAGCGAAGTCAACTGCTGCTCGGCCTCTTCGCGCGGGCTGATGGGGCGCGGCTGGCGCTGCACTCGTACCCAAGGTCCGCGCAGCGGTGGCAGGTTCCGCTCCTGCAACTGCTCGTCGGTCAGGCCTGAGGGCTGGGGGGTTTCCTGCGGGTTCTGTTGCGACGGCTGGGCCTGGGTCTGGCTCTGATCCTGGGGCGCGGCCGGGGTGGTCTCCTCGCCGGGCGCGGTCATCAGGGTGGGTACGCTTTGCGTGGCAGCCGATGGCTGAGGCTGCTTTTTGTGCTGCTTCCTGGGAGCGGGCTGCTGCTGTACGGCAGGCGGGGGCGGGTTGGGCTGCGGTTGCGCCGGCGGCTTCTGGGCCGAGTAGGCGCCGGTCGCGGCCTCCTGCGCGGAGGGTGTGTACTGCGCGTCATTCAGAGCCGGCTTGACCGCGGCGACTGCGGAAGACGTGGACGGCGGGCCGGCCGGGGAGCCCGGAAGCGTGAGAGGCGCGTTCGCCAGGGATCGCACCCGCACCGAATCCGGGGTCAACTGCGCATCGGTTTGCTCAGAGAACAGCGCCTGGGCCTGCGCCGCCTTGTCTCCCAGCGGTTGCGGCGAGCGCCGCAACGCCGGCTTCGTGCCGGCGTCTGGTGCGGTGAGAGAAGACTGCGGCGACGGAATGTAGACCTGTGGCTTTTCTTCCGGCTGGGGAGGGGGCAGTATCGGGTGGTTCCCGGGAGATGGAGCGGGCAGGGTTTGCTGGGGCGGCGTCGATGGCGCCGTTTGCTTCTGGGAGTCCGTGGTGGTGATGTTCTCCTCGGACGACGGGATATTCATCCTCCCCGTGTAGCCGGACTGCGCAGCCGGGGCCGTGGTGCCCGTGGCGGACTTGTGGCGATGCGCTGGCGGCGCCTTGGTTTGCGTAGCAGGGGGAGCGGCCGCGGTGCTGTCTGGGGCGGGTTCCGAGGCTGCGCCGGCAACTGGCACGGTCGTGGTCAGGGGCGCCGTCGGCAAGTCGGTCTGCCGGGCTAATGTCTGGGGAGAAGACGGCAGCACCACGGGCGCGGCGCCGAGATAGGGGTCGGGGCCATAGGAGGGCAACGGCGGCAGCTTGATGGTCTTGGGGAACGGCTCGTTCATGCTGCTGTTGTCGGGGTTCAGCAGGCGCTCCAGGTCGCCGGCCGTGGTTGCCTTATGAGGTTTCGTGTCCTGGTCCGGATAGGCAAGATCATGCGCAAGGCGATCGGTGGGCGAGCCCTCCGGCATGGCGGCAAGGGCGGCACGCCAGTAATCGGCGGAACGTTGAACGTCTCCACGCGCCTGCTCGAACCGGGCGGCAAGGCCCAGGATCCGATAGTCCTTCGGGAACCGCTCCAGCGCCTGCCGGATCCAGACCTCCGCCTGCGTCTTGTCATTGGCGGCAAGCGCCGCGCCGATCGCGCCCTGGTAGTCGTTGACGCCGGCATCCTCCCACGGAAGCCGCTTATAGAGTGCCAGGGAGGCACGCGTCTGCCCGGCGCGCAGATATCCGCCGGCGAGCACGCGCTTGACCTCGATACTGTCAGGGAACGCCAGAGATGCGGCCTCGAGGATTTCGACAGCGCGCTGGTTGTCGCCGTTCTGAATGGACGCCGCGGCGCGCTTCACCGCCCAGTTGGCCCAGATGGTCTGCACGGTCTCGCGCTGCGGCGCGGTGAGGTCAGATCGCGAACCGAGGCGCATGAGGGCCGGGTAGAGCGCGCGATCGTCATCGGTGTTGTAGAGCAGCCAAGCGCTCTGGATGGCCAGGTCGGGCGGCATGGGCGTGCCCGCTTGCGCATAGTGACGCTGCACGCGCGCGATGTACTCCCTGGCGTGGGGAATATCGCCGGCCGAGGCGTAGATACTGGCGACGGTCTGCACAAACTCGGGATCGTTCTCCAGTTCCTTGCGCACCGCCGGAGGGATGTATCCCAACTGCTGCAGCGCTTCATTGGTGCGATCGGTGCCCTGCAGCGCGGCGATCAGACCCTTCCAGGCATCGGTCCGGTCAGGATGTGCGGTGAGCACTTCGCGGTAGATGGCGTACGCCTGCGCGGTATTGCCCCGCTGGAGATAGATGCCGGCAAGCTGCATCTGCAGCTGCAGACCCGGCTGGCCGCCGCGGGCCATCTGGATCTTCACGCTGCGTTCCAGCAGGCTCTGCGCGACGTCGAGCTGGTTCGCCTTCTGATAGATGGAGCCCAGCAGGGAGAGAAAGCCCGCATCGGAAAGCGCCTGCTCGTAGACATCGGGCGGCATCTTCTGCACGTCGGCAATAGAGGCTTCGTCGTTGCCGAGTTCGTGATGCGCGCTGACCAGGCCCATCCAGGCGGGAAGAGTGTCGGCATTGTCGTTGAGGATCTGGGTATAGAGCGCCGCCGCCTGGTCGAAACGGCGCGCCTCCATGAGGATGCCCGCGTACTGCAGCCGGGTGCCCTGCTTGAGACTGGCGCCATTGTCAGGAAACGGCAGCGCGAGCGCCTGCGACAGAACGGCCTGCGCCTCGGAGGAGCGGCCTTCGGCGCGATAAATGGTGGCAAGAGTGCGCAGGTACTCCGGATCCCTGGCAAGGTCGGCCTTGACGCGCTTGGGAAGCCGGTCAGCCAGCTGCAGGGCCTTTTGATTCTGCCCGTCGCGGGCGTAGGAAAGGAACAGCCCGCGCGAGGCGTCGGAGTTGTTGGGCTGAGTCTTGAGCAGTTCGTCGTAGACGCCGGCCGCCTGCGAGTATTGCTCTTCCTTGAAGAGGAGCCCGGCCAGTCCGCTCAGGGCCTCCGGACTGCGCGGACGCATCTGGAGCGCATCCTTGTACTTCTGCGCGGCAACGTCGAGCTGGTTGGCGTCGAAGGCCTGCCCGGCTTCGCCCATGGTGTACCAGAAGCGCGAGGTGTCGAGAGCGTCCTCGACCGCCGCAGACTTGTAGCCATTCTGTTCGGCCTGCGTGAGGTAACTCACGGCGCCGCCGAAGTTCTCCTGCTGCATGCGCAGAAAGCCCATGCCCGCAGCGACGCGGCCATTCGCCGGATCCTTCTCGAGGAGGCCCATGAAGCGCTGCTGCGCCTCGTCGAGGCGGTGGGCGTTGAGGGCGGCGAAGGCGGCGCGCTCTTCCGGCGTACGCGCGATGCCGGACTTCATCTGGGCCAGCTTCTCCTCATTCTCCTTGAGATGGGAGGCGATTTCGGCGTCGTTGGGATGCGCCTTGAGGAACGCGCGCAGTTCCGCCGCGGAGGCCGGATTGGCTGAATCCCACATCAGCGCCTGGCGCAGTGCGTTGCGCGCGTTCGGGTCCTGCGGATGCTCCTTGAGGATGCGGATGCCCTCGGGCCTCGTTTTCGCTTCGTAGGTGAGCATCCTTCCCAGTTCAACCGCA
>Ga0335069_10006311_pt1 | contig 17245 bp, 11 predicted proteins | sample Lox_Sample_11_FD_206714 | JGI IMG/M metagenome (GOLD analysis project Ga0335069, IMG submission 206714) | Soil microbial communities from Loxahatchee National Wildlife Refuge, Florida, United States - Lox_Sample_1.1 | ecosystem: Environmental > Terrestrial > Soil > Wetlands | place: USA... | reverse complement strand
CGCTGGAAGCCTGCGTGCGGGCAAGCGCGCCGCGGCGGTGATGAGCCTCGTGCACTCGGCGCGGCTCAACGGCCACGATCCGTATGCGTACCTGCGCGATGTGCTCGAGCGGCTGCCCACGCAGCCGGCAAGCCGCGTCGCTGAACTGCTGCCACATCGCTGGCAGCCAACGATCACGACTGCCTGAGCTGCGCTACCGTCGTCAAGACGGGTTCACCGGACGCATACCTTGCGCATGACCATCGCGCAGTTACAGGGCAACGCGTGTGCCATCACAGCCACCGGGGGCTGGATGCCGCTCACGTCGACGTGAATAACGCACACATTCGATGCCAACTGGTTCCCTGACCCGAGGGGTCGGCGCGCAACACCATCGCCGTCCCTTGTTGGCTTGATCGAGGAGCGAGCGTGCATGCGGTAGAGCGGTGTACCCCGCAGCAAATCGACGACGTGGCGCTCGCGGCGGGGGACTGCGCGACGTCCGCCTTGGCGGATGAAAGCCGCCTCGAGCCGAAGCCCGGCGTATTGGGGGAGGGCTTGCATGGTCCAGCGATATCCGCACAATCCAGTCTCCACTGCGCCACGAACGATGCGGCCGCCGGTGGCAGGGATCCGCCCCCCCGCGGAGGTTCCAGCATGTCGATCGAGACCCGAACGGCTCTGGCACTTTCGCCTCGCAGCGAGGCCGTCGTGCTGGTGGTCGACCTCGTCGAGTCCGTTCGACTCATGCAGTTGGACGAGGCAGGGGCTGTCGAGCGGTGGCGCGCCTTCCTGCACGGAGCCCGTACGGAGGTCCTGCCTCGGCAGCGAGGCCGGCTGGTCAAGAGCCTCGGTGACGGCTTCATGGCGGAGTTCGAGAGTCCTTCCGCGGCCGCCGCAGCGGCCCTGGCGCTGCACGACCTCGCGGGGCAAGTCAATGTCGGGCTCGCGAGCGAACGGCAGATGTTCCTGCGCGCCGCACTGCACTGCACGCACGTGTACGCCGATGACGACGACATCTACGGCTCCGGCGTGAACCTGGCGGCGCGCCTACTCACGCTCGCTGGCCCGGGCGAGACGATCGTGTCGGCAGCGGTGCGCGACGGCCTGACGGATGGCCTCGACGCTCAGATCGAGGACCTGGGCGAGTGCTACCTAAAGCACATCGATCGACCCATCCGCGCGTACCGCCTCGGTCGCGCGGGGGCCTATCCCGTCATGGCCGCCTGGAGCGATTACTCCGTGTCCTACCAGCCGACGATCGCGGTCATTCCTTTTTCCATGCGCGCCGACGACGCCGAGCTCTTCTCGGTAGGTGAACTCATCGCCGACGGCATCATCGCCCGGCTCAGCCGCGCCCGGCATGTGCGCGTGATCAGTCGCCTGAGCACCACGGCATTCCGCGGCCGTGAGGTGAACGTCGCTCAGGTGGAAGCACACCTGCACGCCAGCTACGTGCTGAGCGGGGGCTACAGCAGCCCCGGGCGCCGGCTCGTCGTGAGCTGGGAACTCGCCGATGCGCGCAACCACCTGGTCGTTTGCGCGGACCAGATGCAGGTGCCGTTGGGCGATCTCTTCGAGGCCGAGGGCGAGTTGATGCACTCGATCGCGTCCAAGGCTCACGACGCGATTCTCGCGGCCGAGGTCGCGAAGGCCCTCAGCCGGCCGCTTCCGACGCTGGAGAGCTATGCGCTGCTGCTCGGTGGCATCCAATTGTTGCACCGATCGTCGAAGCGGGACTTCGAACGCAGCTTCGAGCTCCTCAGCCATCTCGCGGAGAAGCACCCGCGCGCGGCGGAGCCCCGCATCTGGCAGGCCAAGTGGTATGCGCTTCGCGCGGTGCAGGGCCTCACCGAAGATCGTGAGCGCGACACCCGCGCAGCCCTGGCATGTACTGCAGCGGCGCTCGAACTGGAGCCGGAGAACCCGTTTGCGCTGGCGATGGAGGGCTTTGTGCATTGCCACCTGTCGCGTGACTACGAGGCGGCCAGTGCGCGCCTGGACGCGTCGGTGCGCCAGAACCCGAGCGAGAGCTTCGGGCACCTCTTCAAGGGCGTGGTGCAGGGTCTGACGGGCGATTTTCATGGCGGCCTGCAGTCGTACCAGACCGCGTCGGCGACGTCCCCGCTGGATCCTGCGCGCTATCTGTTCGATACCATCGGCGCCTATCTGCACTACTGCGTGGGCGACCGTGCCGATGCCATTTCGCTGGCTCGCCGCTCGTTGCGCCTGAACCGGCACCACGCGCATTCCTGGCGCGTTCTGGTGGCAGCCGAGGCCGAGTCCGGTGAGCTCGAATCGGCTCGCCGCGACCTGCGCAGCCTGCTCGAGCTGCAGCCCGGCCTCACCGCCGAAACGTACTTGGCGGCGGGCAAGCGTGACGATCCGATCCGTGTGCGCGTTTCGCAGGGGTTGCGAGCCGCCGGACTTCCGTTGCATTGAGGAGGACGCGAGATGAGTGCCTATGGCGGATGGTTGGGCGGTGCAGGCGGTGCGGCCGGCGGTGGCGCGGGCGGCGGTGCAGGTGGTGGCGCCGGTGGCGGTGCAGGTGGCGGGGCCGGGGGAGGCGCCGGCGGCGGCGCGGGCTTCGGAGGCAACGCCGGTTATGGCAGCGCTCCCATCACGCTGGCCGATGCCTTCGCCGACTTCTCGGCGGTGGAGGCCTTGGGGCGCAGCCGGGAGGCGATCTGCAATCCCACACCATCTGCCTATGAAAACGTCTTGCTGCCCGAAATGGGCGAGTACGACTCGATTCGACGCTGGGATCCGTGGGTCCGAAACTACCTGCTGCAGCTGGAACTGCTGCAGTTCCAGTTCAAGGAAGGCAAACCAGACCGGCTCACGATCAAGCATGGCGAGAACACCCTGGCGACCCTGGTACGTCCCCAGGTTGGCAAGTTCAAGGAGCAATTGGCCGATGTGCTGAGCTATGCGTCGCTTCGCGCCGATCGCACGGCGGAGGCGCTCTGGCAGATCGACGGCCAATGGGCCTTCTGGGGCTCGGTGTTGCCCGCGCGTCTGCCCGCGATCCCATACGCGCAGGAGATTGTCACCGCCGTCACCCAGATGGCGGTCGTCGTCGAGATGCGCTTCAAGCACGAGTTCGCGTGCCCGCGCCCGGTCAACTACTCGGCGCAGGTGCAGCCGATGCTGACGACGCCGGGCCACGGCACGTATCCGATGGGGCATGCCACGCAGATCTTCGCGGTGGGCTGCGTGCTGAAGGCGCTTCTTCGTGAGACCTTCGGCGGATTGCCGCAGGATCTCGCGACGCAGATGGATCGTCTCTCGTGGCGGATGTCCGAGAACCGCATCGTGGCCGGCGTGCACTTTCCCGTCGATCTCTGGGCTGGCGTCGGACTCGGCCTTCGGCTTGGCGCGTACGCCGTCGGCCGGTTCACGGGCCATTCGATCAAGCTCAACGGCGAAGAGATCGACCCGGGGTCGAAGGACGAGTCATCGGCCTATGGAGAGAATGCGGCCCGCAAGGACTTGCAGCAGATCAATGACGGTCTGTCGAAGGCCACTGCACCCGCGAAGTCGCACTCCTCGAGCCTGCAGGCGACCTGGGACGAAGCACTCGTCGAGATGCGACGCGCGACGTGGATGAAGAAGCCGTGACGCCGCGGCCAGACCCCTATCTGCTCTTGGCCGAGGCGACCGGGTTCGTCGGCTATCGGGACCCACACGGTGCCGAGAGCGCAGCCCTTGGCATCTGCGGGGAGTTCGTGCCAGGGAATGGTCCGTTCAAGGGCGAGGGAGTGGCCTTGCGGGCGCCGAAGGACTCTCTATTCTTCACCGGCACGGCAACGCCGAAGGCACTTCGCCGGCTCGTCGGCGACTCGCGCATCGCGCGCGTGCAATTGGCACAGGCGCTGAGGCCGCCCCGCGCCGAACGCGTGATCCGCAAGGCGCCCGCGAGGCTTCGCCCGCCTTCTGGCCATCCACGCGGGCCAGCCTCCAAGGTGCTGCTCGGGATGGTGGACAGCGGCTGCCCCTTCGCCCACTGCGAGTTGAGGAAGGGTGGGCGTACCCGCGTCGTCAGCTTGTGGAACCAGGACCTCGAAGCTGCCAGCGGAACCTGCGCCGCGCCCACGGGATTCGACTACGGCGTCGCCTTCTCGGGAGCGGACCTCGATGCGTTCATTCACGCGGCGACGAGCTCGGATGGATCCATCGACGAGGAGCTGTGCTATCGCCTGGCTGGCTACGAGCAGGTGCTGCATCGCCAGACCCATGGCTCACACTCGCTTGGCCTGATGGCCGGTGCGAGACGGCCTCGCCCGAATCCCGATTGCGTGCAGGTCTTCGCTCCCTTGGCGGATCACTTCGATTCGTCGAGCGCCGACATCGCCTTTGTGCAGTTGCCCCAAGCGTTGTTGGATTGCGTCTCCGTTGCAGCCATGGAACGGCATGCGCTCGACGGCTTTCGGCAGATCCTGGACGTCGCGAAGAACGGTGACTATGAACAAGTCGTGATCTCGTTCGGATACGAGTCGTGGGTCGGCCCGCACGACGGCACCTCATGGTTCGAGCGCGCGGTCGCCGAGATGTGCAACCCCGATCGGGAGAGCCAGCGGCGTCCGAAGCTCAAGCTCGTGATGGCAGCGGGGAACTCGCGCAATCGGCGGGCGCATGCGGCGATCAGCGCCGACGCGAACGGTCAGGCGACGGTGCAGTGGCATGTACCGCCGGGAAACGAAGTGCCGACGTTCCTGGAGGTCTGGCTGCCCGCGGGGCCGGACAAGGTGCACATGGAGCTGACGCCCCCCACCGGAGGATCGGTGATCACGAGTGGCTTCGGAGAAGCCCCGCAAATCTGGCCCAGCGAGAAGGACGCGCAGATGTGTCTCGCAGCCTGCGATGAACATGCACTCGGTTCAGCCAATCGCGTGGTGGTGGTTCGCGCGTCTCCGACGCACAATTGGGACGGCGCGCAAGGCGCGGTGGCTCATGGGATCTGGACGCTCCACTTGAAGAGGCTCGCGAGCAACGCCACCAACATCCATGCCTATCTCGGTCGGGTGCAGGGTGACCCGAACTCGGCGCGGCGCGTCTACCAGCCGGAGTTCGTGAGGCGTTGGGGGCAACCGGACGAGCGCGACCGGCAATACACGTTGAACGGGCACGCCTGCGGCGACAAGGGGAAGGGGGCCGTCGTTTGCGGAGTCTTCTATCCCGGAGACTTTCCTTACGCCCAGATTCGGGACGACCTGACGAATACGATAGTCGCGCGTGGTCAAGCTGCGGCATACAGCGGTTCGGGCCCGACCCGTGGCGCCCGACAAAGTCCGGATGTTTCACTGCCGATGGAAGACGGCATCTATCGCGCCGGCACGCTTTCGTTCGGCACGCGGAGCGCGTCGGTCTGGCGGATGAGCGGAACGAGCACCGCAGCGCCTGCAGCGGCGCGCTTGTACGCCGATGGAATCGACCCAACGATTCCGAACGCGCCTATCCAGTCTCGCGGATCCAAGCCACTGGATTGTCCTCCGCCGATGGCAGCTATGCCGCACAAGCCGGACCCCGCTCTGGGCCAGGAGGTCTTGAACCTGTAGTCGCGCATGGCATCGCTCTCGAGTCCCTCCTGGGAAGTCGTTGCGTGCAGTTGGCGATAGCGCGTATCCGCCGCGCGTCCGAGTTTGACCCGAGGCTGTGTCAAAAGCCTTGCTTCAATGAGGTCGCTGCCTATGGCGTGCAACGCGACTAGTGGGCGAGCTACATGAAGCGATTCATCGAGGGCGAGGAGCGCGGAGTGCCAGCTGCCGCCGGCTTGACCCCGCGCGGACGTTCGCAGGTCCGAAGTCGGACGTTCGGCGGACTGACCATCCGCCAAACCGCCGCGGCCGGCGCGCTCCGCAACCTCGAATACGTAATTGACTTCGCTAAGTTCTACGGTGAAATAGCCTCTAGCAGCTTTAACCTGCGCATAGCCTCGTCGTGGCGAGGGTCGATGAGGTCAGCGTCTTCCGCCCCCCGCCATGTGGCTCGAGTCGGGGACCTACGGATTAGGAATCCGTCGTACGAGTCCGTGAAGCCCGCCATCCTCGCAATCGACCCGGCACAACCGAGAGCGGCCTCCACGACTTCAAACGCCACCGCCCAACTTACCGGCAGCCTTCTTCCGTGAGTTTGCGCTCGCAGGCGCGACGTGACGCTACGCCACCGTTCGGGGAAGGTCCGCGTCGCCGCGGCGATCGCCGACGCCGTGCGGCAGCCCTTGCGCGAGAAGCTCGGCTTCCGTACCGTCGAGTTCGTCAAGTCCTTGCCCGATTTTTAGTAGGCTCGGAGCGTGCGCCGCCGCAATCGTCATTGAGTCTTCAGCAAGTAGCGCGTCTCCAGCGTTTTCGGATCCAGAGAGACGGCCTTGAGTTCCTTGGCCTTCGCGACGAGGCGTTCGAGCACGCCGCTCGGTGTTTCGTCGGTTCGGGCACACGCCAGGCATTCGAGCGAGCGCGCATCGGCGGGGGAGCCGGCCACTAGCTTGACTGCCGGGGCGCCTTTCGAGTTGATGCGGACTTCGCCAACGGCGAGCACCAGCTGGTTCGGCAGGCACACGCTCGAGATCGGCGTGCTTCGCTGTTCGCGCGACAGCGTCGTGTCCCAGATCTGAATCGATTGGCCCGGCAGGCTCGGGCGGCCGCAGCTGGTCAGCTGCCACGCCGCGAGAGCTGTCACGTAGTGACTGTCGCCGCTGATCAGAACGTCTTGAACCGCCGAGGCGAGCCGAAATGCGGCGACCTCGGTGAGGTCCTGCCAAGTGGCGCTTTGCAGGTGCATCAAGACTTGGCCCTCGCTCGTGCCAAGAACCACGGTCCCCGAGTCGCCGACATCGCAGGCCGTGATCTTGATCCTCGATGCGTCGGTCGCGAGAGGGTTCTGCAACTCGTTGAGCGAAGCGGCACCGGTGCCGCCGCCCGACGTCGGCTTCTGTCCAATGGATCGATAGGTCCAGACGCGTCCGCCAGTGGCGGCAATGACTATCGCCTTCGAGTCGGCGGAATAGGCCAAGCACGGATAGCCGTCCACCTCGATGCCCGCGATGTCTTTGCCGTTCACGTTCACGTGGGCAGGGCTGCCCTGGGTGGCATGGCCATAGGCGAACGAGCCGTCGCTCGCGATCGCGACGGCGATCGCCTGTTGGTCATTGGACGAGATCTGCCGCGACTTCGCATCGCCGATCTTCCACGCGAATGCGATGTTTTGCGGCGCCATGCGAAGGGCCGCGCCGTGGCCTGCGGTGGTCGCCGGCGCCTGTCGCTGCTCGATCCATGCCAGCTGTTGGCCATTGGCCGACAACGCTGCGGTGATGATGACCGTGCCACCTTGCGGCTTTGCGACCCATTCTCCGTTCTCGCTCTTCCACGGGATGTCTCCCTCGGATGCAGCGCCTTCTGGAACATCCACTGCCGACCGCCCCCCGTTGGCAGGGTTCGACGGTAACTTCCAACGCACCACGGTGTCGCCAGCACGGCGCGCCGTGTACGCTCGATTCCTAAGCGCCTGCGCCTCCATCGGATAAGCGCGGATGACAGCAAGCTGGCCGCGCTCCACGACAAGGTGCGCGCCGCTGCTGAGCGGGACGCTCGCACCGACCCGGTCGACCGGATCGCAGTTCTGCCATCGCGGGGACCTCCCGGTGCCGAGCTCGTAGCAGCGCGGCTGCTCTTCGTCGATGAAGCTGAGCAGCGACATCGCGCTGTGCTTCTCGTCCATTTGCGTCAACGTCACGCCTGCGACCCGACCGGTCGTCTCGATCGCACTCTTCTTGTCGGCGTCCGAACACCCCCATGCGTAGAGACCTCCCTGCCGGTCGACATAGGCGAAGAGGTCTGACGTCGAAAGACCGGCGATTTGCCGCACCGGGCTCGGCGCCGAGGCCAAAACGGGCGTCGCGTCCCGCATCGGCTTCTTGTCGCAATAGATCGAGCCATCGAGCCTGCCCGTGATGAGCCTGTCGGCGCGACCGAACGCGACTGCGGTTGCCGGCGCGGCGTCGCTCGGTGCGCTATCGTCGATGGGGCTCATCTCCAGCGGACCCACAGCGGGCATCGTGACCATGTACAGCTGGCTGACGATCTTTTCCGCGTCGTTGGAAAGCGATGCGAATACCGCCCGCCTTCCGGTCGCGTCGAACGCGATTTCGGAGAGCTCGCTCTGGCCGACTACGGAAGAGCGCACGGGATCGTCGAGCTTCGCGTACGCTCCTCCATCGCTCTGCCTGGGCACTCGATAGAGCTCAATCTTGTATCCAGGCCCGTCGGCCAGACGGAAGACGAGGATCGCGAGATGGTCGTTGCTGCCCACTGCCGGCGGTCCGACACGCGCGCTCGCCAGCAGGTCGATGCGGCCCGTCAGCGGAATCGTCAAGCCATCCTGCGCCACTGCACCGTTGACAATCGGATAGATGCGCAGCCCCTGCATCCCCTCGCTGCGTACGAGTTGCAGCAACGCGCTTCCGTCCGTGTTCGGGAACAATCCCACGCCACGCTGGCTGCCGACGATAGAGGTGCCTTCCATCCGATCGAGGGCGTGCGCGAGCAGGTAGCGTGAATCTGGGCCGATCAACGGGGCCAGCGAGAACGCCACATCCAAGCCCTCCCACGGGGCGAGCGCTGCCGAATGCGTGGCGAATGCGCTTAGCGCGGCCTTGCGCTGACTTGCCTGTTGGCTGGTCGCAGACCACCAATAGAGTCCCATCACCACGAAGACCGCCGCGAGAATCGCGGCAATCATCTGTGCACGCGTCTTCTTCGCGGTGGCCTCGGCCACGGCCGTCTCCGCTTTCGCCTTCTCGACAATGGCGGCCTCTGCGGCACGCTCCGCTTGGGCAGCCCGGTCGGCCTTTTCCCGCGCCTCCTCTTCGACGGCCTGGGCCGCCTTGAGGTACCCCGCCGATTCCCGCTCCTCCAGCCACCCGTCCCGGGCGTAGTCGAGCGCTCGCGCGAGCCGCTCGCCGCGCAAGTTGAGATAGCCGACGAGTTGCCCGCGCGCCACCCACTCGGCGGCTTCGCGTCCGACCTGCTTGACGAGATGCAGGCGCTCCTTGACTTCCTGCCCGGTGAGCAAGCGGTTGAGGTGATCCCAATGGCGAAACAGCGCTTCATGTGCGACTTCGATTTGCCGTTGCTCGCCGCCGCCGAAGCCACGGATCAGCTCCGCGCCCTCGAAGGCCGCGATGACGTAATCGATATCGGTGCTGGAGCCGGAGATTCGATCTGCTAGAACGCGCCGCAACTCACTCTCGCTGCGACGCCGGCGAAGCGGCTCTTCGAAGTTCTCGTCGAGCACCACGAGCTCCTGGAACAGCCGATCGCAAATTTGCTTCTGCGCTAGCGTGAAGCCGCCGAAGAGTTCGTCCGCGACGGTCCCGAGCGCGTGCTGCACATCTGGAAGCGCGCGCACCATCCTCTCGTTGATGAAGTCGAGCGCTTCGCCGTCGGCGTTCTTTTCCCGTGTATCCCACAGCCTGCGCAAGGCGAACTGCAAGAGCGGCAGGCCGTTCGCCAGTCCCGCCGTCTGGCTTGCCAGCTGGTCAACCAGCGTGGCGGGCACGAAGCGCAGCCCGACCCGCTTGGCCGGCTCCAGAATGGCGAGCTTGATGTCGTCGAAGGCGATCGACGAAAGATATTCAATGTCATGTTCACTCACCAGCCGCCCGTGCAGCGAATGCAACGCAGTGCTGTTTTCCAACCGTGCGAGGTGGTCGGTCCGCAGGGTCAGCAGGATCCGGCACATGAACCCGGAGACTTGAGACTCGGGCTCGGAAAGCGCGTACAGCACTTCGCCGAACAACTTCTGCTTCTCGGTGTCGCGGCACAACGTGAACAGTTCCTCGAACTGGTCGACGAACAGAACGACCGTCGGTCGCGGGCATGCTTCGGCGAGCAAAGCAAGGACAGCGTCGGGCGCGCTGGCGATCCGGCTAGCAAGCTCGGCGGCACGCTCCGGCCGACCGATGGCCTTCGCGATCGACGCCGCCAGTGCGTCGATCGGCTGCTCGCCAGGCGTGAAGCGCGGTGCGATCAGCCATTCCGGATGCACAGCCTGCAGGCGCGGGAGGATGCCGGCGAGCGCAAGCGACGACTTGCCCGATCCCGATGCGCCGACGATGAGGAGAATCCGCTTGATCGGATCTGCGAGGTGCTCGACGCACGCCGCGACGAGGGAGCCGCGTCCGAAGAACGATGCTCGCCACTGTGCGTCGTAGGGCGACAGGCCCGGGTAGGGCGGATCGCCGGTGAGCGGGTTGCCCTTCCCCGGTTCGAACGGGGCGAGGCGATCGATGTCTGACACGCGTGAGCCGAGCCGGGACGTCCAGTAGTCGACGCGCCCTTGCAGGTGGCGTCGATCCGGTGACGGATCGGGAAGGAAGGCGCCGAAAGCCACGCAGGCAAGCAGCCATGCATGCAGCCTCTCCAGGAGCTCCACTGGGGGCGCTTCGCTCGTCGCTTCGTACCTGTTTAGCTCCTCTTCGAGCTCGTTGCCGTCTGCAAAGAGGGACTTCAGATCGATGCGTGACATCGTTCGACTCCTCGCGTATTCAACGTGTCGAAGACAATCACCAGGATCTTGCGCCCATCAGCTGTTCTTTGAACCTGGACAGCGCTTGCTCGAGTCCGAGCACGCGCCTTTCGGCGGCTTGGACCTTGTCGAGCGTCGCCTTGTCGATCAGGAAGAACAGGTCGTCGAACGCCTTGCGCATGCCGCCGTAGGCGGGAGCACCGGGAGCGGCGGCGAGCGCTTGCAGATGAGTCCTGACCGCGTTTATGCTGGGGAGCCAGTCGGCCGCCCGCGCGGTGGCTTCTTCCGAATGCTCGAGGTCGTCGAGCAGCTCGGTCAGCTGGTCCAACCGATCGAGTAGTCGATTGAGCTCGGAATGGAGCAGCTCGCTGCCGATGGCCCGATCGACGTTGCCGAGCCAGTCGTGCTGCGTCTGCCATGCATTGTGTCGATCAAGCGCGCTCTGCAGCTCGTCGAACCGGTCGCTTACGAGCTTGATCTCGTTCTGCACCATCGTGTCTTGCTGGTCCGTCAGGCCCTTGCGTTTGCGGGCTTCGCTCAGCCTGTCCTTGAGGTTTTGCACGTACCGCTGCAACTCGCTTGCGCGCTTGCGCATCTCGGTGTTGGCGAGGGAGAAGGCCGATTCCACGCGATCGGCGAACAGCTCTGTCGCCTGCTCGAACTTGTCCCGGTCGAGTTGCTTCTGAACGGACTCCCCCGAGATGCCGCCGTTGAACACTTCCAGCATCTTGTCCACCTTGCGTTGAAGCTCGGGAACGTCCGGGCTAGCCGCAGGCATCAGCACGCTCATCGTGCCGATCTGCTTGCCGACCTCGTACAGGGCTTGGGTGAATTCCCACGACGCGACGGCGTTGGACGGTGAGGCGAGGTTGCCTTCGGCCCACTGCGGCAAAACTTCCTCGCGCCACCGCCTCACGCCGCGCTGGCGTATCACGTGCAGCGCATCGTGGATGCGCTTGAGATCGGCGAGCAACTTGACGCGTCGAATGCACGGAGAGACTTGGTCCCGCAGCTCAAGCAGCAGCGCGAGCAGGTTGGGATCGCTCGGGGGCCCCAATTCGCGGTCGATGCGGTTGCGCAGGGTCTGCCTGAGGATCTGCTTGAAATCGGCGAGACCCGAGAACAGCTTGAACTCCTTCTCTCGCAACGTCTTCCTGAACGCGGTCAGCCTCGCCCATTGCTCATCGGAGTTCCCGCCGCCGCGCTCTTTCCACCTCCCGAGGTCGACTTTCTCGACGTTTCTGTCCCACCAGTACCGCCTCGGTTGATCGTCGACGTCGGCGGCGAGATAAACGAAAGTCGGCTTCGGCGGCTTGCAGGTTTCTACCGCGTGCCGGTACTCCGACTCGGTGACGCCGCAACCGTCGGCGATGTATCCGTAGTTCCATGCGACGATCAGAATGATCCACTGCGATTCATCGATGTAGCCGACGCTTGCCGTCGTCGGGTCCTTTAGATCGCCGGACGGCATCTTCGTGTCCATCCCGGTGGCGACGAGGCGGAACTTGTCTTCGTAGTCCTTGTCAACGCTTTGAATCGTCTCGTAGGCCGCGGCGCGATATTCCCAAAGGTCCATCGTGGTGCTGCTAACGAACACCCTTGCAAACGGCAGGTCCGGCACATTGGACATGGACTATCTCGATGTGCTAGCAGCGATCGTCGTTTCCAGATGGGACAGCACCGTGTCGAACGGCCGCTTGATCATATTTCGGCAGTACAGCGTCTCGGCGCTTGCGATGTCGCTGTTCTCGTACAGCTTGTTGGCCGGCGAGCCGCCGCCGCAATAGCCGAAGTACGGGCATGCTTGGCGGCACGCATCGACTCCGCCGACGACGGCGGTCCAGAGCGCGCGAAAGGGCGCGTTGTTCGCTGCCGCTAGGTAGGACTCGCGTTCGACGTTGCCTAGCCTGAAATTGTCGAAACGCACGTTCGCCTGGCCGAGAAGCTCCGGGGAGAACGTCGAGAAATCGCCGTTCCAGGCGACGCTGATCATCGCGAACGGCATCGTCTGGCCGTTCTCGGGCAGCACCTCCCCCCGCCACCGGTACGTCGGGGCGCCGTCGCGGATCAAGCGGAAAGCGTTGGTGAGCTCGCGCACCTGGTAGCTCCCCGCCGAGGACTGCATGTGAAGAAGCATGCGCTCGACGAACGCTGCGTACTCTTGCTCGCGATGCTCGAGGCTGGAAGCCGAGTGCACTCCCTCGGCTTCGTCGAAGTTGAAACCGACGTCGTGGATCCCCTGTTCCGCGAAGAACGCGTGGATAGCGTCGGCGTGCGCCAGGGAGTCGGCGGTCACGACCGCGATCGCATGGTGAGCGATGCCGTGCTGGCGAAGCTTGGCGACACCGCGCAGGAGGCGCCGGTGCGTCCCTTTGCCGTCGCGCGTCGTCCGGTGACGATCGTGCACGAACGCGGGCCCGTCGACGCTGACACCGACTCTGACGCCGTGGCGTCGGAACAACTCGCACCAGCGGTCGTCGATGAGAGTCGCGTTTGTCTGGATCGAATGGGAGATCTCGCAGCCTGACCCGAGCTCGTCGGCAATCGCGGCGAACGCCTCCTCGTAGAACGCGGGTGGGGCGGTGAGTGGCTCTCCGGCGTGCCAGATGACCGTCAGCGACGGCCCGACGAGATCGTCTTCGGCAAGCCGCCTCGCCGCGAGGCGTGCCGTTAACACTGACATGCGCGCCGGATTGTGCCGGTTCGGGAGATAGCAGTAGTCGCAATCGATGTTGCAGAAAGGGGTGCTCTGCAAGACAAGCAAGCGCGTGTTCAGCGCCGGCTCGAAATCCCGACGATCGAAAGGATGCTCGTCGAGAACGGCACGTGCCTTGCGCGCGCCGAATAGGCGGAGAGGAAAAGTCCGGAGTGCCGGGTTCGCCTCTGGTCGCGGGCTCATGTCACCGGTTGAACCAGTTGAGCCAGTTGCCCCAATTCGGCCAATTGTTCCAGTTGTTCCAGTTCGGCCAGTTTCCCCAGTATTGCGCGAGCTGCTTATGGTCGTCGCCCGGACCGTCAAGCGTGCTTCGATCCACTTCGCCGCGGAGTACCGCGCGGACATCCATGACGCGCTTTTCCAACGCCGCGCGATGGACCTTTGCGTTCGCGCTCGTTGTCCCGAAGCCGAGTGCCATCGCGCAGATGGCGACTACGTTGAGCAACGTTCGTCCTATGCAGTGGACGCTTCGCGGGGTCGACCTAGCTTCGGTGGCTGAGCGCTTCATGGCCGCTTGCTGCGTTGGGTCGCGATAAAGCCGAGAATATTCCTTCCAAGTGCAGTGTCAAGACGGCTCCGTGCGTCGAGAAGCCACTTGAGAACCTTCATCTGAGGCATGGCTTCGATCGAGGCCTGTCTGGAGTCGCCACTCGGTTGCGGACGAGGTCTGAACGCTCATCGAGGCTCCCGGGCCCATATGCGCGCCACAGGTGTTCGCGGAACTCTGACGCCGCGGGGCCGGCCTCTCGTCGGCGAATCGGAGAGCGAGCACAAGTCGCCGCCGCCTCGAAGACCTCGCTCAGTTGGCTGGCTGCGAGGCGACTCGTCCTGGAGCCCAAGTCAGCGGCGTTCGTTCATCAGGTGAAGAGGCGTTCAGTCCTTCCGTCCATCTTGATCTTCGCCGCCATTATTCGTGCACGCAGTGCCGCCACCCCCAAACGTCCATCCACAACTTTGATGACGCGGGAAGCGCCATCTGGGGAGACCATCCAAGGCAGCGCCTGCGCAGGCGGGCACAAGCTTCGGGCCGAGGGTCCTGCAGCAGATTGTCGGTAGCACGTCGCGTCGCAAGCAACGGCCGCCAGTGCGACCCCGCGTACGGTGCATCGAGTCCTGCACGCGTTCGTCCGTCCGGCTTGTTCTACCTCCCGAATCCCTCTGCAACAAGACAGCGTCGCCTCGTGCCCCCGCCGAATGCTTGAATCAGCGGTGCAACCTCGTCCGCCGCGCGTCTGACTCGAGAGGACTACCCTCATCGGGGTCGTACATCAAATGGAGCTTCTCGGCACTCACCGCATAGCCTTCGGTGCCATCCTCGCTTTTGAATACGAGATAGTTACCCTGGGCATGGTGCGTGTAGCCTTCCTTGGTCTTGACGCTGTGCCGTGCTCGGGGCGCAGGCACATCTGCATCGTGCGCTTCATCCCTGGGAGTGCGCGTCGCTTGCTCGAGTAGGGCTGGTGCTGTCCGAGGCTGTGTGAAAACGCCTTGACTGCAGAGGGTGCTCGCCTAAATTGCGGCAACTCGATTCTGCAGTTCCGGCATGAAGCGATTCATCGAGGCCCAAGAGCGAACCCAGGTCAGTCTGCTCCCCGCGTGCCTCGATGACTTCATCGCCCAAGACAACCCCGTTCGCGTCGTCGACGCCTTCGTTGAGGAACTCGACCTTGCGGAGCTTGGGTTCGACGGTGCTCAACCCGCCGAGACAGGCCGCCCGGCCTACCACCCGGCGGTGCTGCTCAAGATCTACATCTATGGCTATCTGAACCAGATCCAGTCGAGCCGGCGCTTGGAGCGAGAGGCTCAGCGCAACGTCGACCTCATGTGGCTCACCGGGCGCCTGGCGCCGGACTTCAAGACGATCGCTGACTTCCGCCACGACAACGGTGCCGGCGTGCGCAACGTCTGCCGCCGCTTCGTCATGCTCTGCCGAGAGCTCATGCTGTTAACGCAGGGGGCGGTCGCCGTCGACAGCAGCAAGTTCAAGGCGGTCAACAGCCGGGACCGCAACTTCACACCGGGCAAGATCGAGAGACGCAAGCAGCAGATCGAGGAGAGCATCCAGCGCTACCTGTCGGCACTGGGCACGGCGGACCGCACGCTGCCGCTACTCGAGTTCGGCCCGAGATACGTGCACCTGCAGGACAAGGTTCGAACGCTGCGCCAGCAGATGCGGCGCATGGACGAGATCAGGGAGCGCCTCAAGAGCGAGCCCGACGAACAACTGTCGCTGACCGACCCGGACTCTCGCTCGATGGTGTCGCAGGCCAAGGGAACGGAGGGCGTCGGCATCGTCGCCCACGAGGTCACCAACGTGGGCAGCGGTCGCGGGCAGCTCACGAAGACGGCGGCGGCGGCCAGGGAGACGATGGGCAGGAAGAAGCTGCGGGCCTACGCCAACCGTGGCTACTTCAACAGCCCCTAAATCAAAGGCCTGCGACGACGCTGGAATCCAAGCGTTCGTGCCCAAGCCGATGACATCCGGCGCCAAGGCAGAGGGCCGGTTCGACAAGGCCGACTTCATCTACATCGCGCGTGACGACGAGTACCAGTGCCCTGCAGGGCAACGGGCTATCTACCGGTACACGGGCGAAGAGAACGGCCTTCAGCTCCGGCGCTACTGGAGCAGCGCCTGTCCCGAGTGCCCATTGAAGAAACGGTGCACACCGAGCGACTTCCGGCGCATCGCACGCTGGGAACACGAACCCGTCCTCGAGGCCATGCAGCGTCGGCTGGATCGGCAGCCCGATGCGATGACGCTGCGTCGACGGACCGCCGAGCACGTCTTCGGAACTCTCAAGCACTGGATGGGAACGACCCACTTCCTAACCCGAAGACTCGAGCACGTCGGAACCGAGATGAGCCTACAGGTCCTCGCCTACAACCTAAAACGGGTCATGCAAGTGCTTGGGACCGCGAAGACGATCAGAGCGGTGCGCTTCGCGGGCGCATGAGCGCCTTGTTGCCGCCTCGCAAACGGCCCGATCAAAGCCGCCGGACTACGAGCGCACGAACGTCGCGGACTCCCACAACGTCCGCAACGCCGTTCTCACACAGCCTCGTCCATGAGCCGGCAGGAGTGATTGTTCGACTCGGAGGCTGTCGAAGGCCGCGAGCTCCGAATCGCCGGCCATGTCGACGATGCGACCGTCGTGTGCTGCGACGCGCAGCTGAAACAACGAGCGTGTGCGTTCGAGCGCGGCAAGGGTGGCGGCGTCGTCCTGCGACATCAAGCGTGAGTGCCCGACGCGTCCGCAGACAGGATCGCCGTCAGCCGATGAGGCAACTTGGGCTTGTTCACGCGCACTCCCGGCCGAGTGCGTCACGTCTACCGCGCGCCTCGGCTCGCGAGCCGTCGGTGAGCCGCCGACGATGCCGAACGCGGTGAGGGCGTGTGCGCCAATCCGAATCCAGCGGTGCGCTGTACATTGCCGTCGCGCTTCGCTAGACCAATGTCGGCGTCCGGAATTCGAGAAGCGAAGATCGAGCGCGTGGTTCGCACGGTCCAGACCCGCAAAGAAGGCTCGCGCCCGGGGCTCGGCATCCAGAGCTGTCAGTAAGTCGGACGGGACGACAGCGGTTCGTGCCCCGTCGTAGGCAGCGTCCCAGCGCCCGTCGGATCTGGCCCGATCGATCTCTGCCAGCCCACTTGGCTGCATGCGGCCAGATTCGATCAACGCCTCGGCCTTGGCGCGGTTGGCCTTGGACCACACGCTGCGCACCCGCCTGGGCGTGAATCGCTGCAGCCAGTGCTGCGCGTCGATCGTCTTCTTCTGTCCGTCGATCCACCCGTAGCAAAGCGCCACCTCCACGGCCTCGGCGTAGGTGACGGTCGGCTTGTCTGCGCCGGCTTTCGCCATGAGCAGCCAGACGCCATCGGACGATGCATGGTTCCTTTGCAACCAGGTCTCGAAGGCGCGCTGCGTGGCAAAGCGACGTGGATCCGGCTGCAACGCCATCGCCTTGGGCATCGTGAGAGTCTACGAGCCGCGCTGACGAAGGTGGCTCTCCGCTTGCGGGCCAGAG
>Ga0335069_10006310_pt1 | contig 17254 bp, 15 predicted proteins | sample Lox_Sample_11_FD_206714 | JGI IMG/M metagenome (GOLD analysis project Ga0335069, IMG submission 206714) | Soil microbial communities from Loxahatchee National Wildlife Refuge, Florida, United States - Lox_Sample_1.1 | ecosystem: Environmental > Terrestrial > Soil > Wetlands | place: USA... | reverse complement strand
TGAGCGCCGGACGATCCCCGGGCCCTTTGAGGACCTGCACCACAATGGTTCGGTCATTGTTCTGCTGCTGTTGCTGCTTGTCCTTCGGCGGCTGAGGTACCAGCGCGTCGAGACCCTTCGGGGTCAGGGGCGTGATCACCATAAAGATGATCAGCAGCACCAGCAACACATCGATCAGCGGGGTTACATTGATGTCGGCTGCGGGCCCGCTTGACCCGCCAATTGCCATTCCCATACCTGACTCCTACTCGGTGCCCGCGCCCGACGTTGCCCCGGTCGGCGGCTTCGTCTGTCCGGGTCCCTCATGTTTCTGCTCGGTCAATAAGCCCACATCATCCACACCGGCGGCGCGGACGTTATCTACCACGTCCACCACGTAGCCGTACTTGGCGCGCATGTCCGCCCGGATGAAGATCCGCTTGTCCACCTTGTTGGACAGGCGGTCCTTCACTTTGTTGGTCAACTGGTCCATGGGGATGCGATCGGTGCCGAAGAAGATCTGGCCGTCGCGCATAACGACCACCAGAAGCGCGTCTTCCTTGTCGGCGTCGGGCATCGGCGTAGGATTGTTCACCTTGGCCATGTCGACGCTCTGACCCTTCTGCAACATGGGCGTGATGACCATGAAGATGATGAGCAGCACCAGCATCACGTCCACCATAGGGGTGACGTTAATGTTGGAATTGACCTTGCTGCCTTCGTTGCGTTTTGCCAGTGCCATATGTTCAACCTCCTCGCGGCTGGAGCTCGGTCAGCTACGGCCGCACTTCTCCAGTTACCGGCGGACCCCACGGCGCTTCAGGAAATAGTCGATCAGCTCGCTGGAGCTGTTGTCCATTTCCACGTCGAAGGCCTCCACCTTACCGGTGAAGTAGTTGAACATCATGACGGCGGGAATCGCCACGAACAGTCCGATAGCGGTGGTTACCAGCGCTTCGGAAATACCGCCGGCGACGGCGCCCAGACCGGTAGCCTTCTGGCTGGAAATTTCCTTGAAGGCGTTCAGAATGCCGACCACGGTGCCGAACAGTCCCACGAAGGGAGCGGTGGAACCGATAGTGGCCAAGCCGCCCAAGCCGCGCTTCAACTCGGCGTGAACGATAGCTTCAGCACGCTCTAGGGCGCGCTTGGACGCTTCGATCTGTTCGCCGGGAATGTCGGTAGAATCGCCGTGGGCCTTGAACTCCTGCAGGCCAGCGGTAACGACCTTGGCCAAGTGGCTCTTCTTGTTGCGCTCGGCGACCTTGATCGCTTCGTCGATCTTGCCCTCACGCAACGCACCGGCAACGGCGGGAGCAAAGGCGCGCGACTGTTTGCGGGCCGCACTGAACGCCATCGCGCGATCGATCATCACACCGATAGACCAGCCGGACATGATGAACAGAATGACCACCACGATCTTCGCCAGGATTCCCATCTGTCTCCACAGAGAAACGGGGTCCCAGCCGATGCTAGGTTCCTGGAAAATCCAGGCGGCAGCCGTGGGAACGTGGCTGAGGGCATGGAATGCAAAATTTGCTAGAAGCATGAGTTAACTTTTCCTCCTCGGACTTTCGGTTACAGCAGCACACCTGAGTTACTGCGATGTTTCAAGCTTTTCGCCCACCCTGCGCGCAGGCAAAGTGGGCTCCGGGAACGTGCAACTTACAACTTTTCAGATCCTGGCCGGCTTCAGCAGCAGCAGAACCGGCCTGAAACTTAGATGCGCACCAGCGCCAATAGTGAGACGTCACTCCCCGCCCAAAGTGAAGTTCACATTGATCGAGGTTTCCACCTCGACCGGCTCGCCGTTGAGGTAGTACGGCTTGTAGCGCCATTGCTTTACGGCATCCAAGGCAGCGTTGGTGAGCATGGGATGACCACTCACCACGTGCAAATTCTGGATACTACCGTCCTTGCCGATCAGCGCCTCCAGCACCACAACCCCCTGAATTCTCGCCTGTCGCGCCAGCGGGGGGTACTGCGGCAACACTTTATGAATCAGCAAGCCTTGCGAGACGCCCTGGGACACGCGCACGCGCTGCGGGGCTGCAACCTTCGGCACAGCCGTCGGCACGCTGCTCATCACGCTACCCAGTACTCCGCCCATCGTGCCGCCCGGAACGCCGCCCGGCACACCACCGACGACACCGGCAGCCGCCGGCGGCGCTTCATCTTCCTTAATCATCTGAATTTTCTTGGGAATAGCGGTCGGGGTCCGCAACTGGCCATTGTCCAGTTCGCTCTGCATCTTCACCACTTTCACCGGGGCCGCAGCAGGCGGGGGTGGCGGAGGAGGGGGTGGCGGCGGAGCCGTGATCAGCGTCATCAGCTGCTTCGTCGGCAGCGCCTCAGTAAAGATCAGCGGCAGCAACACCAGGATGCCTAGAAACAAGAACTCCAGAATGAACGAGATAACCGTGGTCGCCCCACGCTTGGTCTTGATTCTGCCAGATGATTCTACGAGGCTGTCTTCAAACATACGGGTTCTCCGAAATATGCTATTAACTTAGACACCGTCAATTTGCAATTTGTGCCCTGAAAAGCAAAGCAGCCGCTGGAAAAAATTGGGGGCCGGAGACACAACCTGGGACGTACACGGCTGCTGGAAAAACAGCGTCACGCAGTATACACCCCGGTTGGCCCCTTGCCTAGACAAGGCTGCCGCAGTCCGGGGTTCGTTTTTCGAGGCCAGTTAGGATGCCTACGCCTTCATCTTGACTTTCGCGCTCGCCTTATTATTGCCGCCGCCGCGTTGCTGCGGGGGTAGGGCCTTTTCCGTCACAAACTGTCCCGATTTACGGGCGCGCCAATCCTGATAAGCAACCAGCATCGGAGCGGCAACCGCAATCGAGGAATAGGTACCGATCAGAATTCCGATCACCAGCGCCAGCGAAAATCCGCGCAGCACCTCGCCGCCAAAAATATAGAGCGACAGTACGGTCAGGAACGTCAGACCCGAGGTCAAGATCGTTCGGCTCAGGGTCTGGTTGATGCTCCTGTTGACAATATTCGCCAACGGCTCGCGACGCAGCAGCTTCAGGTTCTCCCGAATACGGTCGAAGACGACGATGGTGTCGTTCATCGAGTAACCAATCAGCGTCAGGATGGCCGCGATGACCGTCAGACTGATCTCTTTATCCAGCAGCGAGAAGAATCCGACGGTGATGATGGTGTCGTGGAGACAGGCCACCACCGCGCCGATACCGTAGATCAGCTCGAAGCGGAACCACAGGTAAACCAGCATTCCGGCGAGGGAGTAAATTGTGGCTCTCACCGCCTGAGCGCGCAGCTGTGACCCGACCTGCGGGCCGACGATCTCGACGTTGCGAACCACGAAGTCGCCGGTGTAGAAGTCCTGGCTCAGAGCGCTGACCACCTCGGGCGGTACTACGCCCTTCAGATCGTCAACCGAGCTCAGAATTCCACCGCGCTGCTTATTCCGGAAATCATCGACCTTCTTCGCGATTTCGGCATAGCGCACATTGGCATCGGTGCCGAGATGCAGCGGGTCCTTTTGTATGAGCCACTGCTCCAGGGTTGACTCACCCGTGTTGTTGAGATCTTGCCGGGTCTCGCCGGGCTTCTCGAGGGCACGGATGATGGTGTTCTTGCCCTGATCGAGAGCGGCCTCGCTGGTTTCCTTCAGGCCGAGATCGACCAGCACCTCGTTGTCCGTCGCCGGTCCGAAGCGCTGAATACGGGGATCATGCAGCCCGGCGTGGTCGAGCTCAGCGCGGATGCTGTCGAGGTTCGGCGTCTGCTGGAACTTCACGTAGACCAGCGTGCCGCCGCGGAACTCAACGCCCAGCGGAATGCCGTGCCAGAAGAAGATGGAGCACAGTCCGGCGACGCTGAAGATCAGTGAGAAGGCCAGGAAGTACCACTTCTTACCTAAGAAATCGATGTTTGTGTCACGAAAGAATTCCACGTGTAACCCTCGAGGGTCGGTGTCGCCGCTCCGCGGCTCCGATTAATTTCCGACTCGGGCGGGGGCTACCGCCCCCGCCTAAATTCATCCCGCCGCTGTGCGGCTGGTGTCCACAAGCTTCGGACTATCTTGCGGATATCAGATTCATTGTGCAGCAAAAAGCTAATTGCTAATTGCTGCCTTCAAATGCTCAACGCCTGCCCACGCTGATGCCGGTTCAGCACCGCTTCGAAAATCACGCGCGAGACAAATACCGACGTGAACAGGTTCGCTGCCAAACCAAAGCTGAGCGTCACCGCGAATCCCTTCACCGGGCCCGTGCCGAACAGGAACAGAATGATCGCCGAGACAATCGTCGTGACGTGCGTGTCGAAGATCGTTCGCCACGCGTGCGCAAAGCCCTGCTCTACCGCCGATGATGGCGTCTTGCCGTGCCGCAGCTCCTCGCGGATACGCTCGAAGATCAGCACGTTCGAATCGACGCCCATACCGACGGTTAGGATCACGCCAGCAATCCCCGGCAGCGTGAGCGTCGCTCCGCTGAAGCCCAGGAACCCAAGCAGGATGATCAGGTTCAAAGTCAAGCCCAGGTCAGCATTGATTCCGGCGGCGCGATAGTAGACCAGCATAAACACCATCACCACCACGAAACCGATCACCGCCGCGCGAACCCCCTCGCGAATCGAGTCGGCGCCCAGCGACGGGCCAACCGTGACTTCCTGCAGGTACTTGATACCCGCGGGCAGTGCGCCGGAGCGCAACGTCAGCGCCAGGTCTGAGGTCTCCTGCGGAGTGAACGCGCCCGTGATGCGGCCCTGATCGTGGATCTGCTCCTGAATCGTCGCCACCGACTTCACGCGATTGTCCAGCACCACCCCCAGCTTCTCGCCGACGTGCGAGCCGGTGAACGTCGCAAAGCGCCGGCCGCCTTCATTGGTCAGGGTGAAGTTCACGTCGGGACGACCATTCTCATCGGCACCCGCATCGGCCGAGCGCAAATCGCTGCCGCTCACCGCAGAGACACGGCTCACCAGCCAATACGCTTCCTGCTCAGGAGAGTTGTCTTGCCCACGGCTGCCGCTGTAGCCCTTGAGCAGTATGGTGTCGGGAGGAAGCACTCCATTGTTGGCCTGCATGGCGGCGTCTTCACTGGGAAATGGGCCGCCCTTGACCAGGCGAATCTCCAGCAGCGCCGTGGACTGCATGATCTCTTTGACGCGTGCCGGGTCGTCGACGCCAGGCAGTTGCACCAGAATCTGGTAATCGCCCAGTCCGTGCTCCTGAATCACCGGCTCGGAAACGCCAAGCTGGTCAATGCGGTTGCGAATGGTCTCGATCGCCTGCTGCACGGCCTTGCTCTTGGTATCGGCCACAATCGCCGGCTTGAGGCTCATCGACCAGGCGTTCTGCGCGCCCGAAGTCAGGTCGTAATCCGGGAACTTATCCGTGATCACGCGGCGCAGGTCGCCCGTCGCTTCAGGCGGCACGCCCTTAATCGCAATCATCTCGGGATGATTGGCCGGATCGGGCTTGGTGACCTCGCCAAACGAAATGTTGGCGGCCTTCAGCGCGTCCTTCAACCGTTCGATGTCGCGGTCGGTATCGGCGTTAATGGCGTCGTTGACCTGCACCTGGAGAATCAGGTGAGTGCCGCCCTTGAGGTCCAGTCCCAGGTGAATGCGCTGCTGCAGAGCCTGCGAGAGTCCGGCCCCGTTGAAGCTGCTGGGAATGCCGAAGATGCCGAACATGAAGACGATCAGCACCCCGATGATCAGAATTGTCTTGGTAAGAAGATTCTTGTTCATGACAGACAGAAACCTGCTAGGACTTGGCGCCCTCCTGTGTGGTGAGCGTGACGATCGAGGAGCGCGTGACTTCCATCTTGATGTTATCGGGGGGAACACGCAGCACCACCGCGTCGTCCTTGACCGACATGACAGCACCAGTGAGCCCGCCGCTGGTGATTACCTTGTCGCCGGGCTTAATCTGCGACAGCATCGCCTGCCACTTCTTTTGACGGCGCTGCTGCGGCATGATCAACAACAGGTAGAAAACCGCGAAGATCGCCACCATCATCACGATGGGGGCGGCTCCCGAGAGACTCTGAGCGAGCAAAGCTGGCGTTGATAGCATCAATTCTTACTTTCGCGGCCGTTCGCCGCGCGATCCGCAGGAGTCGAACCTGGCTCCGTTGCAAAATTTGTCATCCCAAGCGACCCTCGGCGCGCTTCGCAGTTGCTGCCGGCTACCTTGGTAGCGGGCACAACTACTTCCCTCGCGTCCGGAGGCACGTTGGGATATTCGGGGACTTCCAACTGATACCAGGATCTCCGACCCGGCCTGCACTCCAGGCAAGCGGGTGGTCATCGGGCAGCCGGGCTGCGCGACTCGCGGAAGGCTTTCCCTACGGCAATTATTCTATCGCGCTTTTCCGAAAAGGGGCAGTACCCAGTGCGGAATTTGCCGGGCGGGTTGTTTCACCACGGAGGCACGGAGGCCACGGAGTAAGTGCCCGGTCTCAGACCTCAACAATCCAGAAGCGTTAGACACCGGTTCTAATCGTCCTCAGAAGAAGCGAAAGTGAGTAGCCCAGCGCGGAAGCGCTGGGAAAACGCGGCCCTGCCTTGAGAGATCAGCTTTTCAGAGACGACACAGGCCGCTATTGTCCCCGATCTTGGGTGCGGCGTTCGACTAAGAAACTTCTGCGCCCTCCGTGTCTCCGTGGTTGATACAGCTTTGGAACTCTCCGCGCACGATCGCCTGCCGCGCCTTGCGCATCGTCTCGAGATAAAACGCCAGGTTATGAATCGTATTCAGCACCTGCGCCAGCAGCTCGTTGGAAGCGTACAGATGCCGCAGATACGCGCGGGAATAACGAGAGCAGACTTTGCATCCGCAGGTGGGATCGAGCTGCCCCTCGTCGGCCGCATAGCGAGCATTCTTGATCGTGATGCGCCCCTCGGATGTGAACAGCAGCCCGTGCCGCGCGGCGCGCGTGGGCAACACGCAGTCCATCATGTCCACGCCCTGGGCGACATACCGCACGATCTCCTCCGGCGTGCCCACGCCCATCAGGTAGCGCGGCTTGTCTTCCGGCAGGAAGCGGAGCGCCTCATTCACCATCTCGAAGGTCATGGGCCGCGGTTCGCCGACGCTGAGGCCGCCGATCGCGTATCCCGGGAAATCCAGCTCGACCGTCCGTTGCGCCGACTCCCGCCGCAGGTCGGCGAACATCCCACCCTGCACAATGCCGAACAGTGTCTGAGTTTCCGAAATACCCTGGGTGCCCCGTTCTGTCATCCCGAGCGAGCCCGTTGTGACGGGCGAATCGAGGGACCCGCTTTCTTCCATAATTTCGGCTAGGGCGGGGCCGTTCCCGAACCACGGAACCTCCTGCTTATGCTCCTCGAAGTACTTCTTGCTGCGCGCCGCCCAGCGCAGCGTCATCTCCATCGACTCGCGCGTGCGCGCATACTCCGCCGGATGCTCGGTGCACTCGTCGAACGCCATAATGATGTCGGCGCCCAACCCGATCTGCGCCGCAATCGCGCTCTCCGGGCTGAAGAAATGCGACGAACCGTCGAGGTGCGAGCGGAACGTCACGCCCTCTTCGGTCACCTTGCGCAGATCGCTAAGGCTGAACACCTGGAAGCCGCCGGAGTCCGTAAGGATCGGCCGGTCCCACGCCATAAATTTCTGCACACCGCCCAGCCGCCGCACCATCTCCACGCCTGGCCGTAGATAAAGGTGATAGGTATTGTTCAGCAGGATCTGGACGCCGAGTTCCTCCAGCGTCTCTTGCGGAACACCCTTGACTGTCGCAACGGTGCCGACCGGCATGAACACGGGCGTCTTCACTTCGCCATGCGGCGTGACGAAGCGACCTGCGCGTGCCTTGCCATCGCGCGCTTCAATCTGGAAGTGGAAGGACATCATTCCGATTGTAGTTTGTGGATTCGGCGCGGAGCACGGAACGCGCGGAGCAAGGCATAGATCGGATTATTGATTGAGCCAACCGCAACGCGGCGGGATGAAGTTAGCCGGGGCCCGAAGGCCCCGGTAAAGTGGAGAAACGATCCCAGCCGCGTGAGCGGCGGCACTCACACAGATCCTGGGTCAGTGCGGCTTTTTCGACCGCGGTAGTGGTCCCAAGAGAGTATCCAAAGCAGCAGCTGCGTCCGGTGCGCGCTCGAGATTTCCGTACAAATCGGCGAATCGCAGACGCACGCCGCCCATCAGTTCCTCGTCTTCCATCAACTTCTTCACCAGTTTCTCCCATTGGGGCACGGCACGATACTCCATCACGAGCTTTAGGGCCAGGTTCTCCAGGAAGAGGCACTCCGCGGCTTCGATCAGGGCGGCAACGCGCTTACGTTCTTCTTTGGTCATTGTGCTTTGGATGAATCCCTCAGCCGATTATGTGCGGCATAATTGATTAGGGCGGATTATTGCCGCATCTTTCGTATGTCCATCGAAAAAGCCTTCACCAGCGTCACCCTGCACGGACTGCCCGTGCGGATCGAGTTGCAATGGCCGTTTCATCGCTCCGAAGGCGGCAGCGACTGGTACGTCGTGCATGGCCGCGTCACACTCAACGATGGCAGCGGACTGCACGCCGACCTCGCTCTGAACCTCGCGCAAACCGTGAAAGAGGCTCTCCCCTCACTCGACTGCGACTTGGCGTTTTGGGCGGCGGTCAACACCGCTCGTAAGGCGCTCGACGATAAGCAACTGGAGTTGCTCAAGTCCGGCAAGCGGCAGCCAGTGCCGGTGTCGAGCCGCTGCTACAGCATGCGTCACCAGCACTTCACGTTCTCGCATGCTACGCCGGAGCAGCTCACCGAGTTTGTCGCGCGAAAAGTATTTTGGGGGAGTGGAGCAGAGCGCGAGCCGGTGCTGGTAGCCGATCCCTGCGACGCGCAGTATCTCGGCGCCTCCGACCCAAACACCGTGGATAAGCTACTCGCCGCCGCGAAAGACCTGGCTGGCCGTGGCATGGTTGAGCTGGCAGGAGATTACGCCCGCACCACCGACGGTCTGCTCACCCGCCGCGAAGCGTTCGTCGCGGCGAAGGAGCACGCGTTGGAAGAGCTGCACGCCAAACACGCGTTTGAGCGGGGTTGAACACGCGTTTGAGCGGGGTGAAGTAGAGCGAGCCTTCAGGGCCGCGTCAGCGTCCATTCTTTTCGATTGTCATCCCGACCGGAGCGAAGCGGAGTGGAGGGACCTGCTGTTCGTGCGAGGAAAGCAGGTCCCTCCACTCGGACTAAAGTCCTCGGTCGGGATGACAATCCGGTTTAGGGAGCCAAATTGGCGAAGCCTATGCCACTACCGCCGTCCTACGCGCTTCCATTCCATCCAACGCGCGCCACAGCGCCTTGGCTGCAGTTTCGGCAGCCTCCAGCGCAGCCTCGGCCTGCTCGGGATGTGATGTGACTTCCGCACTCAGCAACTCGTGCCAGATGTGCGAGTGCTCTACGTCAGCGAACTGATGCAGTGTGAAATATCCGCAGGTCTTGGCATCGGCGCCATAGCGCTGCGCCAGGCCATCGGCTTTCTCTTTGGCCACACGCGGCACCTGCGACTCGTATGCATAAAACGCAGCCAGCGCCTCGGCAGGTGAGCCTTCCCGCGCAACGCGGCGAAATTCCCCGATCAGCTCGCGCACTTCCGCCAACGGCTCACGACCTCGCACCTTTCCGCAGTCCGCGCCCATACCTTCGGCGAAGTCCAGCCACAGTTCGCTATGCGGACGGCCCGCAATCTCCTCTTCACACAAGTTGCGCAACACGGCGCGGCGTACCTCGCCGTCCTCAAGCCGCGAATGCAACGCGCTAAGATACGTCGGAAACGCCGCGACGTGATGGTAGTAGTCGCCGGCGTACTCGCGCAGATCGTCGCGCGTTAGCTGGCCGGCGGTCCACGCCTTGTAATACGGGTGGCAGAGAAGATCGTAGCGCGCGATACGCTCCTCGAGCGCAATCCAGAAAGCCTGCAGTTCCATCGTTCACCCCACAATAAATTTTGCCCCAGAACAAATGTGAGAACACTATACGAGATGGGCCAGGAACTCACAACGGGAGATGGCGGTTGTTAGAATTGACGAAGGAATTTGCGCAGGGAGTGGGGAGTTCTGTTGTCCGTGGAATTCACTGAGACGTACGACGTCGTCGTGGTCGGCGCCGGGCATGCCGGCTGCGAGGCCGCGATGGCGGCCGCCCGCATGGGGCTGCGCACCGCGCTTTACACGCTGAACGTCGACCTCATCGCGCAGATGTCGTGCAATCCCGCGGTCGGTGGCATTGCCAAGGGCCATCTTGTCCGCGAAGTCGATGCTCTGGGCGGCATCATGGGCGAGGTGACGGACGCGGTCGGCATCCAGTTTCGCCTGCTGAACACCTCGCGCGGGCCGGCGGTATGGTCTCCGCGGGCGCAGTGCGACAAGCAGCAATACCGGCTGAAGATGCGCGAAGTGCTGGAGTCCGAGCCGAACCTGCATATCAAGCAGGCGGAAGTGGCCGACCTGGTCTTCGAGCCGCGAGCCACGAGCTACGCGCTACGAGCCTGTAACGGACATGACATTATTGACGTGGACCAGCGAAACGGCACCGGCGAGCCTGAACCCGCACAGCTCGAAGCTCGAAGCTCGGAGCTCGAGGCTCGCGTTGTTCGGGGCGTGCGCCTCCGCGACGGCCGCACAGTCGGCGCGAAAGCCGTCATCATCACCACCGGCACCTTCCTCAACGGCTTGATCCATTGCGGCGAGCAGCAATACCCCGCAGGGCGCAGCGGCGAGCCACCTGCCGTTCTGCTCGGGGAGGCGCTAAAGAAGCTCGGCCTGCGGGGCTGTCGCCTGAAGACCGGCACGCCGCCGCGCCTCGACGGCCGCTCGATTGACTGGTCGAAGTTCACCGTGCAGCCGGGCGACGACGATCCCACGCCGTTCAGCTTCCGCACGAAGCGCGTCGCACATCACGACAAGCAGGTGCCGTGCTACATCGCGTTCACCACGCCGGAGACACATCACCTAATTCGCGAGAACGTGCACCGCTCGCCCATGTACAGCGGACAAATCCAGTCGATCGGGCCGCGCTACTGCCCGTCGATTGAGGACAAAATCGTCAAGTTTCCCGACAAGGAAACGCACCAGCTCTTCCTCGAACCCGAGGGGCTGAACACGCACGAAATTTACGTCAACGGCATGAGCACCTCGCTGCCCATCGACGTGCAGCTGGCGATGATCAAGTCCATTCCCGGCCTGGAGAGCGCCGAGATGCTGCGTCCGGGCTACGCCATCGAGTACGACTCCATCGATCCCACCGAACTGCAGCGCACACTTGAGACGAAGAAGATAGAGCGACTCTATCTCGCCGGCCAGATCAACGGCACCAGCGGCTACGAAGAAGCGGCATGCCAGGGACTGATGGCCGGGATCAACGCCGCACTGAAGATCAAGGGCGAGCCCCCGCTCATCCTCGACCGTACCGAAGCCTACACCGCGATCCTGATCGACGACCTCATCAGCAAGGGGACGAACGAGCCATATCGCATGTTCACTTCGCGAGCGGAGTTCCGCCTGCACCTGCGCATCGACAACGCTGACCGGCGCCTCACGCCATATGGGCGCCGAGTGCGGTTGATCGGCGACGAAGCATGGGCAGACTATCTGGCCAAGCAAGAGCGCATGAAAAGCCTACGCGAATTGCTGGAGGGTACGCGAGTAAACGAGGAAGCTATCGGTCATCAACTGTCGGCAGTCAGTGAAGGCGACGCGACGGTGACACTGTTGAAGGAAGCGAAGGCTGGAGGCCTGACGCTGGCCCAGTTATTGAAGCGTCCTGAGGCACGAATTGAGCAGCTGTCGCCTTTACTGGCGAGGTTGATGCCTCCGTTCTTTGAAAGAGAGGCTGCTGTCAGTTATCAGCCGTCGGCCCTCGGCCAAACCTCGCCCGAGGCGCAACTGACAGCTGAGAGCCGACAGCTGACGCCTGCCTCTCCAGCCGGGAATCGACGGCCGGCAGCGCCGCACTTAAGCGCGCCCGTTCGCAACGAGCTGAAATCGGTCGAAACCGAGATCAAGTACTCCGGCTATCTCGATCAGCAGACCAAGGCCATCGAGCGGCTGAAGAAGTCCGAGCAGCGGCTCATCCCGCATTGGTTCGATTACGGCAAGGTGTCGGGCCTCTCGCGCGAGATGAACGAGAAGCTCTCGCGCGTGCGTCCGCAGACACTAGGCCAGGCCAGCCGCATTCCCGGCGTTACGCCCGCGGCGGTGTCGCTCATCAACGTGTACATCGAAATACAGGCGCGGCAACACGCGGCAGCGGGATTCGCCTCGTAATTCCGGTTCCTTCGCTTAGAGAATCGCGGCCAAGGCTCATCACGTCTAAATAGCGCATGCAACCCCAGAGCCTCGAAGTCTTTCTGGAATATCTCGACAAAGTGCAGCAACGCACCATGCGCGTGGCTCGCTGTATCCCCGCCGACAAGCTGGACTGGTCCTACGCCGCGGGCAAATTCAGCCTCGGCGATCTGGTGCGCCACATGGGATGCATCGAGCGCTACATGTTCGGCGAAACCATTCAAGGCAAGCCCAGCCTGTACCGTGGCTGCGGCAAAGAACTGGCCGACGGGCTCGACGAGGTGATCCTGTTCAAAGAGAGGATGGACCGCGAGACCGTCGAGATCATCCGTGCGCTCGGCGAAGAAGGCATGATGCGCAAGTGCACCACGCCGGACGGCGCATCGATCACCGTCTGGAAGTGGCTGCGCCTGCTGGTCGAGCACGAGATCCATCACCGCGGCCAGATCTATATTTGTCTCGCCATGCTCGGCGTACCTACTCCGCCGCTCTACGGGCTCTCCTCGGAGCAGGTCATCGAGCGCAGTGCCGGAGCTGGAGACTGATCTACGGCCGATTTCGACCATTATTTCAATCCTGCAAACATGGGCTGAGCGACTCGCGCCAGAAGGCAACCCGTCCCGAAGCGCCGTGGATCAGAGCAGTACAACAACAACCGCTTCCCACCTGATCCAGGAGTTCCCATGATTTGCAAATCCGTCCGGCGCGCTCTGGCGAGAGCGATGCGCCATTCAACTCTGATCGCCATCGCTTCCTGCATGGCGCTTGTCATCACAGCTCGGCCGGTACACGCCCAGACCTACACCGTCATTCACAACTTCACGGGAGGCGCGGACGGCGCCGAGCCCACTACCGGATTGACTATCGATGCTCGCGGAAACCTCTACGGCACCGCGAACACCGGAGGACACGGATCGTGCTCTGGACCTGGCGGATGCGGCACCGTCTTCAAACTGACGCGCATCGGATCGGGCTGGATCTTCACGCCGATCTACACCTTTCAAGGCGCCCCTGACGGCGGTGGACCGTACAGCAGAGTGTCGTTCGGGCCAAATGGAACACTGTACGGCACCACGGTGGGCGGCGGCATCTCCGGTTGTCCGGGGGGATGCGGCACGGTGTACAACTTGCAGCCTCCACCCACCGCTTGCGTAACCGCGCTTTGTCCCTGGAGGGAAACCGTGCTCTACCGCTTCCAGGGCGGCTCGGACGCCTTTTATCCAACCGGCGACATCGTGTTCGATGCGGCGGGGGCGATCTACGGAACCACCTACATCGGCGGCACTGCTGGCCCGGGTACGGTTTGGAAGTTGACGCCTTCCGGCGGAAGCTGGGCGGAGAGCATTATCCACAACTTCAATGGCGGCGGCGAGGGCGGAAATCCGTACGGCGGAGTCGTGTTCGACAGCAACGGCAATCTCTACGGCGCCTCGTCCGCGGGAGGTACGACAGGCTATGGCGCATTGTGGGAGCTCAGTCCTTCCGGTGGCGATTGGAGCGAGACGACCCTCTACGATTTCCAGGGCACAAGCGACGGAGGCGCGCCCACTGCCGGGTTGATCTACGTGGGTATCGATCTCTATGGCGTCACGCAGGTGGGGCCAAATCACGCCGGCACGGCGTACGAGTTGACGCCATCCGGCGACGGGTGGAGCTTCAACACGATCAGCGGCTTGCCCCCGGGGTCTGGTCCATTCAGCAGCCTGGTGGCGGATTCGACCGGCAACCTGTATGGCGCGACCCAAGGCGGCAGCGGTGACTATGGCGCGGTGTTCAAGCTCACCCCATCGGGTAGCGGCTGGACGTTGACCGTGCTTCACCGCTTCAGTGGGAGCGATGGAAACACGCCCTACGGCAGCCTGGTTATCGACCCTAACGGTAATCTCTACGGCACCACGCTCATGGGAGGAAGTTACAACAAGGGAGTCGTCTTCGAGATCACACCCTAGCCGGACCGATTTGCGAGCCGTTGCGCAAGCGGGTCTTCTCCGTTTGGAAATCGCCGACCGCATATAATCGCTTCTCGCATGCACGGCTTCTTTGCACGCCGCACGGACTGGGACCTCACCACGAATGGTTACACCCAGGCGCTCGAGGCACATCGGCGCGCGGGCCGGGAGCTGCTCGATCTGACCGCATCGAATCCGACGACCGTCGGCTTGGACTATGACGAAGATGCGCTGCTGCGCGCACTTACTGATCGCGAGGCGCTGCGCTACGAGCCGCAGCCCAAGGGACTGCTGCGCGCGCGTGAGGCGGTCGCTGCCTATTACGCCGGGCACGGAAGCCGCGTCTCGCCCGACGAGCTGATCCTGACCACCAGCACCAGCGAAGCGTATTCGTTTGTCTTCCGGCTGCTGTGCGATCCCGGCGACGCGGTGCTGGTACCCACGCCGAGCTATCCCCTGTTTGATTTTCTCGCCGACATCCAGGACGTGAAGCTCGAGCGTTACGAGCTCGTCTATGACCACGGGTGGCAAATCGATCCCGGGTCGTTGTTTGACGCAGCCGATCGCGCGATTGAGGCGGGCGCCAAGCCTCGCGCGGTGCTCGCCGTGCAACCCAACAATCCCACCGGCTCGTATTTTCGCGGGCGCGAGCTGCAACTGCTGAACGATATCTGCGTTGCCCACGACATGGCCATCGTCGCCGATGAGGTGTTCCTGGACTACTCGCTGACCGGTGAACGCCCGCTCACTTTCACCGCCAACGAGGATGCGCTTACCTTCACCCTGAGCGGGCTGTCGAAGATCTCGGCGCTGCCGCAGATGAAGGTCGCATGGATTGCGGCCGGCGGCCTGGAGTCGCTGAAGCCGGATGCGCTCGCGCGCCTGGAGGTGATCGCCGACACCTATCTGTCGATGAACGCCCCGATCCAACATGCTGTGCCGGCAATGCTCGAAGAGCGACGTAGTGTTCAGTCTCAACTCCTGAATCGCGTCCAGCAGAATCTGGTGGAACTGGATTCGCAATTGGCTAGCCAGCAGCTCTGCCATCGGCTGCAGGTGGAAGGTGGCTGGTATGCGATTCTGCGCGTTCCGGCGACCGCCTCCGACGAGGAACTTTCCGTCACGCTGCTGGAGCACACCGGTGTTTTGGTACAGCCCGGGCATTTCTATGACTTCGCTGCCAACGGTCATCTGGTGGTGAGCCTCATCACCGAGGCCGAAATCTTCCGTACCGGAGTTGCGCGCCTCCTGCAACACGTTTCGAAACTGAGCCAATGAGAAGCAAGCCCGACGGCACCTCCACCTGCCATCGGTCCGTCGGCTGCTCGGACTCTTCGGTCTCCCCCTATAATCACTTCTATGCCGAACCGGCTGATTGTCGCGGTCGCACTTCTCTGCCTGGCAAGCTGTTTCGCGTTTGGGCAGACTCTGCGCTTGGAAGATGTCCCGGCGCAGGGCGCCATCGTCGGGCAGGAGTTTGTGTTGCCATTGAGGGCGACCGGCGGCGCCGAGCCGTATATGTGGAATCTGGTAAGCGGCGACCTTCCGCCCGGCTGCAAACTTCAACACCATAAGGGCAAGATTGTGGGTGTGCCCACAGCAACCGGCGAGTACCGCTTTACCGTCGCCGTGCAGGACTCCAACATCCCGCACGCGCAGGTGCAACGCGAGTTCACCATCCACGTTATCGAGGGGCTGACGATTGAATGGAAGCAGCCGCCGGAAATTGAGGGGAGCGCCATCCGCGGCTCGGCGATCGTGCAGAACCAGACTCCGCACGAAATGGTGCTCACGGTTGTGGTCGTCGCCGTAAACGAGATTGGCCGGGCCACGGCCTTGGGCTATCAACATTTCAAGCTGGCGGCGGATCAGACGAGCCCGATCATCCCGTTCGGATCGACCCCTGGCATCGGCACGTATTACGTGCGAGCTGACGCCGTCGCCCATCATCATCACCACATTTACCGTGTCAGCAAGCAGGAATCGGGCCTGAAGGTGACGCGGTTCTAGAATTGACGTGCGAGCACGCCAGAGTTTCGTGATGCGAACACCAGAATGAACAACCGAGCCCGCCAGGAGCGATTTCAGCAGACGATTGATGCCGAGCGACTTGACGGCTTCGTCGTTACCCATCCGGCGAACCTGCGCTACCTCTGCGGATACACCGGCAGCAACGGGCTGCTGCTTTTCCTCAGCGGTCGCCGCACTTTCTTCACCGACGGCCGCTACACACAGCAGGCGCGCGAGGAGGTCCAGGGCGCTCGCATCGTCATCCCAAAGGGATCGCTGCTGCGCGCGGCGGTTGAGCGCATGCCGCAGAGGAAAGCTGTCAGGATCGGCTTTGAGGCGGACTTCACGACCGTTATCGCTGCGGCGGAAATGCGCAAGGTCGCCGCTGGAAAGCTCTCGTGGAAGCCAACCTCCGGCCTCATCATGCGCCAGCGCATCGTGAAAGATGCCGACGAGTTGCCCCTGATCCGGGCAGCGGTGGTGATGGGTGCCGAGGTGTTCGAGAAGACGCTCGACGCGATCCGGCCCGGAGTAAGGGAGTCGGAAGTTGCCGGCCAGCTTGAGTTTGCCGCGCGCCAGGCGGGAGCTGAGGGCATGTCGTTCGAGACCATCGTGGCCTCCGGCAAGCGTTCTGCCCTGCCCCACGGCCGTGCCTCGCGCGAGGCGATCCCGCGCCGGGGATTCGTCGTGGTCGATTCGGGTGTTATACTGCGGGGCTATTGCTCTGATATGACCCGCACGGTCCATGTGGGCCGAGCGAGCCGCGAAGAGCGGAAGTGGTACGAAGCTGTCCTGGAAGCGCAGTTGGCAGCCATTGCCGCGGTCAAACCGGGCAAAACCGCGGGCGAAGTGGACCAAGCGGCGCGCGGGGTGCTGCGCCGGGCGAAGTTGGATCGGTTCTTCACCCACTCGACCGGACACGGTGTTGGCTTGGAGATCCATGAACCTCCGCGGCTGGGCCGCGCGCAGCAGGAGCGGCTGGAACCGGGGATGGTGGTGACCATCGAACCGGGAATTTACGTC
>Ga0335069_10006309_pt1 | contig 17254 bp, 9 predicted proteins | sample Lox_Sample_11_FD_206714 | JGI IMG/M metagenome (GOLD analysis project Ga0335069, IMG submission 206714) | Soil microbial communities from Loxahatchee National Wildlife Refuge, Florida, United States - Lox_Sample_1.1 | ecosystem: Environmental > Terrestrial > Soil > Wetlands | place: USA: Florida... | reverse complement strand
AGCGGCATCACCATTGGGCCGCTGAAAGAAGGCTCGTCGCGAGCGGTGGCATTTTTCGGAGATATCCGCGGCAATGCCTACGCGCTCGATGCCTCCACCGGCGAAGTCATCTGGAAGACGGCGACGGACGCGCATCCGCTGGCTCGCGTGACGGGGAATCCGCGGTTATTCCAGAACCGTCTCTACGTGCCGCTGGCTTCTCTTGAAGAAGACGAGTCCCGAAGCCCCACGTACGCCTGCTGCACGTTCCGGGGCGCGATCGTGGCGCTTGATTCGGAAACCGGCAAGCAAGTTTGGAAGACCTACACCATTCCGCAAACGCCCAAGGTGATCAAGAAGAACTCGGCCGGCGTGGATTATATGGGCCCTTCCGGCGCCGGCGTTTGGACCACACCGGCCATCGATGCCAAGCGGCGCGCGCTCTATTTCGGGACGGGCAACGAATTCTCGGGCGCGGCGACGACATCCGACTCGATTATGGCCCTGAGCCTGGACACCGGGAAGATGCTCTGGTTCCAGCAGGCGAACAAGGACGACGTGTGGCACGGGGGCTGTACGCAGAAGGTGCCGGGGCGCTCCAACGCCGGACGCGGCGGCGGACCGGGCGGAGGGCGCGGACCGGGAGCGGGGCCCGGCGCCAACGCCGGCGGACGGGGCAATTTCGCGGGCCCGGGCCGCGGTAACCAGCCTCCTTACCCGGCGGAAAACTGCGAAGAGGATACCGGCCCGGATTGGGATTACGCTGCGTCTCCGAACCTGGCGACCATGCCCGACGGCCGCACCGTGATCATCGCGACGCCCAAGCAGGCGGTGGTGCGCGCACTTGACCCGGACAAGAACGGCGCGACGATTTGGGAGCAGGATGTGGCGCGAGGCATTGGGGGCGGGTCCGGCGAAATCGTATTCGGCGGCGCGGTAGACCAGAACACCATCTACTTCGGGCTCCAACTCGGCAACGGACTGGTGGCCATGGACCTGGCCACGGGCGTGGAGAAGTGGTTCCGGCCGCTCAAGAACCCGGAGCAGATGGCCGGGCATCGCGGCGTGGTGGCGGCGGTCAACGTGATACCCGGCGTCTTCTTCGCTCCCGGAATGGACGGCATCATGCGGGCTGTCTCCACAACGGACGGAAACCCCATTTGGGAATTCGACACCGCGCAGCCGTTTGAGACCGTGAACGGAGTCGCCGCGAAAGGCGGATCCATCGGCGCGGGTGGCGCGAGCATAGCGGGCGGGATGTTGTTCGTCGGCTCGGGCTACGTGGGATTTCAGAACGGCGTTCCCGGCAACGTGCTGCTGGCGTTTGCGCCGCAATTCTGATAAAAACCGAGAGTAGCGGCAAATCGCTTCGCCCGCGCGTTTCGTGAGGGCGTTTCCGGAATCACACGGGACAGCCCCGGATGTTCCGGAACACACATTTTGAGGAGCCGGACAAATTACATGACGAACCGCGGAATCGACAGCCGGAGATCGTTCCTGCAACTTGCCGGCGCGATGGCCGGCGGCGCGGCGGCCAGAGGGCTTGCCCGCGCGGCTGGGCCCACATTTGAAGTTTCCGCCAGCTTGTACGCCTGGGATCTGCACGATGAGGGCATCGAGAAGATCCTCGACAATTTGCAGGGAATGGCCGCGGTCAATTCGGTCTACTTGATCGCGCTTATGCACTATGAGCTGAGGCCCCTGACCAGTCCGGCGTATCCGCACAACCCCGTCCGCAAGACGTGGCAGGCGGAGGATTCGCGCGTCTACTGGCTTCCGGACATGAAGCGCTACGGCCGCATCAAGCCGCGGCTGTCGGATTTCGACTGGCTCAACCAGACGGACTGGCTTCAGAAACTGATCTCGGCGGCGCGCAAACGAGGCCTCAAGACCGGCGTGGAACTCTCGCACACGGTGCTGGACCTGGACCGGGAAAGATCCGACTTCCTGGATTGCGTGCAGGTCGATATCAATGGCCAGCCGCGGGCTGTCTACGGACGGGCCTATCCGGTTTGCCCGAATAGTCCGGACGCGCGCGAGTACATCCTCAACCTGTTTTCGGAACTCGCGTCCCGTTACGATGCCGATTATCTACAAACCTGTACGTTGCCCTTCATGCCCGGGGGCGCGGACAAAGGCGGCTGCTTCTGCGCCTCCTGCGCGAAGGCCGCCAGGGAGACCGGCTTCGACTTGCCGAAAGCCCAAGCCCGATTGAAACAGGATGCGCTCGCCCAGCCCGAACTTGGGCAATGGCAGGAGTTCCGGCGCGCTTCCATGGCTCGGTATTACAAGACGATCCATGATGGCATTCACGCCATCCGGCGCGGGGCCGACTTGCGATTCAATGACTGCTTCCACGGCGCGGACTGGGGCGTGGACTTGCGGCGCCTGAAATCCTCGCTAGACTCGATTCGCGTCTGCGATTACAGCGAGCAGCGCGGAGACCCCGCCCGCATGAGAGATAAGCGCGAGTGGCTGACGGAAGAAAGAGGAGCCACGGGCAAGGATTTCACGATGCTCTCGGCCATTGCCGTGCGGCCGAAGGCGACCGCGGCGCTGATTCAGGAAGGCATTCGGATCGCCGTCGAATGCGGCATGGACGGGATCACTCTGGGGCACTATGACGGCGCGGAGTTTCCCATGCTGCGCGCCGTGCGGGACGGAATGAAGGCCGCTGGAAAGCTGGGTTGATCCGGTCCCTACCGGCGCTTCGCCAGTGCGACCGCGGCAAGTTAAATGGAGGCCTTGCGGCCCCAGAGCGAGTGAGCGTGCGCGCAATACGATCGGAGATTCTCCATGGACACTATCCAGATTGCCAGACGACGGTTTCTGAGCGTCACTTCCGCGGTGGCGGCATGGGCGGGCCGCGCCCTGGCGCAGCAGACCGCGCTTTCCCAGGAGGAACGGCCGCCCCGCAGCCCCGTGCGCCATCGCAAGCCGTACATTGCCATCCAGGTCGGGGCGGTTTCATTTGTAGACGAAGGCACGGAAAAGGTGCTGGACATTCTGCAGGAGAAGGCCCACGTCAACACGATTTGGCTGAACACCTATACCTACGATCGGGGGACCGGCGGCAGGCAGATCCCCAATCATCCGTTTCCGGACCACGGGCCGCAGACGATCGATTCCGACTTCCAGGGGGGCGCTTTCTACAATTACAATCCGAAGTTCTTTGAGCGCACCTGCCTGAACGAGTTTCGCTCGCCCAGCTACCATGGCATCGACATTATCGAAGAGGTGGTCCCGAAAGCGAAAAAGCGGGGCATCGACGTCTTCGCCTGGGATTACAACAACGCCGACCCGAGCATGGGCCGCCTGATGAAGAACTACACGCGCACTCTGGAAGTAGACGTTCACGGCAGGCCCGGTGAAACGCCGTGTTTCAACAACACGGACTATCGGGAGCACCTTTTCGGGAAGATTGAAGATTATTGGAAGACCTACCCGGACCTGGCAGGGATTGCCTGGGGTTGCGAACGCATGGGTCCGCTGATGAACATGATCGGCAAGCAATGGGGCACTCAATTCATCACGTGCTTTTGCGGGGATTGCCAGCGGAGGGCGCGCGACCGGTCGATTGCGGTGGACCGGGCGCGCGAGGGCTATATCGCGCTGGCCCGCCTATTCCAGGCGGCCCGCGACGCGCATCGTCCCCCCGACGGCTACTTTGTGACCTTCTGGCGGACCCTGGTGGAGTACCCGGAAATCCTGGCGTGGGAGAAGCTCTGGACGGACAGCTACCACGAAGTGCGCGCGCAGGTTTACGGCATCGCCAAGGCGATAGCGCCGGAGAAGCCTCTGGGCTTCCACATCATGCACAACAACACGCTGAGTCCCTTCTATCGGGCGGAAGAGGACTTCTCGCGCACGAAAGACTACGCGGATTTCGTCAAGCAGGTGGTGTACAACAACTGCGCGGGCGCGCGCATGGCTGCCTTTCTGGAAAACCTCGGCGCGAATGTACTCGCCGATGCCAAACCGGAGGACATTCTGCCCCTGTACTACAAGATGATGGGCTACGAGGAGGCAGCCTATAAGGACCTGCCCGCGTCCGGGTTGAGCCCTGACTATGTGGCGAGAGAAACGAGGCGCGCCCTAGCGGGCGTAAGCGGCGAGATCCCGGTCTATCCAGGCATTGACATCGATGTGCCGACAGCGGCGGGGCAGAAGCAGACTTCGCCGGAAGACGTCCGTCAGGCGGTGAAGGCCGCCTATGCGGCGGGCGCGCAAGGCGTGGTGCTGTCCCGCAAATACTCGGAAATGAAGCTGACGAACCTGGCCGGCGCCGGGCAGGGTCTCCGCGAGGCCGGGGTGGTCTGAAGAGGCCCCGCGTCCCGTCATCTCCCGCCGGCGCGCCCAGGATTACCGCGCCGGACCGGACACCGTAACGGCGTCGCCTTTGTAATGAACCACGCTATCCGGCCGTTCCGTGACCGGAATTCCCGCGCCGTGGTCCGCGGAGACCCAGACGACGTGGAACGTGCGATCCTTCAACATGCCGGGAAACTCGCCGGTTCGTTTTCCAATTTCCAGCGTCTTCTTGGCCTCGTTCCAGGAAATCGGGATCGTGGCATATTGACCCTTTTCGTAGTTGTACGTGTCGCCCTGGTCTTCGTAGAGCGTGAACTTGCCATCGGCGCCGCGGTAAACTCGCAGCTCTATCGGGTCGGCGGGCTTCTCGCTGGAGTACTGGAGGAACGGCCCCATGGGAACGATAGAACCGGGCCGAATGAACAACGGGAGCGTTCCGACGGGCGCCGCGGCTTCGACGCGCTTTCCAGCGGGGGCCGCTTTGCCCGTCCAAAAGTCGTACCAGGAAGCGCCGCCTCCAGGAATGTACACCGATTGGGTTGTGGCGCCTTGCGCGGTGACGGGCGTCACCATGATGGCCGGGCCAAACAGATATTGGCCGCCGACGTCCAGCGCTTCCTTGTCATTGGGGAAATCCATCACCAGCGGGCGCATAAACGTCGCGCCATGGGACGTCACCTGCCAGGCCACCGAGTAGAGGTAGGGCAAGAGGCGGTAGCGCAGGTTCAGATAGTCCCGCATGATGCCCTGCGTCTTTTCGTCGAAGCGCCAGATCTCCTTGCCGGGGTTGAGCCCATAGCTTCCGTGGACGCGGAACATGGGGCAGAAGGCGCTGAACTGGAACCAGCGCGCGAAGATCTCCTGGTACTGAGGGTTGGTGGGATCGCCGTTGCCAGCGCTGCGATTGCCGAAGAAGCCGCCCGTGTCGGTATTCCAATAGGGGATGCCGGAGAGCGAAAAATTCAGGCCGGCCGGAATCTGGTTCTTGAACACCTGCCAGGTTCCCTGAATATCGCCGGACCAAGTAATGGCGCTGTTGCGCTGCTGTCCCGCATAGGCGGAGCGGGTGAGGATGACCACGCGTTTGTCGTTGGTGGCGGCGCGCTGCCCCTGGTAAATGCCGGTGGAGTGCATCAGGGGATAGGCATTGTAAACCTCATAGCCGGGCCCAAGCGGCGTCGTGTAGCCGCGGAACGCCATGTTGTTGATCTCCGGCTCCGGGGCATCCAGCCACCAGCCGTCCACACCTTTGGCGAAGAGCTGGTCGCGGATCTGTTTCCAATACGTCTCCCGGCCGGCCTTGGCGAAGGGATCGTACCATTGGCCCTGGCCGGGCGGCGAAACATAGCGCGTGACTTCGGGGAACATGCCGCCGACGTCATTCAACTCCTTGCTGTTGGCGCTGCCGAGATCGAACTTGGCCCATACGGAGATCAGGTCGTGGAAATGCATGTCATGCAATTGCTTGAACATAGCCACCGGATCGGGATAGCGGGCCGGGTCAAACTGGTGCGATCCCCAGGTATTGTTACCGGGCGGCCAGTATTGCCAGTCCTGAATGATCCCATCCACGGGAACCTTCAGATCGCGCATTCTCGTGGCTACGCCGAGCAGTTCTTCCTGAGACGCATAGCGCTCCTTGCACTGCCAGAAGCCGAGTTCCCACTTGGGCATCATGGGGGCGTCGCCGGTAAGATGACGGTAGGCTTGCATGGCCGCGGCGATGGTCCCATCGCGGTAGCAGAAGTAATAGTCGATGGCTTTGCCGAACTCGGAAGACCAGCGCACAATGTTCGGGCCCGCGCCGGGCGGCGGGGGAGCGCCGCGCCCGCCCCTGCCTCCCGCGGCGCTGACTTCGGGCGGCGCCACTGGGGCGCCGGCCGAGATGGTGGTCACGGCCGGGTTATCCCACAGCAGCATGTAGCCCTTGCTGGAGGTAATCACCGGCACGCCCACATCGGTGTTGCGCTGCGCGAGGGTGACGCTGACTCCGGCGCCGTCCGCCCCGCTGGAGCGGTAGTCCCAAGCGCCCGTCTGATGCTGCCCAAGGCCGTAGACGCCTTCGCCAGGCGCCAGTTCAAAGGACTGAGCGCACGAATCGCCGGTAATGCCGGCCTGAGTGGCCGGCTTGATCTCGCGGCCGCCCGGAGCCTCCTGCAACAAGATCCGGCCGGCGGCGTCAAGAAAACTGACGGCGCCATTCTGCTTGCCGATTCTGACCTTGATGCGGGAGGTGGCCAGCGTGAAGGCTTCGGCGGTCTCCTGGCGCGACGGCCGCACGGCGCCCGGCTTGGCCACCACCGAGAGGCTCTTGAGTTCCGGAAGCTGCGCCGCGGCCGCATACGTGATGCGCACGGTGTCCTCGGACCAGAACTGAACGCGCAGCGTGCCTCCATCCACGGTAAATTGAGCGCCGTCGGGTGACGGCTTCATCGCGGTTACCGCGGCCCGCGCCGAGGCAGAGAAGACGGCCAAGGCGCCCATCGTCATCGCCACGCATAGCCAACCCTTCGAAAACCGTTGCTTCATGTGTCCCTCTTCCATAAAAGCACTCGTCCACATCTTGTTCGAAACGGCCCCAACCTCGCTCAGCGCGCCGCTGTCGCCATCGGAACCACAATTGTAAACGCGCGTCACTTTAGTTTACTTACCCGCGCTCCGGGAAGCGGCCGCGGGCTTGGTGGATAACTGCTTGAAAAGCGCCGGATCGTACTCCTCCAGACCGCTGATTCCGTAGAGATGGTTCGCGGTTATCCATGGGAGCCAGAATCTGTGTCCTCCAATACCACGCCGCGCCCCAGGCCCCATGCTCCAGCCCTCCTGTTGCCATCCGATTCCCTTGACGTCATACTGCCGCCCGGGCAGAGAAACCATCGACTTCGTGTCGTGCAGCAGAACCTGCGCCACGTCGAGATAATGCGGGTCTTTCGTGAGGTTGTACAGCTTCGCGTAGGAGGGCACGGCCCAATCCAGGTACTCATCCACGCCCGGAGAGGCCTGCGCCGTGATGCCCTGTACGCCGACGGTGGGCACGCCTTTCTTGTAGTGCAGGTTGGCATCGTTCTGGTCCGGCGGCATGGGCAGGTTCCAGATCCAGATCCAGCTTTCGGCGAAGCTCGCCGCGGCTTGCGCGCGCACGAGCCACTTGGCGTCCTTGGTGGCGTCGTAGAGGCTCAGGTAGGCTTCCATGCTGAGCATGCCGGCTTCTTTGTCGGTGATATTCGGGTTGTCGATGGCGCCGCCGACAAAGACGCCTCGCGTTCCGAAATTCGACCAAACGTATTCCGCGGCGCGAATCGCGGATTGCTTGTACTTGGCGTCGCCGGTCTCTTCGCTCATCAGGACCAGAAGCGGCACGGGATTGTAGCTGGTTGTTCCCGACGCTTCGGCAACCTCACTACTGCCCGGCTTCCAGCGCCGCGGGAAGGAGCCGTCCGGCCGCTGCTGCTGGATGAGCCAGTCCACATATTGCTTCACCCAAGCGAACCACTCGGGATGGTCGCGGCCCTCCGCGCGCTCGCGCCGGTAAGCCCGCATGAGCACGCGCATGTCTTCGGTGGCGTTGCGCAGCCACGGCGCCAGCCAGTCGTGCGGGGGATCCCACGGCTTTCCGGTCTTGAGATCGTATCCCGTGCCTTGCAGCGGCACGGTTGGAAGCGCGTGGATCAACGAGGAGATAATCGCCAGGCCGGTCTGCCGCATCTTCTGCCCGCGTTCGGTCTTGTCGCGGTCGCCTTCGCGCAGAAGCTCGTCCGCGCATTCGATATTCTTGCCGACAAACCCCATGGCGACCATGGTCCAATTCCATTGCAGGTCGTCGTTCATGGTGTTCAGCACGAACGGCATCGCCGTGCGCCCGTCAATGGTAGCGGCGTTGGCCTCCAGCCGGTCCACCAGCACGCGACGCATCTGCTCGACGTCCATGTAATAGACGGGTGGCTTCAGCGTGTTCCAGGCCCAACGCCACGCATCGCGCGTGACGTCCCGGAACGATTCGTTCTGGCCGAAGCGGAACTCCAAGCGATAATTGTGGGCCGTGCCCGGCGCGATCGGGTGATAGCGCCGCACGGTTCTCGCGGCTGGAGCCGCTCCCGCCGGCGCGCCGCGGCCGCCGCCGTAACTGGTGGCCGTGCCGGGATACCAGAATCCGAATTCCACGGGGCCATTCTCCTCCTGGCGCGCTCCCAGGGCCCCGAACTGAAACCGCGCGTCGGTCAGCGTGGCAGTCTGCGGTCCATCCGCCACCGTGGTGTCGCCGCGCGGCGCGGGATCGAGCACCGCCACCGAACCGCCGTTACTAAAGGACAAGGCGAACAGCGGCGCCGGAAGAATGTCCTCGCGGAAATCGAAGCGGTGCGCGTCGTAGTTCGTCTTGCCTCCCGGCGAGCGGTCACCATCGTAGGTCGGATCGCCGTATAGCGTCGCCGGCGCCATGTAATTTACGTCCGCCCAGCCCACCGAGGAATCCACGTTCCAGAGGATGGAGGAGCTGAAGCCGCCCTCCGCTTTCCCGGTCACCTCCACCGTCCGGCGGAGCGCCAGGACGGCGCCGCTCACGCTCCAACGGTCGTTCACGCGGAAGATGACGCCGTCTCCCGCAGAAATCTCCGCTTGGGCATCTACCCCCGCCGCCGTCTTCCGCACGGTCTTGTACCCGGCCGCAAGCCGGCGTATATCGTTGTCCGAGCGATAGACTTCCAGCATGGCCGGCTTCGGTTGTGAGATTCGCGGCGCGGCCGCGCCCGCGACTTGGATGCCCCACTCGCCCGAGGAGTCGCTCACAAACGAAACCGCGGCGCCGGTTTGCAGGCGCCCAAGATCCAGCCGGGCGCCCTGCTGCGCAAACAGAGCCGGGGCCACCAGCGAAAATCCAATCCGCGCGTACTTGCCGAACATTCGAAGTAAACTCCTTTTGCCGCGCAGCCGCCGCGGTGGGCTGCAAACGCTTGCGGCCTTCCAGCAGCAGACTATAACGCGACGCCAGTGTGAATTCAAACGCGGGCGCGGCCATGCGCCGCCGCGCGCTAAGAACCCTTGCGCCAGGCACGGCAAGCGATTACAATGCAGACTCCGAGATCGAGCCACCAGCCGGTTCCTCCGGCCGTCCCGCTCTATGATCTTGGATCAGAGAGGAAGTGAGATGACCCTTACCAGACGCCAAGCGCTCGCCGCCATGGGCGCACCGGCGGTTCTTAGGCGCGCACGCGCCGCCGAAACATCATTGGAGATCGCTCCCGGGCCGTTCAAAGGCACGCGCGATTCCCTCAAGGACTACCAGATCCCCGAGTGGTACCGTGACGCCAAGTTCGGCATGTGGGCGCACTGGGGTCCGCAATCCGCTGCGGAGGATGGCGACTGGTACGCCCGCAACATGTACATCCAAGGGCAGCGCCAGTACAACGACCACGTCAAGAACTATGGCCATCCCTCCAAGTTCGGTTTCAAGGACGTGGTGGCCACCTGGAAGGCCGCGAAGTTCGACCCCGAATACAACATGCAGCTCTATAAGAAGGCCGGGGCCAAGTATTTTTGCAGCATGGGCGTGCACCACGACGGTTTCGATCTCTGGAAATCGAAGTATCAGCCGCGCTGGAACGCAACGGCGTCGGGGCCCAAGATCGACGTGGTCGGCATGTGGAAGAAGGCGGCCTACAAACACGGGCTGAAGTTCGCCGTCAGCGAGCACCTGGCGCCGAGCTACGACTGGTTCTCCGTATCGCACACCAGCGACAAGACCGGCCCGCTGGCCGGCGTCGCTTACGATGGCGTAGACCCGGCCTACGCCGATCTTTATCACGAGTACGCCCAGGGTTTTGACTTCGCCAAGGCGAGCACCGGCTTCGGCGCCGGCGTGGGCGTCCCGGATTCGTGGAAGATGCATTACTTCCAGCGCATCAAGGACCTGGTGGACAACTACCAGCCCGACTTACTCTACACGGATGGCGGCATCTACTACGAGGAATACGGGCTGGCTATCGTCGCGAATCATTACAACGTGAACGCCAAGCTCCACGGCGGGCATTGCCAGGCCGTCTACACCAGCAAGATCACGGGGGATTGCGCCACCGGCACGTGTGTACTGGACCTGGAACGCGGCGTGGCCAGCGGCATTCCCGCCAATCCCTGGCAGACCGACACCTGCATCGGCGACTGGCACTACAACCGCAACATCACGTACAAGACGCCCAAGCGCGTGATCGACATGCTGGTGGACATCGTGAGCCGGAACGGCAACCTGATGCTCAATTTCCCGCTGCCCAACAGCGGCCAACTGGACGACAAGGAGTTGAAGATTCTGGACGAACTCACCAAGTGGATGGCGGTGAACAGCGAAGGGATCTATGCGACGCGGCCATGGAAGATCTTTGGTGACGGCCCGGTAGCGTCGGCGCCGCCGGCGACCGGCGGGCGCGGCGCGGGCTTCAACGAATCCCGCCGCACGGACCTGACGGCCGACGAGGTTCGCTTCACCACCAAGGGCAATATCCTATACGCGTTCGTGATGGGCTGGCCGGAGAAGCAGGCGGTGATCAAGCCCCTGGCAACCACCAGCAGCGCGGCGCAAGTGAAGGTGAAGCACGTGGAACTGCTGGGCTTCAAGGACAAGGTAAAGTGGGCCCAGAACGAGAAGGGGCTCACCGTGGACCTTCCGGCGCAGAGGCCCGCCGATCATGCGATAGCGCTGAAGATCACCACGTAGGGGAAGCGCCGCCGGAGCGCCCTGGAATCGCTCCGGCGTTTCGCCGGCTTTCGAGGAACCGGCGCGGCCCCCGCGCGGCGCTACTTACGGCTAGGCAGCGCAAAGGCAACGTACGATTTCGGCCCGTTTGGCGGGGCGATGCCGTTCGGAGCCGGCCGCGCCGAGTTATTGCCACCCGTGGCATTGATCAGGACGTATTCCCGTCCGCCGATTTCATACACGGCGGGAACGCCCTGTGAGCCATTGGGCAGATCGAACATGGCGATCTGCTTTCCCGTGGCGGCTTCCAGGACTCGCAGTTTGCCTTCGTTGCCGGCGAACAGGATGAGGCCGCTGGCGGTTACTGCGATGCCGCTCTTAGGCCAAATCTCTCCACGCAATTCCTTGCCAAGATTCGGGCCCGCCGCGGGGTTGTCGCCGTAGGGCACTTGCCACTTGATGGTCCCCTTGTTCAGGTCGTAGGCGGTGAGCGTGGACCAAGGCGGATTGATGGCGAGCGTTTCGTAGCCGTAGCCAGTGTAGTAACGCACCGGCGGATGCTCCACGCCTTCCGGATAAGGGATCTCATTGAAGGATGGCGCAGCCACGGCGGCGGCGCTTCCGGGAGGCGCGGCGCCGGGATTGCCCAGGAAGACCAGGAGCGCCGTGAGGCTCGCCTCGGGCATGGTGCTGAAGGAGGGCATATCTCCCTCGCCGTGGGTCACGGTATCGCGAACTCTGGTTTCGCCGATTCGGGCAACGATGTCATCCAGCCGGACCGCCGATCCGCTGCCCTTCAAATCGTTCCCATGGCAGAGCTGGCAATTCTGCTCATAGATGGCCCGCCCCTGCTGCGCGGGCGTCGGGGCGCCGCGGCCGCCGCCTTGGAAATTCGCGCCGCCTCGGGCGCCACGGCCATTCCCTCCGGCGCGGCCGCCATCCGCGTTGGCCCCGCCGCGGCCGCTGCCCACCGGCGGCGGCGAATTGACGCGCGGATTGTCGACCAGCTTAATCAACGAGGGCACATTCTTGGCAAGCACGTAGACCATGCCGTGCGCCGGGTCGGCGGCCGTGGTGTAGAAAATCGATCCGCCATTGTTCCCGGGCATCTCCACAGTTTCGGTAAAGCCGGCCGGCGTAAACAGACCTTCGTTGCGGTCCGCCAGCAATCGCTCCTTGAATTGCGCGCGCTCCTCATCGGTCAGGTAGTACGGGTCGAGATCGGCCACGGTGAAGCTCTGGCGGCCGTACGGCGGAAGAACGGTGGGAAATGGCTGAGTGGGGGATGGCGCTTCTCCGGGCACGTTGGAACCCGGGACCTTGCGCTCTTCGACGGGCCATAGCGGCTTGCCGGTCACCCGATCGAAAACAAACAGGAAGCCCTGCTTGGTGGCCTGCGCGACGGCGTCAACCATCTTGCCGTCGTGTTGCACGGTGATGAGCTGCGGGGCCGCCGCGGCATCGTAGTCCCAAAGATCGTGGTGCACCAGTTGGAAGTGCCAGAGGTACTTGCCGGTCCGGGCATCGAGCGCCAGCAGGCAGTTGCCGTAGAGGCCATCGCCATGGCGGTCCGCGCCGTAGAAATCGTATGTGGGGGAACCGAGGGGGAAGTATGCGATGCCGCGCTTTTCGTCGATGGAGATTTCACCCCATGTATTCACGCCGCCGATGTACTTATAGGCGTCCTTGGGCCAGGTATCATAGTGCGGTTCGCCGGGCTGCGGTACCGTATGGAATGTCCAAACCAGCTTGCCAGTTAAGACGTCGTAGGCGCGCTCGAAGCCCGGCGCGGACATGTATCCTTCGCCGGGGAACGAGCCCATGATGATCAGGTTCTCGAAGACGCGTCCCGGCGTGCGCGGCTGGATCTCACGCACGCTCTGCGGATCTCGCCCTACTCCCTCGCGCATGTCCACATAGCCGTGATCGCCGAAGGACTCGATGAGCTTTCCGGTGCGCGCGTCGAGTTCCTGCAACTGGTTCCCGACCGGGAGGATGATGCGGCGATCCGAGCGGTCCTTGCTCTCCCAGTAGTTGAGGCCGCGATAGAGCCCGATGCCACCGCGCCCCGCCCCGCCGCGCCCGGCGCCCTGCCCGCCGGACGAGCCGAAAGCGTGGGTCCAGATCTCCTTGCCGCTGGCCGCGTCCAGGGCCACGATGCCGCCCTTGTCGACGACGTAAGCCACGTTGTCCACCACGAGAGGCGCGAAGGCGTGCGCGGCGTTGTCCTGCGCCTCATAAGACCAAGCGACCTGGAGCTTGGCGGCATTGCTCGCGTCGATCTGCTTCAAGGGCGTGAAGTGCGAGGAGTCCGGCGCGCCAAGATAATCGGGCCAATCGGTTCGGGGGCTCTGGGCCGGCAAGGAAGATACAGCGAGCATCGAAGCGGCAACGGCCGCGGCGGCCGTGAGCCCGGACAGGCGCACGCGGGTCGGCATGGACATCATTTCACCCTCCAAAGGGAAGCACTGCTCTGCATTTTACGCCCGGTCACCCTCCGGGGCCGAGCTTCAGAAGATCATATCGCAAACCGGCCCGGCATGTTGCGACGGCGGAGGGCTGGAACGGAGCGGGTTCGAGGCGGGGGTTGGGCGAACTGGAGACAGGGCGCCCGCGCTTGGCGTGGGCTTGCGGCCGGCAGGGCATGCGAACGCGGGCTCCAGCGGAACCGAGAGGCTCCGCTGGAGTAACCGCGCCCGCCGCAAATGGGACAAGATCTACTTGAACAGCAGTTGCGCGAACTCGTGCAGGCTGCGCCGCCAGGTAAGCCACTCGTGCGCGGTCTTCGGGGACTCGTAAAAGACGGCATTGATGCCGGCTTTCTTCATATCGTCCACGGCCGTCTTGTTTCCGGCACCCATGGGCTCGGCGCCGCCGTTGCTTACAAAGACGAGCTTCATTTCCTTCTTGAAGGCGGCGGGGTCCTTCACTTCCGTCATGGGAATGTTGCCGCCGCTCAGGAGGCCGATGTAGGCGAACTTATCGAGGTTGGCCATGGTGGTGTTATGCGTCTGCATCCCGCCCATGGAGAGCCCGGCCATGGCTCGATTGTCGCGGCCGGGAAGCACGCGATAGGTCTTCTCGATCATCGGAATGAGATCCGTGAGCATCATGTCCGTGAAAGCCGAGTTGCCCATCATGCCCCGTCCGCCGGCCGCGCCGCGGCCCGCCGCGCCGGCTCCGGCCGCGCCACGCGCGCCAGCCGCCACTCCCGCTGGGGGCGCTCCCGGCGCGCCAGCGCCAGCCGCACCACGCGCGCCTCCGCCGAAGCCTCCGCGCCCGGCCGGCGCCGCCGGATGGTCACTTGGATCTGGCACCAGGCCGCGCGCCGCAAAAGTGGCGGCGCTCTCGCCGGGTTTTACCGCGTTCAGGTTGTCCATCACGATGACCATGGGCTTGGCCTTCTTTTCGGCGATGAGGTTGTCCATGATGTAATCGACATGGCCCTGGGTGTACCAGCCGGTCTCGTCCTCGCCCCAGCCGTGGAGCAAGTACAACACGGGGAACTTGGTCTTCGCGCCGTCATAGCTCGGCGGCGTATAAACAAAGCAACGGCGCCACTTCCCGGTGACGGTGGAAAAATACCATTGCTCACTCACGCGGCCGCGGGGAACCTGTTTCGGCTGATAAAAGTCCTGGTCCGGCGCGGGGATTTCAATACCGCTGTTCTGCCAGCCGGAGCCGAAGTAGGTGTGCGTCGAGGGGTCGGCCACATTGGCGCCATCGATCACGAGGTTGTAGTAATGGAAGCCCTCCACCAGCGGCTGCGCCGTGGTGCCGCTCCAAATATCGTCCGGGCCCTTTGTTAGATTTAGTCCGCCAAGAGAAACCCGCACGGACTGCGCGTTGGGCGCGTTCACGCGAAACATCGCGCGGCCGTCGGGAAAAATGCAGGGGTACTTGGCCTCCGGAATATTCAACGGGTTGGGCTTGCAATCGGTCGGGGCCTGTCCCCAGCACGCCGCGCAGCCTAGCACGGCCACAAGAAACGGGATCTTCATAAAACCTCCATGTAGGTTAGCGGCTCGCAACAACGCGCTGGCGCCGCCGTATTCAGAACGTCCGGCATCCTCGGAGAATCGGATACGGAGCCCGGTATAACATAAATGAGAATTCGCTGTCAAAGGGAGCCAAGAAGGCGCCAGGGCGCGCCGGCGCGGCCGAGCGGCGCCGGACCGGTCGAGACGAGTCCGCAATGCGCCGGCTGCCTTGTGACGGCGCGGGCCGGGCGCGAACCCTGAGCGCGGTTTTAGCGAACGAGGATGTGCGCGGCGGTTAGGCGCGGACGAGGTTGGGCTAGCGAAGACCCGCGGCGCGATTCACTTCGTTTCGCGCCACGTGGCCTTCGGCGGCGCGCACTACGCCGGGCCAATCGGCGGGGTCAACCCGGACATTTGCGGCCGAGCCGTTCGCCACCAACGCGAAGGCGCCGGGGCGTGGAGACGTCGCTACATAGCGGGGACCGCCGAGGGCCCAAATGTTCGCGGCGAACAGGAAACACGTCAATACGGGACGCATACGCATATAGTATGACACCAGAACTAATTCAGGATCGGCCGCAAAGATCGGCGCGGGGACCCTCCGGCGAGGCCCTGGTTCAATGCCGTCGCGCCGAAAGTCTTGACAACTTCACTATTACGTCATACGATACTACGTGACACGTAATATCGTATGAATGATCCAACCATTCTCGTGCTCGCCAGCCTCGCCGAGGGCGATAAACACGGCTACGCCATTATGGAGGACGTCGTGCGCTTCGCCGGCGTCCGGTTGGGCCCCGGCACGCTATACGGCGCCATCACACGGCTGGAACAGCGCGGCTGGATTCGTCCGGTTGGTTCGGGCGACCGCCGCCAGCCGTACAAGCTGACTGCCGCGGGCCGGAAATGCCTGGAGGAGCAGGTCGCCGGCATCGAGCGGGTGTCCCGCGCCGCTCGAGAAAGGCTCGGACAGGCATGAGACCACTGATGCGGCTGGCCATCCGCCTTTACCCCGCCGCCTGGCGCGCGCGCTACGGGGATGAGTTTCGGGCCCTTCTCGAAGACATGAAACCGGCTCGGGGCGACGTCTGGAACGTTGCGAAAGGGGCGCTGCATATGCGGATTCTCACTTGGAGCTCCTGGAGGCTGATTTCCACGCTGGGATTGGCGGGGGCTATTACCATGGCGGTGGCGGCGGTCCTAGTGCAGCCGGTCTACGAATCGGGCGCCGTGCTGCGGGTCGTCAACAGCTCCGACTTGCGCTCCGAGTTGGGCGAACTGCGCACAACTGCTCTGAGCAGAAAGACGCTCGCGGGCATCATCGCGGCTGAGAAGCTTTACCCGGGCGAGACGGAGACCAGGGCGATCGCGCGGATGCAGCGGAATATTCTAATCACGCCGGCGCTCTCGGGCGAGGGCCGCTTGCCTTTCCTGCTGATTTCCTTTCGCTATCCGGACGCCCGGCAAGCGCGCCGGGTGGTGGAGGACCTGACGGCATTCTCGCAGGCAGAAGTAATTGACGGACCCGTGGCGCCCGGCCGGCCCGTCCTGCCCAACCGGCCGCTCATGGTTGCGGTGGGGCTAGCAGCGGGGTTGCTATTGGGGCTGCTGTACTGCGCGCGGAGCGGGTGGCCGGTGGTTCTACTGTGCGGAGTGGCAGGCGCGCTGCTGGGCGTCTATGGCTTCGCGTTGGCCTGGGGACGGCACGTCCCGCAGGCGGCAACGCGGCCGCTGGCTATCACCGGTTTTCTTGCCGGGGTGCTGCTTGGCGCAGTCGCGGTGATGTGGCGGCGGCGGAAAGCCGTGGCGTCAACGTAGACAGCGCGGGCGGAATTCAGCCCGCAGGCTTCGGCGTCGGGTTGCGGTTCCGCGCGGCCGTCGGAGGCAACGCGTCAGAGCGGCAATTTCAGCGCCGACGAGCGATTATGTGGCGGCGGCGGCGCGATTCGTTGCGCCGCGCGCCAGGTGGCTATCGGCCCCCCGGCGCCGGCATTCGCCCTGGATCTCGTCAAGCATGCTGGCGATCCGCAGAGCGGAGCGGTGGAATCCCGACCTTTCCAACTCGGCCCGGACCTCCGCGATGCGGCCCGCATAAGCGGGGAACTCCACCAGGGTGGACGGTTCGCTCTCCCCAAAGACGCCGCCACGAGGCGCCACCTCGGCGCCGTGGCAAATCTCCGGGTTGATGGGAAACGGAAGCCGCGCCAGGGCTTCCAGAAGGGACTCCAAGTCCCGCGCTCTCACGCCGATCGAAACCGAAACCAGGGCGCCTTCGCTACCGGAAAGCGCCGCACTCGGCTCTGCA
>Ga0335069_10006307_pt1 | contig 17257 bp, 14 predicted proteins | sample Lox_Sample_11_FD_206714 | JGI IMG/M metagenome (GOLD analysis project Ga0335069, IMG submission 206714) | Soil microbial communities from Loxahatchee National Wildlife Refuge, Florida, United States - Lox_Sample_1.1 | ecosystem: Environmental > Terrestrial > Soil > Wetlands | place: USA... | reverse complement strand
CCGGGCAAGGGCCAGCACCTGCTGCCGTCGACGAACACCGCCAAGGCGATCGACATCGACCTGATCAACAACATCATGCGGCTGCCGCTGCGTGAGCGGTTCACGATCATCATCAACGAGCTGGGCACCGGCCTGGCGGGCAACGGCGCGGCGCTGAACGCGGCGCTGCGCAAGTCGAACCCGGCGTTCAAGGCGTTCGACCAGGTGCTCGCGATCCTCGCTGCGCAGAACCGGGTGCTGGCCTCGCTGGCCGAGAACGGTGACACCGTGCTCGCGCCGCTCGCGCGCGACCGCGCGCAGATCCAGGGCTTCATCAACAGCTCGGCGACGACCGCGACCGCGACCGCCGAGCGCAGCGCCGCGCTGCAGGCCGACATCAAGCTCTTCCCACCGTTCCTGCGCCAGCTCGGCCCGACGATGAACACGCTCGGCGCGCTCGCCGACCAGTTCACCCCCGTCGTCCAGGCCCTGCACCGCGCGGCCCCGTCGCTCAACACGTTCGTCACCGGCACGCCCGCCTTCACGAGCGCCGCGATCCCGGCCTTCAAGAGCCTCGGCGACACCGCCGACGTCGGCGGGCCCGCGCTCAAGGCGTCGCTGCCGCTGGTCCAGAGCCTCGGCACGCTGTCAAAGACCGCTGTGCCGCTCACCCAGAACCTCAGCGCGTTCCTGACCTCGCTGCGTGCGCAGGGCGGGATCAACCGTCTGATGGACTTCGTCTTCTACGGCGCGGGCGGCACGAACGGCTACGACACCTACGGCCACTACCTGCGCGCGCGGCTCGTGCTGACGACCTGCCAGACCTTCGTGCTGCAGAACCAGCCGAACTGCACCGCGAACTTCAACAAGGACCTGGGGGCGACGACGGCCCAGCCGAAGACCGCGGGCAGCGCGGCCGTGACGGCGCAGGCCACGGGCTCGACGGCCGGTTCCGCGACAACCGCGGGCGCCGCGCCCGCGGACGCATCCCCGATCCGCCTGCCCAAGGCCCTGCTGCCGGGCGACACCGGCGTGCGCCGCGGCGCGGGCGCGGCGCAGGCGTCACCGGCGCCGAAGAAGGCGCCCGATGCGCGTTCGGTCCAGTCCCTCCTCGACTATCTCCTGGGCGAATGAGACGGCGCGGCGGAGCGGCATCGATCGCAGCGAACCCCGTGCTGATCGGCGCGGCGACGGTCCTCGTGGTGATCGTCGCCGTGTACCTGGCGTACAACGCGAACTCGGGGCTGCCGTTCGTCCCCACCTACCACGTGCGCGCCGAGATCCCGAACGCCGCCGGGCTCGTGAAGGGCAACGACGTGCGCGTCGGCGGCACGCGCGTCGGCCTGGTCTCGGGCATCAGCCCGGTGACGCACCCGAACGGCCGCGTCACGGCGGCGATCGACCTGAACCTGCAGACGGTCGTCAAGCCCCTGCCCGCCGACACGCTCGTGATGGTCCGCCCGCGATCGGCACTCGGCGAGAAGTACGTGCAGCTCACGCGTGGCACGAGCTCGAAGACCATTCCCGACGGCGGCACGCTGCCGCTCGCGCAGGCCAAGCCCCAGCCGGTCGAGCTCGACCAGGTCTTCAACATGTTCAGCGACCCGACGCGCAAGGCGATCGGCGTCAACCTCGCCTCCTTCGGCAACGGCTTCGCCGGGCGCGGCCCCGACCTGAACTTCGCGATCCAGGACCTGAGCCCGCTGCTGCGCGTGCTCGATCCCGTCGCGACCAACCTCTCGAGCAGGCGGACCGACCTGCGCGGCTTCTTCGACGGGCTGGCCCGCGCGGCGGCGGTCGTCGCGCCCGCCGCGGAGACGCAGGCGGCGCTCTACCGCAACCTCGACGCGACCTTCAGCGCGATGGCGAGCGTCGCCACGCCGTACATCCAGGCGTCGATCGTGGGCGGGGTCCCGGCGCTCACCACAGCGATCCGCGACTTCCCACAGCTGCGCCCGTTCCTGGCCAACAGCGCCGACCTCTTCCACCAGCTGCAGCCCGGCGTGAACGCGCTCGCAAACGCCGCGCCGGACCTCGCCCAGACGGTGAGGATCGGCACCCCGGTGCTGCAGCAGTCGCCGGCGTTCAACCAGCGCGTGGCGACGACGCTGCAGGCCGTGCAGTCGTTCAGCACCGACCCGCTCGTCAAGCTCGGCGTGAACGACCTGGCCACCGCGGCAGGAATCCTCGAGCCGACCGTGGCGTTCATCACGCCGGCGCAGACCGTCTGCAACTACCTGGGGACGGCGCTGCGCAACGTCTCGAGCCTGCTCAGCGAGGGCGGCAGCACCGGCACGCTGCAGCGCTTCTCGATCATCGCCGCGCCGACGGGGCCGAACAACGAGGGCTCCCCGTCGTCCGCGCCTGCGAACGGCCCCGCGCCGGGCAACAACTTCCTGCACTCGAACCCCTATCCGTTCACCGCGGCGCCCGGCCAGCCGAAGACCTGTGAGGCCGGGAACGAGAAGTTCATCCCGAGCAAGGTCGTGATCGGCAACGTGCCCGGGATGGCCCCGACCACCCTCCACGACAACACCGGTCCCTGATGCCGAGCCTGCGCCGCAAGAAGGAGGACCGTCCGCGCACGCTGCGCAAGGACCGCACGGGCGCCAGCCCGTTCCGCGTCGGTGTGCTCGTGCTGATCGGCTTCGTCGCCATCACGTACTTCGGGTTCACGAAGAAGAACCCGTTTGCACATCCGTTCGAGTTCAAGGCCGTCTTCCACTCGGCGAACTCCATCCGCCTGAACTCGCCGGTGCGAATCGCGGGCGTGAACGTCGGCAAGGTCGTGAAGATCAGCGGCCAGGACGGCACCGACAACGCCGTCATCACGATGCAGGTGAGCAGCGCCGGCCTGCCGATCCACAAGGACGCCGAGCTGAAGATCCGCCCGCGCATCTTCCTCGAGGGCAACTTCTTCGTCGACCTGCACCCCGGCACGCCCTCCTCGCCGACGATCTCCGACGGCGACACGATCCCCGTGGACCAGACCGCGACGCCGGTGCAGCTCGATCAGGTGCTGACCTCCCTGCAGCAGGACACCCGCCGCCAACTCCAGGTGCTGCTGCAGAGCCTGGGCACGGCGCTGACCGCGAAGCCGACCCCGGCCGAGGATGCCGACCAGACGCCGTACGTGCGCGGGCTGTCGGCCGCGCAGGCGCTGAACAGCGCGATCACGTTCGGCAAGAGCGCGCTGCGCGACAGCACGATCACGCAGCAGGCGCTGCAGGGCGTCGTGCCCTCTGACCTGCCCGGGCTCGTCCAGGGGCTGGCGGCGACCGGCGCGAAGCTCGCGAGCCGCGAGCAGGAGCTCGGCGACCTCGTCGAGAACTTCAACACGACGCTCGGCGCGCTCGCGAGCCAGGAGAGCAACCTCCAGGCGGCCGTGCGCGAGCTCGGCCCGACCGTTCAGACCGCTTACACCTCGCTCGGCAACCTCGACGCCGCGCTTCCGAGCGTGCGCGCCTTCTCACTGGCGATCATCCCGGGTGTCGAGCAGACGCAGCCGACGATCGACGCGGTCACGCCGTGGATCGCGCCGACCGAGAAGCTCGTCTCGCAGCAGGAGCTCGGCGGGCTGCTGCAGAACCTGCAGCCGGCGACCGCGAGCCTGGCGAAGGCGAGCGCCGAGACGATCCCGGTGCTCAAGCAGGGGAACCTGCTCTCGCGCTGCGTCACCGACGTGATCCTGCCCGCAGGCAACGTGAAGCTCGACGACGGGCCGTTCTCGACGGGCAAGGAGAACTACAAGGAGTTCTGGTACTCGATGGTCGGGCTCGCCGGCGAGGGCCAGAACTTCGACGGCAACGGCCAGTACGTCCGCTTCCAGTCGGGCGGCGGCCAGTACAGCGTGAAGCTCACGGGCGGCAACCTCGGCTCGCAGGGGACGCTCTACGGCAACTCGGTCGGCAAGCCGCTCGGCACCCGCCCAGCCTGGAACGGCGGCGTGAAGCCGCCCTACAAGCCGACGACCGCCTGCTACACGCAGGCCGTCAAGGACTGGAACGCGTTCTACAACCAGTACCCCGCCGGCCCCTCGGACGCAGGCTGAGATGAAGCGCGCGATCCAGAAGCACATGAAGGACTTCCTCGCGATCGTCGCGATCGCGGTGATCGCGCTGCTGACCGCCGGCTTCATCCTCTCCCATCAGCGCTTCTACCTGCCCTCGTGGGTGCCGATCATCGGCTCGGACCTCGTGACCTACAACGCGGAGTTCCAGACGGCCCAGGCCGTCACGCCCGGCCAGGGCCAGACCGTGCTCGTCGCCGGGGTGCAGGTCGGCGAGATCAGCGGCGTGACGCTGAAGGGCGGCCGTGCGGTCGTCCAGATGAAGCTGAAGAAGAAGTACACGCCGATCTTCCGCAACGCGACGGCGCTGCTGCGGCCGAAGACCGGCCTCCAGGACATGGTCATCGAGCTCGACCCCGGGAACCGCTCCGCGGGCGAGCTCCCGGTCGGAGGGACGATTCCCGTCGCGCAGACGCAGCCGGACATCAACCCCGACGAGATCCTCGCGGGCCTGGACACCGACACGCGCGCCTACCTGCGCCTGCTGATCGCGGGCGGTGGTCAGGGCCTGGCGGGCAACGCCGCGAACCTCTCGGCCACGCTGAAGCGCTTCGACCCGACCGCGCGCTACCTCACGCGGATCGGCCAGGCGCTGCGCACCCGCAGCGCGTACATCCGCCGCTCGATCCACAACTTCCGCCTGATCGCGCAGGAGCTCGGCTCGCGCGACACGCAGCTCGCCGAGTTCGTCGACTCCTCCAACCGCGTCTTCCAGTCGTTCGCCAACCAGCAGGCGAGCCTCAGCGAGACGATCAGCCTGCTCCCGACCGCGCTAGCCGAGACGAACGCGGCGCTGTCGAAGTCCTCGACCTTGAGCGCAGAGCTCGGGCCGACGCTCGCCGAGCTGATGCCGACCGCGAACGGGCTGGCGCCCGCGCTGAAGGGCTTCCAGGACTTCGCGATCCAGACCAAGCCGGTGATCGAGAACCAGCTCAGCCCGTTCACGCAGGCCGCGCAGCCGACCGTCGCGGCGCTACGCCCGGCGGCCGCCAACCTCGCGACGGCGCTGCCGGGTCTGAACACCTCGCTCGATGTGTTGAACACGCTCTTCAACGAGCTGGCCTACGACCCGCCCAGTGGGAAGACGAAGGGGCAGGGCTACCTGTACTGGCTCGGCTGGCTGAACCACGAGGGCGCCTCGATCTTCGGCTCGCAGGACGCCCACGGGCCCACCCGCCGCGGCCTGGTCTTCGGCAACTGCGCGTCGCTCGCGACGCTCGAGGTGGTCGGCACGGCCAACCCCGTGCTCGGCACGCTCGCCGCCCTGCTGAACGCGCCCACGACCAAGGAGGTCTGTGGAACCGGGGCGGGTGCCGCCGCCGCGAAGGCCGCCGCCGCGCGCGTGCGCGCGCACGCCGCCGAGATCGCGCGCGTCCAGCCCTCCGGCCTCGGTCCGGCACCGCCCGGCGCATCGACCGCGACTGCGGCCGCGCCCGCGGCGACCACGACGACCGCGGCGGCGCCGGCGAAGGCGGCCGGAGGGTAGATGCAGAAGCAGGCCCCCAGCGTCGGGCGGATTCTCACGATGGTGCTGTTCGCGCTCTCGTGCTTCGGCCTGTTGCTGTTTCTGTGGGTGGCCTTCGGCGGCTCGACGCCGCTGCGCGCGAAGGGCTACCGCGTCGTGATCCCCTTCAAGCAGTCCGGCCAGCTCGCCCTGCAGGCGGACGTGCGCATCTCCGGCGTGACCGTCGGCCACGTGCGGTCGATCGTCGCCGATCCGCACACCGGGAACTCGGACGTCACGATCGAGCTCTTCCCGCAGTACGCGCCCGTGCACCGCGACTCGCGGGTCATGCTGCGCGCCAAGACGCTGCTGGGCGAGACGTACGTCGAGCTGACACCCGGGCGGCCGAACAGTCCGGTGGTGCCCGACGGTGGCCGGCTCTTGCCCGGCGTCGTGGCGCCGACGGTGGAGCTCGACCAGATCACCCGCGCCTTCGACGCCAAGACGCGCGCGGCCTTCGCCACCTGGCAGATCGAGCAGGCGCTCGCGGTGATCGGGCGCGGGCGGGACATCAACTCGTCGATCGCGCTGCTCTCGCCGCTGGAGGAGCAGGCGACCTCGCTGCTGCGGGTGCTGAACCGCGACCCGCCGGCGCTCAGCCGGCTGGTGCGCAACACCGGCGTCGTGTTCAGCGCGCTGACGGCGCGCGACGCGCAGCTGCGCAGCCTGATCGAGAACGCGAACACCGTGTTCGCGACGACGGGGCGCCTCAACGCGCAGCTGGCGGCGACGTTCGTGGCGCTGCCGACGTTCGAGAAGGAGTCCACGCTGACGCTGGACCGGCTGGTGCGCTTCGCCGACACGACGAACCCGCTCGTCAACGAGCTCAAGCCGGTCGCCCAGCAGCTCACGCCCACGATGCAGGCGCTCCAGGGGCTCGCGCCGCAGCTCAACTCGCTCTTCACCGGCCTGGGCCCCGCGCAGCAGGCGTCGGTCAAGGGCCTGCCCGCGACCGACCAGTTCCTCAAGAGCGCGGCGCCGTTCTTCGCCGCGCTCGACCCGTCGCTGGCGCAGCTCAGCCCTCTGCTGCAGTTCGTCGGCGCCTACCCGAACTCGCTCACCGCGTTCATGGCGAACACCGCCGCCGCAACGCAGGCACAGGCCGCCCAGAACGGCCGCCAAGTCCGCTACCTGCGCTCGACGAACCCGCTGAGCCCCGAGGGGCTGGGGGGGTACCCGCAGCGCGTGAAGTCCAACCGCCCGAACCCGTACACGTTCCCGCGCTCGTTCGACCTGCTGCCCACGGGCATGATCCAGTTCAAGACGAACCAGTGCACGATCGGCGTCGCGCCATCGCTGGCGCCGAACACCGCGGACGTGATCGGTCAGACGCTGACGAACAACATCAACGCGTTCGCCTTCGACAACGACCCGGCAAACGTCCCGGCGCCGCCGTGCAAGCAGCAGCTCGACTTCAGCGCGTCCGGCAAGACGACGCAGTACCCACAGATCGCCGCGAGCACGAACCCCCCGCTGCCGAAGTTCGGCGTCTCGCCGTGAGCGGCGCCTGACCCCGCGGGCGGCGGTACGGTTCCGGCGATGCTCTCGCGGCTGCTCGGGCGGCTCATGGCTCTGGGGGCGCGCCGGCCGGTCGTGGTCGCCGCGGCCGTGCTCGTGCTCGCCGCGACCGGCGCGGTCCTCGCGCTGCGCATGCAGCCGAGCGCCGACACCGGCACGCTCGTCGGGCGCTCCACCACCGGCTACGCGGCCACGCAGGTCCTGCACCGGCGCTTCGGCGACGACGCGATCTACGTGCTCATCGGCGAACCGGTCTCGCGCGTCGTCCTGACCTCGGATCTCGACCAGGTGCTCGGCCTGGAGGGCTGCCTGTCGGGGAACGTCCCTGCCGCCCAGACGCCACCCGGCGGGCCGGCAGGCCCATGCGCGCGCCTGGCCGCCACGAAGCCCGCGAAGGTCGTCTTCGGGCCTGGCACGTTTCTGAACGAGGCCGTCGGGCAGATCTCCGACGAGTTCACCGCAGCGCAGGCGGCCGAGCGCGCACAGGCCAGGCGCGCCGGCGACGCCGCCTACCGGCTCGCGCTCGCGCACGGTCTGGGGCGCGCGTCCGCGAGCGCCTACGCGCAGCAGGCCGCAAAGCTCGTCCAGGCGAAGTTCACCGCGCAGGTGCTCGGGCTGGCGCTGCGCTACGGCCTGACCGCGGCGCCGAGCCTCGACGACCCGCAGTTCATCTCGCGGCTGGTCTTCGACGACCGCCGGCCGGCGGGCACGCCGAAGGCGCGCTTCGCGTCGATCTTCCCGGGGCCGCAGGGCGCGCTCATCCAGGTGCGCCTGCGCGACGGCCTGAGCGAGAGCGCGCAGCGTGCGGCGATCGCCGACATCCGCGCGGCCACGCGGATGCCCGATTGGCGCCTGTCGGCCGGCGGCTACGCGGTGACCGGCGCGCCGGTGCTGGTGCAGGAGCTCTCCAGCGCGATCTCGCACTCGATCCTCGTGCTGCTGCTGGCGGCCGTCGTCGTCATGGCCCTCACGCTGCTGCTCGTCTTCCGTGCTCGGCTGCGGCTCGTCCCGCTGCTCGTCGCGCTCGCGGCCGCCGGCCTGACGTTCGGCGTCATGGCGATCAGCGGCGTCGGCCTGACGATGGCGTCGATCGCCGTCATCCCGGTGCTCATCGGGCTCGCCGTCGACTACGCCGTGCAGCTGCAGTCGCGCATCCAGGAGGAGCCCGTCAGGCTCGAGCCGAGCCTGGCGCGGGTCGCCGCTCGCGGGGCGCCGACGATCGCGATCGCCGCGGCGGCGACCGCCGCGGGCTTCCTCGTGCTCGCGCTGTCGCCCGTCCCGATGGTGCGCGGCTTCGGCGTCCTGCTGGTCGTCGGGATCATCCTTGCGATCGTGTGCGCCCTGACGCTCGGGGTTGCGGTCCAGGCGCTCGCCGAGCGGCGCGGCGCCCGTCCGGCGAAGGCGGGGGACGTCGGGGCGCTCGGGCGCGCCCGCGTGGCGCTCGAGGCCGCCTGGAACGGCGCCGGCGAGATCGTCACCGGCTCGCACGCGTGGGAGCTCGCGCGCGGCGGCGTGCACCGTGGGGGGCGGGGCGCGCTGCGCGCGGCGGTCGGCAGGCCCGGACGCGTCCTCGGGATCGCCGCCGCGCTGGCCCTCGCCGGCTGGGCGCTGGACACGCAGACGCGGGTCGAGTCGGACGTGCAGAAGCTCGTCCCGCAGAACCTCGCGGCGCTCTCGGACCTGCATCGCCTGCAGAACATCAGCGGCGTCGGCGGCGAGGTCGACGTCGTCGTCGAGGGCCGGCGCGTCACCGATCCCGCGGTGGTCGCCTGGATGACGCGCTACCAGGCGAAGATCCTGCGTGAGCTGCACTACGACCCCAGGCGCGGCTGCGGGCGCTCAGACGTATGTCCCGCCTTCTCCCTGCCCGACCTCTTCACGACGAAGGCCTCGCTGGCGACGCGCGCGCGTGTCGAGAACCTGCTCGACGCGGTGCCCTCGTACTTCTCGCAGAGCGTGATCACGCCCGACCGGCGCACCGCAACGCTCGCCTTCGGCCTGCGCCTGATGCCGCTGGAGCGCCAGTTCCAGGTGCTGCGCACGATGCGCGCCGGGCTCGATCCGCCGCCGGGGGTGCGCGCGCGGCTGGCGGGGCTCCCGGTGCTCGCCGCGGAGGCCAACGACCGCCTGTCCTCGCCGCTGCGGCGGATCGAGACGCTCGTGGCCGGCCTGCTCGCGGTCGGCCTGGTGCTGCTGCTCGCGCTGCGCAGCCCGCGCCGCGCGCTCGTCCCGCTGATCCCGATCGTGCTCGCGACGGGCTGGTCGGCGCTCGTCCTGTTCCTCACGCGCATCCCGCTCAACCCCCTCTCGATCGTTCTCGGCGCGCTCGTGATCGCCATCGCGACCGAGTTCAGCGTGCTGCTCAGCGAGCGGTTTCGCGCCGAGCGCGCCGCCGGCCACGAGGTGACCGAGGCCCTGCAGCGGACGTACCGCTCGACCGGCGCCGCGGTGCTCGCCTCGGGGGTGACGGCGATCGCGGGGTTCGCGGTTCTCGTCGTCTCGGACATCCGCATGCTGCGCGACTTCGGCTTCGTCACGGTGATCGACCTGGCCGTCGCGCTGATCGGGGTGCTCGTCGTCCTGCCGGCCGTGCTCGTGCTCGCCGAGCGCGGAGCCCTCGTCCCGCGCCCGGTACGTGCGCGCCGCCGGAGCGCGGCCCGGGTCGAGCGCGCGCCCGCGGCGTGAGCGCCGGCGCCGAGGGGCCGCTGGACTTCGGCGGCGACGAGACCGGTGAGCCCGCGCCGGCGACGCCCGCGACGGGGCCTACGCGACCCCCGGGGGCCGGGCACCGCGAGCGGCGCGCGGCGGGCAGGGCGGTGCGCGCGCGGCTCCCCGGGGCGATCCTGCTCGCAGCCGGCGTCGTGCTGCTCGCGCTCGTCGGGCTGAACACGCTGCGCACGCACGGCAACTCCTCGACCGGCCCGCCGGCCGGGCGCCAGGCTCCGCGATTCGCCGCGCCGCTGGCGGTCGGCGGCCCGGAGGGCGACGTGAACGTCGCCCAGCGCGCGGGCCAGGGCGCCGCCGGCGCGCGACCTGCCTGCGCGGTGCGCGGCCCCGGCATCCTGAACTCGTGCGACCTGACACGCGGCCACGCCGCGGTGCTCGCGTTCTTCGCCGCAGGGGAGGGGCGCTGCACCGGGGAGGTGGATGTGCTGGCGCGGGCCGCGCGCGCGACGCCGGCCGTGCGGGTCGCGGCGATCGGCGTGCGCAGCGACCGGGGGGCGCTGCGCCGGCTCGTCGTCGCGCGTCGCTGGGCCTTCCCGGTCGCCTACGACCGCGACGGCGCGCTTGCGAACCTCTACGGCGTCGCGGTGTGCCCGCAGCTCACCTGGCTGCTGCCGGGCGGGGTCGTGCGCGAGACGACCGTCGGCGCCCTCAGCTCGGCGGCGCTCACGCAGCGCCTGCGAGCCCTGCAGCGGCGTGCGCAGACGACCGGGGGCAGCGCATGAGGACCGCGGGCGAGGCGCCGCTCGAGCACGGCCGCGTCGCCGGCGAGCTCGCCGTCGAGTTCCCGGACCTCGACATCGTGAGCGTCGAGGTCGAGATCGCCGGGCGGCGTGCCGATCCGGGGGTCGCCGAGCGCCTCGCCGTCCTGGCCGATCGCTTCCGCGGCCGCCGCGCGGTCGAGCTGCGCCGCGAGCCGGTCCCGGCCGCCTACCGGGTGTTCTTCCGCCACGTGGGCATCGACCCGGAGGTGCGCCGGACCCCGATCGAGGAAGCGGCCGTCGTGCGGCTCGTGGAGGGCGGCCACCGCTCCGCCGGGCGCCTCGACGACGCGCTGCTGCTCGCGCTCCTCGAGACCGCCGTCCCGGTGACCGCGCTCGACGCCGTCCGGGCCGACCGCCCGCCGGGCCTGCGGCCGGCGGTACGCGGCGAGCGACTGGGACGTGGCGCCGCGGCGCCACGGCTGCCGGCCGGGAGGATCGTGCTCGCCGATCGGGGTGGCCCGCTCGCGGAGCTCTTCGGGACAGTTGCGCAGGACGCGGCGCCGGGACGCGGCGCCTCGCGCGTGCGCCTCGTCGCCGTGCGGATCCCCGGCGTCCCCGCGATCCACGTCGAGGAGGCGCTGTGGACGTGCCAGGAGGCCCTGTCCCTCGCATGACCGCAGGGCCCGGGGGTAGACTGCGGCGCGTGGAGGGAGGCGCGATGCACGAGCAGCGGGGCGTCGGGACACTCCGCCCGGCCGGAAGGCCGCTGCGCCCGTCCGGGGGCGACCAGCTCGCCGCGCGGCGCGCGCTGCGCGCCCAGGTCGACCGGCTCGAGCGCGAGCTCGCCGCGGCCGTCGCCGCGTCGTTCCCCGACGGCGGCGTGGAGACTGCGGTGCCCGCCGCCGGCGGCCCGCGCGTGCTGACGCTCGGCGAGCTCGAGCGCCTGCGCGACGCCCTTGCCGGCCGCGTCGCCGACGCCCGGGGCGTGCTCGCCGAGCGCGAGGAGCGCCGCGCAGCCGCCCGCCTGCGGCTCGAGCGGATGCTGCTCGCCCCGGGCAAGCACCGGTTCGCCCGCGTCACGCGGCGCGAGCTCGGCGAGGACGGCTGCGGGGCCTGGCACGTCCGGCCACGGCTGGGCATCATCGGGATGCTCATGGGCTGGTGGCACGTGAAGCTGTCGTCGGGCTGTCCGTTAGCCACCTGACATGGGGCGGCGCAGCCGCAAGCGCGCGGGGGGCCCCGCGCAGCACGCCGGGCGCATCCGCCCGGAGGCGCCGGGCGAGAGCTCGGAGGTCGCTACCCGCGCGCCGGAGCCTCACGCGCGCCCGCGGGCGCGCAAGGCCCCGCTCGAGGAGGCGCCCAAGCCGCCGTGGGCACCGGTCCCGCTGACCGAGATCTGCATCTTCGTCGGCCTCGTCGTGCTCGGCGTGGCGATCCTGCGCGGGGGCGGCTCGCGCGGCGTGCTGCTCGCGTTCGGCCTGGCGCTCGTGATGGTCGCGACACTCGAGCTGGCGCTGCGCGAGCACCTCGCCGGATACCGCTCGCACTCGGCGCTGCTCGCCGGGCTCTGCGCGATGCTCGCCGCCGTGCCGCTGGCGATCATCGTCCGGCCGGCGAAGGCGGTCGACGTGATCGTCGCGGCGGTCGTCTTCCTCGCGGCCTTCCTGGCGTTCCGCGACCTCTTCCGCCGCCGCGCGGGCGGGATGAGCTGGCGCGCATAGACTTCCGCGCGTGACCGACCAGGCTCAGACCCCGCCGCCGCTCGGCGACGCGCCCGAGGCGGTGACGCCGCCGCCGGCGCCCGCACGGCGGATGCGCATCACGGGAATCCATCACGCGACGCTCATCAGCGCGGACCTGGCCCGCACGACGGCCTTCTACCGCGACGTCCTCGGCCTGGCGCTGGTGCGCGAGGCGACGAACGACGACGACCCGGGCGCGCGGCACTTCTGGTTCTCGGCCGACGCCGGCGAACCGCCGGCACCCGGGACGATCCTGTCGTTCCTCGAGTACCCGGCGATGGGGCCCGGCTCGCAGGGCACCGGCGCCACCCACCACATTGCGCTCGCGGTCGGCTCGGCCGACGAGGTGGCAGCCTGGCGCGATTACCTGCGCTCGCGCGACGTGCCGACCACCGAGGTCTTCGACCGCGGCGGGCTGACCTCGATCTACCTGCGCGACCCGGACGCGCACATCCTCGAGATCGTCGCCCCCTCGGCCTGACAGGCGTCTCGGCGCCCGCAGCCCCGCCGAGCGTCCCGCGATGCCGCCCTGAGGCGGCAGCGAAGGACGCTCGGCGGGGCGTGTGGTGCCTCCTCAGGCTCCCGCGACGGCGAACGCCGGCGTCAGCGACTCGATGCCGCTGCGCGCGGCTGCGGCCTGCTCGGCGAGCAGCTGCGCGACCGCGCGGCGCTGGCGATCGGTCATCGAGCCGATCGTCTTGCTCTCCGACATCGGGATGGCCTGAAGGAACCGGCGGCAGCGCGTCTGACCCCAGCGCCGCTGGCTCGTCAGCAGGTCGGCGACCGTCATCGACTCCGCCTCCCACGGCGAGCACATGATCACCTCGGCGGCGGTGATCTCCCCCGCCGCGATGCGCCGCTTGAGCTCGGCGCGCGCGAGCCTGACGGCGTTCGCGCGCTCGAGCGCCTGCAGGTGCTGCGGCGCAGGGGTGATCGTCGCTCCGTGCGTCATGGATCCTCCTTCCGCCCAGTGGGCGGCCTCCTCTGATGATGGGCTGTCATGACCGGCGTACAGCGTCGGCCCGGGTTCCCCCGAGGGTCGATTCCGGACCGTCCGACAGGCCTCCCCACGGAACCTGTCGTCTGAGAGCCTTCCCTCTTCCCGAGCGCTCGCCGGCGCGGTCAGGAACCTACGCAACGGTCCGCGCGGAGGTCAACGGCCCCCGCGGCGGAAGTTCCGCTCAGAGCGCCGGTTTCGTGCGCGGCCCGGACGCGTGTTCAGGTGGTCGGCTCGGCGTGCGGCGGATGCAGCGCGCCGGGTGGCGGCAGGGGCCCGTGCTGGGCCTCGAAGGAGCGCTTGACCGACGCGAAGGCCTCGAGTGCACGCTCGATCGTGGCGCGGTCGTGGGTCGCCATGACGCTCGTGCGCAGGAGCGCGCCGCCGGGCGGAACGGCCGGGTGCAGGGCCGTGTTGACGAAGACTCCGGCGTCGTACAGCGCCCGCCAGAGCAGGACCGCCTTCCAGTCGTCGCCGACGAGCACCGGGATGATCGGCGTGACGATCGTGCCGTCCACGACGCCCGGCGCGTCGAGCTGCGCCCCCGCCTCCAGGCGCTGGGGACGCACCACCGCGAAGCCGAGCTCCTCGAGGCCGTCGCGCAGCGTTCGCGCGTTGGCCAGGACCGCTGCCAGCAGGCCGGCACCCTCGTCCGAGCGCAGCACCCGCAGGGCTGCGAGCGCCGCCCCGACCGCCGCCGGGACGCCGGAGGCGGTGAACAGGTAGGCGCGCGACTGCACGCGCAGGTAGTCGATGACGTCCGCGTCGCCGGCGACGAAGCCGCCACAGGCCGCCAGCGACTTCGAGAACGTCCCGACCCGCAGGTCCACGTCGTCCTCGGCGCCGAGCAGCTCGGCGGTCCCGGCGCCGCGCCGCCCGAGCACCCCCGCCCCGTGGGCCTCGTCGACCATCAGCCGGGCGCCGTGGCGCGCGCACAGCTCGGCGATCTCCGGGAGCGGGGCGATGTCGCCCTCCATCGAGAAGACCCCGTCCACGACGACGAGCACGCCGCCGCCGTCACCCTGCGCACGCTGCAGCGCCTTCTCGAGCTTCTCCAGCCGGTTGTGGCGGAACGGGCGCAGCTTGGCGCGCGACAGCAGGCAGCCGTCGAGGATGCTCGCGTGGTCGCCCGAATCGACGATCACCGTGTCGCCCGGGCCGAGGATCGTGCCGAGCGCGCCGAGGTTCGCTTGGTGGCCGGTGGTGAACACGAGCGCGTCGTCGGTGCCCATCCACTCGGCGATCTCGCGCTCGAGCTCGAGGTGCAGGGGGATCGTGCCGTTCAGCAGGCGCGAGCCGGTGAGGCCGGTCCCGTACCGCAGCAGCGCGTCCTGCGCCCCCTGAACGACGCGCTCGTCGGCGGTCAGGCCCAGGTAGTTGTTGGAGCCGAGCATGATCCGCTCGGCGCCCTCCATCTCCACGACCGGCCGCGCGGGACCCTCGAGCGTGCGGAAGTAGGGCAGGACGTCGGCCTCGCGCGCCGCACGCAGCTGCTCCTCGCGCTCGTGGCCGCGAGCCTTGGCGAAGACGTCGACGTGGGTCTGGGACATATAGTGGCCCGCTGTGATCGAGGTCAGGCCGGTGGCGAACAGGCGCGATCTGCGGGAGTTCATCGACCTGCAGTACCGGCTGCATGCTAGCTCGCCGCAATGGGTTCCCCCGCTGCGGCTTGAGCGCTGGGTGTTCCTGAACCCGCGCCTGAACGCCTACTACAAGCACGCCGACGTGCAGCTGTTCCTCGCCTACCGCGACGGCCGGCCGGTCGGGCGCATCAGCGCCCAGATCGACCGCAACTACAACGCCTTCCATAGCTCGCGCTGGGGCAACTGGGGGTTCTTCGAGCTCGAGAACGACCAGGAGGTCGCCGACGCCCTGCTGGCAGCGGCCGAGGGCTGGCTGCGCGCGCGCGGCTGCGACCGGATGGTCGGGCCGATGGACTTCGCCGTCAACGACGAGAGCGGGATCGTGATCGAGGGGTACGAGCTGCCGCCGATGATCCGCCAACCGTGGCAGCCGCCCTACTACCGCACGCTCTGCGAGGGGGCCGGGCTCGAGAAGGCGATGGACTTCTTCATGTGGGACCTGAAGATCGACGACCGGCGCAACATGCTGCCGGTGATCGAGGAGCTCGCGGAGAAGGTCGAGTCCGAGCACGGCATCCGACTGCGCCACATGACGCGCCGCTCGCTGCGCCGCGACCTCGACCGCTTCGCCGACGTCTACAACTCGGCGTGGTCGCACAACTGGGGGTTCGTGCCCTACACGGAACAGGACCTGGACGCCTACGCCCAGGAGCTCCAGCTCGTCTTCGACAAGAAGTGGTTCATGGTCGCCGAGCGCATCAGCGACGGCGCCACGGTCGCGGTCGCGATCACCGTCCCGGACGTCAACCAGGTGCTGAAGCGGATGAACGGCCGCCTGCTGCCGCTGGGGTGGTGGCGCTTCCTGCGCAAGGGACGCACGATCGACCGCTGCCGCGTGGGGTTCCTCGGCGTCAAGCCCGAGTTCCAGCACACGGGCGTGGCCGCCAAGCTCTACGTCGAGCACTTCGACATGGCGGAGATCGGGCCGATCCGCAGCGGCGAGATGGGCTGGATCCTCGAGACGAACACGGCCATGAACCGCGGCATGGAGGCCATGGGCGGGCGGATCGTCAAGCGCTACCGGGTGTACGAGCGGCGCTTCGAGCCCGGCGCCGCGCCGGCCTGGCCGGTCGGCGCGAAGGTCTGGGAGCCCTCCCGCCAGGATCACGATGTCTTCGCCCGCGAGTAGCATCGCTGAGCGATGAGCGACGCCCAGAGCCTGCAGCCGGTCGAGGAGGTCGAGGAGGTGGACGCGGTCCTCGTGAGCGAACCGCGTGTGCTGCCCGCCCCGCGCACCCCCGCCCAGCTGGCGACGACGCCCGCCGCGCTCGCCACGACCTCGTTCCTGGCGGGCATCGCGACCGCAGTGATCATCGCGCGCCGGCGCGCGAGCCGCAGCCAGCGGCGTCTTGCCAGGCGCGGCGCGCGCCCGCGCGGGCTGGACATCGCGGCCTCGCGCTCGTTCCTCGTGGACGTCCACCTGCTCGGCCGCGACTGATGCCCGAGGCTCGGCGGGAGGTGCGCCCGCCGTGGCCGTTCCGCCTGCCGCGCGGCGGCCCGGAGGGGCTCGCCCGCCGCGACGGGCCGGTGCTGCGCCGGCTCGTGCACGTCGACGGGGCCCCCGCGCACGTCGAGGTCGTTCAGCCTCAGGGCGACCGCGTCGTGCTGCTGGCGCGCGCCCACAGCGTGGACATCGCGGAACAGGCGATCGCGCGGATGCGCTTCGCGCTCGCCGTCGACGACAACCTGCGGCCGTTCCACGCCGCGTTCCGTTCGGATCCGCTGATCGGCCGCTCGGTGCGCGCTCGCCCGGAGCTGCGGATCGGACGTCGCCCGGACCCGTTCGAGGCGCTCGTGCTGGCGATCAGCGAGCAGCTCATCGAGTATCGCGAGGCGCTGGCGATCCAGCACCGGCTGCTCGAGCGCCTGGGGCGCCGCTGCCCCTGCTGCGGGCTGCGTGACATGCCCGAGCCGCGGGTGCTGGCCGACGCGGCGCCCGCCGAGCTCGAGGCGCTCGGGCTCAGCGCCGGGAGGGCGCTCGCGCTGCGGCGCGCCGCGCGCGAGGTCGCGAGCGGACGGGTCGACCTGCGCGCGGGCGATCACGAGCGCGGCTGGGCGCGCCTGCGGGCGATCCAAGGGATCGGGCAGTGGACGATCGATGTGCTCGCCCTCCACGGCCAGGGCCGCATGGACCGCCTGCCCGCCGGCGATCTGGCCTATCTGCGCTTCGCCGGGCGCCACCTGTACGGCCATCCGCGAGCCCGCGCCCGCGAGGACGAGGTACGCGCGCTGTTCGCCCCCTACGGACGCTGGGCCGGCCTCGCGGGCGCGCACGCGCTCGGCGTGCAGCCCGGTGGCGGGACGCTGCGCGCCACGCCGCCGACCGTCGGATCGCGGTCTCGCGGCGCCGGATCGCCACCCGATTCCTTGCCGATGC
>Ga0335069_10006305_pt1 | contig 17258 bp, 17 predicted proteins | sample Lox_Sample_11_FD_206714 | JGI IMG/M metagenome (GOLD analysis project Ga0335069, IMG submission 206714) | Soil microbial communities from Loxahatchee National Wildlife Refuge, Florida, United States - Lox_Sample_1.1 | ecosystem: Environmental > Terrestrial > Soil > Wetlands | place: USA... | reverse complement strand
CCCCGCCGTCAGCTTCGCAGACCTCGATCAACCGGGTCGCTCTGAATGGCGCTGCCGCGAGTCCGGAGGGAGAAATCTATATTATCGGTGGAGGCTATCACATGGCCGCGGGCGCTCCCGTGTCCCATTTCGATAGCCAGGGCACCCTCCTTGAATCTATTCGTTGTACGTTACCAACGTTCGAGGACATGAAAGATCCGGACAATCCAGAGGGCTTCATGTTGCCGAATAGTGTTGGGGTCCATGACCGCTATCTCTTTTTGGTCAGCCCGCAAGGTAAAGTCGCGACGTATGCACGCTAGGAAGTGCTCCTTAGCCTTCTCGCCGCTTAGGAAAGGAAATTACGATGCTCCGAAAGCTACTCTTATCGAGCGTCGGTGTCGCTGCTTTGCTATGCGTTGGGAGTAGGACGCCAGCAAGTGGTCAGTGCAACTGCGACTGCAGCGATTGCACGGAAGATCACTGCCCGGTACAGTGGTACACATGTAGCATGTGCGGATTTGGTACCCGCTGTGCTGATTCTGGCTATCCGTGTGTCGGCGCACCCTACTGTGGCACCCTTAAGCACGCCACTTGTACTCCGAGTGTGGTGTGCGGCGATCTCGAACAATGCACCTCATCCAACGTTTCTACGCAGTCGACGTGCAATGGAAATGAATACGACGGCTACGGATCTATTTGTTGCGTAGGGCCGTAACGGGCCCGTCACATTCGCGGTAGAATATGTACAAAGGGGGGCGCAACGGATTCGACGGGTTTGAATCGTTGTGGGGAGGCGTGCCGGGTTCCGAGCTCCCGTTAAACGATCGGAAAACTAAAACTGCCAATACGCAGTTTGCATACGCTGCTTAATTAATTAAGTAGCCGCTCCAGCCGTTGAGCCCGCGCGGCGGTGAGTGAGCGTCATTTTGCGGGATGGGCCAAAGGCTTCGGTCCGGAGCCGTAGGCCGAGATCAATCGGGCTAGGTGGCGGCCATTCTCGCCGGCTCTAAAGCCGCTGCCGAAAAACTTGAGTCGGATACGCACGTAGTTCTCTTCACGGCGGGCATTCTCGGACGCGGGTTCGACTCCCGCCGCCTCCACCAATTATCTGATTCCAGCGAACGCAAGGCTCTCCGCCAAAACGGGGGGGGGCCTCGATCCCGAGCCAATTTGAATTAGGGTCTGGATTATCGGCGGGCAGCCGCACGCCGTCGCATTACCGCCGCCAGAGCCAAACCACTGCCAAGCAAAAGTACTGTGCCGGGTTCGGGCGTCGCCGCAAATGAGCCAAGAATGCCCACGAGTCCGCTGTCGCCGCCGGCATTAGGATTATCCGTTAGCCCGGCCGCGTTAGTATCAGCCGCCGCATAAACGGGCCCGGAAAAACCAGGGACGTTGCCGTCACTGAAGAACTCGCCGACCGAGCCATCCGATACGTTGAAAGCCACGCCCAGGATGTCGAAGTCGCCGCCTGAGAACGGATAACCGGGACAATCGGCGGGAGAGTTCCCGAGTGGGAAAAACAGATCATCGTAGGATAGGCCGCCACTGGTGAAGGCAACAGGATTTGACCCGGTGGCGGCTAGGACCGTAACGTACGAAATTGGCGCGTACAGGCCGGTGATGGTACCGGCGATGCCCACGTTCGTGTCCGAAAACGTGCCCTTAATGTCAGTGACCTCGTAAGTGTCCGGGGTTACGACGCCGGAGGTGTCGTCCGGCGCAAGGACAGCAGTCAGGGTGCCTGAACTGGTGATGCCCCCTCCGTTAAACGAAAAGCTGAATGTTTCTGCGCTGGCGAGTGGTGCGATAGCCGCAGCGAAGACCATGGCGAAGACTGCTTTCAAATTGATTTCCACGTAGAAACCTTTCCGATGCCAGCCAGGTGGCGATTGCTGACTGGCTCAGTGAATAGCCTAAAGATACTACGCCAGGAGGTTGGCAAATGGCAAGCCAAATCGCGGCTTGTCGCGATTTACCGGATTTCTGTGTGTGCAAAGTTACTCTTCGGCGCAAGGCCTGCCAGGTATCCTGATCGGCTCCGGCAGCGCCGAAAAGGATCCGAATAGCCCGCCGTCCGGCACACAAAGTTGACCGATATTCGCACACCGCGCCGATTGTGCACGATCCGGCCGTGTTGAAGTCCCGACGTGCCGCTGATCTCGTGATCACCAGCGTCCGCTCCCATTTGGCCCCGTAACTGCACCCCTCTACGTGCAGTCCGGGAGGATGGGAATGAATACAAACATTGTCATTTTGCTCGTCATTCTGATCGCCGTGGCCGCGGCCGGTATCTTTTATTACTACCGCCGGAAGCGAAGCCGCGAGCTCCATATGCGATTCGGTCCGGAATATGATCGCGCGCTGAATCAGTACGGAAACAAGCAAAAGGCCGAGGCCGAGCTGGAGCGGCGATCGAAGCGAGTCGGAAAATTTCACATTCATGCGATTTCGGAAGACGAAAGACGGCGCTTTGCCGATGCGTGGCAAGCCCAGCAGGCACGCTTCGTGGATCAGCCGGAGCAGGCTGTCAGCGAGGCGCACCGGCTTGTGGCCGAGCTGATGCGGGCCCGCGGGTATCCGGCCACCACCGAGTTTGACGAGAATGCGGATGACTTATCGGTCGACCATCCGCACCTGGTGGAGCATTACCGCACAGCGTGCCGCATCGCTGCACGGCGAGAACGGCGAGTCGAACACCGAAGACCTGCGCGCCGCCATGATCCACTACCGGGAAATGTTCGAGGAGTTATTGGGAAAATCCATTCATTCTGAGGAGGTGATTCGATGATAGAACGGCGAAACCAACATCGTGTTCAGTTCGGCGGAAGTTTATGCCGAGTCAGATAACCCGCTTGACACGCGGCCAGGCCCAGCCGGAACAGCGATGCGATCCGAGCCCCGGCCCGCGACTTCCGAAATGCAGCCGGCCCCCGAAGAGCGCGCGGAACTGCTGGCTTCGAACGAAGCGCAGGAATTGCGGTCCCGATGGAACAAGATTCAAACGGGCTTTGTCGATGAGCCGCGCCGCTCCGTGAAGGATGCCGACGCACTGGTTGCCGAAACCATTGACCGGTTGTCGGAAACATTTACCCAGACGCGCGCGAAAATGGAGCGGGAATGGGATCGGGGCGACAGTGTTTCGACCGAGGACTTACGCATGGCACTGCGCCGTTACCGGTCGTTCTTTACTCGCCTGCTCGCCATGTAACGCGCCACGTGCGGGACGGACGCCAACCCGCAGACGATCCGTCCCGCGGGCGCGGTCCCTGGTACCGTTTCATCCACACCACAACGCCCTCCCCTTGCATCCCCGTCATCCAGGTGATTGAATATCACATGCCACCCGGGGGCCACGTGCGCCTGGTGAGCCTTGTGCACACGTAGAAGGAGAGGGTATGGCTACCGTTGTTTCATCGCTCGCTAACGACGTCGCTGTGAAGGCGACTAAACTTCTGATCAATAACCGATGGGTCGAAAGTCACACCGGCCGGACGTTCGCCACCATCAACCCCGCTACCGGCGAAGAGATCTGCCAGGTGGCGGAAGCCGACGAGCCTGATGTGGACCTCGCCGTCAAAGCCGCGCGCGCCGCGTTTCACAGCAAGAGCGCATGGCGCCGCATGTCCGCCGCCGAGCGCGGACGCCTCCTGAACAAGCTCGCTGACCTCATCGAAAAGAACGCCGACGAACTGGCTCGCCTGGAATCGCTCGATAACGGAAAGCCCGTCGCCGTCGCGCGCGCCGCCGATCTGCCCCTCACCATCGCCTGCTACCGTTACTACGCCGGGTGGGCCGACAAGATTCAGGGCAGAACCATTCCTATCGCCGGCGATTATTTCTGCTACACGCGCCTCGAGCCCGTCGGCGTAGTCGGGCAGATCATTCCCTGGAACTTCCCGCTCCTCATGCAGGCGTGGAAACTCGGCCCCGCATTGGCCGCTGGCAATACGGTCGTGCTCAAGCCCGCCGAGCAGACTCCGCTGACCGCCCTCCGCGTGGGCGAATTGATTCTCGAAGCCGGATTCCCCGAGGGCGTCGTCAACATCCTGCCCGGGTTCGGCCCGACCGCCGGCGCCGCCATCGCCAAGCACATGGATGTCGATAAAGTTGCCTTCACCGGTTCCACCGAGGTCGGCCATCTCATCATGGAGAGCGCCGCTCGCACCAACCTGAAACGCGTAACGCTCGAGCTTGGCGGCAAGAGCCCCAACATTGTCTTTAACGACGCCGATCTTGATCAGGCCATCGAGGGCGCGCACTTCGCGCTGTTCTTCAATCAGGGCCAATGCTGCTGCGCCGGCTCGCGCCTGTTTGTGGAATCCAAAGTCTATGACGAATTCGTCGAGAGAAGCGTTTCTCGTGCGAAACGCCGAACCGTTGGCGATCCGTTCGATTCCTCCACCGAGCAAGGCCCGCAGGTCGACCAGGCCCAGTTCGACAAAGTCATGGGCTACATCGACGCCGGCAAGCAGGAAGGCGCGTCGCTTCTCTGTGGCGGCGGCCGCGTCGGTGACCGGGGCTATTTCGTGGCCCCCACCGTCTTCGCCGATGTCTCCGACGGCATGAAGATCGCTCAGGAAGAGATCTTCGGCCCGGTGATGAGCATCATCAAGTTCAAGGATCTCGATGAAGTCGTCGAGCGCGCCAACACCACCATGTACGGTCTCGCGGCCGCCGTGTGGACCCGCGACATCAGTAAGGCTCACGCCATCGCCAATAGCGTCCGCGCGGGTACGGTGTGGGTGAACTGCTACGACGTCTTCGACGCAGCCGCACCCTTCGGCGGCTTCAAGCAGTCCGGCATCGGCCGCGAACTCGGCGAGTACGGCCTGCAACAGTACACCGAGGTCAAAACCGTTACGGTGAAGATGTAAGGCGCGGATACCGCGGTTCTCCACCAATATTCGTAGGGGCCGGGCACGCCTGGCCCTCCATGCCTTTGGATGTCTTGCTGACTCCGGAGCCGCAGTGACCTGAACTTCAGCGGATAGACTCCCAACCCGGGAACTGGCTTGCACGGTCCGATCAGTTCCGAGTTGGCCGACCAACCACAGAGACCGGCTTGCCATTTGGGGCGCAGGGCGCTACGCGTTAAGTTGATCAACAGTGACTTTGCGGCATCGGCTCCCCACAAAGGCGTATCTCACGCGTTGCCCAACAACTCGATTATGCTTTATTACGATGGGCCTTCTGGACAAGCTTCGACGGGCGAAGAAACCCGCAACCGAAACCGGTCACCCAGGTAAAGAAGAGAACCTCATCCAGGTTTTCGACAAGTCGGGGAAGCCGCTATACCTCACCAAGGAGGCGTGGCGTACCAAGGTGCTGCCAGGCATGCTTAGCGCACGATGGAATAACCCCGATCAGCTCTACCAAGTGATCGTCGGCACCCTCCGGGACGGATTGCCGGCCGACGTTGCTGATGCCGCTGAACACCTCTACAAGATCGATTCCAACCACTCGCGAGCCGTCTGCGCCTGGGCGAACGTGCTCACGGGCATGAAGCAGATCGACAAGGCCGAAGAGGTTCTCAACTCCTACATCGAGCAGTACGGCGAGGAGGGCTATGTCGTCACTAACCTCGCTAAGGTTCATGCGGCGCGCTATGACAACGACCGAGCCGAGACAATCCTCTGGCATGCGCTCGAACTGGACCCGAACCAGAAAATGGCTGTCGGCTGGTTTGCCGCACTCGCGAATGAACGGGGTGGAAAGAGTGCGATGGTTGAAGCATGGGAGCGTGTTGCAGCGCTTCCCGGAAGTTGGCACGCGCAACTGTGGCTGGCTCGTGCCGCTCTCGAATCGCACAACGCTCCCGGTGCGTTGGCGTACTACCGGGAAAGCTTGGCGCGCGTTGGTGAAACCGTCCCTTCGGATTTCCTCCAGCAGATGAGGGGTGACCTTGGAATCCATGGTCGCTTCACGGAGCTCTTAGAGCTTACGGAGCCGTACTTCGTACCGGAGGTACACGGGCTCCAGGTTGGAAATAATCTCATCAAGGCCAACATCGAGTTGGGCCAGCTGCAACGGGCTCGCCAGATCCTGAACCAGCTAGGGACGCAGTCCCGGCCGGACTGGAGAGCTCATCTCGAGTACTTGGACACCGAAATCGAGCGCAAAGGAACAGCACGCTACTGAACTCAACCCATCCCCAGTCACCTTTCACCCCCCAAATAACGTTCCCCGCCCCAGCAGCCACTCCGGATCCAGCCTGCTCTTCACGTCCCGCATCGCCTGAATGTGCTCCGGCGCATATTGCAGGGCCAGCAGCCCGGCTTTGCGTTTACCCAACCCATGCTCGGCCGAAACCGTGCCGCCCAACGCCACCGCTTGCTTTGCAAATTCGGTCAGCAGCCGGCTCGACGTGGTCGACTCCGCCTGGTTCGTCGGCAGCAGATTCACGTGCACGTGCGCATCGCCAATGTGCCCGTAAATCACGTAGCGGCCCGGCATCTCCGCTTCCAGCCGTTGCCGGTAATACGCCAGCATCTCCCGGTTCCGCGCAATCGGCACGGCGTAATCGGTTCCCATCTTCAAAAATCCCGAGGGAACCAGTTTGGCGATCACCATCTCCGGCAGCGCATGGCGAAACTCGCGGAATCTCTCGCGATCGTGCGCCGTCATCGCGAACCACGAGGCTTCAATCAACGCCCCGGCCGACTGCAGCCGCGCTTCCCAGGAGTCGATATCATCGCCCTCGGCTTCGATCAGCAGCGCCGCCGCGGCAGCAGCCGGAATCTCCGGATATCGCTCCTTCAGCAGTTGCAGCGCGTTCCGGTCCACGTACTCGATCATCCGCAGCTCGGCAACGCTTCTCCACGCCTGCACCGCGTCCAGTGCGTGTTCATCGGAGGGAAAGAAGATCACGCCCGCAAACAGGCTTTCGGGAAGCGGGAGCAGCTTCAGTTCGGCTTCCAGCACCACGCCGAGCGTTCCCTCCGAGCCGCAGAACAAATCGATCCAATCCATGCCGGGCTCCAGCCGATAACCCGCGGTGTATTTGGTCGTGGCAGGAACGGGAATCGGCGGAACCGGGAAGTCGATCTTTTCTCCGCGCCGGTATTCCACCACGCGCCCGTCCATCAACGCGACCCGCAACGCCAGCACATGCCGCCGCGTGCTGCCGTATTTGAAACTCCGCGAGCCGCTCGCATTGGTCGCGATCGTACCGCCGACCGAAGCAGTGATCTCCGTCGGATCCGGTGCATAGAACTGCCGCGTCGGCCTCGCCGCGTCGCGCAGTTCCAGCAGTGTGACGGCCGCTCCCGCCCGCGCTCGCCCCTCACTGATTTCTAGATGGCGGAACTTTTCGAGCGACAGCACCCATCCGCCCTGCGGTACCCGCGCCCCCGTCAACCCCGACCCGGCGCCTGCAATGGTAATCGGCTCGCGCTGCTCCCGCGCGGCGTTCAGAACGTCGATTGCCCCCGCCTCGTCGTTCGGTACGAATAGTTTGCTCCCACTGCCGGTGTACCCCGAAGCGTCGGTCAAATATTGCGGGGGAATGGAATCGTCAGCACCAGCGCGCATGGCACTCAATATAGCTGTTCTCTGTGCCTCCGCGCCTCTGCGGTGAAGCTTAGAATTGTATTCTCATGATCGTTGGCTTCATCTCCGATACTCACGGCCTGCTGCGCGAATCGGCCCTGCGCGCGTTGCGCGGTTCCGATCTCATCATCCATGCCGGAGATGTCGGCAAAGCCGAAATCATTGACGCCCTGAAAGCGTTAGCCCCGGTTGTGTTCGTACGCGGCAATGTCGACACGCAATCGTGGGCATCGTCCTGGCCGGTAACCGCTGTCGCCGAGGCCGGGCAGGTCCTGATCTATACGCTGCACGACATCCACGCGCTCGATCTTGATCCCGCCGCAGCCGGCTTCCGGATCGTAGTGAGCGGCCATTCGCACAAGCCCGCGCAAATGGAACGCAACGGCGTCCTGTACATCAACCCCGGCAGCGCCGGTCCCCGCCGCTTTCAACTGCCCATAATGGTTGCCCGCCTGGACCTTGCGGCCACGCCGTGGCAAGTGGAGTTTATCGAACTGGACGCCGGATAACCGCTACGCTGCCCCGCCCGCACAAGCTGCGCGAACGGTGGTCGGACTCGGAACGTGCGGTTGGCACGTATCCGCTAGAACTTCCTTCACACTGCGCATCAGCCGCTCCGGTGCAAACGGTTTTGCCAGGAACGCGTCCCCGGGCTCCAGCCATCGGCTCTCCACCAGGTGTTCCTTGGGGTACCCGGAAATAAACAACACGCGCAGGCGCGGACAAAGCCGGGCCAGCCGGTCGGCGATCACCCGGCCGGGCCGATCGTCCACGCAGACGTCGGCAACCAAAACATCAATTTCCTCCGGGTGCCGCTCCATATGCGCGACTGCCTCTTCCTCCGTGGCAGCCTCCAGCGCGCGGTATCCGCCTTTGCCTCGTAGTACAAATCCGAGCATCTGCCGTACTACGGGATTGTCTTCGAGAATTAGAATTGTCGTCACGGGTGGCGCTCCGTGCCTCCATTTCTTGCTCACCGGCCTATCACCAGGAAGCATGTTTTCATAAGCTATATCACACTCCACCCGTAAACTCTAGGAAAATTCCGACTAATATACGATTAATATTAGGTAATTATAAGAAATACTCTAGGTCCAAATTCGTTGCCTCGAGAATTTGTGTGCTTTCGTACGATGGCCGGGCGCCTCACCAGATCTTCAGACGAGCCAGCCCTTTTTTGCCGCGGCTGGCTGGGATGACGGACACCTCTGAAGAGAAATGCTTGTACCGAATCATAGGAGCTTCGCGGCCTCGAGCAACCATGGCGCGCATCACCGCATCCGAAACTCCCGCGTTTTTCCACGCAATGACGTGATCTGCCTGCAGTCCAAACTGGACGGGGGATTCGGCAATGAGCTTCAGGATGACGTCCTGCGCGACGCCTGCCTGCACCATGTGTACGACGTCGGCGTCGGTAAGGATCGCTTGAGCCATCAGCCCCTCAATGCCCATCATCACGACAATAAGGACGACCCGCTTCATACTCATCAGTGTTATCGGCACGGATACGCCCGTTTTCGAAGGAAATTGGGCCACGTTGTTAATCCTGTTCGGGTTGCCTCAGCGCTCAGGCGCACGCTAGTATCACTCAAGATACTCAAAAGCTCGTCTGGCGGTGTTTTTTGTCGAGAAAAGCACGATCAGGGCGCAACCACGATTTTTTGGGCTTTGTGTCGATGAGACGCGGATGCATTTTCGCTCTGCTCGGATTGGCGCTTTCCTCCTGTGGGGAAAAGCGAACGGTTCGGGCAGCCGTACCGCCCTCGATTCCTCCACCGGTGCCGGGCGTGGAAGTCGGAATCGCGAGTTGGTATGGCCATCCGTATCACGGGCGTCCTGCTGCCAACGGCGAAATCTACGACATGGAGCAGTTCACCGCCGCGCACCGCACGCTGCCCTTCGGCACTCTCGTGCATGTTGTAAATCTCGATAACAACAAATCCGTCGACGTCCGCATTAATGATCGCGGTCCCTTTGTAGGCGACCGCATCATCGACCTTTCCCACGCGGCCGCTCGCGCCATCGATATGGTAGGTCCGGGAACCGCGCGCGTGCGTGTCGAGATCGCGCAGATGCCCGCGCTCCCTGCACCTGGGTTTTTTGCCGTACAGGTGGGTGCTTTTCAAGTGCGTGCGAACGCCGAACGCCTGAGGACGGAAATGGAAGCGCGTTACGGCGCGGCGCATATCGTGCTTCGTCCGGGAGACCCGCCGCTCTGGCGCGTTTTGGTCGGCCGCGCGACCACCGTCGATGATGCGGGCTCGCTCGCCGCCCGAATTCAAACCGAACACCAGGGCAGACTGGGCCAACCTTTTGTAATCCGCGATGATGCGGATAATGCCCCGCTCTGATGTGGCAAATGCCCATATTGCGGAATGCAACACCGGCCGTTGTAATTCTCTGCGGCGTCAGGTAGTTGATAACAGGCATCTTCCCTGACCGTTTGTGGATAAACTCTACAGAAGCCCTCTACAGCCTGCCCATAACAGACTGAAAATACAGCTCTTATCTTTGGAGTCTTGCGTGTCTTATCCAAAGCGGAGGCTCTATCATGACTGTCCTACTAGTTCTCGCAACGTTCCTGGTTTTCGCGTTAGTTGATTGGGCGCTGAACCGCCACAAAGTGCCGGTGCTCAGGCCCGTTTCCCGGCCCACCGCGGTCCCAAATTTCGTGGATGGCTTTCTGGTACCTGACGGGCTTCGGTACCACGCCGGTCACACTTGGCTGGTGCGCGAGCGGCCACATTTGGCGCGGGTAGGTGTCGATGAGTTCGGCGCAAAACTAGCCGGCCATCTGGAAAAGCTCGATTTGCCCAAACCCGGCCAATGGATTCGCCAAGGGCAAACTGCCTGGAATCTGTTCCGTAAGGGCGAAAAAGCAGGCATGACCTCGCCCATCGAAGGCGAAGTTGTTGAGGTCAATCAGGAACTGCTGCGTGACCCGTCGCTGCTCAGCCGCGATCCTTACGGCAAAGGTTGGCTGATGACAGTAAATGTTCCGGACGAGGAAAGCACCTGGCGGAACCTGCTTCCCACCCGTTTGGTGAAGGGTTGGATGCGGGATTCGGTGGCGCGGCTCTACGCCGAACAGCCACTTCTCGCTGGTGCTGTCGCCGCCGACGGCGGCCGCCCAGTGGACGACCTATTAGAAGCTATCCCCACGGCAAATTGGACTAAAGTGACCGCCGAATTCTTCCTGCCCTGATTGGCGCAGCGATTGCACCACTGGTAGGGGGAAATCGGACATGGGCCTCGGAATTCTATATGACTCCACGCTCTGCGTAGGCTGCCGCGAATGCGAAAAAGCCTGCGCAGCGCGTTGGAAACTGCCTTATAACGACAAAATTTCGGCGGAAGAACAAATTTCCGCTCATAAACTCACCGCAATTCAAACCCACGGTGATCATTTCGTCCGCCGGCTTTGCATGCACTGCAATGAGCCGAGTTGCGTATCGGTTTGCCTGGTTGGGGCGTTTCAAAAGACCACGCTCGGACCGGTGATTTACGACGAAAACAAGTGCATTGGCTGCCGGTATTGCATGCTGGCTTGCCCTTTCCGCGTGCCGACCTACGAATGGTCGAGCCGTTTGCCGCGCGTCCGCAAGTGCGATATGTGCTACGACCGCGTGCGTGCGGGCAAACCGACGGCATGCGCGGAGGCGTGCCCCACGGGAGCCACCACAAGCGGCGATCGGGACCAGTTGATCTCGGAGGCAAAACGCCGTATCGCGGAGAAACCGGACCAATATTTTGGACGAGTTTACGGAATTGAAGAGGCCGGGGGAACGTCGAGCCTTTTCCTTTCCGCGGTGCCGTTCGGGCAGCTCGGTTTACCCGGCAATCTTCCCAATGCTGCGCTGCCGAAGTTGACCTGGCAGGTGCTGTCGCGAACGCCGGATATTGCGTCGCTCGCGGGCGTGCTATTGGGCGGCGTTTACTGGATTACCCATCGCCGCGAGGGCGTGGCCGCAGCGGAAGGCAAGCGGGAGGGAAAGCGATGAGAAAGTTGCTGGAACTCCCGAGAACCCGCTTCTGGCGCTTCGTTTTCTTCCTAATTCTCTCCGGGGGCGCCTGCGGGCTGTACGTGCGGTTCATGTACGGCCTGGGCGGCGCGACCAACCTCTCCGATGCTTTCCCGTGGGGCCTTTGGAAAGGATTCAACGTACTCGCGGGCATCGGCCTGGGGGCGGGCGGATTCACGGTCGCGGCGACCGTTCATGTGTTCAACCTGAAGCGCTACAAACCGATTCTGCGCATTGCGCTGATGACGGCCTTCCTCGGCTATTCACTCATGGCGGTGGCGCTGACGATCGACATCGGCCGTCCCTATCGCATCTGGCACCCCATCTTCATGTGGAACGAGCACTCCGTATTGTTCGAGGTGGCGTGGTGCGTGATGCTCTACCTGACCGTGTTGAGCCTGGAACTGGCACCGGCGGTATGCGAGCGGTTCGGCTGGCAGAAGATTCTGAGCTGGGTGCGGATGATTTCGCCGCCGGTTGTGATTTTCGGCGTGATCCTTTCCACGCTGCACCAGTCGTCACTCGGCAGCCTCTTTCTGATCGTGCCGGAGAAGCTTTATCCGCTGTGGTACACGCCGCTGCTGCCGGTTCTGTTTTTCATCTCGGCGGTGTGTGCCGGGCTGGCTATGGTGATTTTCGCCTCGTGGCAGAGCTATCGGGCTCTTGGCAAGCAACTGGCGTTGCCGCTGCTGGATGGGCTGGCACGGGTTCTGGCGGTGATTCTGTTGTTCTATCTCTCGCTGCGATTTGTGGACCTGTCGCGGCGCGGGGTGCTCGATGTGCTGACCCAAAACCGCCGGGAGACGTGGCTGTTCCTGCTGGAAATCGCGTTGCTCGCGACGCCGATGGTGCTGTTGTTTCAATCTGGCGTGCGCGCCAGCGCCCACGCGCTGTACGTTTGCGCGCTGATGGTGCTGTTTGGCTTCGTGGCGAACCGGCTGAACGTGGCGATCACCGGCTTGGAGTCGAGCATGGGCGCGCATTACCTCCCGAAATGGCCTGAATTGATGATTACGCTCAGCCTGGTCAGCATCGGGTTCGCAGTTTTCCGCGCGGCCGCGCTCCACTTGCCCTTGTTCGTGGAACCTGAACCGGCCGCTATCGAGGAGGACCTGGAGCCAATCTCGGTGTGAGAACGATGCAGTCGCTGAAACTTGTTCTGCGCAAACAAACGGGGCTGGCCTACAAGCTGGCCGTTTGTTTAATTTTGAGCGCGGCTGCCATTTTCAGCGTGCTGGGTTTTCTGACGCTGCGCGCGCACCGGCGGAACTCCGAGGAACTGGTACTGCAGAGCGCGGAACGAATCAGCGACATCATCCAGCGCAGCACGCGGTACCAGATGCTGGATAACGACCGGGGCGCGCTCTATCAATCGATCCGCGAAATGGGCAGCCAGCCGGGGATCCGGCGCATCCGCATTTTCAATAAAGAAGGCCGCATCATGTTCTCCACCGATCCGGCGGAGGCCAACGCCATGGTGGATAAGCACGCGGAGGCCTGCTACGGGTGTCACGCGCAGGCGGCGCCGCTCGTAAAGCTGGCGCGGCCGGATCGTGCCCGCATTTTCACGGAAGAGGCGACGGGAACGCGGGTACTGGGCGTGATCCGGCCCATCGAGAATCAGCCGGCCTGTTCGAACGCAGCCTGCCATGCGCATCCGCCGGAGCGCAGCATTTTGGGCGTGATCGATTCGCAGTTGTCGCTAGCGGCGGTGGACGCGAACCTTGCCGTCCAGCAGAAGCAGCTTCTCGGATTCACCGGCACCGCACTGGTCTTACTGCTGCTGGTGAGCACGATATTCGTGTGGCGCGTGGTGCACAAACCGGTGCAGGAGCTGATCGCGGGAACGCATCGTGTGGCGGGTGGGGATCTGGATTACCGGCTGCCGGTGCGCTCGCGCGACGAGATTGCAGATTTGGCGGAATCGTTCAACAAGATGACCGGGGAACTGGCCGAAGCGCGGGCGCGGCTGCTCGAGCAGACGCAGAATGCGCTGGCCGGGAGCGAGAAGATGGCATCGCTCGGCAAATTGGCGGCGACGGTGGCGCACGAAGTGAACAATCCGCTGTTCGGCATCCTGACTTACGCCAAGTTGTGCCGCAAGGCCGTTGAGGAATCGGAACTCCCGGAAGAGGGGCGCGGGCCGCTGGTGGAGCAGCTTACGGTCATCGAGCATGAAAGCCGGCGATGCGGCGAGATCATGCGCAACCTGCTGACGTTCGCCCGGCAGGCGCCGCGGAGGCGGGAGCCGAACGATCTGAACGAGCTGGTAGGGCGCGCGGTAAAGCTGATGCGCCATCAGTTTGAGCTCCAGCGGGTCGAGGTGGAGACGGAATTCGGGGCGCAGCCGGCGGAGGTGGATTGCGACGCCGGGCAGATCCAGCAAGTGGTGCTGGTGCTGATGGGCAACGCGGCCGAAGCCATGCCGCAAGGCGGGCGGCTACGTATCGCCACCGAGCTTGTGGGAAAAGAGGTTCGCTTGCACGTGCGGGACTGGGGACCCGGCATTCCCGCGGATGTGCTGCCGCATATCTTCGAGCCGTTCTTTACGACCAAGGAAGAGCAGCAGCGCACGGGACTGGGGCTCGCGGTTGCTAAAAGCATTATCGACCAGCACGGCGGCACGATCGAGGTGCATTCCAAAGAAGGGCAAGGTGCGGAGTTCGTGGTTACGCTAGCGCTGACCGGAACAGAGCGCGCGGCCGAACCCGCCGGAGCAGCGTATGAGCGTTCCTAATAAAGGCAGAATTCTCATTGTGGATGATGAACTGGTGGTGCGGGATTCTCTGGCGCGCTGGTTCACCGCGGAAGGATACGAGGCCAAGGCGCTGGCAAGTGCACGCGAAGCGCTCGAAGTAGCCACGCAGGAATGGGACCTGGCCCTACTCGACATCAAGATGCCGGGGATGGACGGCATGGAACTCGAGGCGAAGCTCAAGGAATCCGACCCGGATCTGGTTCTCATCATGATGACGGGTTACGCCACCGTAGACACGGCCGTGAAGGCGCTAAAGAACGGCGCGTACGACTATCTCACCAAGCCTGTGGACCCGGACGAGCTTTCGCACCTGGTGGCGAAGGCGCTGGAGCATCGCCGCACCAAGCGGGAAGTTGCCCGGCTGCAAGAGAACCTGAAAGAGATCTTCCCCAAGACAGAGCTGATCGGCAAAAGCCCGGCGATCCGGCGGGTAACGGAGATGATCGAGACGGTTGCGTCGACCGATTCCACCGTGCTGATCACGGGGGAAAGCGGGACCGGCAAGGAAGTAGTGGCGCGCGCGATTCACGCCGCCAGTTCCCGGCGCCTGATGCCCATGGTGACGATTCACTGCGGCGCGCTGACGGAAACACTGCTCGAAAGCGAGCTGTTCGGCCATGAGCGCGGAGCGTTCACGGGCGCGCAATTTCGCAAAAAGGGGAAATTCGAAATTGCCGAGGGTGGCACGGTTTTTCTCGACGAGATCAGCGACATCAGCCTGAAGACGCAGACCGACCTGCTGCGCGTGCTTCAGGAAAAAGAGATTGTGCGCGTAGGCAGCACACAGCCGATCCACGTGGATTTCCGCGCCATTGCGGCCACCAACAAAGACCTGCAAACGCTGGTGCAGGCGGGCAGCTTCCGGCCGGATCTATTCTACCGTTTGCATGTGGTGACCATCGACATGCCGCCCCTGCGCGATCGTCGCGAAGACATTCCACTGCTGGTGGAACATTTCGTTACGAAGCTCTGCGCGACGATGAACCGGCCGGTGCCGCAAGTGGCGCCAGAGGCGATGGACCTATTGATTCGCTACCACTGGCCGGGCAATGTGCGGGAGCTCGAGAACGCCGTGGAGCGGGCGCTAGTAATAGGGCGCGGCACGGAGCTGCGGCCGGCGGATTTCTCCTTTCAGTTGCAGGCGGCGGGGGCGCCGGCCAATGGCCGCTCGCTCGATGATGTAGAGCGGGCGCACATCGAGTACATCTGGAGTCAATCCGCTGGCAATCACTCGGCGGCGGCGCGAACGCTGGGGATCGACCGCACGACGCTGTACAAGAAACTAAAGCGCTACGGGTTGGAGTGATGATCGAGCTGGTCGCGGTCGGCGCTGGTGTCGGGCCGGACCGGCTCGAAGCGCTTTCGCGCGATGTGGCGCGAGCCTTTCGCACTTCGTGCCGCGTGCGGAATGAAGTGGTGGATGTGAAGTTCGCTCACCACGCCGCGCGAGGGCAGTATCACTCGACGGCGATCCTTGAACGGCTCCAGTCGATTTTTCCAAATGGAGATTCGAGACTGCTGGGAGTGACCGCGGTCGATCTGTTTGTTCCCATCTTCACATTCGTTTTCGGCGAAGCGCAGCTCGCCGGAAAGTGCGCGCTCGCATCACTCTACCGGCTGAGCGAGGAACACTACGGCCTGCCGGCAGACGAAGCCAAACTGCGCGAGCGGCTTACTAAAGAAGCGGTGCACGAGTTGGGTCACACGTTCGGGCTGCGGCACTGCGAAGATTGGCAGTGCGTGATGGCCTCGAGCCACTCGGTGGAGCTGGTCGACGTGAAATCGGCTGGATTCTGCGAGGAGTGCGCGCGGCTGGTGCGAGGGGCATAGCCGTCTCACAAAGGGTCCTTTGTGCGCCGCATCGAATTCCATGCCGCTCAGTTGCTTCGGTCGGTCCTCCGTCAGTGAAACGGACGCACCTCGACCGACGCACGGCAGGCGACGGCGGCCTTGCGCCCCCACGCCAGCGCCTCCAGGCCTGCGGCTTCCAGCACCCAAAAACCGCCAATGTATTCCTTGATCTCCGCCTACGGCCCGTCGGTGATGAGCACCTTACCTCCGGGCTGCAACCGCAGCGACCTCGCGCTGCTTTCCGGTTGCAAGCCGCCAACAAAAACCCTGACACCAGCAGTCATCATCTCGTCGTTGAGCGCGTCTATTTCGCGGCCCATCGCTTCGTCCTCCGAGACGGCCGGGTCGTAGTTCTCGGGGCGGTAAATAGCCACCAAATATTGCGTTATGACTTCTCCTGTATCGGTCTTCAGGCGGACCGGTTGCCCTAACTTCACTATCGAGATGAACGGCCCAAGCGGAATTCGACGAATCGTCCAAGAAATTCTCCAGCCCAGGCGTTCCGGGGGCGTCTCGTCGCATAACTCCCGTGAAGCCGGTACTCTCACGATTGTGCAATCCTAAAGCAGCCATGCGCGAGCCGGAGACAATCGAAAACGAGCTGCTAGAGATAGGTGCCATCCCCGACGATCTTGTGAAGTTCGAGCGCATCGTCGCATGGTGTGCAGCGCACCCCGACGAAGTGCCTTTCGCACTGCACCACTTAATGAGCCGCAAGGAACATGGGCCGACGCAAACGGATGTTCCGCAACGTGGTTCAGATGGGTCCTGACAAGTTGGCTAGGGTCTGAAGGCAATCTCCTGTTCCCGCGCAGGTAGGTCCCTTGAAACGCACACGCCAGTTGGAGCACACGGCGGCCGTTCTTGACGCACAGCAGCTATCTCGGTGAGTGAAGTCGGACACCTGTTTGGGCAGCGCCACAAGCGAGCAAGGGGCGTTACGCAGCCACGTGGCGGTCGAATGCGGTCGCCGGATACTGGCCGACTTGAACGAAGCCGCTAGCGCGGCGGCCGCCCTGAGCTTTGGTGGTTGTTTGAGCAGTAGTGTTGTCGAAGAGAAAGGAGTTCTCTTCCATGACACTGATTCAGCGGAT
>Ga0335069_10006303_pt1 | contig 17260 bp, 13 predicted proteins | sample Lox_Sample_11_FD_206714 | JGI IMG/M metagenome (GOLD analysis project Ga0335069, IMG submission 206714) | Soil microbial communities from Loxahatchee National Wildlife Refuge, Florida, United States - Lox_Sample_1.1 | ecosystem: Environmental > Terrestrial > Soil > Wetlands | place: USA... | reverse complement strand
TTTTCACACAGTACAAAAACAGGGCTCCATCCATTACCTTGACGGGAAGTCTTCAGTTCAAGGACATCCGGATTGTTGATAAAAAGGAAAGCCCTCTCATTCATCTTCCGTTGCTTGACATCTCGGTCGATTCAGGGGAACTGATGTCCCGAAGGGTTCTTCTCTCAAAGGTCCTGTTGCAGTCCCCTGAGGTCCACGTTGTCAGGGATAAAACAGGGAGGGTGAACCTTCAGTCCCTGATTCCTAAAAAGGGGTACGTCCTGAAAAGGAAAGAGGAGTCACCGGTGCTTTCCTTATACGCCGATGAAATCGATCTGACTAACGGGACAGTGACCTTCTCTGATTTATTGCAAGAGGAGACCTTCCGATCCACACTGGAAAATATTCAGGTGAAGATTGACCGTTTCAGTAACGCAAGGGACTGGAAGTCAGCAATCACATTGTCTCTTGGGACGGAGGCAGAGGAAGGAGTCAAGGTTTCCGGCGAGTTTACTGTTGACCCGCTTTCATCACAGGGAAGAGCAGAACTCGCGAAGATACCGTTAAAGAAATATTCTCCTTACTATCGCAGGCAGATCCTGTTTGACATCATGGACGGCGTTCTTGATTTTTCGACGGAATACGCATTTCAGCAGACGGAAAAGGAGCAGGCTGTGCGACTTTCCGACCTTTCGGCTCACCTTACATCACTGAGCCTGAAGAAGAGGGACGAGAAGGATGAGTTTCTCAGAATACCCGAAATCGCTATGAAAGAGGCAGCGATCGATCTTCAGAAAAGGGAAGTGGTTGTCGGCGAGTTCTCCACAGAGAAAGGTTTCTTGATGGTGAAGCGGGGAGAGGATGGCAAATGGAATTTACAAACCCTTCTGCCACCTACCCCAGATGCGAAGAAGCCTGCCGCAAAGCAGAACCAGAACAAGAGACCGTGGACAGTAACGATGAAGAAGATCTCTGCGCAGGGATATGGCGTCAAAGGAGAAGACCTTGTTCCCACTCAGCCGGTGAGTTTCAGCGCGGAGATTATCAAACTGGCGGCTGAAGGTATTTCGACAGAAAAGAACAAGAGCGGCAAAGTTTCTCTTTCTCTCAAGTTCGGCAAGAAGGGGTCTGTTTCAGCCGTCGGCTCTGTTGTCCTGAACCCGGGGTCAGCAAACGTGCGATTGAACTGTAATAAGGTAGACATCGTGCCTTTTCAGGGATATCTTAGCGACAGGGTGAAGATCGTCCTTGCTGAAGGAGATTTTTCGACGTCTGGGGCTCTCACTCTGGGGTATGGAGAACGCGGGAGCCCTAAGGTGTCATACAAGGGGGAACTATTCCTCGCGAAGTTCTGGTCGCTGGACAAGTCCAACGCTGAAGACTTCCTGAAATGGGATTCGCTCCATTTCGGGAACCTCCGTGCTGGCTACAACCCCTTCTTCTTGAATATTGACGATGTAGCGATGGCTAATTTCTATTCTCGCATTATCATTAATGAGGATGGCTCGCTTAACGTTCAGGACGTCTCGGGCGCTGAGGAGGCAAATGGTGCTGTTGCCGGAGAGAATGCCACGACAACGAAGATACCCCCGCCGGAGAATAAGAAAGCTCCTGATAAGACGGTCACAGTCGAAAAAGTGACGCTGCAGGGCGGGACGATAGATTTCCTCGACAGACATGTCAAACCTAATGTTTCTGCGAATCTTACAGAGGTTGGCGGCCGGATTTCTGGGCTCTCTTCTGAAGAGAACAAGTTTGCCGATGTTGACTTGAAGGCAAAGTACGATAATTACGCACCCCTGGAGATCACGGGCAAGATAAACCCGCTGAGGGAAGACCTCTATGTCGAACTCAAGGCAGCTTTCAAGGATATGGATCTCAGCCCCATGAGTCCTTACGGCGGTAAGTATATGGGTTATACCATCGAGAAGGGGAAACTCTCGCTGAATGTGGAGTATCTCGTCGTCAAACGCAAGCTTACCGCCCAAAACAATCTTTATCTAGACCAGTTCACGTTGGGAGATAAGATCGAAAGCCCCGATGCTACTAAACTCCCTGTGAAACTTGCCATCGCCCTCCTCAAGAACAGAAAGGGGGAGATCAGTCTCGACCTCCCGGTTACCGGGAACCTTGATGACCCGAAATTCAGCCTGGGCAGAATAATCATCAAGATACTGTTGAACATCCTTGTGAAGGCTGCCACCTCTCCTTTTGCCCTCCTGGGAGCGATCTTCGGAGGAGGGGAGGAACTGAGCTACATCGAGTTCGATTATGGGAGCGCTTCGCTGAATGAGCAGGGGCTAAAGAAACTGGATACGCTGGTCAAGGCCCTATACGACAGGCCTGCGTTGAGACTGGATATCGGAGGATATGCGGATCCTGAGAAGGACGGAGAGGCACTCCGCGAGCATCTCTTCAAGGGAAAGATCAAGGCACAGAAACTGAAGGAAATGGTCAAAAAAGGATCGACTCCCGTGCCCCTGGAAGAAGTGATAGTGAGTGCAGAGGAATATCCGAAATACCTTAAGATGGCTTACAAGGAAGAAAAATTTCCTAAGCCCAGAAATATCATCGGGATAGCTAAGGACCTGCCTGTTCCAGAGATGGAAAAGCTCATGCTTACTCATACCCAAGTGAATGACGATGATCTACGGCACCTGGCTTCAGAGCGTGCCCTCAAGGTGAAGGACCATATCCTGAAGTCTGGAAAGGTGGAACAGGAACGGATATTCCTAGTGGAATCAAAGGCCCTTCAGGCTGAGAAGAAGGAAAAAGTAAAGGAGAGCCGCGTGGATTTCAAGCTGAAGTGAAGTGATGTGCCACGGCAGGTGCTTGATTTTCGACACAGTATCATTGTCTTCACAGGCCAGTGCGGCCAAAAATGCGTAGTCCTTCCACACAGGGTGCGGTGCAACACTCTCGATTCGAGATGGTACGATCTTAAAAAACCATTTTTGAGACCTCAAACAAAGGTCTGCCAATTGCTGTCGCCAAAACAATTCTGGAGCTAACTACATGAAAGCTTAATTGACCGGACTCCTGCCACCCATTAATTCTTGGAGAAACATTGCCATGTGGTAGAAAAGCATCAGTGTTGGCTGCAGGAAGAAAACGAAAAAGGGATTTTGACAGTTTCAAACCAAACTACGCATCGGTTGCGATATCTAATAGCTGTGGTGTATTAGGAAAATCAAAGGGCTTAGAAGGAACTTAGAGCACTCAAAAAAGTTTGAAGCATTATCCTTGCTAAAGTGAAGAAGATGCTTCAAAGTCACAGATGCCAGCGGGACAACATTTGGGGTGCGTAAGTTTCCTTGTTCAGATTTTGTCTAACGCCTGTCTCAGGTCTGTAATGAGGTCGTCCACGTCTTCAAGGCCAAGGGCGAGCCTTACCAGATTGTCCACCATCCCGATCTGACGGCGATAGTCAGCAGGATAGTCGAAAAACGACATGGTCGACATCTGCGTCACCAGGCTTTCGCTCCCGCCGAGGCTGGGGGTAATGAGGAACAGCTCCAGTGCATCGATGAATCTCCTCGTCTCCGCATCGCCGCCCCTCAGAAGGAAGGTGATCACACTGCCGAAACCCTTCATCTGCTCACGTGCAATGTTGTGGTCAGGATGGGATGACAAAGCAGGATACCATACCTTCTCGATCTTAGGGTGTGATTCCAGCATGCGCGCCACTGTCAGTCCCGCGGCATTGTGATGCTCCATGCGGAGTGCAAAGGTCTTTAGCCCCCTATCCAGCAAAAAACAGGTGAGGGGTCCCGGAGTAGCACCGAACATCCGCTGCATCCGGTAGAGGTCATTCAGCAGTTCATGCTTGCCGAGAGCAACGCCTGCCAGCAGATCGTTATGCCCGCCGAGGTACTTGGTGGCGGAATGAACCACGATGTCCACGCCCATGTCCAGGGGCTTGATGTTGTAAGGCGTTGCCAGGGTAGCGTCAATAACCGTCATCACCTTGTGCTGTCTTGCTACCTTCACCACCGCAGGAAGGTCGAGACATCGCAGATACGGATTCGTGGGCGACTCAGTAAAGATAACATTGGAGTTGGGCCGGATCGCTTTTTCGATGGCCTCTGCAGTGGGGTCCACCAGCGAGACCTGCAGGCCGAACTCTGCAAGGAGGCTTGTGGCAAAGTCACGGGTTTGGCGGTAGCAGTCATTGGTGAAGATGATGTGTCCGTCGCGGCGCATATAGGTCATCAGGGTCAGTATTACGGCAGCCATACCTGTGGAAAACAGCACCGCTCGCTCGGCGTTCTCAATAGCGGCGAGCTTGCGTTCGCACTCTTCCTGGGTCGGATTGCCGTAGCGACCGTATTCGTGCTCGCGCACTACCCTACCCTCGCTCTTGGCCTTCATGAACTCGTATACCTCTTCAGTGTCGTTAAAGTAGTAGTTGGAGGTATGCACAATGGGCATGGAGACCGCGTAGTGTGCGTGCTGAACACGTCTCAGGCCATGGATAGCGAGGGTTGCCGGATTCCACTTCCCGGCGTTTGGCTTCTTCTCAGACATTCGTATTCCTCCTCTTCAGTAGGGCCTGCTGCAGGGCCTCCTTGATAGCATCCATGCGCGCGGGCAAATCGATAGGTTTGTTGGCATATTGGCAGGGGAAGTCCAGCGTCCCCTCATGATAGTTGATCTTGAAATCGGTGAACTTGAGACCATGCGCAGTTGAGATGACCACAACATGTTCTGATCTATCTATCTTCCCGGCCTTGATCAGTTTTATCAGCGCTGCCAGAGCCACGCCCGTGTGAGGGCAGTTGAACATGCCGGTAGTATCGCCGAGGGCGGCAGCGTCGGCCAGTTCCTGCTCTGTGGCGTCCATGACAATGCCGTTGAACTGCTTCAATGTGCGTATCGCCTTCTGGACGCTCACCGGGTTCCCGATCTGAATCGCGCTGGCCAGCGTTTTCTCAGCATGAATAGACTCAAAGGTCTCGAAGTTCTTGAGATAGGAGCGGTAGAGTGGATTGGCGCGTTCGGCCTGGGCAACCACTATCCTCGGGAGCCTGGCAATAAGGCCCAGGTCGCGCATCATGAGCAGGCCGCTGCCCAGGGCCGAGACATTCCCCAAATTACCGCCTGGGATAATAATCACATCCGGGATTTCCCAATCGAACTGCTGGACGATCTCGATGCCCACGGTCTTCTGCCCCTCAATGCGTAGCGAGTTCATGGAATTTGCAAGGTAGATCGTCTCGTCCTGGGTGATCTCCTGAACAATGTCCATGCATCCGTCAAAATCCGTATCCAGGGACAGCACCAGCGCACCATTGGCAATGGGCTGGACCAGCTGGGCGATGGATATCTTGCCTTTGGGCAGGAGCACAACAGACTGGATGCCGGCAGCAGCACAATAGACTGCCAACGCTGCCGAGGTGTCGCCCGTGGAGGCGCAGGCCACTGCCTTGATCGGTGCTCCCTCGCTGATCATTTGCTTAACCATAGAGACGAGCACCGTCATCCCCAGGTCCTTAAAAGAGCCACTGTGGGAATTGCCACAGAGCTTGATCCAGAGGTTGTCAAGGCCGATTATCTTGCCGAAGCGCTCTGCCCAAAACAGGTTGGTGCCGCCTTCATAGAGTGAGACAATGTTGTTGTCATCGATCTTCGGGAGAATCCATTCCTTTTTGCCCCACACGCCTGAGCCGTAAGGCCACTGGGTGGACTTGTATCGGTCCTCAAAGAGTTTCATCCATGCCTTGGCGTCGCGGCGGGCCAAGGCCTTCATGTCGTGCTGCACTTCCAGCAGTGATCCGCAGGTCTTGCAGCGGTAGATGATGGAGTTCAGCGGATAGATCGCTTTACATTGCTCGTTAATACATTGAAACCATGCTCGGTATGGCATTGGTACCCTTAAAGTGAATTTGTTCTGATATAAGGGAAGATTATCATAATAATACGCCGTTATTCAACTCCGAGGGGGAATCAATGAAGAAGAGGGGAAAGCCAAAAATCTTAATAAATCCCGGATTTGGTAAAATATAAAAAGATGACACAGATCAAATTGATAACCAAGGAAATTATTGTTCTCCTTCTCACATTTGTCTTTTTATGCACCCAGGCTCTTTCTTCTGAAAGAAGCTCGTCTGTTCAGATATCGCCTCCAGGGCTTAGCCTTCTCATAAAGAAGAGGATAGCCGAAGGGAGAGCCCCCTTAGGAACGGTTATTGGTGGAGAGCAGATATACGCCGAAGTCCTTGTGCAAAGCTTCTATAAAGGAAGAAACTACCAGCCTGCGTGGAGCCAGGATGGTCATTTGATCCAGACAGAGTCACTCATCATGGCAGTGGAGGAAGCCTATGGTGATGGGCTGACGCCGGACTACTATCACCTCGGCCTCATACGATCTCTTGTCGACAAGGTGACGAAAGAGGTATCTCCTGACCCAACACGTCTTGCCGATCTCGATATCCTCCTCACAGATACATTTCTCACTCTCGGCTGCCACCTGTCAGCCGGGTGCGTAAACCCAGTGACTATTGAGGCGGAATGGTTTGCAAAGCGTGGAAGTGTGGATGTCTCCTCTGTCCTTGAGCAAGCACTCAGGAAGAAACAGATAAGAGAGGCTTTGATGAGGCTCCGCCCCGTACAAGCCTCCTATGAAAGACTCAGACAGGTCCTCGCCCGATACAGAGAACTATCATTACGAGGTGAATGGCCGCTGGTTTCAGGAGGTTCCCTCTTGAAAGAAGGTTCCACGTCGGACAGGGTTGCAGAACTGAGAAAGAGGCTTTCCTTTTCCGGTGATCTTGCGGCTGATGTGGCAAAAGAAGGGGATTTTTTTGATGAAAAGCTGAAACAGTCGCTCATCATCTTTCAGAAACGGCACGGGCTTAAAGCCGATGGTGTCCTTGGCTCTGCAACTATCAATGCCCTCAATGTTCCCTTAAGGCAACGGACACGCCAGATCGAATTGAACATGGAAAGGCTGCGCTGGATACTTGGTAATGTGGAGCAGCGTTCCATCGTTGTAAACATCGCAGATTTTCAGCTGGATGTTATGGAGAGCGGGAAGTCGATTCTCTCAATGAAAGTGGTAGTAGGGAAGCCTTACCGGCGCACCCCTGTCTTCACCGCAAAGATGACGCACATCGTAATAAATCCTCCGTGGAATATCCCGGACAGAATTGCACGGGAAGAGATACTGAAGAAGATCAAGAATGATCCTCATTACCTTGCCGAACAAAACATCAAGGTTCTAAGGGGCTGGGGATCCCGACAAGAGGAAATAGACCCGGAGACAATCGACTGGTCGGAGATCACCCCAAAAACATTACCATACCATTTTCGTCAGGAGCCCGGCCCTCTGAATCCCCTTGGACGTCTCAAGTTTATGTTTCCCAATTCATTTGATGTCTACCTCCATGACACTCCTGCCAAGCGTCTGTTTTCGGAGAATGTACGCACCTTCAGTCATGGGTGCACCCGCATTGAAAAGCCGATCGAACTGGGGGAATATGTGATGCGGGACAACTCTGGCTGGACGCGGGAAGTGTTATTGAATGAAATAGAGGAAGGTACTGAGAAAAAAGTCCTTATTTCTCGTCCATTAAATGTCCATTTCCTTTACCTCACGGCTTGGGTTGATGAGGGGGGCACTCTTCAATTCAGAAATGACATCTACGGAAGGGACAATAGTCTCGATGAGGCCCTTCGCAAGAAACCGTCTCTTCACTGACGGTCAACAATGTTACCCCACCGCAATATGCGCTGCATCAGGTGAGACGTTCAGGCAGTCAGCCCAGGGCGGAGCTCAGTCATAGAACTTTGAAACTAACGGCCATAACAAAAACAAGCTCTTATTCCCCTGTCCAGTGTCTGAATCCCTTATTCCCAAAAACAGGTCTTACATAAAATATAAAATGGCATCTTCGTGATCTGGAGATAAAGCAAGTAAGAGGGAAGAAAGCTGAATTTTCGTCGGGCGGTGCAGATTTATGTCCTTTTCCGCCTACTAGAAACCAAAAGAGGAAATTGCGACTTAGTTTCGTTGTTGCGAAAATATATTATTTGTAATATAATAAATAGAAGAGGGAAGATAGAGAATATCTTTTCTCTTCCCTGAAAGGGTCAGATTAGCTTTGAGGGAGGAACCGAGGTGAGAGTATGGTATTGGAAATAGATGAGAAAGAAAAGGAAACATTAAGGCACGCCCTTAAAGTTCTTGAAGAAGAACTGAAGGTCGAAAGGTTAAAAGCCGATAAGCGTGAGTTTAGGGCTGCACTTCATGACGAAGAGGATTCTGTAAAGAGAATCCTCAGGAAGGTAGCCTGACCGCAAACCGTGTGGTGAATTAAGAATTAATTTTCTGACCACGCGGAAAGGAGGATGCCATGAAAGTCCTGACATGCAAAGATGTAGGGGTTGACTGTGGCTATAAGGTGCGCGGGAGAACAGTAGATGAGGTTCTCAAAAAGGCGTCTGAACATGCAAAAAAAGACCACAACATAAAAAAGGTCACAAAAGACTATCTTGATTCATGGCGCACCAAGGTTCATGATGAATGAACCTCCCGAAGTTATATATCTAAACGGCATGAAATGACCCTTTTTCGTTTATGCCGTTTTTTTTTGCCCCTCCGCTTATCTCAATACCAACCGACCCAGGGGGAAAGTGCGACATATGGAGAGTATTAATTCCTCGATTTCCCCGCCTTTCAGACTTCCGAACCGGAAAACGACCGTCCCGAACCAGCGGTGAGGGAAACCCTGTGAAAGTATAGTGTGATTCCTAAGGCTTGGAGGGTCCGGGTGCTGATTGAATTGCAGGCAAGACCCGCTGCTGGAGGACCATCTGCTTCTTATACTCCTCGGTCTTGACTTCCATGTAGTCCTTCTTCTCCACCTCGTAGAGCTGTTTCCTGAACCGGCTCGTATAATCATACCACTTGCTGAGCCTCATGGTAAGGCGGCTCTCTTCGGGAGAGTGCAGGGTGTCCATAAAGGACTGTATGGCGAGATAGTACCGGACAACGTTGCGCTCGATTGCTCCACGCTGCCCTCCGATATAGATGGGGTTACCGCTCCCGTCAGTTCCGGTCACTGTAAACCCCGTTCTTCCCCTGCCCAATGTTGCAAAGTAGATCTTGCCTGCCAGGTTGGCAGGGAAGCCAGCGCTGTATGTGTAACTCACATGGGCAAAGGTTTTCCCAGTGTCCAAGGGAATTGCCTCAAATCTCATTCTGTGATCTTTTGTTCCAAAAGGGCCTTCGGCAGCACTCAGAACAATATCCAGATAACCCTGCCGCTCTTCCACATTCTTGTAATAGTAAACGGATTGATGCGCGTCTTCCAGGGATTGACGGGCCTTGCGACCTATATAGAAGGTTAGCCGCGACTCGTTGGGGAATACCACGTAGGTGCAGGCCTTGACATTGGGATGGAGGGATGCAATATCGCACCAGTTTCCCTGAACCTTGAGCATATCGGTAACGCTGCTGAAAGGATGGTCGATAATCCCGTAGACATCCACATGCAGTGTGCCTGAATGCTCGGAAGACGCCAGATAAAGGGGGAACCCGAAGTCATTCTTTTCCAGTTTGGCCCGGTGCTTGTGATAGGCATCAAGGAGAAGGTCCTCCCCCTGATGTGGTTTTTCCACAGCCAATGCGCAACCGAAATAGAGAAGAATGACCGCAGCCAGGAGAGACAGGGGAAAGTGCGGAAAGTGCTTATTTTTGTATATCTGATACATATGGAGCGTCTTTATTATAGTGAATACCCCTGTTTTTTGCCTGAAGTCAACTCCGGAGGGCAAGAAAAAATACGCTCCAGCAGGGGTGATTAGTATTTGAGAAAAAGCGGTTTATGAATCTTAGGTTTCTTGGCTTTCTCTCTTTTCCTGGGATACGGAGAGCGGCACATGGCGCAGCGTGAATCACAGCAGTACTGACAGAAGGTGCAGTCAGGACATGGATTCTTTTGGAGCGCTTTTTTATCCATGGGTGTATTTTACACGGTTTTATCAAAAAGAAGCAGGCGGATAGTTGGTTTCAAGAGAAAAAGGATCTTTGCTGATACCATCAAAAGATGTTCATGCAGCGGAGCGAATGTTCCGGTTGTGCTGATTAAGGGGTGTGCAAAATGCCTACCTTGTCAGCTGCCCTGATCCCCGGTAAGCCGTCTGCGCAGCTGCTCCACGAGCTGTTTTCCTGCAGAAGTTTTCTTGAGGTTCACCGCACCGATGAGGTAACGGCCAAAATGCTCTATATAGATATTATTGTACAGCGGATCCACCGCTGTAACTGATGTCTTGTCCGGCGTCTCGGTCACCTGAACCTTCTGCCCCGATGCCTTCAGATACTCACGGTACTGATCAAAAGCCTTTCGCGCAGCATTCACAGAGTCCTCAGACACCACGAAGACCTTAAGCGCTTCACCTTCCAGAACTGCGTCAGCGATGAGACCCCTGCGGAAAAAGGCATACCCGAGAAGGCTCTGGGAAATATACCGTTCGCTCCTCTGCTTTACAGCAGGCATCATGAATAACTCAAGCTCTCTGGGCTGGCTTAAATTGCGCGGGAGATTCCCCGAAACAGCACGAGCACACGAGAGGAATACCTCTTGTTCCACACTCAACGTGCCTGACGCCTGGAGCCTCACAAAATACCTGTCCTGATAGAACAACAGCTGAGATGGTGATACAAATCCCTCGGCGCCAATCCTTACTGTACCATCATCCGCCCTCCGGTAATTGGCATATATCCCAAAAGCGTCCAGAAGAGAGCCCATCTTGTATACGTCGACCTCTACCGCTACCTCGGGATTCTTGCTGTTCGCATATCGTGCCGAGGCAAGCGCTTCGAACCCATAGGGGAAGTAGAGCTCTGATTCACCATTGATTCGTTCAAACAGGGTATCCTTGGTATACAGGGCCACTTTCTCCTCCATGAGCCAGCCTTCAGCGCAATGCGGTGCGGGAAGCACTTTCTCGATGGAACTCTCCTCAGCACAGAACGCTGCAGAGGCGCATACTGCGCATAAGATTATTGCGGAGATGAAACAGTATTTCCTCAGTGATATTCTTTGTGCGCCATGGGAATTATCGAGCGTGCGTTTCCTAAACAAGGACTTCCCTGGCCCGTTTCATTTTCGTTCTAATATCAAGTCCGTTGACACACCGTGCCACGCAGTCCGCACAATCAAGGCATGCCGAGGCAGAGGCTGCCACAGGGATCTCCCTGTATGTGGAAAGAGCGAGTTCAGGGCTCTTGTACCCTTCTGCATACATAAGGGAACGGTTGATGGTACTGATTTCCACACCCTTTGAGCAGGTTTTCTCGCATTTTCCGCAGAAATGGCAGTAGTAGGGCCCCACCTCAGCGCTGTACCTTTGTAGGACACGCTCATCGGCATACCCGAAAGGCATCCCCATAACCGCGATGTCTTCCCTGAGTTCAGCCATGTCTCTCATGCCCGGAATCGCGGTGGTGATATTTATATTCTGGAGCGCCCACTTGAGAGCTGCCTGGTGAGGACTGACGGGCCCCATCGCGTCGGTGGCGTACCCACCTGCCTGGGTCTTCATCGCAATGATCCCGATTTTTGCCTGGGCTGCCCTTGCAATCGCCTCTTTTGTGTCATTATCGCTTTTAAAGTTGTATGCCACAAGCGCTGTGTCAAAGAAGCGGTCAGGATCGTCCACAAGGGCGTTGAGGACCTCTGGCTGGTTCTTGTGCGTGGTGACGCCGAAGAAGCGTACCTTGCCCTGCTCTCTCAGTTTGGCAAGGGCCTCCCGTGTCTCGGGAATGAATATCCTCTCCTTGCTAGCCAGATTATGGAGTTGGATGACATCCACATAGTCGGTCTCCAGTGTTCTGAGGCTTGTCTCCACATCCCTTATGATGTCTTCTTTTGACTTGGAAGTAGGCAGGGTCTTCGTTGCCACATACACCTTGTCACGCCTGCCCTTCAGTGCCTTGGCAACAATTCCCTCGTTTTTGCCGTCCATATATTTTCTCGCCGTATCCACGTAGTTCACGCCATGTTCAAAAGCGGTCCGTATCACCTCTGCCTCAGGTGTGAGCATCGCCCCAAAGCTCACGACTGTGATCTTCATCCCTGTTCTGCCAAGGGTCCGGTAGACAGGTTTGGGGAAGACAAAAGGCTCAGATGATGCATACTGCCCAATGGCCTCTGCAACGGTATTCCCCCCAAGCATGGCCGATGTGGTCCCTACCAGACCAGCCTTTAAAAACTCCCTCCTGTTCATTCCAGAGAATCCCTTTCCTTTGCGCATAGCAGCCTCCTTATGACAAAACCATAGTTATGGCAGCATCCAATCCCTTATCAAAATTATATATGAAAACACCCTAAACACCATTATGTTTTTTCAGGGCTCTGCCCAGTTTCCTTCTCACGAAACAGGACAAAGGATACGAAGATGGGCCAACTAAAGAAAAAACGCGACAGGGGTGCATTGGCACCCCTGTTTGGTCATCGTTGAACAGAGAGACTAAAACAGCCCTTGCTTAATGCTCCCGTCTTCCATCACGTAAGTGGGGACCCCCTCTATCTGTGCTTTCCGGGCTTCCATAATGTCTTCTTCGACCATCCTTTTGGCTTCCTTGAGGGTATCCGCCTCTTTCGTAAGGTCTTTCCTGTTTTTCTTAAGCCACTGTGCCTGCTCACCAATAGCTTTCAGGGTCGCTCCCGGATGGATCTGCTCCAGAGGGAAATACTTCACCACCACCCTGTATTCGCCACTGTAGTTCGGGAGTTTCTCCTTAGCCTTTTTGCAGTAAGGGCAGTCAGGATCAAAAAACATGTAAACCGTTTTCTTTCCCTGAGCGTTATACACCATCCTGTCTTTGTCCGTGAGTTTGAAATCTATCCGGCCAAGCTCAGGCTCGAGTTGTTTCGTAAATATCGGTTTGTTGTTCACATAGACCATGGAATTCGGCACAACTGCCTTCCCATCACTGGATACAAAAAGGAGGACCGGCATGCTCGCCCTTCCCTGCTTGACGTACACAATAACCGCTTTCCAGAGAGAGGAGTTTGTATTTGCTACTTCCCTGATGGTATAGTCCTTGAGAGGGGTTGAGGTCTTTATGAAATCATCCGCAACCTTCTTGTAATCCGGTTTGGAACACGACACGCTGAACAATACGAACACCACTACTGACACTGACAGGATAATTGCTTTCACTGTTTCTCCTTATGTGACCTATTGGATTGTTCCTTTCACACAGGTTGAAGAGTAGCATAACAGATACCGATTTTCAAGTTGGCCTACCTGCATTACCCACTATGAATACACCCCGTGGAAATAGAACCATCTGTCTTCCTTTTACGCGTATTCGTCTCGGCATGCACTTTAACAAAACTATAACAGGGAATGAATGGTGTTTTTTTTGTTTATTGTCTGATCCTCTTCAACAGCATGTCCGCCAGGGAAGGGGCAAGCGTCTTCAGCAGGGAATACTCGCCTAATGCCGAGTCTTTGTCTTTTACATCCATAAACGCCAGCCCAAGGCCGAAATGAGCATCCCGGGAGCCGGGATTTATACTGATAGCGTTCTTGAACGATGCGATAGCCTCCTTCGGCATGCCCAGATTTTTATAAGCAATACCCAGGTTGTAATGTGCTTCTTCCAGCTCAGGCATGATGGTCACAGCCTGCGTGAGCGGCTCCAGGGCCTCTCTGTACATTCTTGCTTCGATATAGGCAAGGCCGAGGTTTGAATAAACCCATGCCGTGTGAGACCCAAGAGCAATGGCATGCTTGTAAGTTTCTATCGCCTCTTTATATTTCTTCAGTTTCATGTAAGAAACACCTAGGCCGTTGAGTGCTTCTGCATCAGAGGGATCGATGCCTAATGCTCTTTTGTAGGCATCCGCAGCCTCAGAATATTTTCCTGAACCAGTGAGCCTGTTCCCAAGGCCAACCCAGTAATTGGAAGTCTCCTGGTAGTCGTCTGTCCGCAAGTCTTTCATCGGAGTAAGGCTTGAGGATGAGGCATTCTCTTTTATGCTCTCCACCGGTACCGCAAAGTTCAGTTTCTGGTAAGCGGTAGGGTCTCCTGAGCCTTTGACAATAAAGGTCGCCATGCCGATTACCTCTCCCTGTTCGTTAAATACAGGACTGCCGCTGTAGCCTTCGGTAAAGGGCGCCGTTATCTGGAGCATTCTTCCTTTGCCTGCAACCTCTCTTATCTCTGTCAGTATCCCTTCTGACAACGCGAGTCCCGTTCCACGAGGGTTTGCGATGACATACACTTTTTCTCCTGGGGATATGCTGTCGGACCTCCCGAGCCTTACCGGGTGCAAGCCACTCCCTTCCGCCTTTAGTATTGCGATATCATGTTCCGCATCAGCACGGATGATTCCTGCAGCTGCGTACACCTCCTCCCCTGCCTTTATGCGTATATCGGCTGCATTTCTTATGACATGGTAGCTCGTTGCGACCGCCCCTTCCCTGCTCAATACAAACCCGCTCCCGTGGCCGTAGATGGTGCCATTCTTGTCAAGCGCGGCTATAATCACAATGGACTGCCTATTTTCCCTAATGATAGCAGCTGCATCTTTTTGTTCTGGTGGGGAAAGGGCTTCTTCATTCGTATTCTGTTGAGGGGTTTCACGCTCATTCAGAGGCTCGGTGAGGTACTTCCTGAGATCCTCATTGGTAAAAGTTGGGATTTGCTCCTCAGGGAACGCAGGGGAGAGAAAAAAGAGAAGCAGAAGTGGTGTCAATGTTTTTCTCACCGTCTCCAGAGCCTTTTTCCGCAGGCCGTATTCTTAACTTGATTCCTTTCTCTGCATCCTGCCCGCCTTCTGCTTGAACTTGCGGAATGAGACCGACAAAGTGGAGGATTCCGAAATCGCGCCGGCGATAAGGATCACGTCCAGTATTTCATCCAGTGACGCTCCCTCCTGCAACGCCCGTTCCATATGGGCTTCAAGACAATGTTCACACCTGAGGGCCGAAGACGCAGCCACTGCAGCGAGTTCAACGGTCTTCGGATCCAGGGCAGAGGGCTCGGCATAGATGGAGGTTCCCTTAAGGACAAAGGGGGTAAACGTCCGGTGCCTCCTTTCCTTGAGTTCGCCAAGCAGAAAACCGAGGTTGCCGCGTTTCTTCTCGATCATGGCGGCCAGCGCTTCAGCGAGGTCTCTGTCTTTCATCAATGTCTTTGCCTTCTTTATGAGGTCGCTCTTTTTTTCTTTACCTTTCATGCCCCTCTTGTCAATTATCCTCCGTATTTCCTGCACTGGGTCTCGATGAACAGCTGAAGTTCATTCGCCTCAGGGAGAGTGTCAGGTAGTTGGAGTTCCCGCATGCTGGCTTTGAAGATTTTCTTTAGAAGATTGTTCACGCAGTAATGTACCATCTCATCAGGAAAAGATTCCGGAGCATTCTCTATCAGCAGCCGTTCAGTATACCAGGTGTCCTTTGTGGGAACAATCCCCTCGCACTCATTCCCCCGGAGAGCCCTGGGAGTTGCCCCTCTTGAAAGTGCAAGGTCCCTCACGCCCATATTCACCAGTTGAAGCCCCCTCACGACAGGACTCGAACCGATTCCATGCCGTCCCCTGGTGATGGGGGTAAAAAGGGATACGTTCGCGCCCGAACAATAGATCAGTACATCTTTGCCTTTATGTGTGTCAGGGCGTATCACGAAATAAAGAAAGTCATTTATATAGCGGATGGACATAGTATTCCCTCCTCGACCAGTTGAGTTCCTGCGTTGCGTCCCACCTGGTGATCGCAGTGTGCCACATTTGAGCGTCAGCGTACCACCAGGGAAATTGCTCCGGTGCTGCACGCCCTGCGGCATAACCCGCAGCCAAAGCAGCGGTGCGGATCGATCCGGGCAAAGGTCCTGCCGCTCTCTGTGGCACTGCCGATTGCATGAAAATGGCAGACTGCGCCGCAGAGGCCGCACCCGTTGCATGACTCCATGTCAACTCTCGCCACATGCTCTGCCCGTTCCATGGTCTCCACGTGAATCCGGGAAAGTGTCCTCATGGCAAGACATTCATCGGGAGCACAGTTGCAGACTGCGCCGATAAAGGGGGTCATCATGGTCCAGATGGTATGGATCGCCCCCTGCTCTTCCATCTCTTGCATCTGCTGTATGGCACTATCGGGACTCAGGGACTCGAGACCTTCATCCGGTGTCATGCCGAAATAACTCATGTCTATGTCTCTGTACCATGCCTCAGGGCCGTAGCTGACTGCATAGCAGCAGCGCACCTCTTTCTTCTCAGTATCCCAGCGGCAGGCACAGGGCATGCGGACAATGGTGCTGGCCTTTCTTACCAGTTCGCTGATTTCTCCAATGGGCAACACCTGACCGAAGTGCTCTTCCTTTGCCTTACTGATGAGGGCGCTTTCCACCGCTCTCGGGAGACGGCCTTTTTTCCTGTAGATGGTCTCAAGTCTTCCCAGTGTCTGGAAACCGTCCTTAAACGCAGAAGACAAAAAGTTTTCTATATAGGTGCGGCGGTTCAGGTCAGATAACAGGTCGTTGCCATAATTGGCAGCATTCTTGTACCATACCTTCCCTTCTCCGTGTTTTGTACAGAACTCACACATCTCTTCTCCGGTGGTTGATGCGTTTTTGTTATTTTACGTTATCTGCGGGTTTTTATTCTTCCTGCTGCCCTCATACAGTTCATACTCAAGGAGTCTGCATTCTATGCCACCGTTAAAAAAAGGGATCCTCCGTTTCGCCTTCAACCCTACCTTCTTTGCCAGATCAAGATTTCCGGTAAAAAGATATCCCTTAAACCCCTTGCACCTCTGCTTGAAGAAATCACCGATGCCTTTGTACACACTCTCAAGCTCTTTTATCTTGCCCATCCTTTCACCATATTCAGGGTTGAGGATTACTACTCCTTCCCCTTCAGGGATAGACGTTTCGGAATAATCACATGATGAGAATTCAATCAGGTGTTCCACACCCGCAGTTGCCGCATTCTTCCTTGCCGCCTCTACTGCCTCCCTCCTGATATCAGTGGCAATGATTCTGCATTGCAGACTCTTTTTTGCCTCTCTTTTCGCCTGTGCACGTAAATCGTTCCAAAAAGCTTCCTTAAATTCCTTGAGATGCATAAACCCGAAATTGTCCCTTAAGAGCCCAGGGGGCCTGTTCAGGCCTGCCAGGGCAGCCTCTATGGCAAGCGTACCGCTGCCGCACATGGGATTGATGAAATGACCATGGCCCTTCCACCCGGTCGCCATAATTACGGCAGCTGCAAGGGTCTCCTGCATGGGCGCTCCCAGAGGTATCTTTCTGTATCCGCGCCGGGAGAGT
>Ga0335069_10006302_pt1 | contig 17261 bp, 13 predicted proteins | sample Lox_Sample_11_FD_206714 | JGI IMG/M metagenome (GOLD analysis project Ga0335069, IMG submission 206714) | Soil microbial communities from Loxahatchee National Wildlife Refuge, Florida, United States - Lox_Sample_1.1 | ecosystem: Environmental > Terrestrial > Soil > Wetlands | place: USA... | reverse complement strand
GTTGTTGCCGCTGGAATCGAGGACCTCGACCAGCACCCATCCCCTGGCCGGGACGCTGAACTCGATGGCCACCTGCGGATTGTTCGCGTTGGGGTAATGCTGGTTGAGCACCCGCATCGTGGGCTTGGCGGGGATGTTGAGCTTCTTCTCGCTTACCTTGGAATAGTCGAACGGCTGGTTGCAGAGATGCCACAGCGGCTCCTTGCCGCGCTGGTGGAGATAGAAGCTCCGCAACGGCGTGCGGGTGAAGGCGGTGAGCGGCCGGCGTGCAGCCGTGCCATCCTGCCACTCATACACGGGAATATTCATGGGGTTGATCATGTCGAGCTTGCCGCGCTCGAGGGCGATGTGGAACAGCCCGAAATTCCCCGGCTCATGCCCGCCCAGCCAGTGGCCTACGATATCGACCAGGTAGGGGTTTTTGCCGAAGATGACGACGTTCGACATATAGTCCCAGGCCCGGCCGTCATAGTTGTTCTCGTTGCCGAAAGGATTCGGCCCATTGCTGAAGTCGCCGTCGTGGCCGTAGATCCCCTCGATAATATGCAGGCCCATGGGCGATGCGGCGTGGTTATCGATAGTCCGGTGCGCCCACAGTTCCATCGCCAGGGGAGTGTAGTAATACGCATCGTTATAGGCGGGATCGCTCTTCGGCACCTCCGGAGTATTCCAGCGGGGAATGGTGTGAAGGTGCCGCTGGAAATTCGCTTCCACCACTTCGTGGACTTTGGGATCGATGCATTCCTTGTTGATTCGCTTTTCGAGTGCTTGCAGGGCGTCAATGTCAGGCCACTTGCCGCAGTATTGCTGAAAGGGATCGGGATGACTCCCCTGCCAGTTCTTGGCGGTGAGGGTCAAACCCATTTCGTGCGCCTTGAATTTGGCCACATTCAGGTTCCATGAATCCCGCGCGTTGAAGGGCCAGAGGTAGGGGATTTGGTTATAAACGGTGCCGGCGGGAACTTCCTTCCAAACACACGCGCCGTCTTTTTTCGCATCTTCCGGGGTTTTGAGGGTGTCGGACACCGGGCGAACCGTCCCCCCCACCCGCTCGGCCATGGCGACGTATCCGCGCGGTCCGATCACCCGGGCGCCGTTGGTGTCGCGCATGTGCATACGGCCGCCCGCGACACCCAACTCCTTCAAGGATTCAAGCAGACCCTCAAGGAAGAACACGTCGGTGGCAATGCCCATCGTGTCCTCCAGGGTCAATCCTCGCTTCGGGTCCACGGGGTCGTGCGCGGTCAGATTCGGCTTGGTGGCGATGTTGTAGGTCACCGGAATGCCGGTGTGGTCCATTGGAACAAATACAGACCGCCCGAGCTGGAGTCCCGCCCGGCGGCACGCAACGGAATTCGTCTTGTAATCCACGTGCGTCCGCATGATGAAGACCGCCTCCGGATGCCGATCGACAAACGGATGCACGCCAAAATACCCGGACGGCTTCGATCCATCGGCAAAGACGGAAGTCCGGCCGATAACTCCCAGGCTGCCCAATCCCATGGCTGAAGATTTGAGGAAATTCCTTCGACTGACCATACCCGCCCCCTCTCCAGTGCTGCCGCGTACCGCCTAGCGAACCATGCCTCGACCGGGCACTATTGCCCGAAATCGAATCGTTTGGTCGGCGCAATCTTAGGTCGCACCTTGGGCAAAGTCAACGCAAGGGGGGCTAAGGATCAGAGATCAACCGGGTCGCAGGCAGGTCGGAGATGGGAGGAAAATCCTCGCGGAGCGGCGCTAAGGTGGAGAGCAGCGCCAGAAGCGACTTCGGCGGGGCAGGCTCTATAATCATCCGGCTGCCCTCTTTTCGCATGACGGCGTCCTTACCCGGTAGTTCGAACTCGCGGGGGATACGCACGGCCCAGTTCCGCCCGTTCTTAGAGAGTCTGACGTGCCGTTCAACGATAGACGCAGTCCCGTTTGGCATATGCCTAAGCTCGCCCCAGAAAGCTCACCAGTTCATCCCGTGTAAACCCCACCTCCCTTAACCGCGCAATCAGGGTTCCTTTTGCCAGGTCCCGATTGTGCTTGGGCACGACAGACCGGCAGCGCCGGGACCAGGACAGTGAACCCGCCTTCAGGTTCGGGCCGGAGAACAACGTTGAAATGGTAGTGGTCCCTTTTCATTGGACGATTCTACAATAACTCAGATTCATTGCGAGAATGTGCAGGTGGCGGGATAGACCCGCTGCCAGGAGTATTTCCGCAACCTCTAAAGCCCGGCGCCCCACCCGCGCGCCCCGGCGGCCCTTTTGTCCTCCTGAACGGCGATCTGAAAAAGGGCTTTCCTACCGGTAGGAAATTTGCCGCCAGGTTTACGACACGTTGCCCGTTTCAACGCGAAAAGTGGCAGATTTTACTTGACAACTTACCTGGGCTCTGAGCCAGAATTATAGGAGCCAGGATTCAAGTGTTAGGGGCTAGGGCGGGGGGGCTGGTGCGCAATCGAGCTGATAACGCGGGATATCCGGCCCCTCATGGAATCATGCGCAGACGCCCTGCCCCTGCCGGAAATAATATGCGGAAATGAAGGTGCATCCGGGTATGTGTATGAAAATAAAAGGTCGAGTTGAATTGCAGCAGGTCTAAAAGTCCGTTTCTCACAGGGGTTCTGAGGCAAAATGGGTCACGTTCCGCCGGCAGTTCTCGCCGCGCTGCGACGCGGCCATTCCTTCCGCAAGCTTAGGACAGGCGCAGGCGGTTCCGGTGCCCGGTGGAAGCCGGCGCTACGGCGCAAATCAGCCCGGCACCCGACAAGGTCAGGAGTTTTTCTTAAATCACGACCTATGATAACGTCGAACCCCTTGGGCCCAAAAACCGGCGGCGGCTACAGTCGGGATCGGGCTCCGAGACTTCCCTATCAGGAGATCTTCTATGCACAAGTCCAAATCCAATCGTCGTTCATTCATGCGTGGTTCTCTCGCCGGGACTCTCGCCGCGGGAACCGCGGCTTTCGCGCTTCCGGCCGGCGCGGCCGCCGCGCCGGGGGCACAGAAGAAGGTCATTACCCGGCCCGGCCAACCGATTACCCCGGCCTCGCTCTTCAGCCCGGCGATCCAATTCGGCGATCTGCTATTCGTCTCGGGCGCGGGCGCGCACGATCCCGAAACGCACAAGGTGGTTCCGGGCCCGATTGCGAATCAGGTCAAACAATGTCTCGAAAATATCAAGGCGGTCCTGGAGGCGGGTGGCTCCTCCCTGGACAAAGTGCTCAAGTGCACGGTGTTTCTTACCGACATTGCGAATTTCCAGGCGATGAATGAGGTTTACCACCAGTACTTCGCCACCAATCCCCCGGCTCGCTCGACTATTGCGGTAAAGGATCTTCCCGGAGAATCACCGGTGGAAATCGAATGCATCGCTTATGTGTAGATCACCGAGACGTCGACTCCCAGATCGGCGCGTTGGTTTTCGATGTCAAGGTTGAGCGAGCCACACCCCTCACCCTCTCCCCTCTCCCTGGGGAGAGGGGGAGGGGGTCCCGGCGAGAATATTCGGAGATGGACGGCATCCTATGAGCGTTGACTGCATCGGCGCATCCGGGCGAAGGAGGTTCTATACCCATGTCAAATCCTAGAAGTGCCTTGAAGTATCTGGCCGCGACGGGGCTTTCAGTGTCAATGGCGGCGGGCTTAGGCCCGGCCCAGACGCCGCGGTACGACCTTGTCGTCAAGGGGGGACATGTCATCGATCCGGCCAATCGGATTGATTCCGTCATGGACGTGGCGGTTACCGACGGGAAGATCGCCGCGGTGGAAAGCGGTATTCCCGCCTCCCAGGCGGGGAAGGTCGTCGATGCCAGCGGGTTATACGTCACCCCCGGCTTGGTTGACATCCACGTTCACGTGGGCAATGGCGGCGCGCCGCTCGACTGGTTCACTCCCACGGGCCGCGCACACATCCAGCCCTGGGGTATTCCTGCCGATCTCTTCCTGACCTACGGCGTAACCACCGCGGTGGATGCCGGCAGCAGCGGCGCGGACACTTTTCTGGCCCTGAAGCAGTTGGTGATGGATAACTCCAAGGTCCGCGTACTGGCGTTTCTCAATATCGTGGCGGACGGAATGAGCGGCGGCTTGGAGCAGGACGTCGATCAGATGGACGTGCAGAAATGCCTGGCCACCATCAAGGAATACCGCCAGTACATCGTCGGGGTGAAAACCGCCCACTATTGGACGTCGAAGCCCTGGGACGACCTGCACCAACCCTGGGCGGCCGTTGACCGCGCCGAGGCGTGCGGGAAGGAAGCCAATCTGCCGGTGATGTTTGATTTCTGGCCCCGCCTGCCGGAGCGCTCGTATGACGAGTTGATCCTGTCGAAGATGCGCCCGGGGGATATCCACACTCATGTCTTTGCGCAACAGTTTCCGATCGTTCTGGAGAACGGAAAGGTCAACCAGAAGATGTGGGAGGCGCGCAAGCGTGGCGTCATCTTTGACGTGGGTCACGGCGCCGGCAGCTTCTGGTTCCGCAATGCCGTCCCCGCGGCGGAACAGGGCTTTTACCCCGATTCCATCTCCACCGACATACACTCCCGCAGCTACGTTGCCCACGGCGTCAACATGATCGATGTCATGTCCAAATTTCTCGCCATGGGAATGCCCCTGGAGGATGTCATCCGGCGCTCAACCGTCAATCCGGCGCGGGAAATCAATCGTCCGGAGTTGGGAACGCTATCGCCGGGGCGGGCCGCCGACATCGCGGTGCTCGAAGTGCTTCACGGGAAATTCAGCTACAGCGATGACGGGTACGCGCGCCTGGATGGGACCGTGCAGTTGCTCAACCGGATGACGATCGCCGCGGGACGAATCCTCTATGACCCGTCGGGTCTCAGCATGGTGGAGTGGACCAAGGCGCGCAAGCAGTACTTCACGGCTCCTGCCTCGGGCGAGGGTCCCCCGTCCCGGGCCGACGACTACCCCCGGGACTGAAACTCGATTGACTATTATACTAGCCTCTCGCTTTGGCGGAGGCCAGCACCGCCTTGATCCTCTCCGCCACAATCAGGTCCTCTTCCAGTTTCATCATGAAGGGGGTCAGGGCCAACCCCTGCGGGTAGTCGTCAACCAGGACCTCGATGGCCGGGTCGCCCTCGCGCAGCTTGTCTCCGCATTGTTCCTTGGTTAAACCCAGCTTCCCCTCGTCCCACGCGATGAAGAGGTGCGGCACGTGGTTGGCGACGTCCGGGACGAAGCGGCCGGTGGTGACGTTCGGGGTCGTGCGCAGGACGGCATCGATGCGGTCGAGCCTTCGCTCCCAGTCCTTCCATTCGGCGTCGTGGTCGACTTCCAGGTACCGCGCCACGGCGGCAAACATGCCGGCAATCTCTTCCTTGCCGACTTTGCAGGGACGCCCGAGGGTATCCTCGTGGGGGTTGTTGTTGAGGCGTGCCGCCTCGATCAGGTCTTTCCGCCCCAGCATCAGCCCGGCGCTTTGCGGCCCCCGCAGCCCCTTGCCGCCGCTGAAAGCCACCATGTCGAAACCCATACGGCAGTAATCGCTGAGATGCGAAACCGGGGGGACATCGGCGGCCGCATCGTTGAAGGTCGGAATGCCGCGCCGCCTGCCCACCTCGACCCATTTCTCCAGCCCGATCTTCCCCTTGTTCTGCGCGGCGTTCAGGAAGTACATCATCGCGGTCTTCTCGGTTATGGCGCTCTCCAGTTCCTCCGGAGTTTCGACCTCGACCAGCCGCACGCCCGTGTTGCGGATCGCGTGATCAAAGGGATTGCGGTGTGTCTTTTGGATGACCACCTCGCACTTCAAGCCGCTGAGATCGGGCAGTTGCGAGATCTTCTTCGGGTCCTTCCCCGCGAGGCACGCCGCGGTGCCCAACATGATGGCGCCCGCCGCGCCGGAAGTGACCATGGCCGCCTCCACTCCCAGCATCCGGGCGATCTTCTCCCCTGCCTTCTCCTGCAGCTCCAGCAGATTGACGAAGTGTTGCGAGGCTTCCGTCATCGCCTCAGCCACCTCCGGAAACATCAAGGAACCCGTGAGGTAGGTGTAGGTTCCCTTGGCATTAATGCGCGTGCGGACTCCCAGGCGTTCGTATACCGTCATCGCACCTCCTTGGCCGGGATTTTCACCAGCCCTCAAGCGTGTGGTCGTGGCGCGCGCCCCGGCGGCCAGAGCACTGGCAGCAACCAGGAAAGCGCGGCGGGAAGACGAGAAAAGTCCCATATCGAACCTCGGATCAATGGGATGAGTAACTCATCGGGAAGCGGGCTTCCGTCCGTGAGACGGTCAAGATCGCAGAGTCCGGTTGAGAACTCCCCTGTATTGAATCTCCGGGAACCGGGAGGGTGCCGGCCCGGGGTCTTCTCACCGTCCCGTGATCGTAACGTAGCGAAGCTGCTGCTTGACCATGTCGCGCGGGTAGACGATCTTGACGTCCCCCGGCCGGCCGCTATCTCCCGGCACCAGGTCCGGATTGATAGCGCACCAGAAGGTTGGCAGGTCCAACGCCTTGTAACGCTGCACCGACTGGTCGCGCCAGGCAGGGTTGAAGTGAATGCCGTACTTCGTAATCAGCGCCTTGGCGGCCTCGTAATCGCCTTCCGCCTTGATGCGCATCAACTCGGCCAGCAGCATGCCCACACCCTTGCGCATCCCCTCGTAATCCTTCACCACCAGGTAGACCTTGCCGTCGCGCTCGACGGGTTGAATGGCGCCGGTCTTATTGCGGATGAAGTTCACAATCAGTTGCGTGCCGCGCCGGTGGTCTTCTTCGATGGTGTCTCCGCTGGGGACCTCGTGCAATTGCACCAGGGCGGCGCGCACCTCGCCGTCATAGGCCGCCTTGGCCACTTCCAGGTTGGGGAGCGCGCCCATCTCCAGCAGCTTGGGATCAAAGAAATTCCACAGGGCCACCAGGTCGGCGCGCGCCTCTTCCAGAGTGGAATAGTACTCCTTCAGATAGACGGCCGGCTCCTGCGTGAGTTGCGGGTTCATCTTCCCGGAACCGTGACCCAGCACCTCATGCATGGCCACCAGGAGATCCTGGGCCAGAACCTGGTATTGGGCGGCGCGGGCGCGTTCCTCCGCGGAATAGGCAAACTCGTCGCTCACCTTGGCGCCCCGCGCCGCCGCCAGCGCGCGCGTGGACCCGGTGAAGATGAAACTCTTGCTGCCGTACTTGTCGTGAATCTCCGCTTCGTTGGGCAGGTTCTCGCCGACGGTAGTGACGTCATAATCCGCCGTCATGATCAGCGCTTCGACGGTATTCACGATGGGCGGATGAGGCGCGTCGAGCTTGTACTTGTCATCCCACGGCGCGCGCTGCTCGAAGTACTTGGCGCTCGCGGCGAAATCCTTCATCAGCTTGTTCATCTTCTCGTCCACCACGGTCACGTAAGCCTGCATGGCGCCTTTCAGGCCCCGCGGGTCCTTGTACACTTCGATGAAACCGTTGGTGAAGTCCACCGGATTGTCGTTGCGGACCCAATCGATATTGAACTGCCGCCAGTCCGCCGGGTCGCCGGTTTGGTAGTAGCGGATCAAATCCTTCAGGACGGTCTTGGTGCCCGGGTTGGCGTAGGGTAGCGCCATCGTCAGATAGCGGATGGCACGGTTCAGATCCTCCGCGTAGAGACCGGCGGGAGCTTTGCCCGGGCCGCCCGCGCGGTAGACCTGCTCGACCAGTTTGCCGTCCTTCTTCACCAGGCGCGAATTGAGGGGGTACTTGTCGTGGAAGTCTTTCACATCCGCCATGGTCACGCCTTCATAGAGATTGTTCCCGCTGGCGGTAAGAGGGTCTTCACCTTCCTTGGGATTCTTGACGGTGAGCGAAGGCTGAAAGTCCGCATCGAAGATCGGCCGGCGCAGGTCCTCCAATTCCTTCTGGAGCTTCGCCAAGGGGCCCAGTGCCGCGCGATTCTTCAGCGCCTGAAGAGCCGCCGTTTGCAACTCCTCCGGCGAGAAATCCGGCAGGAACTTCTGCGAGGTGAAGGCATTGTGGTTCCCATGATTCGCCCAGAAGAGCTTGGTGTAGTCGGTGATCTTCTTGAGGACGGCGGAATCGATGCCGCGATCGTGCGTCAGAATCTGCTCCAGCAGGTGCTTGAGTTCGAGGCCGTAATAGGAGTTCTGTTCGTAGGCAATGGGATTGACGGCAATGGCCGCCATGGAAAGCCAGAAGGCCAGGGACTTCTGCTGCGGAGGGAGGTTGTTAAAGCTGTCGGCTTCCAACTGGATGAAGCCCGTCTGCCCTACCCGTTCCACCAGCGGAGACGGAGCCGTGCTTTCCTGGGCCATCAGCGTGCCTCCCACCAGCATGCTCAAGAAGATGAAGACCATTCTGTTAATCAAATGAATGCGCCCCCTGTAAGAATTATGCACAGAGCGTTTTATACCAGACTTGCCACGCTCAAGGCTAGGGGGCCTCAGGAACTGGTTGACCAAGCCTTGGTCTTGCGTGGCAAAGCAAGGTGGCGCCAGGCGCACCAGTCGCTGGGATGGGGGAGCACAACCCGTGCCCTCAGAAGGCAGCGGGAAAAGAGCTTGACAATCCGTATCTATATATGTAGACTTTCCGCATGAAAACGCCTCGCCTCTCCCCGGAAACACTTCTGGTGCTGGAACGGTTCCTGGAGCGCTCCACCGAATGGCGCTACGGCTACGAACTGAGCCGCGAAACCGGGCTAAAATCCGGAACGCTATACCCCATCCTCATGCGACTAGAGAAATACAGCTTGCTGGAAGCTCGCTGGGTGGTTACGGAAGAGGGCGTGCCGCCGCGGCACACCTACCGTTTGACGCCGAACGGACTCGAACTGGCTCGCGCCAAGCGGGCCGAAGCGCGCCCGCGGTCCCTGGTGCGCGAACCCGCTTTCTGTAGTGGGTAAGAACCATGCTCGCAACGCACGTTCGCCAAACCGCATCCGTCCTCCTGGAATCCGCGATTCGCATTGCACCGCCTGACACGCGCGACTGGGGCCGTGCCATCAGGGGTGAGATGGACCAGGTGGACGGCTCCTGGGCAGCGGCCCTGTGGGCTTTCGGCGGAACAAGTGTGATGGTGAAGGAAGCCCTGGTGTCGCTGGTCGTTCCGGGCCGCCGGACCCAAAGCATGGTGCCGGACGGCGGGCTCTTCGCCAAGAGCGCCTCCCTGCGGAAAGGGGCGCTACTTGTCAGCGGGGCGTGCATGCTGGTCGCTTTGCTCTTTTTTGCCGCGCCGCCTTTCCGGCAGGCCTTCCGGGTGGCGATGAGACCCTGGTCCTTCATGTATCAGGCCTCCTCCGGGAATTTGCAGCCGGGCATCGAGGCTCTCGCCAGGCGGGCAGAGGCACAACACGATCCTGCGGGAATGGCCTTCTGCGCGGTGCGAATGCGTGATGCAAAGGAGAGCGCGCGCCTGGCGGAGGAAGCCGTCCGCCTCGATCCTCACCTGCTATGGGTGTACGCCATTCTTGCCCTGCGCGATCCTGGGCTTCCTGAAGTCGGCCGATGGGTCGACAAGCTCAAGGCCTGGGATCCACAGAATGGCCTGCTGCCCCTGATCACGGCAGAGTCCATCGTCCGGGGCCGTCTTCCCCGCGGGGATTGGTCGCCGCCCAAGCCGGAGCAGGAACGGGCTTGGCGCGCGGCAATGACGGCGGCATTCCAGGCTCCGAGAATCGATGATTACCTGGACCGCTTCGCAGAACTCAATCGCAAGGTGGTTCCCCGGTATCGTTTCTACGATCCCTACGAGGTCGAATCCCGGTGGGAAGCGGGCCTTCCCGACGCTACCGCAGAGAGCTGCGAGCGCTTTGCGATGCTGCTTCTACGCTCCGGTAAGGAGTTCGAAGCCCGCGGCGACTTTGTGGGGGCGCGCAGAGAATACTGGACGGTGGCGCGTTTCGGCCAGATGATTGATGCGCAGGCACACACCGATTTTGAACATCGGAATGGGGCCTACCTGCAATCCCTGGCTTACCAGCCGCTGAAGGCGCTGGCCGAAAAAGAGGGGCGATCCGAAGAAGCCGCACTCCTCGGCTACCTGGCGGAGAAGTTTAATCCCCTCAAAGGGGCGAATGGAAACCTCGCCGGGGGATCGGCTTTTGGGCATTTTACTTCCCACCGCAACGCCGCCGTGGTCGAGGTCGCGGGGCTCATGATTCTTGTGTTTTCTGGACTCGCTGGGGTTGCCCTGTCAATCCTGATCGCCGGCAGCGTGCGCGGCGCATGGCCTGCTGCGCAGCGGGCCAAACCCCTGGCGACTTTGGTCGCGTTGGCCAGCACCGTGGGCCTGCTCTTCTCCTCCGTCACGCTTTACCTGACTTATCGCCCTTACTGGTACATCTTCCAGGGCGCCATCCGGAATGGGGACCTGGACCAGGCGCGCGACCTGCATGAGTTTCTCATATCCACGCAAATGCTGCCCGGTCTCTCTCCCCATTTCTCTCGCACTTTGCTGGAAGCCCTGATTTACTCCGGCTCGCCCAGCTTCCTGTTCTATGTCTGGGCGGGCGTAACCCTGCTGGGCGTGAGCGGCTTGGCCCTGATTCTTCTTCGGCGCTTCCGGGGCCGCCCCCACGCCAGCCCACCGTAATAAAACCGGCCCCGCCCAGGCGGGGCCGGCACTCGCCGGGCTCGATAGGCCCGGCGCTGCGCCTCGCGCCGTCATCCTGGCGGCGCCATCACAAGAGATCTGCAAGTTTTCCGGTTGTGCCACAGCCTCCATCGGGCGGTTGCAAGTGAGGGGTCGTGGCGACGAAGGGGACGTGTGTGCCTTGATGAAGATATTCATGTTGACCACCGCGCTAACGCTCCTGGCTCCAGTGTTGGGCACGGCCCAGAACGCTGAGAATTCATACGGAGCACAGGGGTATTTCTTTCTTGCTCCCATCGTGTCGAATACCACGAATGTACTAAACCCTGCCTATAACGGGGTGGTATTCGTGCCTGGAGAACCACTGCCGCCGGATTTGTTCTTGCAAGGGCGCGGTGGCACGAACATTGGATTTGGGGGAGAGGCATTCGTGTACAAGGGGCTGGGCGTGGGCGCAGAAGCCGGATACGCGGCCCCCACGTGGAGATTTGATGCCGGCGAAACCGTGGGCGTGGGATCCGTCGATGCTTCCTACCACTTCTTCGACCAGGCCCACCGCCGCAGGCTCGAACCTTTCATCGCTGGAGGATACAGCCTGTACTTCGGGGACCGGACGGACTTCCAGAATGGTTACAACTTCGGGGGCGGGCTGAACCTGTGGATAGCCAAGCACGCTGCTTTGCGCCTGGAGGTCCGGGACCAAGGCAATATCCATTACTTCCACAGCCAGTTTACCAATTTCGTCGCTTTTCGCGTGGGGATGACGTTCAGATAGCGCCACCCTCGAACTCTGCCCAGGTAGGAGCACTCTTCTATGCGCCGGGCAATTCCCATCTGGATATCAGGCCCGCCCTCTTTGCCGGAGTCGTGTTCACAAACCCGAAGTCACTGCCGGCCGCACGATGGGTGCTCAGGGGCGCGGCCGCGGTAGCTGCCCTGGAGCGGTTGATTCCGGGCGCCGTGTCACAACGGATGGCACAAGTAAGGGGGGTCGATTTCCCTGGGGCTCTTGTCCCGGTCACCATGGCTCTTCTTTTTTGCGGTAGCCGGCTTCGGTTATGAATGCGAGGCGTTGTCGGCGAAGTGTCTAATCACTATGCTGGCCATATTCGTTCTCAGTCCTTTGCATTCATTTAGAATATAAGCGCGCCGCTGACTTGTTTCATATCATTAGCTGGAGGGAGGCGCATTGCGGCATGGACATCCGGCATAGGCAATCGCATGGAGCCGGCAGTACGACCGGCAGAATCTTGGCGGTCGCCCTTGCGCTGTATTGTTCGCGACCCCTGATCGCGCAGGAGGCTGCGCAGCGAGAGCAGGCCCCATCCCCGTCACCGACAGCGCCGGGGTTCGGCAGCAGCGGTTCAGCCGTCATTGCCCTTCTGCCTCCGGCCATAAACCAGAAACGCCTCACGGCGAAGGACAAGTTCCAGATTTATGTCCATCGAAGTTATGGTCCCCAGAATTTCATCTTCCCCGCCGTCGGAGCGGGTTTCATCATGGTGAGTCCTCCGAACGGTTACCCTCGCGAATGGAAAGACGGAGGGGGGGCCTTCGGGAGATGGTATGGGGAGCAACTCGCGGCGGGTTCAGCCCGGCGGACGGGCGAATTTCTGGCGGCGGTTGCCATGCATGAAGACACGCGCTACGTTCCTTCCGGCAGCAGGAACGTGGGGGGCCGAACCCTCCATGCCATCGGCTTTACCCTCGTCGATAAGACTGATTCGGGCCACAATACATTTGCATTTTCCAACTTCGCCGGAGCGGCGGCGGGAGCCTTCGTGGGAATGGGGATACTCCCGGCGGGCTACAACGACTCCAGGCATGCCGGGCAGCGCGCTTTGCGCGGACTGGCCAACGTGGCGGTCCGTAACATCATCACGGAATATCGCCCGGAGTGGGCGCCCGTCTTGAGAAAGATCCACGTTCCCAATGTTCTTCCCGAGTGGTGGACCCCGCGCCCCCATCACCCTTAGCAGGTGAAGCCCTGAGGCGGTCAGTTCATCCCAGCAGCATGGGCACTAAGCTCGCTCTTCCGAAGGGAAATACTTCCTTGTGTAGAGGAGGAAAGCCAGAAATGCACTGATCCCCACAATCATCATCACCCAAATACCTGTCAGAAACCCGGGGGACCGCTCGTATAACTGCAGCATTTGGTCCTCCATACCCATCTCCCGGTAAATTCGCAGCAGGTCTGTATGGCGGAGGTAGGTAACCAGCATAGAGGCCGTCCAAAAGCCTCCCATGAACATCGCAATTTTCCAGCCGAGGAGCCTTTGGTGGAAGATGGACCACGCCGTGTAGCCACTCAACACGGAAAATCCCAACAAGACGAGAACCGCCGGCGCGCCACGCAGAACGACGCCAAACAGGACGGCCACCCGCATGAATATGACCGCTATTACCGAAAGAGCACCCAAGGCCTGCCATGCGCCCAGGATCGCCAGCGGGATCGGGAGTGCCGCGGGGGGAGAAACGCCTTCCACGGGAGGCGCGGTGGGGGTCGATTTCTGAGCCAGGCACGTTGCCTTCACGCTCGGGCGGGAATAGAAAAACAGAAACAGTGCGGGCAGCAATACCATCAAGAAGGTCATGACGGCGATCATTACCGCCAGGATGGCGTGCTGATTCCCAGGCGGTACGGTGCGGGGCTGCAGGCGCAGGATGGCGGGTACCAAGAAGGCCATCCCCAGCGTTGTCAGTATTCCGATAACCAGCCAGAAACCACTGACCACCAACATGTAGATGCGGGCCCAATTCTTGCTCCGGATCGAGCCAATCCCACCGGCGATGAATATGGCAGCCAGGGCCAGGTATTCGACGGCCACGAAGACCATGAGAACGTGTGGGGACATTGGATTAGGAGGCAAATTGGCGCCTGCGTGCCCGAGGAATAGAAATGCGGAAAACGCGAGCACGAGCAGGAACGCGCCGCCTATCAGAATCTCAAGGATCCCAAAGGCGATCAGCCAGCCACGTCGACTCTTGTAGGAAGGTTGAACTGCTACGGGTAAGGTTGAGTCCATAGCGCATTTTTCCGTTTTTGTGGAAAGTGAGAACTTACCGTTCGACGTATACACCCGCGGAGGGGAGGAATGCAAGCCGCGGGTTTCTTCAGACCTCCATCTTCCTCCGTAGTGGACGTCGTCAACAGGCATATAATCACGCTGGCGGGGACAGCCAGTGCTAAAATGACGGGCTATGCCCCCTAGAACTAAATCTGCCAAAGGCAACGCCAGGCCAAAATCTAAAATCCAAAATCCCAAATCGGCGAGGTCGGCGCCTCCAAAATCGAGGTCACAGAATCGCAAGTCCTACACCTCGCCGGAGCGCTTGCAGAAGATCTTCGCCGCGCTCGACACTCTTTTCCCGCAGGCGGAGTGCGCCTTGCGCCATGAGAACGCATTCCAGCTTCTCGTCGCCACCATCCTCTCCGCCCAATGCACGGACGAGCGCGTGAACAAGGTCACGCCGGAGCTGTTTCGCAAATTCCCCGCCCCGCGCGATTTCGTCGCGCTGCCGCAGGAGGAACTGGAGCGCGAGATTCACTCCACCGGGTTCTTCCGCAATAAGGCCAAGAGCATCATCGGCGCCGCCACCAGGATCGTGCAGGATTTCCACGGTGAAGTGCCGCACACCATGGAAGAGCTGCTTACCCTGCCCGGCGTGGCGCGGAAAACCGCCAACGTGGTTCTGGGCACCGCCTACGGCATCGCCAGCGGAGTGGTGGTGGACACCCACGTCTTTCGCATCGCCAACCGCCTGAAACTTACCAAGGAGAAGACGCCGGAGAAAGTCGAGCAGGATTTGATGAAGCTGGTTCCGCAGGAGAGATGGGTTTCTTTCGCGCACCAGCTGATCTGGTTCGGCCGCAAGGTCTGCGCCGCGCGCCAACCCCTCTGCGCCGAATGCCCCCTGGCGCCACTCTGCGACTCGCCCGATAAGACGGTCAGGTGAATTGAATTATGAGTTATGAATTCGGAATTGTGAATTCAGCTTTATGAATGGGGAGTCCCGAATCTCCCCTCTTGATTTCTGAATCCTGTCCGCTGTTCCCTGCTGTCCTGCGCCAAAAGCCCCCCTGCAGCAGTACTCCAGCTTCCAATTCCTGCCTCCCTCCTCCTGATTCCCGACTCCTATCTCCTGGCTCAGATCTCCCCCCCGATTTCCGAAACGTCTTGACAAACCCAATGGCTGCACGTGTAATAGGTTCGTCCAGAGGGAATTCCTTTTCTTAATTCAATGGATTCGGTTAGCGAGCGGCGCACCTCGCGTCGGTGTCCCGAGAAGATGTATCCGGTCTAATTACACGCTTGGGTCGCACCACAATCCCAAGTGGGCGCGCAACTGTGAAGCCCGCAGTGAGTCGTAAGGACGGCATGGACCGACCGCTCATGAAATCCGCAGGAGGCTGAAATGAAGATCAGCATTGACCCCGTAATCGCCGGACGCATCAAGGCCGCGTGGAACAGACTCTCGCCGGAGCAGCAGAACCGGATCGCGCCCCTGGTGATGAACGCGCACCAGCAGGCGGTGACGGTCAGCCAGTCCCGCTCGGCGCCCGCGGCCAACGCCAACGCCGGGCATGCTCTCCCGCTGGTTTTCAGCACCATCACGGGCGACCACGATGGCGTCATCGGCAGCCTCGACGTCAACGTCATTATCGCGTCCGACGCCGGCGGCGAGATCTGGGGCACGGGCAAGTACGAGCAGCTCGACCCTGGATGGCTGGAGGCGGCGGCCGAGTGGCTGGAGCACTTCATTGTCCCCAAGCATCCCTTCAATACTCATCCCGCGGACCCCATCCAGATTCCGGACAACGTGCAGATCGCGCTGGCCGGCGATTGGGGCACGGGCGATTGGCGCGGTGGAAACAATCCCTCCCCCAGCGCCGACGTGGCCAGGCACATGGGTTTCCTCCAACCGCATTTGACGATTCACCTGGGCGACGTCTATTACGCCGGCACCGGCGGCGAAGAGCAGCACCTGCTCGTCAGCCTCTGGCCCAAGGGATCCATCGGCTCGCTGGCGCTCAACTCCAACCACGAAATGTATTCTGGCGCGGGCGCCTACTTCAATGCCATCAGCAACCCGCCTTTCGAGAAGCAGGCGGGGTGCGGCTATTTCGCCTTGTACAACAACTCCTGGGTGATTGTCGGTCTCGACTCCGCCTATTACTCCAGCCAGGAAGGGCTCTACCGCGACGGGGCAATCTTCCCGGGCGACGGGCAGCACCAGGAGCAGCTCGACTTTCTGCGCGCGCAGGCGGCGGGAGCGGCCCGGGACAATAAGAGATTGATTCTCCTGACCCACCACAACGGAGTCGCGCCGGACGGCACCGCCCCCACCGCTCTCTGGTCGCAGGTGATGAACGCCTTCCCCCCCGATGCCGGACCCGATTTCTGGTACTGGGGACACGCTCACATGGGAGCGGTCTACCAGAATCAGAAGAACGGCACCAAGGTGGTCAACTGCCGCTGCTGCGGCCACGGCGCCCTGCCCTGCGCCGCGGCTTCCGGCATGGTGGACCAGGCCAATGTGGCGTGGTACGAGAAGCGCTCCGCCCACGACCCCGCCTATGCGGGTCAACCCGTGCAGCGCGTGCTCAATGGCTTCGCCATGCTCTACCTCGACGGGCCGGTCATTAAAGAAGTGTTCTACGACGAAAACGGCGGCGTGGCTTGGCCGTAGGGCTGCCAGCGCAAAATATTAATTCCTGAGGAATTCCTCCCATTCCCATTGTCTTAATGCAAAAACTGTGGACAAGCGTAATGCCTCCTGTCTAATCTGAAGATTCGGGTAGTATCAACTCATTACTACATTCGAGAGTTGTAACGGCTCGCCCAAGCGAGCGCCCCCGTTTACTTGGGCCAGCCGGTTTTTTCCAGGAGGAGTTTTTTTTCCGCCCAGGGCATTAGGCCTGAGGCGGAGAGGTTTTTGTTCTGAGATGTGCAGTGCGTAAGTGGGCCGAACCCAGGGGTATCACTCTTTTCACACGTTGCTGATTGCTGATCCCAGGCACAAGGAGACCCCGATGCCCTACGCTCCCTCAAACGGGGAGGCGGCCGTGAACGCCACCGCAGGCGCGCCGGTCAACTCGCTGCTCACCCTCACGCCCAGGGGTATTCCCAGCACCAGGCTGCACCACGCGAACGGCCGCGTCGTCTTCCACCAGGGCGACCCGGCGGACTCGGTCTTCTACATCGAGAGGGGAAGCGTCGAACTCGCCGCGGTGTCTCCCGCCGGGCGGCACGGAGTGGTTGGAGTCCTGCGGGCCGGGGAATTCTTCGGCGAGGAGTGCCTGGCGGGAGACCGCATCCGCCTTACCACCGCCCGGACCGTCGCCCCGTCCTCCCTCATGAAAACCGAGAAATCAGTGATGCAGCGCGTGCTCCACGAGGCGCCCTCCGTCGCGGAGTTCTTTACTTCGCGTCTGGTTTCCCGCAACCTTCGCCTTCAGGAAGACCTGATCGACCAACTCCTCAATTCCAGTGAGAAGCGGCTGGCGCGGCAACCGTACCCAGCCTGAGCCGTAGGTGTAGGCGCTGGACCCGCGAAAGCGAGTTTCTGATTAAGAGGTCAGAGAGCGAGTCAGGTGAAACCAGATGGAATCCCCAATAAACGCAACCAAACCCTACCTGGACTACCCCGAGAAAGAGATGTTGATTCAGGGGATCCTTTCGGCTTTCTGTGTGGTCGCTGCGGCCGGTGTCTTTGACCGGGC
>Ga0335069_10006301_pt1 | contig 17261 bp, 14 predicted proteins | sample Lox_Sample_11_FD_206714 | JGI IMG/M metagenome (GOLD analysis project Ga0335069, IMG submission 206714) | Soil microbial communities from Loxahatchee National Wildlife Refuge, Florida, United States - Lox_Sample_1.1 | ecosystem: Environmental > Terrestrial > Soil > Wetlands | place: USA... | reverse complement strand
CCCAGCCGTTATGTCCGGTGAGCGTGGCCAGCACGCCGCCGGTCCTTGCGTCCCAGATCCGCGCCCGGTGATCGAACGAGGCGGTGACGATGCGCGCGCCGTCGGCGCTGAAATTCGCGGCCGCCACGCGATCCTCGTTGGCTGCGAGCACGGCCAGGGTTTTGCCGCTGCTGGCGTCCCACACGCGCGCGGTGGCATCGTCGGATGACGTGACAACGCGCGCGCCGTCATGGCTGAACACGGCCGTGTTGACGGGTTTGGCATGACCGGAAAGTTTTGTGATCAAGGCGCCGGACGACGCATCCCAAATCCGTGCCGTGTTGTCTTCGGATGCGGTGACCACACGCGAGCCATCCGCACTGAAGCCAGCCGCGTTGAGCGCGGCCTCATGTCCGCTCAATGTTACGAGTGGGGTACCTCTCGCGAGGTTCCAGACCCTCGCGGTGCCGTCGAACGAGGCCGTCACCGCGCGAGCCCCATCGGCGCTGAACTTTGCCTTGAAGACCGCGCCGGTGTGTCCGGCAAGCGTGGCCAGAACCACGCCGCTTGCGGCATTCCAGACCCGTGCCGTGCCGTCCGCCGATGCCGTCACCAGCCGCCTGCCGTCCGGACTGAACTCCGCGGTCCAGACCCAGCCGGCGTGACCGCTGAATGTCTTCCATAGCGCGCCGGTGTCGGCGTTCCACAACCGTGCGGTGCCGTCGAAGGATGCCGTCAGGACCAGCGAACCGTCCGGACTGAACACCGCGTCCATGACCGGACCGGTATCGCCTGTCAGGCTTGCAACAACGGCGCCGGTTTCGGCATCCCAGATGCGCGCGCTGTTGTCGTCCGACGCGGTGACGATGCGCGAACCGTCCGGGCTGAATCGTGCGCTCCACACCAGCGCGGCGTGACCGGACAACTTGCTCAGCTCGGCGCCGCTCTGCGCATCCCAAAGCCGCGCCGTGCCGTCGAACGACGCCGTCAAGACGCGCGACCCGTTCGGGCTGAAGACGGCGCTGCTCACGGAGTCGGTGTGTCCGAAGAGCGTCGCGAGCGGCGCGCCGGTCTTGGCGTCCCAAATCCGCGCGGTGTTGTCGTTGGACGCGCTCACGATCCGCGCGCCGTCGCGGCTGAACGCGGCGTTGCCGACCGGACCGGTATGGCCGGACAGCGTCGCGAGCAATGCGCCGGTCTTGGCGTCCCAGATGCGCGCGGTCTTGTCCCAGGAAGCGGTGACGATCCGCGTGCCGTCCGGACTGAATGTCGCGTTGTTGATCCAGCCGGCATGCCCGGCCAGGCTGAGCAGGCCGACGCCGCTCGCGGCGTCCCAGACGCGCGCCGTGCCGTCCCAGGACGTCGTCAATACGCGCGAGCCGTCGGGATTGAAGACGGCGCTGCTCACCAAATGAGTGTGGCCGGCCAGCGCCGCCTGAAAATAACAATCGTGACTTGTTGCGAAAAACGCGAGCTCGCCGAGCAACTGCGGCGACTGGAACGAAAATCCCAACGCGCCTTTGGTCGGCGGCAGGCCGGCCATGGCCAGGCGCAGCGCGCGATCACAGAAGCCCTGTTCGAATGCGGTTGCGCTCAGGCTGGCGAAGACAGCCGCTTCGCGCCGCGAGGTCTGATAGGATTGCCACAGCGTGCCGGCCGCAGCACCGGCCACGGCAAGGACGGCGGCGATTGCCGCCAGGCCTTTGAAAATCCTTCGCGCCATCTGCGAGACAATAGTCGATGGACGCGATTTCACAATCCGCGACCATGGGTCGAGATCAGGAAGCTAGATGACGATTGTCCCGACGCTTGAGCCGCCGCAGACATAAAGCGTCTGTCCGGTGACGAAATCACTGGCGCGGTCGCAAAAGAACATCACCGCGCGGGCGACATCGTCGCTGCGGCCGAGCCGCTTCACCGGTATGGCCGCCGCCAGGGCTTTTTCCCGTTCGCTGTCGGCCGGAACGACGCTGCGGAACATTTCGGTATCGCCGATCGGACCCGGCGCGATGACATTGACGGTGATGCCTTCGGGTGCCAATTCGAGCGCCCAGGTCCGCGCCATGCCGATCATGCCGGCTTTGGTCGCCGAATAGACGGTGCGCGTCTGCAGGCCTAGCGCGCCGCGCGACGAGATCAGGACAATGCGTCCGAAATGCGCGCGCTTCATTCCCGGCAGAACCGCCTGCGTCAAGGAAATCGCCGCGCCGAGATGAAGCTGCGTCAGCGCGTCGAGATCCTCGAGCTTGACGTCGGGCAGCAGCGCCGGCCGGATGACGCCGGCATTGTGCACGACATGAGTCACGGCAAAGCGGCCCGCTATTTCCTTCGCCGCCCGCTCGGTTGCGGCGCGGTCGAGCAAATCGACGTCCATCGCTTGCAGCCGCTCGTGCGCCGCTTTCGGCTTGCCCTGGCCCAAGGCAATGACCTCGTAGTCCGCCGCCAGCATTTGCCGGCAAATCTCGGCGCCGATCCCGGTGGAAGCGCCGGTGACGATGGCGACGTTGCGCGCGCTCATGCCCGCCCTTTTCTCACGACACGAGCGCGAGAACGCGCAACGGGCTGCCTGAGCCTTGCTTGATTTTCAAAGGCGCCGCGAAGATCACCGCGCCCTTCGGCGGAAGCTGATCGAGATTGGTCAGGCACTGCAGGCCGAAGCGCCCCTTGCCGTGCATATAAAAGTGCGCGGGAAACGGCGGATTGAAATGATGGCCTTGGCCCAGATCGGTGCCGATGGTCTCGGTGCCGAAGCCGTGGACATCGCGCGCCTCGACGAACCACTTCACCACTTCCGGCGCGGGTCCGGGCGTGTGGGCGCCGTCATCGCGCAGATTGGCGTATTTGGTGAAATCCTGCTTCGACCAGTCGCTGCGCAGCAGCACCCAATGACCCGGCTCGATCTTGCCGTGCCGCGCTTCCCAGGCTTCGACAAACGCGATGGTCAGCGCAAAGTCCGGATCGGCAGCGCATTCCTTCGAGCAGTCGATGACCACGGCCGGTGCGATGAATTTGGCGACGTCGATGGTGTCGACGGCATTGTCCGGCAGATCCTTGCCGGAGATCCAATGGATCGGCGCGTCGAAATGCGTTCCGGTATGTTCGCCGAGACTGATATTGTTCCAATACCAGGCCGGCCCGCGCTCGTCGTAGCGCGATATCTCCTCCATCCGGAACGGCGCGCATTGACCAAGCTCCGGCGGCAGCACGATGGTCGGGAAATCCTGCGACAAGGTCTGCGTCAGGTCGACGACGCGGATCTGGCCGGCCGCGACCGCACGCGCGAAGGATAAAACATCTACAGTCATCGCGTGCTCCCTCAACTCGCCAGTTCGCGTTCGAGCGCTTTCGGATTGACCGCAAGCCGCGCCCGGATGTCTTCGGCAATGTCGCCGACAAAGACGTCCTCCAAGCCCTGCTGCAATCCGCGCACCACGGCGCGCGCCAGGGCCGACGGAGCGAGCTTCGGCGGTGGCACGGTTTGGAACCATTCGGTCTCAAGCGGACCGAAGAACACGTTCATGACCTTGATGCCACCCGGACGCAGTTCGGTGCGCATGCACTGCGCTGCCGAAAGGCATGCGGCTTCCGCCGCCGAATAGCTGCCATAGGCTGGCCAGTTCATCAGCGCGTGGACCGATACCAGATTGACGAAGGCCGCCGCCGCGTTGGCGCCGTCTGCGCCGCGGGCGCGCAGCACCGGGCCGAACGCTTGCGCCAGGCGCACCAGGCCCAGATAGCGGATGTCGATCTGCTCGCGCACGGTCGTCAGACCGTGACGATCGACGATGCCGCCCGAGCGGACATGCTCGGCGGTATTCACGATAATGTCGATGCGCGCGCCGTTTTGCTCGGCCTGTTCGCTCACGGATTCGCTGTCGGTCAGATCGAGCGGCACGATCTCGACCGGGCCGATTTTGCGCAAAGCCTCGAAACCCGGAACGGGCTTCCAGGGATCGGCAATGCCGACAAAGACGATCGCCGCACCCGCCTCGGCAAAGGCTTTCGCCATGGCCTGCCCGACCGGCGTGCGGCCGTCAGTGATCAGGACACGGCGGAATTTCGGATCGCAGGTCATTTCGCGCAAATGCGGATCGTCGGCCATGTTCGGAGTATCCCTTTCCGGCAGAGCCATCACCACGGCCGAGCCGCTCTTGTCGAGCTTGAGATCAAGGCGGACGCGATAGCCCTCCAGCGCGTCGGCATGCAGATGCGCGACGATGAGCGGGCCGGCATCGAGCTTGACGGTACCGACGCGCCATGGCGTGCGCTCGCGAAAATAAGGATCGGCGGAAACCTGCACCGCGGTTTCCGCAACCAGAACGCCGCCGCGCTCGACGTCGCGAAACGGCAGCCGTGCCGAAAGGCAGGACGGACAGCAATCGCGCGGCGGATAGATCACGGTCTTGCAGTCTTCGCAGACTTGCAGCGCGAAGCGCCCTTCCGCCGCGGCTGCGGTGAGGCCGTGCGCAGTGCGGCTGCGCACGCCCGGCGGACTGAGCGGATGCTTCGTCCGCTGCAGCGGATTCTTGCGCTTCGGCCGTTGCAGCGGTTCGCTCACTCAGGCCCTCGCGATGATGGCGGCGCCGGACGACAGGCCGCGGTCGTAGTTGATCATACCGAAACCGGAAACGACGCAACTGCGCGCGTCGCGGACCGGCGTCCCCAGTGGCGCGCCGATCAGCTGACGAACGGCCTCCACCAATCCGAGCAGGCCGCCGGCCGCGCCGGCCTGGCCCACCGATAACTGTCCGCCCGACGTATTTTGCGGAAACGAACCGTCATTGGTGAAAGTGTGCGAGCGCACAAAATCCGGCCCCTCGCCCTTGGTGCAAAAGCCGAGGTCCTCGAGCTGCATCATGACGATGACCGGATAGTCGTCATAGGTCTGCACAAAATCGACGGCGTCGGGCTTAAGCCCCGCCATCGACCACAGCTCCGCGATGTCTACGGCCCAGCCGCCGCGGGTCTGGATCGGATCGGAGGTGAAGGCGTTGTGCCGCTCGATGATCGAGAGCACGCGTACATAAGGCAGCGTCAGCGATTTGGCGACATCCTCGCGGCAGACCAGAAGTCCTTCAGCGCCAGCGCATGGCATCACGCAATCGAACAGATGCACGGGATCGGCGATGGGCCGCGCCGCCATATATTCGTCCAGCGTCAGCTTCTTTTTCATCATTGCAAACGGGATCGCCAGCGCGTTGTCGCGCTGCGCAATGCAAAGCTTGGCAAAATCCTCGCGCTTGGCGCCGTACTGATTCATGTAGTTCTTGGTGATCAGCGCAAACGATGCATTGGCGCCGCCGGCACCGTAGGGATAGACGGCGTCCTGGGCAAAGCGCGAGAAATTCGACAGCGTCTTCCGAAACGAGTCGACATGATTGGTGTCGCCGGCGATGCAGGCGACGATTTCGGCATCGCCGGCCTGCACCGCACGCGCCGCGCGGCGCAGCGCCACAATGCCGCTCGCGCCGCCGAAGGGAATGTGATCGAGCCAGCGCGGCGATACGCCGAAATGCTGGGTCAGCCCGATCGCGGTGTCGGGCGCAAGCGTGAAGCTCGACACCGCAAGGCCATCAATGTCGGCAGGCCGGAGATTGGCGCGCGTGGTGAGTTCGCGCAGCGCACGTCCGAGCCACCATTGCGCGGTGTTGGTCGAGTAGCGCCGGTACGGAATCGTCACCGGCAGGCAGGCGACGACGCCGTCATACGACTGGCGTCCGGAAGATTTGTCCCTCGCCCCTTGAGCCATCTTGGCATTCACATGAACAGCTGGATGCTGCCGAATGCGGACTCGCTGTTGACGAGATCGACGCGCTTGAGCTTGATCCGCAGCCGGCCCTCCGACATCGTCAGCGTATGCGTCGCCCAAGCGGCATAAAGCTGCTGCTCGTCGAAGCGGGTCTCGACATAGTGCATCGGGGTCCAGGTGACATATTCATTCCTGGTCTCGTCGCGCCGTTCGATCTGCGGCGCCTGGAGCAGATGATGGCAGCGACTCTTCGGCTTCTGCGAGAATGTGCGATTGCCTTTGAGCCGTTCGACCCGAATGGTGAGTAGGAGCTTGTCCTCGTACATCAATGAGGCCACGAGCTTCGGATCGGTCTGGCCCCATTCCAGCGGCATCCAGTAAATACCATCGTCGGTGAACAGATCGAGCCATTCCTCGAAGCGATGCTGGTCGATCAGCCGCGCTTCATGCTGGACAAAATCAACGAGGTCCTGGTCGGTCGGCGCATTCATGCGGATCACATCGACATCGTCATGAATTTCGACCAGGCACGGAATTGGTTGCGCATCTGCCATTCCGATGTGCCGTTCATCTCCACGGTCACGTCGGCCTGCTCCGACGGGCGGTAGAGCCGCTGCAGATTGACCCATTGATTTGCATCGACGTGCAGGCCCTCTTGCGCGCGCTCATACATTTCAAGATCGTCGTGGCCGACCACCGAAGTCGGCGCATTGATGAGCCGGTTATACATCAAGGTGCGCTCGAGCAGCATGTCGGGCGCATCGACCAGCCGGAACGTCCAGGATTCCACCAGTGTTTTGTTGGCGGCGAGCGGCTTGAACAGCCGGATCAATTGGATCGGCCCTTTGATCATCAGATTGGGGAAATAGATCGTGTTGTGCCGGTTCTCGCCGAGAATGGCCTTGGCGCGGTTCTCGCCATAGGCCTGCACCATTTTCTCGTAATAGCCGGGGATGGCCGAATAGTCGGAGTGGATCGAATGATGCACGCCGGTATGGCCATGGCCGTTGCGCCAGACCCGGATGCCCATGTTTTCAAAGAATTCGTAGGGCGCCATGAACGGCGCATAGATCTCGACCGCCATCGGCTTCTTGGTGCCGGCCGGCGCGCGGTCGAACACCGCGATTGCGGTGCCCGCCGAAGATTCATGCGCCACCATCGGATGACAGGTGTCGGTCTGGTTCTCGACCAGCATCTTCCAATTGCAATTGTGCATGTAGCGCAGCACGCCGCCAGCGACTTCTAGCTTTCCGGCCGGCGAACGGTCGATCATGTTGTCGAAGCTCGACAGGCTGTCGCCGAAGAATTCCTCGAAATCCGCCCCGCCGTCATTAAGCTTGGCAAACACGAAGCCGCGATAGTTTTTCACATGAGGCACCGCGCTCATGCCTTTGGCGGCATGGCTCTGCTCAAGCCCGGTATCCTCATAGCCCTTGCGCAGCGGGATCGCGAGCAGCGAGCCGTCGGTGCGGAAGCTCCAGGCGTGATAGGGACAGCGGAAGAATTTTCCGGCATTGCCGCAGGTTTCGGAGGTGATGCGCGTGCCCTTGTGTGGGCAGCGGTTGAACAGGACTTTCACCGTATTGTCGGTGTGGCGCACCATCAGGACCGGCTGGGCGCCGATCGTGGTACCGAAATAGTCGCCTGGGTTCGGGATCTGGCTGTCGTGACCGACATAGACCCAGGTGTTGGCGAACAGGTGCTCCATTTCGAGTGCGAACACCTCGTCGTCGATATAGACGTCACGATGGACCTCGAAGTCGCGGACCAGATTGCGAACGGCTTCGGCATTCCCGCGGTATCTGGTCATCGCCTTCTCCCTGTCGGCAATTACAAATCCAAGACCAAGCGCGGTGTCTTCGACCGCGACACGCAGATCTGCATCAGCTTGCCGGCGGCCTTCTGGCTGTCGGTCAAAATGAAGTCGCGATGGTCCGGCACGCCTTCAACCACTTCCACCTGGCAAATGCCGCAATCGCCGCGCTTGCAATCGTGCAGCGGGTCTTTGCCGGCTTCGATCAGCACGTCGAGAATGCTCTTTCCTGCGGGGATATGGAAGCTCTCGCCGCTCGTCTTCAACACCACCTCGAAGGCCTGATCGCCCGCCCTGGGCTGCGGGGCGGTGAAGATCTCGAAGTGAAGCCGGCCGTCGCGCCAACCAAGCCGTTTTGCCGTTTCGATCGCCAGTTCGATCATCGGCATCGGACCGCAGCAATAAAGCGGCTCGTCGTCTTTCAGCGACGTCATCAGGCCGGCGACGTCGAACAGGCCGGACACGTCGTCGGCGTGGATCGCGAGCTTGTCGCCGACCAGGCCTTCGATCACCGGCAGGAAGGCAAGGTGCGCGCGGGTCCGCCCGGCATAATAAAACCGCAACGGATGTCCGCGCGCGGCGAGCTCGGCCGCCATCGACACAAGCGGCGTTACGCCGATGCCACCGGCGAGCAAAATCACCGGCTTGTCCGTCGCTGCGAGCGGGAAATTGTTGCTCGGCGCCGAAGCTGAGATCACGTCGCCGGCTTCGAGTGAATGCATATAGACCGAACCGCCCTGGCTCGGCGCTTCCAGGCGAACCCCGAGCAGATAAGAACGTGGATTGGCGCTGGCCGAAGGGTTGGCGGAGGCGTTGACCAGGGAATATGAACGCTCGTCACCTTGCGGCAAATGAACCTTGATATGGGCGCCCGCTTGCCATGACGGCAATGGCGCGTCTTGAACCGGCGCAAGCCGGATGGCGCGGATGAGCGGCGTTTCCTGCCGCACCTCGGTCACCACCAGTTTCAATCTTGCCTGTTCGTGCATGGCCTTGCCGACCGTCGGCTCATGGCGGCAAAGAGACGCTTGCCATCGCCGCCCGATGCTTTATAGTTAAAGCAATTTTCGCGAACGTCCAGAGGGGACATTTTTCGCGAGTGTCCAAAAGGGCATTTTCGCGTCTGTCCCGCTCCGGACCAAGGGGTGGAGACTGGTCATGCTGTTGCGATTTTGTGGTGCGGTCGCGTCCCTCCTGCTGGCTGTCGCCAGCGCTTCAGCCGCTGATATCACGGTCGGATTTGTGACCTCGTTGAGCGGTCCAGGAGCCTCGATCGGCATTCCCTACGAAAAGGGGATCGTCGCTGCCGATGCCTTTGTCGGCAAGGTCGGCGACACCAATATCAAACTGATCCGCCTCGATGACGCGTCCGATCCGTCGGCCGCCTCGCGCGACGCCCGCAAGCTCGTCGAAGAAGACAAGGTCGACATTCTTATCGGCACGTCGGGCACACCGGGTGTCGTCGCCATGGCGGTGGTCGCCGCCGAAACCAAGACGCCGATGATTTCGCTCACGCCGGCGAGCGCCCCGCAGAACCCGAACGGTCAGTGGATGATCTCGATCCCGCAGCCGCCGCCGATGATGGTTGATGCGGTGGTCGAGCGCATGAAGAAAGACGGTGTCAAGAAAGTCGCCTATATCGGCTTTTCCGATTCCTGGGGCGATCTCGTCTATGACGCGCTGATGAAGACCGCCGGCCCCGCGCATCTCGAGGTGTTGACCAACGAGCGCTATGCCCGCTCCGACACGTCCGTCACCGGACAGGCCCTCAAGATCGTGGCGGCGCAGCCGGACGCCGTGCTCACCGGCGGATCGGGAACGCCCGGCGCCCTGCCTTATCTCGCACTCGCCGACCGCGGTTACAAAGGCGGGCTGTACGGAACCCACGCTCTCATCAATTCGGATTTCGTGCGCGTCGGCGGCGCATCAGTCGAAGGGCTTATTGTCCCGGCCGGACCGGTGATCGTCGCCGAACAACTGCCTGACACCAGTCCCACCAAGAAAGTCTCGATGGTGTTCCGCGAGGTCTATCAGAAAGCCAACGGCACGCCGGCGAACGACTCGTTCTCTGCCTATTCGTTCGATGCCTGGCTGGTTTTCGTCGATGCCGCCAAGCGCGCATTGCAGAAGGCGCAGCCCGGCACGCCGGAATTCCGCGAGGCTCTGAAAGATGCGCTGCTCACCACCAAAGATGTGGTCGGTACGCATGCCGTCTATAACTTCAAGCCCGGCAGCTTCTTCGGCGTCGATGAGCGCTCGCAAGTTCTGGTTCAGCTGCAGAAGGGACAATGGAAGCTGCTGCAGTAGCGCAGCGACGACCTTGTCGACGACGGGCTTTCCTCGATGACACCGGAGATCGCCCTCCTCCTCGCTCAAGACGGTATCACCACTGGCGCCATCTATGTGTTGGTGGCGCTCGGGCTTGTTCTGATCTTCCTGGCGACGCGCGTCATCTTCGTGCCGTTCGGCGACATCGTCGGTTATGCCGCGCTCACCCTCGCCGCGCTGCAAATGAAGCGCACGCCGGGCACCGTGTGGCTGGTCTTGACGCTCGCGGCCGTCGCTACCGTCATGGAAGCCTATGCGCTGCTGCGCGAGCGCCGGCTTGCGCATTTGCCGCGGGCCTTCCTGTACTATGCTGCGCTGCCCGCGGCTCCGGCCGCAATCGCCTGGTTGGCGGCAGGCCACGATCTGCCGATGTGGGCGGCAATCCTGATCACGTTTGCGGTCACCCTGCCGATTTCGCCACTGCTCTACCGGATTGCGTTCCAGCCAATCGCCGACGCCTCGGTTCTCGTGCTCTTGATCATCGCGGTCGCGGTTCATTTCGTGATTTCCGGCATGGCGCTGATATTTTTCGGGCCGGAGGGATTCCGCACCGAGCCGCTGACACGGGCATTCTTCAAACTCGGCCCGATGATGATTTCGGGCCAAAGCATCCTCGTGGTCGCGAGCGCCGCCATTTTCGGACTTTTGCTGTTTCTGTTCTTTGAGCGGACCCTCAACGGCAAAGCCTTGCGCGCCACCGCGGTCAATCGCATCGGCGCCCGCCTGGTCGGCATCAGGCTCTCGACCACGGCCGCCGTCGCCTTTCTGCTGGCCTCGGCCCTGGCCGCCATTTCAGGAATTCTGATCGGGCCGATCGCGACGCTGTATTACGATTCCGGCTTTCTCATCGGGCTGAAGGCCTTTGTCGGCGCCATTATCGGCGGACTGGTAAGCTATCCGGCAACCATCGTCGGCGCCCTCATGGTCGGGCTGTTCGAGAGCTATGCGTCGTTCTGGAACAGCGCGATGAAGGAAGTCATCGTGTTCGGTTCGCTGATCCCGATCCTGCTGTGGCAATCTTTCTTCACCAGGGGCGGCGTCGAGGAGGAGATCGAGGAAGAAGAAGGCGAGCGCCAGACATGATGCGCACCCGCCTTCTCGCCGCGATCGTGATCGTGATCGCTTTGATCGCCATTGCGCCGGCGATCTTAGGCAATTTCACCATCACGCTGATGAACTATATCGGCATTTATGCGATCGCGACGCTCGGTCTTGTGCTCATGACCGGGATCGGCGGCATCACCTCGTTCGGCCAGGCCGCCTTTATCGGCATCGGCGCCTATGCCACGGCCTGGTATACCGTCGCGCAGGGCGGATCGCCCTGGGCCGGCCTGCTGCTTGCGCTGGTCTTGACTGCGCTCGCTGCGACGATCCTCGGTGCCGCGACATTGCGGCTGAGCGGACATTTTTTGCCGCTGAGCACGATCGCCTGGGGCATCGCGATCTATTTTTTGTTCGGCAATAGCGAGACTCTCGGCCGCTATAACGGCCTGTCCGGCATTCCACCGATTTCCATCGGCTCGATTTCGTTCGAGCGCACCGCCGCTGTCTACTTTCTGATTTGGAGCGCGCTTGGCCTCTTGATGCTGCTGTGCCGGAATTTGCTGGATTCCCGCCAGGGCCGCGCCATCCGCTGCCTGCGCGGCGGCACCGCGCTGGTCGAAAGCCTGGCGATCGATTCATTCCGCATCAAGCTCGTGGTGTTCGTGCTGGCCGGACTGCTGGCCGGAATTTCCGGATGGTTCTACGCGCATATGCAGCGCTATGTCGGCCCGATGCAGTTTAGTGTCGACGCCGGCATCGAGCTCCTGCTCATGGCGCTGGTCGGCGGCGCGAGCCAGATCGCCGGCGCCGTCGTCGGTTCCGCCAGCGTTACGCTGATCAGGAATTTTTTGCAGGACGTGCTGCCTTCGGTGACGACCTATAGCGCCCAGCTCGAAGGCGTAGTTTTCGGCATCCTGTTCGTCGTTCTGCTGCAGAAGGCGCGCGGTGGCATCGTGCCGATCGTCAGGAAATATCTGCCGCGCCCGCAGCAGAAGATCGTGCCGGCCGCCGGCGGCTCCCCGCTGCCGCGACGCAGCCACACTGCAGAACAGGGACGAGCGGTTCTTGCCATTGATGGCGTCACCAAGCGATTTGGCGCGCTTGCCGCCGTCAACAATGTGAGCTTCCAGGTCCATAGCGGGGAGGTGCTCGGCCTGATCGGACCCAACGGCGCCGGCAAGAGCACGCTGCTCAATCTGATCACCGGCGTGCTCAAACCGAACGGCGGCACCATTCGCTTTCAGGACAGCCGCGTTACCAGGCTGGCGCCGCGGCACATTGCTGCCGCGGGCATGGCGCGCACCTTCCAGCACGTGAAGCTGCGCCCCAATATGACGCTGTTGGACAATGTCCTGCTCGGTGTCTATCCGCGCACGCGCACCGGTTTCCTTGCCGGGGCGTTACGGCTCGATCGCGCCGAGGAGAATGAGGCCAAGGTCGAGGCCTTGCATCAGCTGCAGCGGGTCGGCCTCGGTGAGCGCTATGGCGAGCTTGCCGGCAATCTGCCGCTCGGCCAGCAGCGCCTTTTGGAAGTCGCGCGCGCGCTGGCGGCCGATCCTGCGCTCCTCGTCCTCGATGAACCGGCGGCCGGTTTGCGGCGGCTCGAGAAGCAGACCTTGTCCGAACTGCTGCGCGGATTGCGGGCGCAAGGCATGACGACGATCCTGGTCGAGCACGACATGGAATTCGTCATGAATCTCGTCGACCGCATCGTCGTCATGGATTTCGGCGTCAAGCTCGCCGAAGGGCTGCCCGCGGCGATCCGGGCCGACGCCCGCGTGCAGGAAGCCTATCTCGGCGGTGTCGCATGACGCTATTGTCCGTCAACGACCTGCATGTCAGCTACGGCAAGATGGAGGCCGTGAGCGGCGTCTCGCTCGACATGCAGGCGGGCCAGATCGTCACCGTGATCGGGTCCAACGGCGCCGGCAAGACCACGCTGCTCGCGGCGCTGATGGGACTATTGCCGTCGCGCGGGATGAGCCGCTACGAGCAGGCGGATCTCGCTCCGCTGAGCACCGAAGAGCGGGTGCGGCGCGGCATCTGCCTCGTACCGGAGCGCCGCGAATTGTTCACCGACATGTCGGTTGCGGACAATCTGATCCTCGGCGCCTACACGCGCTGGCACGACCGTGGCGCCGTCCAGGCCGATTTGCGCGAGGTCTACAAGCGCTTTCCCAAGCTTGACGAACGGCGCCGCCAGCTCGCCGGCACATTGTCCGGCGGCGAGCAGCAGATGCTCGCGCTCGGCCGGGCGCTGATGGCGAAGCCGCGTCTGCTCCTGCTCGACGAGCCCAGCCTCGGGCTGGCGCCGCTGATCGTGCGCGAGATTTTCCGCATTGTCGTCGGCCTACGCGAGCTTGGCGTCTCGATCCTCTTGGTCGAGCAAAATGCCCGCGCCGCGCTCGAAACCGCCGATTTCGGCTATGTGCTCGAAACCGGCTGCGTCGTTCACAGCGGTCCGGCCGCGAGCCTCGCCCACGATCCCCGCGTCATCGCCAGCTATCTTGGCGGCAGAGTCGAGTGATTGTCATGTCTTCGGCGACCAGTTCTCCAGCGTCCAATCTGCGCAAAAAATGGGTGGAAGCATTTTCGCCATCCGAGCGAACTTTGCCCGCGATGCTGCTGCGGCAGGCGAAGCGAATTCCCGAAAAGAGCCTTGTGTCGGCGAGCGACGCGACGCTGACTTACGCACAGGCCTGCGACACCGCGGCACGTGCAGCCGCGGCGCTCCAATCCGCCGGCATCCGCGCCGGAGACCGCGTCGCGCTCATCTGCTCGAACCGGATGGAATTCATCGAAATTTTGCTCGGCTGCGCCTGGCTAGGTGCAGTTCTCGTTCCCATCAATATTGCCTCGCGCGGACCGCAGCTTCAGCACATCCTGTCGAATTCCGGCGCGCGGCTTCTGATCGTCGAAGGCGACTGCGCGGAAAATCTCGCCATGCTCGATCCGGCGGCGCTTTCGGTCGAAGCGATCTGGTCCATCGACGCGGCAGCGACTATCGGAATGGGGAGTCTAAAGTCCGTCCCCATGCCCAAGAGCGACGCCGGCGTCTCTCCCGGTCCCTTGCGGCCGGGCGATCTCGCCGTCATCCTCTACACCTCGGGCACCACGGGACCGTCAAAGGGTGTCTGCTGTCCTCACGCGCAGTATTTCTGGTGGGCGGTGAACACGGGTGCGGCGCTGGAGTTGCAGGCGAACGACGTCCTGTGCACAACCTTGCCCCTGTTCCACACCAATGCGCTGAACGCCTTCTATCAGGCGATATTGGTCGGCGGGACTATTCGTTTCGAGAAGCGCTTTTCCGCGTCCGGATTTTATTCGGCGCTATCACGCCATCGCGCGACGGTGACTTATCTGCTCGGCGCCATGGTTCCAATTCTGTTGTCCCGTCCAGCCTCTCCCGAAGAGCACGCCCACACGACGCGGATTTCGCTGGCGCCGGGCGTGCCGAAGCAATTCCACGCCGAATTCATCCAGCGCACCGGCATTCGCATGATCGACGGCTGGGGCTCGACTGAAACCAATATGGTTCTCGGCACCACGGTCGACCGGCAACGCCCCGGCGCCATGGGGCCGGTGTTCGATGGTTTCCAGGCGCGTGTTGTCGACGAGGAGGACAACGAGGTTGCCGACGGCACTCCTGGCGAACTCGTCGTCCGCGCCAACGATCCATTTGCGTTTGCGACCGGTTATTTCGGTACGCCGGAGAAAACCGTCGAGGCCTGGCGGAATCTCTGGTTCCACACCGGCGATCGCGTGGTGCGGGAGTCCGACGGTTATTTCCGCTTCATGGACCGGCTCAAAGATGCGATCCGGCGCCGCGGCGAGAACATCTCTTCGTTTGAAGTCGAACAGGTGCTGTTAAGCCATCCGAGCGTCGCCAATGCCGCCGCCTTCCCCGTTCGCTCGCAATTGGCCGAGGACGAGGTTATGGCCGCGATCATCGTTCAACCCGGCAAGAGTCTCACGCCCCCTGAATTGATCGAGTTCTGCAAGCCGCGCCTGCCCTACTTCGCCGTGCCGCGCTATCTCGAGTTCATGCAGGAACTGCCGATGACCGAAAACGGCAAGGTGCAGAAATTCAAATTACGCGAACGCGGCGTGACCGATGCGGCTTGGGACCGTCAGGTTTACGAGGGCGCTCCGCCGTCGCGGCGATAGAATGTCACAGCAAAGAACCCCAATCGCTACGCGACGCGCGCCTGTAAAGCTCGCCGTCGCGGCGCGAAATCAGCTGCGCTCCCGCCGATCCATCAGGACGGCAAAGTCTGAGCGTGACGCGGCCGCTGGCTTTGCGGGGACGCGCGATGACGCGCGCCGCGGCGGAGTCTGGCGCTCGCTTTCGTGACACTGCGACGTAGCTGAACTTCTCGTCCTCCCACGGCACCTCCGCGCCTTTGGCCTGCCGATGCAGCCGCGAGCGTGCGACCCGCTCGGCGAAATGGCACCAGTCCGGCGGCGCGAGCGGACAGGCTTTCGCATGCGGACATGGCGCGATCACATGTCCGCCCGCTTCGATGAGCTGCCGACGCGCGGCCAATATCCGCTGCCAGCCCGCCGGCGTTCCCGGCTCGACGACGACAAGTATATCGGCGGTCGCCTGCCAGGCTTGGGCGAGAACCGCCCGTCTCGCTTCCGGCGGAAGTTCGTTGAGCACATAGGCGATCGTCACAAGATCGCACGGCGCGGATTCGACCCTGTCGCGCGCAACATCCGCGGTACGCCATGTCATTTTCGGCAGCGTCGCTTGCGCCGCCAAACGCTCACCACACGCGCGAAAAATCGGACTCGCCTCGACAAGCACAGCGTCGGCGAGAGCGGGCCAGCAATCCGCCGCAGCCCAGAGCGCGGTCCCGGGGCCGGCGCCGAAATCGAGCAGTGTCTTTGGCGCAAAGTGAGGGCGAGCGCTGGCGATCACGGCAAAGCTGGCACGGATTGCGGCAAAGGTCGCCGGCAAGCGGGTCGCCAGATAGGCGAGCGCGTCACGAGGACTTGCGACATAAGCCGGTCCCTCGCGGCCCTCCTCACGATAGCGCTGCGACAGACCTGCGGCTGCGGCCGCAAGTTCGTTGAGCGTCACGCCGCTCAGCGCACGGTCGACTGCTTGGCGTAGGGGTGGCGGCAATTCCATCGATCACCCTGCTGCGCTTTGCGTAGAGCGCAAATTGTCATCGCGGGGCTCGCCGCGCGCCTATTCGGCTTTGAGGTTCAGCTTGCGGACCAGCGCACCCCATTTCTTTTCTTCTACGTCGATATCCTGCGCATATCCGGCCGGAGTCGATGTCAGGGGATCGCCGCCTTCGAAGTGAATCCGGTCCTGCACCTGCGGATCGCCGGCGAGTTTCTGCAATTCACTGCTGAGTTTGCCGACAATCTCGGGCGGCGTGCCGGCCGGCGCCAACAGGCCGTAATGCAGAACCGCCTCGAACCCAGGCATGCCCGATTCATCAAATGTCGGAACGTCCGGCAGCAGCGAGAAGCGCTTACTGCTGGTCACGGCAATAGCCCGCAATTTGCCGGCTTGCAGATTGCCGAGCGCCGGCGGCAGAACCCCGAACGCGACCGGTACCTGTCCGCTGAGCAGATCATTCATCACCGGCGCCGTGCCTTTGTAAGGAATAAGCGTCGCCTGAATGCCCGCATCGGACTTGAACAGTTCGGCGCTCATATAGCCGCCGGTGCCGACGGCGGACGTTCCGATATTGAGCTTGCCCGGTTCTTGTTTCGCCAGCGCGATGACATCGGTGATGGTCTTGGCCGGGAATGACGGATGGGCCAAAAGCGCGACCGGCATCGAGGCGATCAGACCAATCGGCGCGAAATCCTTGCGCGGGTCCATTCCGAGATCCGCGTAGAGGCTGGGATTGATCGAAATCGTTCCTGTGTGCCCAAGGAAGAGCGTGTAGCCATCGGGCGTCGCGCGCGCGACCATGCGATAGCCGATGGTGCCGCCGCCGCCGGCGCGGTTGTCGACCACGAAGCTCTGATGCAGCGACTCCGACATCTTCTGCGCGATGATGCGCGCCATGGCGTCCACGCCACCGCCAGGTGTGTACGGCACGATCAACGTGACGGTTCGCGCCGGGTAATCCTCCGCGCTCAGCGCTGCATTGAGCGGCAACGCTCCAAGAAAGGCCGCGATGCACCCGAGCAATCGCACTACATCCCGCATCGCGATCATCCTAGCTCGGCTCTGGGATTGACAATTTGTGGCGCAACAACGCAGGCGCTCCGCTCGCCCGGCTATGACGGCTTGAGTCCGGCGAGCTTCGCAGCCTCCTGCATCGCCTTGTAATCGGTCGCGATGAATTCGGCGAATCCCTTCGACGTCATTTGTTCGGG
>Ga0335069_10006299_pt1 | contig 17264 bp, 10 predicted proteins | sample Lox_Sample_11_FD_206714 | JGI IMG/M metagenome (GOLD analysis project Ga0335069, IMG submission 206714) | Soil microbial communities from Loxahatchee National Wildlife Refuge, Florida, United States - Lox_Sample_1.1 | ecosystem: Environmental > Terrestrial > Soil > Wetlands | place: USA... | reverse complement strand
CCGGTGGCCAGCGCCGTCCCGATCACCCGCGCCGAACTCATTGCGCCTGCCTCGGCGGAAAAGCAGCGGCCGGCGACCAGCACGTTATCGAGCCCCGCCGGCCGCAGGCAATCCAGCGGTATGTCGTAATAGGCGCGCTCGTCGAAGTAGACCATGTCCGGCTGCGGCCTCTTCCCCCAGCGCTCCATGGGCCAGCAACCACGCGCAATCCCCTGAGGCTGCTTCCGCGTGGCCAGCACATCCTTGTCGGCAAGCCTCGCCCGGCCATTGATCCGGCGCCCGGACCGCACCCCGAGCTGCGGCGCGATCTGGCAAGCCCGGGAACTCCGGCAAGACTCCGTGTTCTTCACCAGGAACCGGTGCAGCTCCTGCACCAGCGCGCGCGAACCTCGCTCCCAGTCAGTGATTCTCTGCCACGCTGGGCGGCCCGGTTGGATGGGCGGCAGGTTCAGCTTGAGCGTCAGGCCGCGCCCTTCGCCCGGGCCGGGGACCACGGAGAGCCGTTCGCAATCGGCGGGCAGCCGGCCCTCGATGACGCCGCGGCGCACCTCCCGTCGAATCTCCAACAGGTTGGCCGCGGCCAGGGACGGCTCAGCATGTTCCAGCGAGAAAACTAACGCCGGCACCTGGTCCGCCGCGCCGTCTTCCACATCCGCCCCGGCAAGCGCCGCGGCAGTGGCTTCGCCCGAGCAGTCCGCCACGGCTTTGGCGCGCACCGTGATGCGCTCATTCCAGGCCAGGGCGCCCACTTCCACCAGGCGCGCGCCTTCGGTCCTGGCCTCGGCCACCGTGGCATGCAGGACGACATTGACCTTGCCGCTCTGGCTCACCAGCGCGTCAGCTACTCTCTCGAACGCGCCGGACTGGAACGGCAGGACCCACAACCCGGCGTCGAGGCGCAGCGGCTCACGGTCCACCGCGCGTTGCATGCAGGAGACAAACTCGGCGACAAATCCCCCGGCCACGAGCGTGGGCTTCGCGCCCGCGCGGTCGCGCAGATACAACCCGCAAATCGTGCCCACCTGCGCTCCCGTAGCTGTGCCGCCGAAGGACCCGCATTGCTCCAGCAACACCACGCTGGCCCCGGCTCGCCCGGCCGCGGTCGCCGCCGCAATGCCCGCCGGCCCGCCACCCACCACCAGCACGTCGCACTCCAATGCGTTCACTTCAGGTACTTGCGCATGTGCAGGCCGTACCCCTGGATGTACTTCCACTGCGGCCTGACCCGGAACAGCACCATGATCTTCTGTGCCCAAAGCATCATGGGCCGCCGCCAATCCGCCGGCGAGGTCCATTCCGGCCGCTGGCGCGAGATGCGGTCCAGGTTCTCGATAGTCTTATCCACCATCGCCGGGGACAGATAATACACCGGCTGGAAAAGGTCCTGGCCTTTGTTCACGAGCCCCTCGGTCTTCGCCGTGTCCGCCAGATGCGTGCCCTCATAAACCCGGATGCCGAACGAGGCGAACACGGCGTTCGCCGGCGCGCAGGTGTTCAGGAACGATTGCGTGTCCTGCACGTCCTTCCAGGTCTCGCCCGGGCCGCCGAACAGCATGTAGCTCACGAACGGCAGGCCGGCATCCCGCGCGGCATTCAGCGCCACCTTGATGTCCTCCTGCGTAAACGGCTTGCCCAGCGCCTCCAGCATCTTAGGCGTGGCGACATCCAGTCCGAACTCGACGCCGGTGCAGCCCGCGGCCTTCATAGCGCGCGCCACTTCCTCGTCGAAGCCCAGCGGGTTACAGAAGGCGGACCACTGGATGGGCAGCTTGCGCTTGGCCAGCGCCGCGCAGACAGCCAGCGCGTGTTTGCGCGGGTCGTTGAACACGCTGTCCACGAAGAAGAAGTGCTTGAGCTTCGAGCCCACGACCACCTTCTCAACCTCCTCCACGATGGCCTCCGGCGGGCGCAGCCGGTAGCGCTTGCCCTCCAGTTGCGGGTAGATGCAATACACGCAGCCCAGCGGGCAGCCACGCTTGGTCTGCACGCCCACGAACCCGCCGCGGTTCAGGTAGCGCGTGTAGCCGCAAAGATCATGCGCTGGCAGCGGCAGGTCGGTCATCTTCTCGATCACCGGCGCGGTAAGTTCCTCGACGGGCGTGCCGTTCTTCGAGGAGGTAATCACACCGCGAAGGCCTTCCAGCGATTGCCCGGCGGCCAGGCGCCTGAGGACCTCCGGGAACACGCGCTCGCCCTCCCCAATCACGCCGCACGTCGCGTCCACGCGCTGCATCCAGCCGTGCGGCGCCACCGAGAAGCCCGTGCCACCCAGGATCAGCGGGCCCTTGAAACAGCTTCGGACAGTGTCCGCCAGCCGCCGCACATCATCGAAATACAGCCGCGGCGCAAACGCCCAGCAGTTATCGAGGTTGCGAATGCCGAACGCGACCGCCTCATAGTCGCCCTTGCGGAGGGCCTTCGCCAGGTCCTCCTCCGGGGCATCGGACAGCCCCATGTCCAGGAAGTCCACGTCGTGGCCCGCATTGCGGGCGGCGGCCGCCACGCACAGGGCGCCCAGCGGGGCCACGGGGTAAGGCGAGCGTTCTCGATTGGTTGCGACGAGCAGTAGTTTCATGGGAGACGATCAAGTGCGGAGTGCGAAGTGCGGGATGCGGGGCGGAGCGAAGGCCGAAGGCCTAAATCCGAAGGCCGAAACCCGAGCGGTAATTGCAGAAGTAGCTGCAAAGCACGCAGAGCGCTGCGACGAGGATGGAGGATAGAGGATGGAGGATAGAAGTCCCTCGTTTGCAATGGCCCGGCAAGCTGTTCGCAGCCTGCGAACAATCTCGGCTCTTGCAGCGCAGAGAACACCGCGAGGCAAGAGTTGGCCTGCCCCTCTGCGGCGCAGGTTGACCTAACTATGTACGCGCCCGCCGCCCCGGTGAGGGGGAGGGCCGGCGCTCGGAACGAGCTACGCCCGTCGTTCCGGGCTCTTGGCGTTCTTTGCACTGCAATGGCCGCGATTGTTCGCAGTCTGCGAGTATTATGCCAAGCCATTGCGAATAGCAGACTTCTATCCTCCATCTTCTATCCTCCATCCTCGTCGCGGCCCGGTTCGGTTGTGGCTTCGCCGCTCTGTGGTTGTTCGAGGCTTCGTCCTTCGGACTTCGGCCTTCGGTCTTCGGGTTTCGGCCTTCACCCAATCTCCTCCTCCAACAGCGCCGCCCGCAGCCCCTGCTCCAGCACCCGGACTTCGCTCAGGCTTAAACAATCGTCCACCCACGACAACAGCACGCGGGGACGCCCGCCAAAGCTCCAAAACAACACGGTCAACCCGGGCGGACGCCACGTGGGCACAAGATGCGTGACCTCGGTGATCCGCCCACCCACCATCTCGCTCATTCCGGCGCAGGTCTCGCCGGAATCCGAGAAGCACAGGCTGGCGAACTTGCCGCGTGTGGGCTGACCCAGGTGCTTCACGTAATAGTTCAGCGGCATGGGTTTGAACATGTCCAACGCGGCCATGCAGGCTTCGGGGAAACGGTCCCGGATCTGGTTCATCATTTGCCGGGTCAGCTCGGCGATCGTCTCGCGCAAGCTCACGGCCTGGCGGGGCTCGATGCGGTAGAACAGGATGGAAAGCTGGTTCGAGAAGATGGGGCCGCTGCTGCCGCGCTTGCGCATGTCATGCGGCACGGGCATCAGGTACGCGCCGTCCTTGTTGCCGCGCGCCTGCGCCACGCCGTGCAAGCCGCGGATGGCCGACGCCAGGTAAAGCTGGCTGCGCCGGAAGGCCGCGTTCATGCGCTGGCAACGCGCGGTGATACGCTCCGACTCCTCCTGGGTGAAGGAGATCAGGCGGCGGTAGTTTCGGCACGGGCCGGCCGGGCGCAGCCCCGGCATCAGGGTGAATAACGGCTCGCTGCCGGACTTGCGCAACCATTCCATGCAGCCCCGCGCCAGCTTGACGCTGTTCCACCACTTGGGCAGACTCCACTCCTGCTGGGCCGGGTTGATCAGGTTGTCCAGGGCAGTGGACTCCTTCACTCCGGCTCCGGCGTTCAAATGACGCAGGATGAACTCCGCGCCGCGCGCATCCATGAGGGCGTGATTCCAGGAGAGAACCAGTTCCTTGCTGCCGTCCTTATCTGAGACAAGGTCCAGGGCCAGCGACGGCCCATCGGTGGGCTGCAAATCCCTTTGGGCAACCGTGCGCGGCAGAAAGCCCGAGGCTTCATCCAGCTCCGGTAGGGACGCCTCGCCGAGGCGTCCGGCGCCGGGTAGGGATCCCTCGCCGAGGCGTCCGCTGGCATCGGAGAGCGGACGCCTCGGCGAGGCGTCCCTACCTGCGCCATTGTGCTCGAAGAGAATCGTCCCGGGCTCGGATGCGGCCTCCCAGCGCGGCGGCATCAGCGGCAGCGAACGCACGATGCGGACTCGCCCGAGCCAGTTCAGCATAGGCGATTCGGCCACGCGCCGTCGCAACAGGCCGGCGTCCACACAGCCCTCCAGACGCAAGGCGATCCGGCAGACGTTGCCCGGCAGGCCGTAGCGGCGCATCCGGCAGTCCTGCCCCTGCATGAAGTAGTCCCCGGCGGCCAACCGGATTTGGCGAGGCAAGTGGGGCATGAGCGGATGTTCCGGACTCCAGGCCCAGGCGGGGCTACCGGGACGGTGGCGTGGCCGAATGGCCATTCCGGGCCAATTCGGCAATGCAGTTGGCCAGCGTCGCGACCGATACCAGGTTGGTGCGCGTCAGGTGCGACTCGGGCACCCGCACGCCGAACGCGCGCTCGCTGCACAGCAGCAGCTCGACCAGCGCGAACGAGTCAATCCCCGCCTCAGCCAGCGGGCTGTGCTCGTCGAACGGCACGCCATCGGCCAGGAAGTTTGCCCGCGCGAACTCGCAGAGCTTCTCCGAGATAGTCTTAGGGTCGGGCGCAGGGCTCATAGCTCGACACGGCGCGCGAAGTGGCTTGTGGTCATCACAGCGCATTATGGCGAAGCACTTTAGCGCGTCAAGTCGCCGCCTCCGAGCGCGAGGTTCCTTCCGGCCGTCCAGAGCACGGACATTCTTGTCCGCAACATTAGCCTTCGGCACTGCCCCGGGCACAAGAACGTAAGTGCAGATAAACCGCTCCGCCACTGTCATGCAGTTTTCTGCTGGTGCTCACCTCGTTAGCTCCGTATAAAGACAAGCTGGCAAGGCAATTAGCAAGAGGTCTTTATGGAATTAAGCACGCAGGAAACAGTCTGGGCCTTCGATCTGGGCAAAGGATCCATTGGCGAGGCAGTCCGCCAGGGGACGCGCTTTTTGCACAAAGAGTCCCTCCTGATCCCGGCGGATTTCGCGGAAACCAAGACCGCCGCCAACCGCCGCCGGATGTGGCGCACGCGCCTCGCGCACAAAGCACGTGAAGCATGGCTCGACAAAGTATGGCGGGCTGCCGGCCTTGAGCCGCTGGGAAAGCGAGAGGTATGGCGCAACCCCCAGACAAGGCAATGGGAGTTGAAACACCCAGCCGACTACCGCCTGGAACGGGAGTTCGCTCCAAGGGCAGGGGAGCAGACGCAAGACGGGGCGCCCTCAGATGCGGCGGGTGCCAGTATTTGCTACACGTCCTGCCTGCTCCGAATCAAGCTGTTGCGGGGCGAGAAGCTGGAGCCCTGGCAGATATACAAGGCCCTCTGGTCGTCCATCCAGCGGCGCGGCTATGACCCGGATATTCCCTGGAAGACGCGGCAACAGCGCAGAACTGCCAGGGCGGAGGAAGACGAAGGCGCGACCCTCACGCGCATGCAGGAATTCGAAAAGCGCCTGGCAGAGATGGCGCCGGCCCAGCAGCAACATCGCTGGCCGTGCTACTTCGACGCCTGGAAGATGGGCCTGTGGGATCCCGCCAGGCCGGACGAATTGAAACTAAGACAGGATTGCCAGGCGCAAAGCACCCGTGACCAGATCGTCCCCCGCAAAATGGTGGAGCAGGAAGTGCGCGCGCTATCGGACGCGGCGGCGAAACAGGTCCCCGCGCTCAGCGGCAAAGGCGAGTTCCTTCTGTTTGGGCCGTCGGGAAAGCGCTATGCGTCATTCTACCCCGAGGAACGTGAGCGCCACGGATTGCGGGAAGGTGGTGCGACCGATTGGCAAGGCGTGCTGGGCCAAAAGATCCCACGTTTCGACAACCGCATCATCGCCAAGTGCGTGCTCATTCCCCGGTTGAATGTATGCAAGATCCGCAAGGGTGCTGACGGCGACCTGCACCCCAACTCTCGCCTGGCTGCCGAGGTGGTCTTTCTGATGAAGCTGAAGAACATGCGCTTCCAGCAGGGCGGCGGCGTACGCGGCCTTACCGCCGCTGAGATCGGGCAAATTTTCCATGACCCGAAGCGGACCAAGCTCGCGCTGACGGCCACTCAGTGGAAAAAGTGGTGTCTGCGGCTTGGCGGCTTCCCACTCCCGGGACAGAACGAGGAAGTGGCCGAGCCGCGCTTCTCGGGGCGCAGCCGCTTCTGCCGGCCGGCGCTTCAGATCCTGCACCGCCTGATCCTCTCGGGTCACTCTCCGCAGGCGGCCTACGCCGAGGAATTGGCGCGGCTGAATGGGAACTCCGCCCCGCTCAAGGGGCTCGTGCCGGACGACCTAAAGTTCCTGCTACAAATGGGGCAGACCTGGCAGGGCATCTACATCCCAAACCAGAAACTTGAGGCCCTGGCCCGAGCGACCGAAGAACCGCAGCTCGCCATCCAACGGCTCATCGGCGACCAGAACGATCCCGTCGTCAGGCACCGGCTCATGTTGTTCGCACAGCGCCTCGATGAGCTGGCGGAACAGTTCGGGACACCGGACTACGTCGTGCTGGAGTTCGTCCGCGAGGACTTCATGGGCGAGCAAGCCAGGCGGGACTATCTCAAGTTCCAGCGGGACCGCGCGCGCGACCGGGCTGAGGCGCGCGCCATGGCGGCCAAGGCCGGGGCCACCGCCAGAGACGCCGGGCTTAAAATGGAATTGCACAAGGCCCAGAGCGGCATCTGCCTCTACACGGGCGAGGCGCTCGCCCCAACATCCCTGGATGACTATGTCATTGATCATATCGTGCCCCGTGCGAAGGGTGGCTCCGATGCCGCTGTTAATTACGTACTTACCACCCGTCGGGCAAACGATGACAAGGCTGACCGAACGCCTTACGAGTGGCTGGCTGGCAAGGAAGGCTGGGACGCTTACGTCGAGCGGGTGAGAGAACGAGGTACCACCCTTCGGAACAAGAAAGTGCAGTTGCTCACGTCCCCCGAAGCTCCCGCCTTGGTGGACAAATATACAGCGTTGGCTGAGACGGCCTGGATTTCCAAGCTTGCTCAAACCATCGTTGGGCTCCGCTTCGGCTGGCCCGGCGGGATCAGCAACGGCCAGCGCAAAGTGATCGTGGTCTCGGGCGGGCTGACCGGCCGCATCCGCCGCAAATACGGGCTTAACAGGCTGCTGAATCCTGACGCAGAGTCCGAGGAAGAAGCCGAGACCAAGAACCGTCACGACGACCGGCACCACGCGCTCGACGCCATGGTCATCAGCTTCATCCCGAACTGGGCGCGCAACGCCAGGCTGGCCGGCTCCTTCCGTCTTCCTGAGGGAGTGCATCGGGAGCTGTTTGAGAAGGAGATCGCCGAGGTCATTCCAAGGAACGTCGCGCTGGCGAGGCCGGTGCTGGAGGAGACCTTTTACGGCCGCCGGACCATCCGCGGCAGGCAGTACGCCGTGGGGCGCGAGGAGCTCTCGGCTTTGGCTGCAAAGCTGGTGTCCGGCAAGCGCGTGCTCAAGAAGCGGGGCGATATCGAAACCCTGCGCATCGTTGATCTCAGGATCCGCTCCGACGTTGAAGCATTCCTGGAGGCCAGCCCTAATCTGACCCTCTCAGCCTGGGACGCCTGGTGTAAGGATTATCGGCTTGGCCCTGAGGGCCCGGCGGTTCAAACAGTGATGGTGACCAAGTCCAAGGCGGATTCCCTTGACGAGTACAAGGACGTCTCCAAGGACGGCAGCGGCCAATTTCGGCGAGGCGCAAAGCACAGAGGCTATTTCCTTTTTGAACAACCCCGTGCCACAAAGAGCAACCCGCTGAACAAGCAGATCCAGGTCCGCCCAGTCTACGTGCACGAGAGCAGGAAGGGTGTAGTCGCGCAAATAAATGGCAAGGTGCTCGGCTACTTCGAATCCGGCTGTTTGGTCCGGCTGACAAAGGCCTGGACGTTTCAGGGGAGGGGTTACACGGCCGGGCTTTACACGCTCGCGAGCATCTGGGCGAACCGCAACGCCAAGCTGCGGCATCCTCACTTTGGCGAGATAGGGCCGGTCGGCCTCCGTATCCTGCTGGACGCCGGCTTCCACCGCGAGGAATGAGCCATGAGCTACCACATCCTGCACGTCTTTCAGCACGGTGCAGTCTTGGGCCGGGAGCGTGGCTTCGTCACCTGCCGCGTGGATGGCCTTGAGGATCGCCGCCTGCCCCTCGAAGATGTGCGCGCCGTGGTGATCGCCGCGCGCGGAGTGACACTCACCTCCAACTTCCTTTCGGGTTTGCTGGAGACCGACGGCATTGTGCTGCACTGCGATGAGCGCTACCAGCCGTGCGGCTGGACGGCACCCCTGGGGCGTGTGGTGGATTTGCGGGCATTCCAACACCAGGCAAAAAGGCCGCGCAAGTTGAACAACCATCTGTGGCGCGAGATGCTGCGCGGCAAAACGCTGAATCAGACCCGGGTACTGCAACGCAAGCAGCTCCGCTCCCCCCAATTGGAGCTGGCGCTCAAACAGGGCCAGTTCGATGAAGCAAACTGCGCCCGCCGTTACTGGCAGCTCTATTTCCCCGCGATCGGCTGGATGGGCACTAAGCGAGACCGGAAACAGGACACCGCCCCTAACCAGATGCTCAACTATGGCTATGCCGTCCTGGCCGCCCTTTGCCACCGCAGCCTCATCGTCCATGGTCTGTTGCCTCAGTTGGGTGTCCACCACATGGCCCGCTACCGTTCCGAGCCGCTGGTTTATGATCTCATGGAACCGTTTCGCCCAGCCGTGGAGCTCATGCTGGCGGAATACCTGCTCGAACCGGAAATCTCGATGAAAGGCTGGGCAAAGCAAGTGGGCGCCGGACTCCGCGACCGCCGGGTGGCGCACGGGAGCTACACACTGAAGCTGATGGATGCCATTGACGCCTCGGCTAATTCCCTGGCGCGGGCCTATGCTGAACTCTCGGCAACGCGCTTTTGGGTTCCGGAGTTGCCGGCGTCCGGCGGCAGCTCGTGAACAACTCCCCTTTCAGCATGGGCTGGCTCATGGCCATGTTCGACCTGCCCGTAATGACCGCTGACCAGCGCAAGGTGGCCACCCGCTTCCGCACCGACCTCCTGGACACTGGCTTCCTCATGATCCAGTTCTCCGTTTATGCCCGCCCCTGCGTTAACTTCGAACAACTCAGCAAACACTTGGATGACGTGAAGGCGCTCGTGCCCGAAGCAGGGAATGTCCGGCTCATCTTCATCACCGACGAGCAATGGGCCAAAAGCGTCACTGTGATCGGCCCAAACTACGACCAGGACGGGCGCGCCAAGGACCCCAAAGTGCCCAATCAGGTCGAGTTCTGGGAGTGAAAAAGAGGGCCTCGCTGCCGTGCTAAGCAGTGGGCAACGAGGCCACATTTCAGTTAAGCCTTCCCCCCGGAAGCGCGTAACTTCCACAAAACTAAGCACCTGCGACCTCCTCCCGCAAGCCTTTTCTGCGTCCTATTCTAAATCACCCGCCTCCGGGGGGAAGGCAAAACAGCTAACCCCGAAGTCCGTGTAGAACATGCATTCTAAATCACCCGCCTCCGGGGGGAAGGCAAAACGTGCCACCACGGCTCAGGTTGACGCGACGGATTCTAAATCACCCGCCTCCGGGGGGAAGGCAAAACGGGGCGAGCTTGGGCGTCAGAAGGTCCTTGATTCTAAATCACCCGCCTCCGGGGGGAAGGCAAAACGGGCGGTGTTCAACCGCTACGAGGCGGCGTATTCTAAATCACCCGCCTCCGGGGGGAAGGCAAAACCCGGCGTCGTCTTTGGCGTCATGCCAAGCCATTCTAAATCACCCGCCTCCGGGGGGAAGGCAAAACTTAGTTAGTCCGTTGCTTGGCGCACCATTCATTCTAAATCACCCGCCTCCGGGGGGAAGGCAAAACCGGTGGGCGGAGCGGGCGACGGGCGCCGACATTCTAAATCACCCGCCTCCGGGGGGAAGGCAAAACTGCTGTTGTGTCTCGTTCATACAGTCGTCCATTCTAAATCACCCGCCTCCGGGGGGAAGGCAAAACAGCTAGTCATGCCTGAGATTGTCCCGGCGAATTCTAAATCACCCGCCTCCGGGGGGAAGGCAAAACATGAGGGCTTGGCGGATGTTGCTGTCCTTGATTCTAAATCACCCGCCTCCGGGGGGAAGGCAAAACTGCAAGTAGGTGTTGGGCATCTCAGTTTTCATTCTAAATCACCCGCCTCCGGGGGGAAGGCAAAACAGGTCGGCTTCGGGAGCGAAGAAGAAGATGATTCTAAATCACCCGCCTCCGGGGGGAAGGCAAAACTTGTGGGGGGCATGGGAAAACCTGACGATCATTCTAAATCACCCGCCTCCGGGGGGAAGGCAAAACGGCTGTCCACTGATGGACGGCGCGGAGCATATTCTAAATCACCCGCCTCCGGGGGGAAGGCAAAACAGACAGGCTACGATTACGTTCCGCGCGTGCATTCTAAATCACCCGCCTCCGGGGGGAAGGCAAAACTAATAGACCTGGCTGCCGAGCGCGATCAACATTCTAAATCACCCGCCTCCGGGGGGAAGGCAAAACGTAGAGACACGCATCGAGCGTGACTGTGTTATTCTAAATCACCCGCCTCCGGGGGGAAGGCAAAACATGTGATCGTGCGGGTGAAGCGGAGTGTGTATTCTAAATCACCCGCCTCCGGGGGGAAGGCAAAACCCTTGGGTCACATTCTGGAAGGAGCCGGAGATTCTAAATCACCCGCCTCCGGGGGGAAGGCAAAACGCGGCGACATTGCCGGTATTCCTGACCTCCATTCTAAATCACCCGCCTCCGGGGGGAAGGCAAAACACATTATCGCCGTTCGCGTCGGTGAGCTAGATTCTAAATCACCCGCCTCCGGGGGGAAGGCAAAACGCCTCCAACTCCAGGTAGCGCTGCGCCAGCATTCTAAATCACCCGCCTCCGGGGGGAAGGCAAAACCCGAGCCCGTAACGCTGCTTCCGGGGAGGTATTCTAAATCACCCGCCTCCGGGGGGAAGGCAAAACGCGGGTTGACGAAGTGTAAAGAGGCGCTCAATTCTAAATCACCCGCCTCCGGGGGGAAGGCAAAACGCCGATAAGGTGCAAGGGGCGAGCCCACACATTCTAAATCACCCGCCTCCGGGGGGAAGGCAAAACAATGCTCCTGCAAGGCCGTCGTGCCGCCAAATTCTAAATCACCCGCCTCCGGGGGGAAGGCAAAACAGGTGCCAGACTTCGACGGCTTCATCGCAGATTCTAAATCACCCGCCTCCGGGGGGAAGGCAAAACGCCTTGGTCACGTCGCCTGAGCCACTGCCGATTCTAAATCACCCGCCTCCGGGGGGAAGGCAAAACGAACAGGTGAGGGAGCAGAATTTCCTTCCGATTCTAAATCACCCGCCTCCGGGGGGAAGGCAAAACTGGCGGCGGCGAGCAAGGCGAAGTTGAGGCATTCTAAATCACCCGCCTCCGGGGGGAAGGCAAAACCTGGTCCGCACGCCGGCGCCGGCCGGCGGAATTCTAAATCACCCGCCTCCGGGGGGAAGGCAAAACATAGCTTCAACACTCCTTGCGCCAACTCGCATTCTAAATCACCCGCCTCCGGGGGGAAGGCAAAACGTCGTGTTGTTGGTGAGAGTGCCAGCCACAATTCTAAATCACCCGCCTCCGGGGGGAAGGCAAAACAGTGGAGAGGCCAGTGCGCAGTTGATAACGATTCTGAGTCAACCGCATCTCATACTCTTTACGGGCGCTCGTGGCCGATTCCGCCTTGACAGGCTTCGCCCTGTCCCTACCGTGGACACTACCGGCAGGGCGGCATGTCGTCCCAGGCAGTTGGCCCACCACGGATCAGCGCCGCAGCAACACCCCCGGCCGGGTATAGAAAGGTAATTGTATTATGAAAGTTAGCGACACCCCCCGCACCAACAGGATCGGAAACATGGTAGCCTATATGTCCAGGTTCGGCACCTGCTTCCGCACCTACTGCGTGCCCAAACACCCCAACTCCCCAGCCCAGGCCCGCATGAAAGCCTTCTTCGGCTTCGCCTCCAGCAGCTTCGGGCTCAAGATCACCGAAGACCAGCGTCAGCGCTGGGTGGACGCCGCGCTGTCGGTCCCCAGCCATCCCTCGCTGTCCCAGTACTCGCATCTTAGCGGCCAACAATTCTGTGTTAAAATCAACAGCACCCTGCAATGTGTGGGGCAAGCCCCTGTCTCTGAACCCCCGCAACCCGTCGTGTTCGGCCCCAACCCTGTCGGCGGCCTCACTATTACCAATGATCCCCAAAACGGCGTGCGCCTGCTGCTCGCCGTGGGCACGGCCAGCGAGGACATCATGGTCTTTGCGCAGACCCCGTGCAGTTGTGGCCGGATGAAGCACCGTCGGCTCTGCTACATAGGCCTGGCAGGTCCCGCGACCGCCGGCCAGTGCGAGATCACCGGCCCCTACATTGCCCGATTCGGCCAACCCGCCCCCGGCCAGAAGATCTTCGTGATGACCAACCAGGAGAAGAACGGCTGGAAAGGCCCCGACAGCGTCTTCAGCGCCATCGTCCCGCCCCCCTCGCTCCCGGCTGAACAGCCGAACCCCGCCGAACCGAAGTCCGAATCGGCGGTGCCAGCCGCAAAACCGGAGTCGCAGCCGGCCCTGGCCAAGGGTGTTTCTTCATTATCACGCACTATGTACAAGGGGAGCACACCGGGTGCACAGGCGAAGCGGACAGGGCTGACGCGTGTGCACCCCTTGAGCATCCCTTGTACACCCCTTGTACACGGCCTGAGGGTGGCTATGGCATGGCTGGGTGGGCTGGGCATGAGCGCGCCTCGCGCCTGGCGGGCTGATTCGAGCTACAGGCCTGTTCCGAGCCACTAAGCCGAATCCATGCAGTTGGTTTTGGGGAGCGCACGCGCCCCGCGTGCTGCCAACGGCGCCCCGCCGTTGGCTCCATCCAGAACAGCAGGCGTTCGCGGCGGGGCGCCGCGAGGTACACGCGAGGGGGCGCGTGTGCTCCCCATTTCCCACGGAATCGTTAGGGCTAAGCCGTCGTGCCGAGTGGAGCGCCTTGGCGGGCTGCTTCAGGCCACTGGAAACGTCGAGGAGCGTGGAAGTATAAGTACTCGCCCGGCTGGCCTGGCTTGTGTTAGCCTCCGGCGCAGTGAACCGCAGTCCAGCGCCAACTCCGTTCCTGAAGTGGGCTTTGCGCCCGGCGGTTTTGGCCATGGCAGTCTGCGGTCTCCTGCTTCCTCAGGCCGCGCGTGGCCTCGAGGAGATCTACGTTGTTAAGAAGGGCGACACGGTCTTCGGCATTGCGCGGAGCCGGGGCATTCAGCCTGCGGCGCTCGCCGAACGCAACGGGCTGAGCCGAAGTTACCATCTCTCCCCCGGCCAGCGGTTGGTCATCCCGTCAGCGCGCAGCGGCGGCGGCTCGGCGGCTGCATGTCGGCGGGGCACTGAACTGATTGCGCGTGTTAGCCTTCCCCGCTCGATCCAGCGCGCCATCGACGGCGCGCCGGTGCGCCCGGGCCGGTGGCAATACATTGTGATCCACCACAGCGGCGTGGACACCGGCACGGTGAAAGCGATGGACCACTACCACCGCGAGGTGCGGCACATGGAGAACGGGCTGGCCTACGATTTCGTCATCGGCAACGGCAGCGGCATGGGCGACGGGGAAATAGCCGTGGGGCCGCGCTGGACAAAGCAACTCGACGGCGGCCATCTCGCCAGCGAGGCGCAGAATAAGATTGCGCTGGGCATCTGCCTGGTCGGGAATTTCGACGAGCACACCCCGAGCGCGCGGCAGTTGCAGAGCCTCCGGGCACTGATTGAAGCGCTGATGATCCGCTGCCATATTGCACTCGCTGCCGTGAAAACTCATCAGCAGATTAACATCGTGCACACGCGCTGCCCGGGCTGCAGGTTCCCAATGTCGATGGTGCTGGCCTCGCTCAGGGGGTCGCCATGAGCCGCGACGGGAACAGAATGCGCTCATCATTCCTTCGGTATCCCCCTCCGCCAGCCGGAGAATCCTCCAAAGAAGCCTGCTCGCGCAGTGACACCCTGGAGCCGGGAGCGGGAACATCCAACATCCAACATCCAACATCCAACATCCAATGGGCGCCGCAGCGGCGGTCGTTGGATGTTGGATGTTGGATGTTGGATGTTGGATGTTCCCAAGGTTCCTGGAAAGTGTGCCGCAGGGGCGAGAGGTTTTAGAAGCACACGATGCCCACACCCGCCACCGCTCCCTCCGTCAGCCGCGCGCTCGCGGCGGCCCGCGACACGCGCGGGCTCGAGCTGGACTCCGGCGCGCTACAACGGACGCCCGAGGTCTTCCGGCGGTTCTTCCCCGGCAAGCCCGCGCTCGTCGTGGCCGACTCGACGACGTTCGCCGTGGCCGGCCGACGGGTGCACGAAGCGTTGCGCGCGTCGGGCTGCTCCTGCCGCGAGCCGTTCATCTTCACCGACCCCAATTTGCACGCCGAGCACCCCTTCGTGCTCGACCTCGAGGCCGCGCTGAAGGGCACGGATGCCGTCCTCGTGGCCGTCGGCTCGGGCACGATCAATGACCTGAGCAAACTGGCTTCGCACCGCAGTGGCCGGCGCTATCTTTGCGTGGCCACCGCCGCCTCGATGGACGGTTATGCCGCGTTCGGCGCGTCGATCACTTACAATGGGTCGAAGCAGACCTTCGCCTGCCCGGCGCCGCTGGCGGTGGTGGCCGACCTGGACATCATCGCTGCCGCGCCGCTGGAACTCACGGCCTCGGGCTACGCCGACCTGCTGGCCAAGGTCCCCGCGGGCGCGGATTGGATGATCGCCGACGCGCTGGGCGCCGAGCCGATCCATGCGGAAGCCTGGAGCATCGTCCAGGGCGGCTTGCGGGAAGCCGTCGCGGACCCAGCGCTTCTGCGGCAGCGCGATTTGGGCGCCGTGCGCCGGCTGATCGAGGGCTTGCTGCTCGGGGGCTTCGCGATGCAGGCCATGCAATCGAGCCGGCCCGGCTCGGGCTCCGAGCACCAGTTCAGCCATTTGTGGGACATGCAGCACCACACGCACCAAGGCAAGGCGCCGTCGCACGGCTTCAAGGTAGGCATCGGCACCACCGCCATGACGGCGTTTTACGAGCGCTTGCTCGCGCTGCCGCTGCACGAACTGGACGTCGAGGCCTGCTGCGCCATTTGGCCCGACCAGGCCGGACAGGAACGCATGATCCGCGCGACGCTGGGAGACGGCGATCTGGCCGGCATCGCCTTGGAGGAAACCCGGGCAAAGTGGGTGGACACGGCAGTGTTGCGCCGACAGCTCGAAACCCTGCGCCGCCTTTGGCCCGACTTGCGCGAACGGCTGCACGCCCAGCTTATGCCGCTGGCCCAGATCAAAGCCATGCTGCATGACGCCGGCGCGCCGAATGAGCCGGAACAGATCGGCATAACCCGCCAGCGCCTACGGGACTGCTTCTGGCCGTGCTACTTTCTGCGGCGACGCTTCACAAGCCTGGACCTCGCCGTGCGGGCGGGCGCGTTGGATGGCATCACGGCGCAGCTCTTCTCCGACGGCGGACCCTGGCCGGTTGGGGCGGCTCGCGGGCAGGCGCCGCGGCGCGGCTGACCATGTCGCTCGCCGCGCCCACCCCGGCAAGCGGGCCAACAGGCCCTGCCTGGCTGCGCCTCTTCGCCCCTGCGCCCGCGGCGCCTATTGTCCTCACCGAGCCGGCGGCCATCGAGCGAAGCTGCCGCGCCTGGCAGCGGCGGGTCCTGTTCTTCACCATCGCCGGCTACACGGCGTTCTACTTCGTCCGCAAGAACCTGAGCGTGGCCATGCCGTTCATGGAGCACGATCTGGGCCTTTCCAAAGCGGGGTTGGGCTTGTTCCTCACGTTGCATGGCATCCTTTACGGCATATCGAAGTTCGCGAACGGCTTCTTTGGCGACCGCTGCAATGCCCGCGTGTTCATGGTGGTGGGCTTGGCCGCGTCGGCCGTGCTGAACGTGTTCTTCGGGCTCGGCTCGGCGGTGGTCCTGATGGGCGTGGTGTGGATGCTCAACGGCTGGTTTCAGGGCATGGGTTTCCCGCCCTGCGCGCGGCTGCTGACGCATTGGTTCCCGCCGCGGACGTTCGCCCGCAAGATGGCCGTCTGGAACATCTCGCACTCGCTGGGGGCGGGGCTGATCCTGCTGCTCTGCGGCTACGTGCTCGTGCGGATCAACTGGCGAATGTGCTTCCTGGTGCCCGCCGGGATTGCGTTCCTCTGCGCGATAATGCTCTGGTTTAACCTGCCGGACACACCCCCTTCCGTGGGCCTGCCGGAGATCGAAGGCACACACCTTGCGGAGCCCGCGCCGGAAACCACCGGCGATTTCATGAAGCTGCTGGGGCAGGCCGTATTCCGCAACAAGTTCATCTGGCTGGTGTCCGTGGCCAACTTCTTCGTGTACATCCTTCGCTACGCGGTCCTGGACTGGGGTCCAACAATGCTGATGCAAGCCAAGCACTTGAGCATCGGCAACGCGAGCCTGATGGTGGCCGGCTTCGAGGCCGCCGGCGTGGTGGGCGCGTTGCTGGCGGGTTGGTTCACCGACCGCTGGTTCGCCGGGCGGCCCATGCGGGTGGGGGTCTTCTACATGATCGCCGCCACGGTGTCGCTGCTCCTGTTCTGGAAGGCGGCCGGGAACTCCCGCTTGTGGAACACCCTGCTGTTGTGCGCGTCGGGGTTCTTCATTTACGGGCCGCAATGCCTGATTGGGATCACGGCCGCCAAGCTGGCTACCAAGCGCGCCGCCGCCACCGCCGTCGGCCTGACCGGCTTCTTCGGGTATCTCAGCACGGTGCTTTCGGGCTGGGGCCTGGGTGCGCTGGTGGAATGGCGCGGCTGGGATGCCGGGCTGCTCGCCTTGATCGTGGTAGCCGTCATCGGCATCCTGTTCTTCATCGCCGCCTGGCCGGCCAAGGCGGATGGCTACGAGCATAAAGTAGCGTAAGCCTCTGGCTTGCTGGCGCGTGAGCCACCAACTCGC
>Ga0335069_10006298_pt1 | contig 17268 bp, 18 predicted proteins | sample Lox_Sample_11_FD_206714 | JGI IMG/M metagenome (GOLD analysis project Ga0335069, IMG submission 206714) | Soil microbial communities from Loxahatchee National Wildlife Refuge, Florida, United States - Lox_Sample_1.1 | ecosystem: Environmental > Terrestrial > Soil > Wetlands | place: USA... | reverse complement strand
AAATATGCTCTTTTCCCACAGACACTTCAAATTCGCTCGCAGTGTTATCGGGATGCGAATATGGAATCTCGAATTCACTTTATTTCCTCCGTTTTACCAACGAAGGAACTCCGCTGTGCTGCGGCGATTCCCAAATGCTTCTAAGTCCTTCATCCCAAACCCTTCTTGCGGTTTCCTCACCGTGAGAAAATGGGGGTAAGGGACGGAAGATCCCATTTGATGCCGCCGAAGAACGCGCGGCGCGGACCGTATTGCGCGGCGAAGACGCCGATTCCACTACCGTTGCGAATCTGGTACGTGCGATCGTTGAGATTGATAACGGCGGCTCGCACTTCCATCGCGCCTGCGTTGGGCAGAACGAAGCGCTTGCGTATACCGGCGTTGAGTTGGATGTAGTACGGCAGATTTCCCGTATTGGCAAAGCCAGATCGAAGCCCACTTCCGTAGATTCCGTCGATGCTGAAGGTGAAGCCCTGCCAATTGTAGACCGCGCCGGCCGAAGCGGAGAAGGTCTGGTCGTGGTCCAGGAAGATATAATGATTTGCGATGTATGCGAGTTCATCCGGCTCGAAATTAAACTGCCCGGATTCGACCTGGGTGCCCTGCGCGACGCTGTAGTCGAAGTTTTCGTAAAGATAGATATTCTCGTGAGCGTATGAACCAGTCTGCTCGACCCCGTATACACGGCCTTTCGCGTAGTTGAAGGTTTCGAAAATCAACGCTGGTCCGAACTGGCCTTCGTCGATCAGATCGGCCGCCTTCTTGTAGTACGAATCAATTCCAACGTTGAGTCCGGGAATTACCTGCTGGGTCACTCCGGCGTCAAAGTAGTGATCGCGCTCGACCGTTGGATTGCCGTTGCCCAACGACGACGGCGCGCCAGTCGTGGTCGCGAATTTCTGGATCGATTCGACCGTCACGAGTTCTGTTGGCGGCGGCGTGAAAAGACGGGCATAGGCAGCGTGGAGCGTGGTGTTCTTGAAGAGACTATATACCGCGCCGACCCTCGGGCTAGCCTGGTCGGCGCGCTCCAGTCCATCGTAGAGGTCAAAACGCACGCCGTAATTGATCGTGAGTTTCTCGATAGGCTTCCATTCGTCCTGGGCATAAACGCTATAGATCCAGGTCTGGAGCGCCTTGTTATCGACAATGGAGATAGGGACGGTCGAAGGAATGCCCGTAGCCTGATTAACTGGGAAAGTCGCCTCGTGATTGTCGATCTCGGCGCGCTCGGCGTCGAAGTATCCGCCGAGACGAAACGTATGAGTCGGGAACGCCCGGTAGGTCGCATCGGCCTGGACGCCGTTGCCCCAATCGCTACGGAAGACTCTTGAAGCGGCGCCGTTGTAGATCAGGTCGCCATCGAAATCCGGGTAGAACGAAACTGTCGAATAGCGGCTGAATGGCGCGATCTGGTAGTCGAACTTGGAACCGATAGCCCCTTGAAGAGCGAATACCCCGAAATAGTTCTGCTCGAACTGGTTCTCATCCACTCCCGCAGACGGATAGACCGGCACGCCCGAGAGCGCGAAGACCTGCGGTTGATCGGGATTCGCCGGAATTTGAAAATGATTCACGTCCGAGCCGGTTATGAGGCTGAGCCGCGTCGTGGGATCCAAAAAATATGAAAAGTAGCCGAATCCTGCGCCTTGGTAAGATTGGTCGTGGATCGGCGACGGCCCCGGAGTCGGCGGCTCGACGCCGCGCGTCGTACTGAAATACTGACCGGTCACGAAATAGCTCAATTTACCGACTGAGCCTCCATACTCGAAGCTGGGCTGAATCGTCGAGCGCTGCCCGCCATAGAACTCGACATCGCCGCCATTTTCCAGCAAACCGTCCTTAGTCTTGATATCGATTACGCCAGCCGTGCGCAGTCCAAACTCCGCCGGCAAGGCGCCCGTCAGCAGGCTGACGCTTTGTGCGAAGCGCGGGCTGATCACCTGTCCGAACCCGGTGATCCCCTCCGGCAGCTGAACACCGTTTATCCGATACTGCAGATTGGCATGGTCGCCGCGCACGTGAAGCTGACCAAACGAATCTTGCACCACGCTGGGTGCTTGAAGGAGCACTTGGTTGAGCGAGGTGTTGTTGCCTTGAGGCAGGTCCTGAATTGCTTTCTCACTAAAGCGGTATACGCTACCGCCGGTCTCAGGCGACAGGCTGTTGCGCGCCTTGTTGAGACGCTGCGCAACCACCGCCATGCTGATCTCTGCTTCTGACTGCAGTGCGAGGGTCAAGGGCTTAGCGCCCTGCCCGGTAACGTCGACGATCGCGGTGGCAGCCTTAAAAGTTGGCTTTCTTGCGACCACCGCATAGACCGCGGGCGCCACGCTGGCGAAGGTGAAACGACCCTCGGCATCGCTCTTCGCCTTCGCGACGATCTTGCCTGAGCTGTCCTGAATTTCGAGAGCGACGCCCGCAAGCGGCCTGCCAAGCGCGTCGGTAACTTTTCCGGTGACGGTCTTTCGAGCTGGCTCCGACGCCAGCGCGCCGTCGGCAGAGGACACAAGTGGTTGGATCAACAGAATTGTCAGCCCAAGCATAAGTATTGTGAACGATCGCATCGCAGACCCCTCATTCCAGAGTGTTGCGCCGCCGTGATTTCGCCGCGCGGCGTCACGCGTGGCCAAAAAACCCACGCGCATCGACTATTCAGCTCTTCGAAAGGTGAGAGTTCAGACCGATGCGGGCGGAGCCCTGCCGAAAAGATGCGAACGGTAGGAGGAACACGGCTCCGACTGGATTGCGGAAGAAACGACAAGCTCCGCTAGGGTCGGCGCGTTCAGAGAAGGCGTAGCAATAAGTACGGTCGGAGAATGGACACGGAAGAAGCAGATGGCACAAAGACCGTTGTCCGCGCTGGCGGCCGCGAAAATCGAACAGTCAGATCCGGCAGGAAAACGATGATAATGTGCGGCGCCGAGCGACTGCATTACCAGTAGAATCGCAACAGCAAGAACTGCGACGCCGCGCTTCCATGGCCGGCCATTTTGCTTTGAGGCAGCTTGCATCAACAGATCATTGAACCATGTTCAGTCAGATTTCCGGTGTAATGAACGTGCCTTTTTCGTTTCCCGGGGTCAAGACGATCCCGTGCACGTCCCGCGTACAAGCCGTCTTCCTGCAGTAAACATTTCTCTGATTTGACGTTGTGACGCTGCAGCCATCCGGGTCGAGAAGGTTGCGCTCGAGATCCCATGTCTCGGCACCTCGCGCAAATGCCCCCTTTCATCGTCCGTTTTCTTTCCGTCGATGGACGTTCCCCAAAATTGGGCTGAGTTATCGGAGCACACCTCAGATCAGCCAGCATCAGTTCATCCCAGCGTGGGCCGGACGTGCGGCATCTAAGACCGATTCCTTGTACGACCAATACCAGGCAGCTGTTCCTGCCACCATCATTACGATTGCGATCAGCTGAGCCTCACTCAATCCCCCAAGAACCCGTGGGTTGATTCGGACAAACTCCACGAAAAAACGAGAAGCGCCTGCGAGCAGGAGATACAGATAAAAGACCTGACCGTTGGTCGTCACTCTCCGTCGTAGAGACCACAAAACCGCGAACACGATCAAGTAGAGCGCGGTCTCATAAAGCATTGCCGGATGAACTTTGACGCCAGGATAGAAGCCCGAAACGAGATTTCCGTTGCGGTCGAGGCTGAGAACGGTGTGCGCATTCCAGCCAACAATCGCATTCCTGAAGGCTACGCCGACAGGCAATTTGGTCGGAGTTCCCCAGTCACCGTCACCTGAAAGAAAGCATCCAACGCGGCCGAGCGCTTGCCCAATGGCGGCGGCTGGAGCAGCCACGTCGGCCATCTGCAGTGACGGCACCTTATACCGGTGTGCGACCAGGCAACAGCCGAGCATCCCTCCGATGAGGCCGCCGTACCAGACGAATCCCGAGCCTGAAAAGATCATGGTCGTCGCTTGTGCGCTATAGGCGTGCAGATTGTCCAGGATGTCATAGATTCTTCCGCCCACGAGGCCAGCGATCGCCGCCCAAATCACGAGCGACGATGCAAAATCGGCACTTAGATTCTTCCGCTTGCATTCCTCCATAACCACAAAATTCGCAGCGATGAAGCCGAGCGCCATCATCATACCGTAGCTGTAGACATGGATCGCGCCGATCCCAGGAAATGGTCCAATAGTCACAAGTATCGGGATCACGTTCTAACCTTCAGCGAAGTAAACCTCTTTGTGGTTTCAAGCTCGGCGTCGGCAAACTCGAAGAATCAGGTTGACCTTTATTGCAACAGCCGACGTCGTAGTCTTTGGTCATCTCCTCAGCAGGCGACTGGTGAGGAAAATCGCCAGCATACCAGCCGCTGTGGCCGCACCGACCAACGGCGAGTCGTACTCTTTCGCTTGTGGTAGAAGGTCTGAGGCACCGATGTAGAGAAACGAGCCGGCAAAGAACGCAAGCACCAGCGGCAGTAATCCATCTAGCTTGACTAGCAGAGTGGTGGCGGCGCCGAGAACGGGTGCAAGCATGTCCACTGCAAGCCAGAACAAAGCGCGTCGCCGCGAATTTCCGTGCACAAGCACGACGGCTACGGTGTTAAGGCCGTCGCTCAGGTCGTGCGCAATAATTCCCATCGCGATCAAGAGCCCCAATTCGGCGCTGGCCTGAAAGCCGACTCCGATCGCTACGCCGTCGAGAAAGCTGTGGGCACAGAGGCCTCCCGCCGACAAGACGCCAAGTTGCTGCTCATCGCTCGTGATCCCGCGAGCATGCCGGTCGGCGCGACCCATCGCTGCATACCGTTCCATTCCGAAGAAGACCAGGAAGCCTAAGCCTGCCAGCGGCATATGTGAAGATCCGCCGTCCATCGCGAAGAGTTCAGGCAGCATGTCGAAGAGAGCCACTCCGATCACGGCGCCGGAGCTGAACCCGAGCAAGAGATGAAGCCGATCACGAAACCTGAGGGCTGCAATGCCTCCCAGGCCCGTAGAGGTGAGAGTTATAGACGCAAGGACGAGTGGCATAAGAAACATCAGTTTGGTCACGTCGCGGCCCGCGCCCACTCGGTGCCCAGTGCAGCGATCACGCGGAACCCGCTTAAAGCTTGATGTACATGTTTGCGATTCGCTGGTTCGTAGCTGACGGTGACAGCGAACCGTGCTAGCGGCTCGGTCGTTGAAGCCTCTCGGAGCGCGTCGCTCCACGAGGTGAAACGAATCGTTAGCGCGAGTTCGTACTTTCGCGACTCGCTGATTGCCGCCTCCGGCACACGACTCATCTGCGGCCAGGCGCAGGAGTAGGCGATGTACATCTCGTGGCGAGTATATGAACCCCAACGCCTCGGCAGTCCCTCCGAATCGTTCGCGTGGTCCTCGGGTAATCCAGGACAACTGAAATCGGTTCGTAGCCAGTTCGAGCGATTGGTGATTGCGACGATCCTGCGCAAAGGTGGATCCACCAAACCCAGGTCCAGTGCTGCCGAGCCTTGGCACGAAACTCTCGCCATCGGTTTCACATCGCCTGATTCGGGCATCACGCCGTCACAGTCTTGAAAGTTCTGCGCTGGTTGCTTGACTTATTGATAATGATATCTCAACATCGTAAAGTCAATCATCGGAAGGAGCTCTTTCTCATGCCTCAATTCCTTGCTGAGCGCCCGGCAAACAGGGCGAGCTCAATTGCGGCACAAGTAAAGCAATGGGTTAGTGATCTCTTCGCGGTTGACGAAGATGCAACGTGATGGTGACGCAACTGCAACGCTCGGAACCTGGCTGCCCCCCGTTGGAGACCAAGATCGCCATCCTAAGCTACAGCGGCAATCGTCAGTACAAACTGCACAAGGCCATCGCTGAGGTCGTCGAAGCTGACATTCGAGTTCTCGCTAATCTGGCGGGGGACCAGGCGTCCACGGGGCCAAACCAGAACAAAAAGGGAGTCGATTGAAATGGAAGCTGTCGGTCGGGATAACAAAGTGCCAATTACCGTACTCACCGGATTTCTGGGAGCCGGTAAGACCACGCTGCTCAACCGGATCTTGACCGAGCAACATGGCAAGCGAATAGCGGTGATCGAGAACGAGTTCGGCGAAGTGGGGGTTGATCAGGAACTGGTCATCGGGGCGCAGGAAGAAATCTTCGAGATGAACAACGGTTGCATCTGCTGCACGGTCAGGGGCGATCTAATCCGCATCCTCGGCAACCTAATGAAGCGCCGCGACAAGTTCGACTACATTCTGGTCGAAACGACTGGGCTTGCCGATCTAGGTCCGGTAGTCCAAACCTTCTTCGTCGACCATGAAATGCAGGCCAAGCTGCGACTGGATGGTGTGGTGACTGTGGTCGATGCGAAGCACATCTGGCAGCACATCGACGATACTCCCGAGGCACGAGAGCAAATCGCCTTCGCCGATGTCATCATCCTCAATAAAACGGATCTGGTTTCGGAAGACCAATTGGCGCTGCTCGAGAGCCGAATCAGAAACATGAACGCCGTAGCGAAAATCCATTCCACACGGGATGCTCAGGTTGAGATCGATTCGGTGTTGAACGTCGGCGGCTTCAATCTCGGCCGCGCGCTTGAAGTCGATCCGAAATTCATGGAGCCGGAATATCCCTTCGGTTGGGCGGGAGTGTACGAACTCACTGGAGAATTCTACGACCTACGGCTGCACGGCGTCGCGTCCCCCGAGGTGAAAATGGTTATGCTGCCGGTTCCTGAAGGCTCCGGCATCGACGAATTGCGGGACGATGCCAGATTGCTATTTTCGGTGAAAGAAGCCCGCGTGCCGCAGGGTTCCCGGATCCGACCTGGATGTAAGCTGCTTCAGCTCCAAAACAATGGAGGAAGCTCAGTATTTCGGGTTGAGATCGATTCGCCTGGACGCTATGCGCTCTTCGTGGAGTGTAGCTTCCAACAGTATCAATTTGCGCTTTGCGGACTGCCGGGCATGGTCGAGTTGCAGCAAGTGCAGGTCTTCAAGATACCCCGCCAGCACGACGAACAGGTGACTTCCGTGGGCATTGAGAGCGACCGCGACCTAGATCCCGATAAGTTCAATAGGTGGATCGGTGAACTTCTTCGGACACAGGGGGCCGACATCTTCCGTACCAAGGGAATCTTGAGCATGCGTAACGAGCCGCACCGCTACGTGTTTCAGGGAGTTCACATGTTGTTCGACGGCCGAGAGGGCCGACTCTGGGGTGCGGAGCCGCGCCGCAGCCAACTGGTATTCATCGGGCGTAATCTCAAGCGCACCAGACTGCAGGAAGAGTTTCGCGCATGCCTGGCGTAAGTTGTGTTCCGGGCAATTCGCTGTCCGTGACCAGATTCTCTCGGCGCTCATGTCACCGCGCTCGCGTGGAGCGCGGATGGCGACGTGGCAGCTGCAGAGCAATCGGTTGAAACGTCACTATTGTCCACGCTGGAACACACCATGATTAGTCGATCCGAAATCACCATCTTATGCCGTCGGCTGGAAAGCGAACTCCAGAAGGCGGATTTTGTCTTCGATGACGTTCAATTTAACGAGTTCGAGGAGACCCTGTGCATCGTTGTGGACGACGGGCCGAAACGGCGGCTTTCCCCTTTTCCGCGGATCGATTCCGGGGATGGAGCGACAATAGATGCACGCATACTCTGGGATCTTCTGCGAAACTTTATGCTAATCGGGACGAACCCAACGATTCAACTGCGGCACAAGCGTTCAGCATCAAACTGATGAGGTTCGCGGGTGTAACTCGCGGTTGGCTTGACGCTGATGTCCCTAACGTCTCGCTCCGACATGCGGGCGAGGTTTCTAAGTGATGTGGTGATTGTCGAAACCATAGCTCCGCAATATCATACCGATATGGCTCCTCCCACTGCTTCAACATCATCGAAGATTCGTCGGAACACCCAGCAACGCCGTGAAATACGGGAGGTCTTCGAGCGAAATAATAGGCCACTTGCATCGGACGAGGTTTTGCGGCTTGCGCAACAGCGGGTGGCCGGACTGGGCATGGCGACGGTCTACCGCACGATAAAGGCTTTGACCGACGAAGGATGGTTGGTTCCGGTTGAAGTGCCGGGCGCGCCGCCGCGTTACGAGGTGCGCGGCAAGGCTCATCACCATCATTTTCATTGCCTTAGGTGCGGCAAGCTATTCGAACTCGACGGATGCCTCGAGCGCTTAGGGAAATTGATTCCGCCCTCCTTCAGAGTGGTCGATCACGTCGTGATGATCTATGGCTATTGCGCCAGTTGTGATTGTGGCCTCAAGAGCAAGCTGACAGCGGTTCGGCGGAATCCCACTTCCCATGTGTGACCCTGCTTCTTCTAAAAAGCATGATCACCAGATTATGCTTCGCAACGTGCAGGCGAAGACGAAGCTCTTGGACAGGGCGCAGCGGATACGCGGCCCGATCGAAGTGGTGGATCGCACGCTTGAAGACCATATAAGCTGAACAGAAGTGCCGCATCTCGTGGTCTCAGCGCGTGAGCCGTGAATAGCCTGATGGCGTAGATCGACGGGGATCACATCGAATGTGCCGTCTTACTTTGAAATAGGTCACATTGTGAGGAATCCGCGTCTCCGCAGATGAGTTTTATGCTCTCCCATTTTCAAGCGGCTGTCCTGGGAACGCTCCAGGGTGTCTCCGAACTATTCCCGATTTCGAGCTTGGGTCATAGCGTGATTTTACCAGGTCTTTTGCACTGGCAGATTGATCAGAATGCAGATTATTTTCTGACCTTTGTCGTGGCAACGCATTTCGCAACCGCGCTAGCGCTGTTCCTTGTATATCGGAATGCATGGGCTCGCATCATATATGGATTGCTCAGCTCCATATGGGCGCTGGAGTTCAGGCCCACAAATCCTGATGCGAAATTAGGCTTTCTACTGATCATTGGCACTGTTCCCGCTGGAGCCGCCGGTCTCATCTTCCAAAGGCAGGTGCAGAGGCTCTTCATCTCGCCGGCGGCAGCCGCGCTTTTTCTTATGTTGAATGGAGGGTTACTCTATTTGGCAGAGCGCCTGAGAAGAAACGCCAAGGCGAGCGAAGACCTCAACCGCATAGATGAGCGGATTGCCGCCCAGATGTCGTGGTGGCAGTCGGCGAAGGTCGGATTAACGCAAGTTCTTGCGCTATTGCCGGGATTTTCGAGGACCGGATCGACCATCGCCGGGGGGCTTTTGATCGGTTTCTCTCATGAGGAAGCGCTCAGATTCTCGTTTCTTCTGGCGACGCCAATTATCGGCGCGGCGGCGCTCCTCAAGCTACCCGTGCTTCTGCATTCAGGCAGTGTTTTTGCGATCGATAACGCTGCGCTCGGCGCACTCTGTGCGGCAGTAGCTGCCTGCGTCTCCATCAAGGTTCTGACCAGATATTTCCAGACCAAGACCCTGACTCCATTTGCGATCTATTGTGCCGCGGTCGGCCTACTTAGTCTGATTGTACTAGGCGTAGCACGCTGATGTACGGGTTTTAGCGCCGGTGACGACCGCGGCTCTGAGCTCCAGCCGGCGACGGCTCGGCGAAATACCACTTCGCGGGTATCATCTGTCGCTTTTTGATAGTGATTGCCTGCTTTATGCTGAGCACATTCGGAGAAGACAAGCTCTTAAATAATTAGCCATGAATGCGAATGTGTTTTCATCAGATGCTGAAAACCGCGGCGCCACTTCAGATCGGTTCGATCGTCTTTTCTGGAATCGTCTTTGGCGGTTGCTCCGTCCCTATTGGGCGTCGGAAAGACGTTTCCAGGCCTTGGTACTGATTGCGGCCATCACGGTGCTGAGTCTTGGCGTGGTGGGGATGCAGGCGATCTTCAGCTACGTATCGCGGGACGTAATGAACGCGCTGCAGGCGAAAGACGCCGTCCGTTTTCATCATCTATTGATGTTGTTCGTCGTTTGGATCGTCCTGTTCGTGCCGATAGCCGCCTTTTATCCGTATTTAACCGGGCTCCTCAGGATCGACTGGCGAGACTGGATGACGGAAACGTTCGTGCAAAAAATGCTGCGGGGCAATGCCCTTTACCTCATCATGCGCGACCATACAGTTGATAATCCGGACCAGCGGATCAGCGAAGACGTCAACAGTTTCACTGGCGGCGCGCTCACCTACTCGATGACGGTGCTGCGGGCGATCGTGACCGCGATAATGTTCTTTGCAATCCTGTGGGCAATCTCACGCTGGCTTGCCGTATGCTTGATCGGTTATGCGCTAACCGGCACCTGGTTGGCGGTCGTGATCGGGCGACGGCTCGTGGTGATCAACTTTAATCAGCAACGGTTCGAAGCTGACTACCGCTTCGCGTTGGTCCACGCGCGCGACAATGCTGAAGCGATCGCATTGTACGATGGCACGCGCGACGAAGCTAATCAATTGCGACGGCGCTTTGCCAACGTAGTCAACAATTTCAAGCTGCTTATCTTATGGCAGCGGCGTCTGACTTTTTTCACTGCAGCCTACGACAATGCGGCCGGACTTGTCCCGTATTTCGTGCTTGCCGGGGCCTACTTTTCCGGCCGCTTCCAGCTCGGCGAATTCACCCAGGCTGCATACGCGTTTTCGGTGCTGCAGGATTCGCTGTCGCTGGTCGTCGACCAATTCCAGGAGCTCACCGATTACGCGTCGGTGGTTAACCGTCTGGCGGCATTCGAGGAAGCATGTGAAAGCGCCCGTAGCGACCGGAGCGATGGCAGGCCGCAAATCGAAGTGGTCGAAGATGACGCGCGGGTTGCACTCGAGGACGTCTCTTTAGCGACGCCCGATTGGGCGCGCATGCTGCAGCAGCATGTCTCACTCACGCTTGCCAAGGGCGACGCGCTTCTGCTCACCGGGCCGACCGGCGCGGGCAAGACTTCGCTCATGCGAGCAGTGGCGGGCCTGTGGAAATTTGGCAGTGGGCGCATCCTGCGGCCGCCGGTCGATGCGATTATGTTCATGCCGCAAAAGCCGTATCTGATCCTCGGTTCGATTCGCCAACAGGTTCAATACCCGCGCGCCGACGAGGTCAGCGACGAAACTCTCATTGAGGTGCTGCGGCAAGTCGACCTCGCCCACCTACCCGAGCACTTCGGCGGGCTTGACGCGGAACTCCACTGGGCGGACTTGCTGTCGGGCGGCGAGCAGCAGCGGCTGGCCTTCGCGCGGCTCCTGCTCAACCGTCCCCGCTTCGCGATTCTCGACGAGGCCACCAGCGCGCTCGATGTGGCCTCTGAAGAGCGCTTGTACTCGCAGCTCGCGCGCCTGCCGACCGCCTTCATCAGTATCGGGCACCGGCCGAGCCTGCGCAAATTCCATAACCAAGTAATGGAGCTGTCCCTCGGTTTCGAAACCAGCATCGTAACCGATGGGCGCGATAGCGACGAGCCTGCAACCTGACGGAAAAATGCGGGCGAGAAGTCCCTCGCGCCGAACAATTGCGGCGACGATGAAGGCCACAACACTGGCTGCGCGACTTCCCCTAAATAGAGATATCTATGCCAATGCGAGGGCAGAACTGGTCGGTTGCACGACCAGGGGAAGCGCTACACAGCCTCGGGATGAGTCCTCCCATCCAAGACGCGGCGATTCGTTTAGCACGAGGTCGACGGCTTACACGCGTACGGCTCGCAACACTAGTGATACTTGCATTGTCAGGATGTTTAAACCTTGCGGGCTGCAGCGATGTAACTTATGTCGCTCGGGCCGCCTATGAAGAGGGACGCTTGCTCTGGCACCGCAGGCCTATCCGCAGCGAACTCGCGAGCGACGATCTTTCGCCCGAGATACGCGACCGCCTGGAAACCGTGCTCAAGGTCAGGGAATTCGCGCGCGATAAGCTCGGCCTGAACGTAGGCGGGGCGTATACAACCGTTACCGACGTCGAGCAGGGAGCTGTGGTGTGGGTTGTGATGGCGGCGCCGCAGGATTCGCTCACGCCCTATTCATGGTGGTTTCCGATTGTGGGTTCGGTGCCCTACCGTGGATATTTTTCCCATGAAGCGGCGGAGAAGGAGGCCTCTAATATGGAAGGAGCCGGCTACGATACGTATATTCGACCCGCTGTCGCCTTTTCGAGCCTGGGTTTTTTCGACGATCCGCTACTCTCAGATTTGCTCAAGCTCAATCGCGTCGAACTGGCCGGCGTGATCATTCATGAGCTGTTTCATCGCACCTATTTTCTTGCAAGCGACGTTATGTTTGACGAATCCGCGGCCACCTATGTGGGCAATCGTGGTGCGATTGATTATTTTAACACTACCGAGGGTCCCAACTCACGCGACACCGAGGCCGCGCGCGGCATGCTTGAGAGCGACTTTAAGTTTGCACACTTTCTTGACGAGCAGAGAGCGCGCCTAAGTACTGTTTATGCGACCAATCTACCACAGGAGGAACTTCTGAAGCGACGCAAAGTACTATTTGCTGAGATAAGTTCCGACTATGTCAGGCAAAAGCGGATGCTCTCAGGACTGGAGCGCTTCGACCTGGATAAGACACCGATCAACAACGCCGTTCTGATCGACTATCTGATTTACTTCCACGACTTCGACAATTTCGCAACACTCGAACGCATGCATCATGGGGATTTGAGGGCAACGATTCATTCGATAATCGAGCTCGCGAAGAACAATCCCGAGGATCCGTTTTTCGCTATCTGGCAAGCGACGCATAGCACGCACGCAATGACGACTGTGTCTTCGCCTTCCACTTCTCGATGAGTGGCGATTGCATTCTTTGCGCTTCGTGAGCTTTCGCCCACGCTACTGCATAGAGCGTCCGTCATTTCCTTTGTAGCGTGCAACCATGAGAGTGCTGACGGCATCGGCTAGTTCATGGCCTGCGCGAATCTTCCGTTAAATAATTCAGCTATCGAGCGCCGCCAAATTGCGGCGTGCGTAGGCACAATTAGAGCGACTCTAGTCGAGGTGATATCCTCGCTCAGAGCGGCTTCGCGCTGGCCACGAGTTTAGGAATGTAGTTAGTAAACTGACGCTCGGTCTATGCAGCCGGATGCAAGTTGTCAATTTTACTGTTCTGTGATTTAATTCGCGGTCAGCAGGCTAAGCCGATGACGTGGCGGAGGCGGTGCGCTGGAGTGGTGCAAGGCGCAAGGCATGGGCGTTTCAGCGAGACCGCGCGAACGCTGGCGGCCATGATGGCGATCGCGCTGTTCTCGGGATGTTCGATATGGGCAAACCGCCCGACTGGCGCTTCCTACGCCGCAGGTCAGCAACCGCTGGTGCATGTCGTGCGTCCCAGCGAGACTGCCTATTCCATCGCCCATGCTTACGGGGTCAGCGTTGTGCGCCTGATGCGCGACAACAACCTCAGCGATCCGCGAGAACTGCGCGTGGGCCAAAGCCTGACCATTTCCGGTGCCTCTAACTACGCCTTGCTCGACTCATCGGAGCGCTTACCCGCGAGCATACTGTGGAACGTCCCGCGTGCCTCACGCCAGTTCGCATGGCCGGTGTGGTTGGGTACGGTGACTTCTGCCTTCGGGATACGCGACGGCGTGATGCATAACGGCGTTGATATCGCATCGCCGGAAGGTACCCCTGTGCATGCGGCTGACGCTGGGGTGGTGGCGTTCGTGGCGCGCTTGCCCGGCTACGGCAATACCGTCATCATCCGCCATTCCGAAAACTATGTGACCGTATACGCCAATAACAAGATAAACCTGGTACGGCTGGGCCAAGGCGTCAGCCGCGGCCAAGTCATCGGCGAGGTCGGCACCAGTGGGCGCATCACTGGCCCCCATCTATATTTCGAGGTGCGCTACGACAACCTCGCCTATAATCCACTGAGTTACCTCCCGCCGCTCAGGCCGTCAGGCGCGACAAGCTTCGCCCGCAACGACCCCTCCGAGTAATTCCCGGTCGCACCGCAATACGCTCGGCTCGGAGGAGCTGAACGATGAAATTGAGGCAACTTTGCAGCCTGGTCGGTGACTTTCCAGACGTGCCCGCGCCTGAGCGGGATGCCGGGATTGCACTCAGATCGAGACACTGAAAGAGAGGGCTGCACCGGTCACCGCAGCGCCGCGCAGTATTCACACCCAACGGCCCTCGTTCAGCCTGGCCGAGATATTCGCAACTGGGAACGAAGGTGCGTCGGCACCGATTCTCAGTATTTCTTCATCAGGCGGTAGCCACTGTTCCGTGATCGTCGCAGTGCCTCTGGTGCGCGTGATGCAGGTGGCCTTTTACCAGATAGTCGGTATGGCTGCCGTGCGGAATCGCCTCATGCCCACACTCCGGGCCATGAGAATGCTTCTCATCGTGGGCGTTACACGCGTGGCCCGGAGTGCAGTTTGTCGGATTCGAGCTACCCTCCGCCAGAGCGTGTTCATCAACGTGCCCCTCATGGTGGTGGTGCAGGTGGCCCTCATGCAGATAGTCGACGTGACCTTCATGTTTGACTGCAATGTGTCCGCAACCTGAGCCATGCGAATGGGAGTGCTGATCGTGTGTTACGTGATCGCTCATTTTCTTATGCTCTCCTTGGAATCAAAAAAAGCTCATACTTCAAGCTGGCGTAAGTTAGGACCGATTTCACATTTCATCTTCGACCGCGTGAGAGAGAGAATTCAGCACCAGTTCGGTTATATGGCCGTCGGCCACGGAATAGAATCGATGCTTTCCATCGCGCCTGCTCGCCACCAGTCCGGCGTCGCGGAGACGCCTGAGCCGTTCCGAAATCGTTGAAAATCGTTCGCCCATCGTTTCCGCGAGGTCGCCCACGCACGCTTCCTGCCGGGACAAGATCTCCATCAGTCGCAGCCGGCCTTCGTCTCCGATCGCTCTCAAGAGCCGAACCGCGCGCTCGAAACTCCGATTGCTGAAGTTTGGTGCGGCGAGCGGGCGGTGAGCGCCATGGGTCTCGGAATTTTGTCGGGGTTGCCCGGACCGCTCGGTGCGCTTCATTTCAACACTTGATGAAACATATAGGCGAAGAAGCGAGTACTGTCAAGCACCGGCGTCCCGGAATTAACGCCCGAGTTTGAGGTTTTCACGTTCCTTCAGTCGCTCACCGAGCAACAATGACCGATTCGCCAGCCAAAGCTTCTCTTTTCTGGACAAACAGTATCACTCGATATAGCGTACCGGGTATCCCATAGAATCCGAGGTCACGCATCGTGAGCCACACGATCCGAGAAAAGGCAAAGCTCCTAAACCGAGTGCGGCGAATCCGCGGTCAGATCGAGGCCGTCGAGCGCGCGCTTGAAAATGAGAAAGGCTGTGCGGATGTGCTCCATCTCGTGGTCGCGGCGCGGGGCGCACTGAATAGCCTGGTCGCAGAGGTCATCGAGGACCACATTCGAGTTCACGTCGTGGACCCTGCCCGTGAGCGCAATTCGGCCAAGGCGAGAGGCGCAGAAGAGCTAATCGACGTCGTCCAGGCTTACCTCAAGTGACTTGAGAATTCTCGCCATGAAAAACTGCGACCCCGTCGAAAATCCAAATTCCAAACGACCAGCGTCCCGGCTGACGGCAGGGCTATGGATTGAAAGCCATGCTGATCAGCACTCTATCGGCTTCGTCGAATCGCTGCGCATCGGCCTGGTCGCCCTGTGCGCACTCGCCGCGTGGTTTCGGCTCTGGGAACCTTTTCCGCGCATCAGTCTCGTTGGTGTGGCCGGTGTACTGATCGGGGGTTGGCCGATTTTCAGAGAGGCGGCGGAAAACATCGCCGCGCGGCGAATGACGATGGAATTGTCCATGAGCATCGCGATCGTGGCCGCCGCGGCAATTTCCGAATTCTTCACCGCTCTAATCATTACCCTGTTCGTTCTGGTAGCGGAGGTCCTCGAACACATGACCATCTCGCGCGGACGCCGAGCGATCCGTGACCTGATGGATTTTCTACCTCGTTCAGTCACGGTCCGAAGTGCGGGTTCGGTGCGCGAAGCGTCTGCTGATGAGCTTCGCGTCGGTGACTCGGTCCTGGTTAATCCAGGCGGCGCCGTGCCGGTGGATGGGATCGTTACGAGCGGGCACTCGTTCGTTGACCAGTCGCGCATCACGGGCGAGTCGATGCCGGTCGAAAAGCTGCCGGGGGCGATTGTCTTTGCCGGAACAATCAATCAGTCGGGAGCGCTCGAGATCCGCACGGAGCGTGTTGGGCGCGATACGAGCTATGGCAAGATTATAGAAGCAATCGAGAACGCCGAACGTTCAAGAGCACCGGTCCAACAACTAGCGGACCGCCTTGCGGGATACCTGGTTTATTTTGCATTGGCGGCAGCGGCGCTCACGTTCCTAATCACACGAGATGTACGATCAATGATTTCCGTCGTGATCGTAGCCGGCGCATGCGGAATCGCCGCCGGTACTCCGCTTGCAATCCTGGGCGGCATCGGCCGCGCCGCTCGTCTCGGCGCAATCATTAAAGGCGGGCTCTATCTGGAAATGCTCGGCACAGTGAACACCGTGGTTCTGGACAAGACCGGCACGGTAACCTTGGGCAGGCCAGAAGTGCAGCGGCTGATTCCTCTCGACGGTGTCCACGAATCAGAACTGCTGGAAGTCGCTGCCTCGGCTGAGCTACGCTCCGAACACCCACTGGGCAAGGCGATTGTCGCGTATGCGGTCGCGCGCGAATCTTCGCCTCGCGAACCCGAAAAATTCGAGTACACGCCCGGCCTCGGCATCACCGCGAAAGTCGATGGCGCGACGATACTCGTCGGCAATCGGACTTTGTTGAAACAGAAAGGGGTGGAAGTGCCCGAGACGGCTGGTGATGTTTCCACTACTGGCACGGAGGTCTTTGTCTCTCGTGCGGGGCAACTTCTGGGCACGATCATCGTAGCCGATACAGTTCGACCTGAGGCCTGCGCCGCGATTTCATCGCTGCGAGCAATGCGCATCCGGCCCATCTTGCTCACCGGTGATGCGCGTCCGGTCGCAGCAATTGCTGCGCGCCAACTTGATATAGCCGAGGTCGAGGCAGACTTGCTTCCGGAGGACAAGCTGGCGCGCGTCAAAAATCTCGTCCGCAACGGTGCCATCGTCGCCATGGTTGGTGATGGAATCAACGACGCTCCCGCGCTGACCGAAGCGAACGTCGGCGTCGCGATGGGCTCCGGTACTGATGTTGCGCGCGAGAGCGCGGACATTGTTCTGCTTGGTAATGACTTGCTGAAGTTCGCCGAGACCTTGGCGATCGCACGCCGGACGCGGCGGATCATCTGGCAGAACTTCGCTGGCACGATTTCAGTGGATATGGTCGGAATCGGTCTCGCCGCCATTGGTCTGCTCAATCCTACACTGGCGGCCTTCATCCATGTCGCCTCAGAGATGGCGTTCATTCTCAACTCCGCCAGACTGTTGC